>Ga0209500_10000013_pt1 | contig 190371 bp, 221 predicted proteins | sample S_140212_EF_Meta_FD_187323 | JGI IMG/M metagenome (GOLD analysis project Ga0209500, IMG submission 187323) | Freshwater microbial communities from Lake Simoncouche, Canada to study carbon cycling - S_140212_EF_MetaG (SPAdes) (version 2) | ecosystem: Environmental > Aquatic > Freshwater > Lake...
AGTTCTAGTTACTGAAAGTATTGGAGCAGTTACTGTTGTGCCATCGAAAGTAAAACTCGAAGATCCAGCGGCAGCATTGCTTCCGTCTTTATAGACAACTTGATTTGCAGATCCAGCGACTGGGCCGGTTGCTCCCTGAGCTCCTTGGCTTCCTTGATTACCTTGTGAGCCTGCTCCTCCTTGATTGCCTTGAGGCCCTTGTGAGCCTGCTCCTCCTTGGTTTCCTTGTGTTCCTTGAGGGCCTGCTACTCCTTGATTACCTTGAGGGCCTGCTCCTCCTTGGTTTCCTTGTGTTCCTTGAGGGCCTGCTACTCCTTGATTACCTTGAGGGCCTGCTCCTCCTTGGTTGCCTTGAGGGCCTGCTCCTCCTTGGTTGCCTTGAGGGCCCGCTCCTCCTTGGTTGCCTTGAGGGCCCGCTCCTCCTTGGTTGCCTTGAGGGCCTGCTCCTCCTTGGTTGCCTTGTGTTCCTTGAGGGCCTGCTCCTCCTTGGTTGCCTTGTGTTCCTTGAGGGCCTGCTCCTCCTTGATTTCCTTGATTTCCTTGAGTACCTTGATTTCCTTGAGGGCCTGCTCCTCCTTGATTTCCTTGAGGGCCTGCTCCTCCTTGATTACCTTGAGGGCCTGCTCCTCCTTGATTTCCTTGAGGGCCTGAGGCTCCTTGATTTCCTTGAGGGCCAGTAGGGCCAGTAACTCCTATAGTTCCTTGATTTCCTTGAGGTCCGGTAGACCCTGCGGTTCCTTGAGACCCTGAAGTTCCTTGGCTACCCTGCGGTCCTTGATACCCTACGCTAATACCTGAGTATCCTTGTGATCCTGTATATCCTTGGTAACCGTAATATCCTTGAACACCGTAGTATCCTTGGTAGCCTTGAATACCGTAGTACCCTTGACTTCCTTGGCCTCCATTGTAACCTTGGTTACCTTGATACCCTTGACTTCCTTGGTCTCCATTGTAACCTTGGTTACCTTGATACCCTTGACTTCCTTGATAGCCTTGATAGCCTTGATAGCCTTGATATCCTTGATATCCTTGATAGCCTTGATATCCTTGATATCCTTGATATCCTTGATATCCTTGATATCCTTGATATCCTTGATAGCCTTGATAGCCTTGACTTCCTTGATAGCCTTGACTTCCTTGATAGCCTTGACTTCCTTGATAGCCTTGAGCTCCATTAAACCCCTGACATCCTTGCGCTCCATCAAACCCTTGAGCTCCATCAAACCCTTGAGCTCCGCAGAATCCTTGAGAACCGTCATAACCTTGTGAGCCGTTAAACCCTTGAGCTCCGCAAAACCCTTGAGCTCCATCAAACCCTTGAGCTCCATCAAACCCTTGAGATCCATCAAACCCTTGAGCTCCGCAAAACCCTTGAGCTCCATCAAACCCTTGAGCTCCATCAAACCCTTGAGATCCATCAAACCCTTGAGCTCCGCAAAACCCTTGAGCTCCATCTAAGCCTTGAGCTCCATCTAAGCCTTGAGCTCCATCTGCTCCATTTGCTCCTTGAGCTCCGTCTGCTCCGTCTGCTCCGTCAGCGCCAGGGGCACCGTCTGAGCCGTCAGCACCGTCTGAGCCGTCAGCACCCATAGTCCCTTCGAAACCTTGATTTCCTCTAAAACCTTGAGCTCCTTGAGCTCCTTGCGGTCCTTGTGGCCCTTGAGCTCCTTGCGGTCCTTGAGGTCCTTGAGGGCCTTGAGCTCCTTGAGGTCCTTGAGCTCCTAAAGGTCCTTGAGCTCCTTGCGGTCCTTGAGCACCTAAAGGGCCTTGAGATCCTTGAGCTCCAGCTTCTCCTTGAGATCCAGATTCGCCTTGAGAGCCTTTATCTCCTTGAGCTCCATTATCTCCTTGAGCTCCTCTAAAGCCCATAGGCCCAGGACTTCCTTGAGGACCATCTGGGCCAGCAAAGCCTGTAAGACCTCGAAATCCAGTAGGTCCTGTAGGGCCTGTAGGGCCTGTATCTCCAACTAGTCCTTTATCTCCAACTAATCCTTTATCTCCTTTTGCTCCTTTATCTCCTACTTCTCCTTTATCTCCCTCTTCTCCTATATACCCTTGAAGGCCTTTATCCCCCTCTTCTCCTATATACCCTTGAAGGCCTTTATCTCCTTGAAGGCCTTTATCTCCTTGAGCGCCTTTATCTCCTTGAGCTCCTTTATCTCCTTGAGCTCCTTTATCTCCTTGAGCGCCTTTATCCCCTTGAGCGCCTTTATCTCCTTGAGCTCCCTTATCTCCATAGGCTCCCTTATCTCCTTGAGCGCCTTTATCTCCTTGAGCGCCTTTATCTCCTTGAGCTCCCTTATCTCCATAGGCTCCCTTATCTCCTTGAGCTCCCTTATCTCCATAGGCTCCCTTATCTCCTTGAGCTCCCTTATCTCCATAGGCTCCCTTATCTCCTTGAGCTCCCTTATCTCCATAGGCTCCCTTATCGCCTTGAGCTCCTTTATCTCCATAGGCTCCCTTATCTCCATAGGCTCCCTTATCTCCTTGAGCTCCCTTATCTCCATAGGCTCCCTTATCTCCTTGAGCTCCCTTATCTCCATAGGCTCCCTTATCGCCTTGAGCTCCTTTATCTCCATAAGCTCCTTTATCGCCTTGAGCTCCCTTATCTCCATAGGCTCCCTTATCGCCTTGAGCTCCTTTATCTCCATAAGCTCCTTTATCTCCTTGAGGTCCAGGTGATCCAGGTGATCCGCTTGGTCCGATTGGTCCTTCGGGTCCTGTAGGAGCTTGAGGTCCAGGCGATCCGCTAGGTCCAGAAGGTCCTGGTCCTCCAGGAGATCCAGGAGGCCCAGGAGGCCCAGGAGGTCCGCTTGGTCCGCTTGGCCCTTCGGGACCTGTAGGAGCTTGAGGTCCAGGCGATCCGCTAGGTCCAGAAGGTCCTGGTCCTCCAGGAGATCCAGGAGATCCAGGAGATCCAGGAGTTCCATCTAAACCGTCAGCGCCATCAATACCATCAATACCATCAATACCATCAACACCATCAGCGCCATCAAGTCCTTTATCTCCAGTAAGGCCTTTATCTCCTTGAATTCCTTTATATCCTTGAACGCCTCTAAAACCTACAGGGCCTCTAAGACCGTCAGGACCCATAAAACCGTCAGGACCCCTAAAACCGTCAGGACCCCTAAAACCGTCAGGACCCATATTACCATCAAGTCCTTTATCTCCTTGAACTCCTTTGTCGCCTTGGATTCCTTTGTCGCCTTGGATTCCTTTGTCGCCTTGGATTCCTTTGTCGCCTTGGATTCCTTTGTCGCCTTGGATTCCTTTGTCGCCTTGAACTCCTTTATCGCCTTGAATTCCTTTGTCACCTTGGATGCCTTTGTATCCTTGAACACCATCTTCTCCATCATAACCTTGAACGCCTTTATCTCCTTGAACTCCTTTGTCGCCTTGGATTCCTTTGTCGCCTTGGATTCCTTTGTCGCCTTGGATTCCTTTGTCGCCTTGGATTCCTTTGTATCCCTGAATACCATCGTCTCCATCATAACCTTGAACTCCGTTGTCTCCTTGGTTTCCTCTATAACCTTGAGTTCCTTGGTTTCCTCTATAACCTTGAGTTCCTTGGTTTCCTATGTAACCTTGAGTTCCTTGGTTTCCTATGTAACCTTGAGTTCCTTGGTTTCCTATGTAACCTTGAGTTCCTTGGTTTCCTATGTAACCTTGAGTTCCTTGGTTTCCTTTGTAGCCTTGATGTCCTCTATATCCTTGATGTCCTCTATATCCTTGATGTCCTCTGTAGCCTTGGTTTCCTCTATAACCTTGAGTTCCTTGGTTTCCTATGTAACCTTGAGTTCCTTGGTTTCCTATGTAACCTTGAGTTCCTTGGTTTCCTCTATAACCTTGAGTTCCTTGGTTTCCTCTATAACCTTGAGTTCCTTGGTTTCCTCTATAACCTTGAGTTCCTTGGTTTCCTCTATAACCTTGGTTTCCTCTATAACCTTGGTTTCCTCTATAGCCTTGGTTTCCTTTATAGCCTTGATATCCTCTGTAGCCTTGATATCCTCTGTAGCCTTGATATCCTCTGTAGCCTTGATATCCTCTATAGCCTTGATGTCCTTGGTTTCCTTGATAGCCTTGATGGCCTTGATGGCCTTGATGGCCTTGATGTCCTTGGTTTCCTTGATAGCCTTGGTTTCCATACCCCTGTGGAAGGCTTAGGTCGACTTGAAATTGATATGGGCATTCTGGAGGCTCTAATCCTGGATAGCTATTAGGAATAGTCCCTGGAGTTATGCTTAGAGATAATATAGGGGCCTGCCCTGAAGGAAGTACATATACATGATTCTCTCCAGGGGTTGTCCATATATATGGAGCGCAGCCATTGTCACCTTGATGTCCTTGGTTTCCTTGATAGCCTTGGTTTCCTTGATAGCCTTGGTTTCCTTGATAGCCTTGGTTTCCTTGATAGCCTTGGTTTCCTTGATAGCCTTGGTTTCCTTGATAGCCTTGGTTTCCTTGATAGCCTTGGTTTCCTTGATATCCTTGGTTTCCTTGATAGCCTTGGTTTCCTTGATAGCCTGGGTTTCCTTTATAGCCTTGGTTTCCTTGATAGCCTTGTGGAAGGCTTAGGTCGATTTGAAATTGATATGGGCATTCTGGAGGTTCCAAGCCTGGATAACTGTTAGGAATAGTTCCTGGAGTTATGCTTAAAGATACTGTAGGAGCTTGACCAGAAGGAAGTACATAAACATGATTCTCTCCAGGGGTTGTCCATATGTATGGAGCGCAGCCATTGTCACCTTGATAGCCTTGGTTTCCTTGATAGCCTTGGTTTCCTTGATAGCCTTGGTTTCCTTGATAGCCTTGGTTTCCTTGATAGCCTTGATAGCCTTGATAGCCTTGATAGCCTTGATATCCTTGATATCCTTGATATCCTTGATATCCTTGATATCCTTGATATCCTTGACTTCCTTGATAGCCTTGGTTTCCTTGATAACCCTGTGGAAGATCTAATTCAATTTGAAATTGATATGGGCATTCTGGAGGTTCCAAGCCTGGATAACTGTTAGGAATAGTTCCTGGAGTTATGTTTAAACTTAGGGCAGGAGTTCCACCTGCAGCAATCATATTAACTATGTTCTCTCCAGGAGTAGTCCATATGTATGGAGTACATCCTCCGTAGCCTTGAGTTCCTTGATATCCTTGGTTTCCTTGATAGCCTTGGTTTCCTTGATAGCCTTGGTTTCCTTGATAGCCTTGGTTTCCTTGATAGCCTTGGTTTCCTTGATAGCCTTGAGGGCCTGCTGGTATTTCAAAATCAAAATTAAAGGTTGGGGCACACTCTTCAGGATCTTCAGAAGGTACTTTAGTTATAGTTACTGATGCTTCGTATTTGCTCTGTACAGTAGTTACATCGCCTACCTGTATGCCTACTTGAGGGCAAGGGCCTGCTGGTATTTCAAAATCAAAGTTAAATGTAGGGGCACATTCTTCTGGGTCTTCAGAAGGTACTTTAGTTACAGTTACTGATGCTTCGTATTTGCTCTGTACAGTAGTTACATCGCCTACCTGTATTCCTACCTGAGGACAGGGCCCAGCTGGTATTTCAAAATCAAAGTTAAAAGTCGGGGCGCATTCTTGTGGATTTGTAGAAGGTACAGGAGTTACAGTTACAGAAGCTGGTACATAAGATTGTACTGTAGTTACGTCACCTATCTGAGCTCCAATTTGAGGACAAGGAACTGGAATATCTAAACTTATTTGAAATTGATAAGGACACTCTGGAGGTTCTAATCCTGGATAACTATTAGGTATAGTGCCTGGAGTTATAGTTAGAGAAAGCTCAGCAGGTTGTCCTGCGGCTACAATATTAACTACGTTTTCTCCAGGGCTAGACCAAAGGTATGGAACGCAAGCTTGAGTTCCTTGATATCCTTGATACCCTTGAGGTCCTTGATACCCTTGATACCCTTGAGGTCCTGATGGTATTTCAAAGTCAAAGTTAAAGGTTGGGGCGCAGTCTTCTGGGTTAGCAGGTGGTAGTTTAGTTATAGTTACTGATGCTTCGTAATTGCTTTGTACAGTAGTTACGTCTCCTACTTGTATCCCAACCTGAGGACAGGGACCTGCTGGTATTTCAAAGTCAAAGTTAAATGTCGGAGCACAGTCTTGTGGGTTTGTAGAAGGAACTTTAGTTACGGTTACAGAGGCCTGAGTTCCTTGTACAGTAGTTACGTCTCCTACTTGTATCCCAACCTGAGGACAGGGTCCAGCTGGTATTTCAAAGTCAAAGTTAAATGTCGGAGCACAATCTTGAGGGTTATTAGAAGGAACTTCAGTCACGGTTACAGAGGCCTGAGTTCCTTGTACTGTGGTTACAGTACCGACCTGTATGCCTACTTGAGGACATGGACCTGCTGGTATTTCAAAATCAAAGTTAAATGTCGGAGCGCAGTCTTGTGGATTACTTGATTGTACAGGAGTTACAGTTACAGATGCCTGAGTTCCTTGTACAGTGGTTACAGTACCGACCTGTATGCCTACTTGAGGACATGGACCTGCTGGTATTTCAAAATCAAAGTTAAATGTCGGAGCGCAGTCTTGAGGGTTTGCTGACTGTACAGAGGTTACGGTTACAGATGCTAGTTCATAGCTTTGTAATGTAGTTACAGTACCGACCTGTATTCCTACTTGAGGACAGGGCCCAGCTGGTATTTCAAAATCAAAGTTAAATGTCGGAGCACAATCTTGAGGGTTTGCTGACTGTACAGAGGTTACGGTTACAGAGGCCGACTGAGTGCTATTTAAAGTAGTTACAGTACCGACCTGTATGCCTACTTGAGGACAGGGTCCAGCTGGTATTTCAAAGTCAAAATTAAAAGTAGGGGCGCAGTCTTGTGGGTTCGCTGACTGTACAGAGGTTACGGTTACAGAAGCTAGTTCATAACTCTGAACAGTAGTTACAGTACCAACTTGTATACCTACCTGAGGACAAAGTCCCTCAGGTATTTCAAAATCAAACTGTATAGTAGGTTCGCAGCCTTGTGTACTATTAACAGACCGTATTGTTACATTAGCCTGATTGCCTGTTACTGTAGTTGTTGTAGCATTAACTTGTATGGTAGGGCACGGCCCAGTTAGCCCAATAGGCCCAGTTATACCAGTTATAGGTATATTTATATCTATGTCTGGGCAGTCATATATTGGCGGAGGCGGGTCTGGTAGCGTACAGCTTGATATGAAATCAAAGCTGGATATTGCCTCTGTAAAAGGCAGTCCGCATCTACTATTAGCAAATACATCTGCCATTAAAGCTTTACCTAGCCTCTACAGGGTTAAAACACAGGTTACTATCGCATATCTACTATAAGTGCTATTTATTTATTAATCTAGGTTAACTAAGGTTATATAACTGCAGACGAAATATAAACATCTGGGTTTGCACATATAGCTAGACCATTAAGTGTAGCTTCTATTGAAATAAGGTAATCTGCTTGTGTTGAAGTTAAAGTTATTCCTTTACCTCCAACAACCCACAACCTTTTGCCTCCCATACCATTGATCGACTTTATAGTGTCTTTACAGGTAGGGCCTCCACTGTACAGCTCGCTGCCATCTGGTATCTCTTGATCAGTACCCATTTTTATTCCAGGAATTAGAGTGCTTGGGTATTTTATAGAAGATGGCTCATCTTTACAGAACTGCCCTTTAATAGCATCCGTAACTGTAGCTGTAAACGTAACAGAGTTTCTAGCTGAAGATAAGGTGACGTTGCAACTGTAGCCATCTACAAACCTAATGTCTCCAATAAGCCCCTCGTGATATACTAGGTTCTCGTATAGCACTAATGGGTCTTCTCCGCACCCGCTAGCAGGAGTAGCTTGCTCTGGAGTTTGATTAGCTATGCTTATAGATTGAACATCTGCGCTTTGAAGATTTTTTATAAGAGTCGGCTCTATAACGTATATCGAATCAACTACTACAATTTCTCCGACATACATAGAGTCAACGATAGAGTCTATATTTCCAAATATTATAAACCCATCCCATAACAGGTCTTCATCGATGCCAGCTACTGAACTTGAACTTGAACTTGAACTTGAGCTTGAGTTGTTTGAGTTGTAACCTTCATCTAGCTTTACATAAGAGAATGAATATGTGAGCTCTGTAGCTGGGTAATTAATGCTAAATACTAAAGATTTATTAATAAGTCCATCTGCATCGCATTTAAACTCTAATATTAATTGATTTATAGTTTTCTCAATACTGTGCAGCCTTACAGTGTTAACACCGTCTACAAATCCAGACCCGTAATTGACCGCGCAGTTAAACTCTACTACCGTTTCTTTAGGTATAGGAGGCTCTACAGCTGGGTCTACGAAAGGGTACGACCTGAACATGTTGTCAAAATAAAAGCCTTGTTTTGCCATTGGTTACAGCTCCGTTATCCTACTATGGCCTGAAGATCTTGACCAACAAGCTCTACTCTTATACCTGGCAGGCTAGGGTCAGGATAGATCCGCAATATGGTGTCGCTAGCTTGGAAGTTGCCTACTACTATCTTGTAATCTCCGTGCTCATCAGGTGGTACGTTATTAATTGTTTTTATAAACCTAGGAGTTATAAAGCTCTCAGGATTATCTCTTCTTTTAAATAAAGTATCTCCAACTATGTCTACGCGTATGTTGCCGTCTTCAAGTCTAAGTACTACACCGTCTTCTCCTATTAGCCACACGTTACCATTAACAAGTTCGTTGTCATAGCTTCTAAGAGAAGACACAGCTTCTCCCGACATAGTAAGAACTACTGACGGCACGAACTCTGCAGCCTCTCTTAGTATGTGCTCTCCTATTGGCCAAGTCTGTAAGAACGCCATGGCTACTGAATCTACAACCATTATGCCTGCCGGCCTTCCCAGCGTATCTGTAAACGTTATTACTTCTGGTATGCTAAAAGGATCAAGCGTTGCTACAGCTGCCTTCTTATTTGAAGAGTTACCTACGTATATTTTAAGCTCTGGTCCTACGCCTGTGGCTATTTCTATGCTAGTTATAAAAAGCCTAGAACTCCAATTTACTAAATAGAAAGAGGCGTCATATATGGCTGACTTATCTATTAGTAAATTGCTTGCTGTTAAAAGTGTTGAGTTGTCAGAGAAAGGGTACTTTGTATCTTTAACTTGGTCCCTCCACTCGTATCCATACTCTTGTTTATAGCTCATTATAGATTACCTTATTAGCTTACAAAGAAGTGTGAGAATACAACAGACCCACTACCAACAGTACCGAATCCTACCAGACATCCTGAGTCTGATAGCTCTAACAGCTGCAGATTAATACTTGCGATAGCATACAGGTCTATGTCAGCAGAGTAACCAGGTATTGGAGTTACTACTGGGGCTACATACTCTGGGTAGTCTGATGATCCAGAGCTTGAGTTTACATAAGTGCTTTGACTACTTTCAGATGAACTTACATGTAAGTACTCAGACGAGCTTGATATGACTGGCTCTGTAGGTATAGGCCAATATTCATTAGCTAAAAACATCCTCAGCCTGTAATAAGCTTTGTTGTCAGGAAGGTTGTAGCTTGTATCTTTTTGAAAGTCTAAAGAGTACCATACTCCAGCTTTTATATTAGGAACAGGAGCTGATCTACCTGAAGATATCCAATTAAGACCGTCCCATCTATAAACCTCTAAGCATTTAGATGAAAAATTAAAAACACCTATTAAATAACTTTTAACATACTTGTTGCAAGCTTCAGAATATATGGTGGAGTAGTCTAGTATAACTCCTGCAGCTCCTGTAGTGGACCCATTAGAGAACACGAATGTAACTGAAGCCCTTACTCCTATTCCAGCTTCATATGGGTAGTTTCTTTGGTAAGTGTGAGAATCCGTTGCAGGGTCATTCCATACAGACGTAAATCTAGAGCCTGTGCTCACTACAGCTAGCCCTGAACTTTCATTACCTAAAGGAAATCCTCTATTAAACGCTGTAGCTACAAACTGATAAGATCCATTTACAACTTCAAAATGGCTCGGAACTGCTGTGGAGTAGATTGGCTTTATTAAGTTGTCTGCGTAAGGAAGCATAGTAGGTTCAATAACTTCGCTATTCAGTGCAGGGTTTATATCTACATTACTTCCAGTCTCAGCTACAGCGTCCTGATCTCCTTCAGCCGCTGATATGTCAGCACACTCATCTGCGTACTCGTTGGGTAGTTTACCTGACTCGTCAGGAAGGAAGTCGTTTCTTATGCAGGCTTCGGCCATGCCTAGTGGCATCTCTACGGCTATGCCTTTAAGGTCGCTGTTTACCAAAGTAGTTGATGTAATTTGGTTTCTAGAGAACACAAGGTTTATATTGCCGTAGCAGTCAGGCTGTATGTTATTAAGGTACTCTACGCTTATCTTATTACAAGATTCGCTCTCAGGGCGACCTTGGCACTTTCCAATATACTTCTTGTAAAGATTTTCTGTAGAAGTCTGGCTCTTTAATTTAAATATTAGAGCATCTACGGTGCCTACTCCTTTTACATATCTCTGACCGCGTACTATGTCTAGGTCTCCAACTGGGCTTAATAGCACATCTTTTTTTAATAAAGCTGTTTCGTTATTAACTGATATAGAGGTTACTCCTGGAAGCTTATAAGTCATAGACGCTCTAGGCGCTATTATTGACTGGCTTGCTTTACTAAATCTTGCAGCAAAAGGTTTTTCAATTCCTTCACCAAATACTATCCAACCTACTACTCCTTTAGTTATTGCAGTTAAGCTGTAAGGCACTCCGGCTATTACAGGCTTAGGTATTGAGACTACTGCTAGAGGTTTAAACTGGTCGTATGGATCGTCTTCACCAGTCTCTAGAGGGTACCTAGTGCAGCCTAGAAAGGTAACTGTTACTATTTTTGAAGTGCAGTTTATGCTTCCTATAGACGCAAACTTACATAGGCTGTCTGGAAACCTTATACGAAGATCTACTATTATGTCGTTTGGAAGCTCAAACCCTTCATCAGATTCTCCAGTAGCAATATCGTCTATAGGGTATCGCTTTGTAGAGTTAGAGTTAAACCAGTTGTTGTTAATTACAGACATTAAGGAATTAACCCCAGTGAGTAGTCTGGCGCTTCTGCCAGAGTTTCATCAGTGCTGTCTAGTATAGCTTGTGCGTTTGCTTGAATAAGATCGCCGTCAGCTGTGTCAGGTACTTCTACGTTAAATCTTATCTTAGCTGACCTACCAGGTTCTATAGAGTCCCACCTAAATATATAGTTAGGCCATTCTCCTTCAGGCTCTATAACCTGCGGAGAGCCTCCTTTAGGAGAGTACCATATTGTTGAATTAGCCACTATGTTTCCTAGGTTTGCATCAGGGTTTGCTTGAGTAGATGAGGCCATGTTTACTTCAACTCTAACAGGGCCTACAGTGTTTTGGGAGACGTTACAATAAGCTACAAGCATTGAAGCTCTTCCGCCTGATATAGGAAGAGCGAATAGCTTCATTGAATGCTGCTCTCTACATGTTTTTGCTGCAACCCATCTGTCTTGGTTTGAATAGTGCTGAGACCTAACCTTCATAGACCTGTCTCCAAGTCCTTTAAATTTTGTATACAAATTCTTTATACCTTTGTAAGTTTTTACAAAGTCTTCGCACTCGCAGCAAGGATTGCAGTTGTTGTTAAGGCCTATTGTGTTTTGGTTTGATGGTTGATACAGCTGACCGTTACTAATGCCTGAAACACCAGTCCAATAGCAATCCTTGGTTACTACAGCCATGTTTCCATTTGTATCAGGCCTTACTCCGTTTAAAGACGTTATAAAATCCTGTACGCAACCTGGAGGACACGAGGGGTATATACCATCACCTGACCCAGGCACTGCTGATATTTGAACATTGTTAACCTTTCTTTTACCTTCTACAGCTGTAGAACTAACAAAATTAAATGCTATATTGTTACCAGCCACTAAAGAGAGATCGCCTGAGTATTCCTCATTGCCTACGAATATGCGGTTAACTTTGTCTGTCTCTTTTAGTGAAACTCTCTCGTCTAGAACGGCGTTAGTTGGATACAAAGAAACGCTGGTTGCCGACGTAAAGTATTGTACTATGGTTAAAACAGCTCTAACAGTCGTCCAGCTGTAAACGATTCTATTCGATCCCCAGCTTGAGTGGCTACTGTCTATGGCGGCTGCAGTTGAGAACACTACAGAGTTGTTTGCATCAGTTATAGTTATGCTTGACATGCCAGGGCTGCTAGAGTTAAAGCCTACAGCTGATGTAACCTTTAAAGGCAGCTTGTAATCGCCTGAGTATGACAGGTGCATGTCTTCAAATAACCCACGTATGTCTGATGATGGGTTTACGAATGGGAAATCAGTCCCATTTGGAAATAGACCAGATCCGTACCCTGTAGCTACTGCCATTATTATCCCAAGCAACTTCCACCGTCCCCAACGCGGCTGCCAAGGACTGTGAGGTTCATTCGGTTTACTGAGCCTTCTAGCCTATTCAAAAAGTTAGTCAAGCTATTAGCTGCGTCTCCAAACCTTACTAGGTCGGTAGTTACAGCCTCAAGCTCCGTGCATCCGCAGCACGGTTTTGAACATGTGTCGTTAAACTGAAGACCGTTTGATATGGATACTACGTTAAGGCAATCATCACCAATTATAGCTATATCGCCTGTTTCATTAGGACTTGTACCGTTAACTGAGCGTACGCAGCCACCTATAGCTAGGTCGTCTTCGCAATTGCAATTTAAGCTAAGGCCCTCTCCTTTGATAGCGTTGAACGTTATGCTTGTAACTCCGTCTACTGTTGACGAGTACAGTTGCATGTTAGTGCCTGCTACAAAAGCTATGTCTCCCTGCAGCCTTTTAGATACCGACGTACCATTTACTAGAGATATGCTGCTGACGCCTCTTATCATTAACCTAATAGCATCAGAGTCTACGTTAGAACTTTCGTAAGTGAAGTTGTAAGATCCAGCTGGCAGGGTGTTGAGCTCGTCAACTCTTCCAAGTACTATTTTTCCAACGCAATCTATGAAGTCACCCTCTCCTACTAAAGAATAAGTTTTATATTCAGAGTGTGACGAGAAGGCCACTGTAACTGTGGCTACCGATATGCCCTCATCGCTGTCCCAGTATCCTAAAACTAAACTTAGCCCTGTAGAAAAGACAGATATAGACCTTATGTAGAATCGTTCTGGAAAGGCTACTAACCCTGCATGTATTGGAAAGTATAAGCCTAGTAATAAGCTGTCAGGTATTGTAAAAGTGCCTGTAGTATCTACCTTAGATGCTGTCTCTGTTAAGGGATAGCTTCTTTGGCTATTAGAGTTCAACCATTCTAGGTTCCAAATACCTACAACCATTAGCTACGACCTCCATGTCGTAATGTTTATAAGTCTTAGTATAGAACTGCTACAGCCTCTATTAGACCAACTTCTCCTGCGTAACCGTCTCCTGAAGATCTTTCTATGGAAAAGAATACTACGTCTTGCCCTTCTGCCCCAAGAATATCTTCGCTGTCTATGTCTATGTAGTGATCAGCCGATATAGATGACCCTGTGTCGATTATTAAAGCTGTGTCAGTAACAGGAAGAGGTTCAGGCGATCCTGATGATTTTGAAAGTATTCTGTAGCTTGCTGACAGATCAGGCATAGTTCCTGAGGTTCTACCTAGCACTCTAAGTCTAAGCTTTAGCTTAGGAGTTGCTGGAAAAGAGTCAGCGTGCGGTAGAAGTACCTTTAGCCTTACTGAGCTTGCTTGATTAGGAGGGAACGCTAAGTACATGATATCGTTATAATATCGTTCTTTTGTATCACTAAGCCTAACTACTTGAGGCTGTATTATTCGCTCAGATGGTTCAACGTTAGCTCTTATGGTAACTATACCTTGATGTATCGTATCGTCTCCGTCTACTCTGTTAAACGTTGACAATATAGTAACGCTGTTATCAGCCGCCCTAATGCCTTCTACTATCCTACCGCGTTGAAACTTTCCATTGTTTACAGACTTTAACGCTAGAGATCCAAGCGCCGCGTTGTTGTCTATAGCTAAGGCTAGATTAACACCTATCTTAAGCGCGCCTGTGTTTGTAGGCTTGTTATCGTAGCATCCAATAATTGTAATGCCACTGTTCTCTACAGGATCAAGACTTGTCACTACGGTCTTATCAACTCCGTAAGCTGTCTTTGAAAATCGTAACAGCATCTTTCTTGTTACGTCTCTAGGGCACTCAGGTCCAGATTCTGATGACGAACTACTGGAGTTGCTGCCTAGCTGATGGTAGGCCCATGGTACGTCGTTGTAGCAGTCTGACATCCACCATATACCGTTTATGTCTATTACAACTAAACCCAGAGGTCCAAGAGGGAGCTCTACTCCATTTCCATCAGATTCACTTTTAAATAAAGTTATGCTTGCTGACTCTGCAGGCATAGGAGGAAACACGCTGTATAGGCCAGTGTGTGTCTTAAGGTTATATCCAAAGGCAGCGCCAGTTGGAGCTAACCCATTAAATGAAGCATCGTCAGCTGGAAGCCAACCTGTCAAGTCACTGTCCACGTTAATAATAGTGTGCTTACCGTCAACACTAGGAGTAGGCGAATCTCCACATGCCGAAAGATAAAGGTTAAACTCATAATGAACGTGGTTGTAAGGTCCGTCTCTTAGCTGAGGCTGAACATAGACAATTCCATTACCGTCTGCGTGCAGTACAGCTACGTCAGCTATTGCTGGCTTTTTTGATAGTTTACCTTTAGTTTTTCCAGACAGATAGTATCTACCTGGAGTTACAGGTCCGCCTCCGTCTATTACAGAAGCTATGTCTATGTTGCCTTTACCTACTAGAAGTATGTCTGCAACTTCTTCAGAGTGCTTGTAAAGGGCTACTCCAATAACGTCACACATTGGAGACGTCTCCAATGTACGAGTCTCCATGTCGAACTCGTAACCTGCCAAAGCTCTGTCAAACCTAGATACGCTAGAGTTCCAGTAGACGGCCATGCCTACTGTTACTGCAGACTCTACTGGGCAGTCATAGGCTACCAAGGCTTCCTTATTTTCAATACCGTCGATACGGTCTTTAAGATACCTTGATTGATTCTCAAGGGCTCTAGTTGGGCGGCTGTCTACTTTAGCTTCTACAGCCTCTCCGTCTTTTACGTGCTCTATTTTGTTTGTCCAAGATGATGACATAAGCCTTACCTCTATTATTTAAACTGTTCAGTCCAGCTTACGCCTATTTGACTAGAAGCCTGCTTCAGAACCTGTTGGTTTGAAGGGTAATACTCCCTAGCGAATATAAGGTCTTTGGTTCTATCTTCCCACCTTGGTGTGGCAACTAATGATAAACCAAATACCTTGCTATTAGCTCCTACTGTAAAAGGCTTTCCGTGGACACCTACGCTACCAGTCGTCTGGGCAAAGAAGGTTAACTGATTTACCTTTACCGATGCACCTTCATATCCAGATATCAATGAGGCCTTAGGGTTTGATATTAATTGAACTCTAAGAAAGTCTCTTGCTGGACTGGCAGATAAAGCAGAGTAATATTCAATACCGTCTGCTCTGTCAAATGATGGAGATGAAACTACGTCTTCAGGAGAAGATACGTTTTCAAACTCTATGTACATTCCGCTTATTTTAAATTCTTCTCTACCTTCTCCAAACAGCTTGCAGGCTATCTCTCCCCAGGTCCATTGAATCTGGTTATGAAACGTAGCTTTAGGCAGCCATAGACCGCTACTTTCAATTTCGTAAGTACTTATAATACCACTTACTTCTGCTCTGTTGTTAGACATCGTTACCTCATGAACACTGGCTGCTTATAGATTTAATAACTACAGCCGAATTAAGTAAATAAGAAGCATCATACTCCTCTAACGTTTCAGCGCCAGTATACTTATCTTCGTTAGATGATTGTACAGTAAATTCACTATCAATGGCGAGTGGAGCTTCAAAAATGAAAAATACTCCGTTACCAAGTGAAACTAAGTCTGGAACTACGTCTAGCCTTGGTATGCCTTGAGGTACAGCTTCAGCCTTTATAGTGACTAAAGTTAACCCTCCAGGAATCATTTCATTTATTAAAAACTGTAACGGATTTATAGTTGATGGCAGGCTCTCCTTGTAAGGATTACCTACCTTATCAGCCCTAAGGTCTAACCCCATGGCTATAGTCCTACCCTTTTCGACCCCATTAGCGTGGACTATCTCCCAAAACCTATCAACGTCAAAAGGATGCCCTGACACCTTAAACTTTAATTCTGTAACTGGACCTTTATCATCTACATCTACTGGAAAATCGTCATTTAGAAATGTAAGGTCGTAAGAGAACTCGTTGTTAATGAATCCTTTTCCTAAGGTTATAGCTTTAACTTCTGACAAGTCTGAGCCTCTTCTAAGCTCCTTTACTACCAAAGCGTTTGACAAGCTCTGACCTAGACTTACCTCATCTCCTACTGATACCGTAGGCTCTGCTCTAGGGCTAAGAAAGTACACCTTCTTATTAGTTACTACAACTTTCCTAATGTTAGAGTTTATAGTCTCTACTGTTTCAGTAGCTTCAGCTACAGGAGCGTTGAGTGCGTACCCAATAAGCTTAGATAGCCTTCCTGATGACATGCCTAGAATAAGGCAATCATATATTGTGTTAACTAGGCCTTTGTAGGCTTCTCCAGACTGACCGTCCACACCTATGGGTAACCCGTATATTTGTTGAACAGACTTTTGATCTATCTTTGGAAGGTAAAGCCACATAGCCAGCTCTCTATCCTGAACGCCTTTACTGTTAAGCTTGTCTCTAGTTGCAAAGTTAGTATTTAAAAATGGATCAAAGCTGAACACAAGCCTGTTAGTAGCTGTGTTTAAGCTGAAGTCCATCCCTTCGAAAAGACTGGCTGACGGGTACGATATTCTATTGTATATTTGGCTTACGCTAGCCACTCCGTCTGGAAGCTTCCAAGAAAAGCCTACAGCTTCTCCGTAAGTTATAATAGACGAGCCGTACTCAGCTCCACCTTCGTAGAACCCTCTGTTTGCTATTCCTTCGCTTTTTAATATAGGAAAATATATCCAACTCTTTGACTTGAAAGGACTTATGCTTAGCCTGCTCTTACTAAGTTCTGCTTCTTTCCAGACGCTCATAGCGTCCTTCCAGAGCGTAGTTCTAGCATCGACCAAATCTTCTATTTGGTCTTTTCCTTCATATATATCTATCCAATAGCCGCCGGTAAGTGATCTAACCTTTTCGGCTACGTCCAAGTAAGTCTTAGGATACTCAAACATACGACTCCCTCGTTCTTAGGGATTTGAATTATCGCATATTTTTTTAACGAATGAAACCAGCTTTTCTAAGCCTTCTTCAGTAAAGTCCTTTACCGACAAAGTTATTGTGCCTACTTGGTTTTCAGCCTTCCTAAGAGACCTACTACTGGCCATTCTTTTGGCTTCTCTGAGCGCGCTTTTAGGCTCTATAAGGCCCCATCCATAAGTAGTGTCGTATCCAGCTTCTCCTGCATCGGTAGCGGTCTTGAAGAAAGTTTTAGATATCTCAGTTAAAAGTTGTTTGTACTTTATGTTCTCAGCTTTTAAAGCTGACAATACAAGCGCTAGTACACCAGCCACAAAAGGCGTAGCCATCGATGTCCCAGAGAGCTTGGCGTACCCTTTAGCTGGCCAGCAAGAGGTCACGTCTACGCCTGGAGCCGCTATGTCTACCTTTCCTCTGCTTGAAAATAGGGCAGCAGAATTCTTTTTATTAACTGCAGCTACCGAGATGCACTCTTTCATTCCAGCTGGAAACCCAGTGGTAGCAGGTCCTGGTCCTTCGTTACCTGCGGCTGCTACTATAAAGCATCCCTTCGAGTATGCAAACTTTACAGCATCCTTTATTTTCTTGTCCAATACTGAAGAGCCTAGACTCATTGATATTATGTCTGCACCTTCAGCTACAGCCCATCGTATACCTTTAGCTATCCAATCTGAAGAACCTGACCCTTCGTCATCAAGAACTTTTCCTATTATTAAACTTGCGCTAGGAGCTACTCCTATGATTCCGCTGTTGTTCTTATTTCCAGCTATGACTCCAGCGCAGTGGGTGCCGTGCCCATTAGTGTCATAGTGCCCTGAAGGCGAGCCGCTGAAATCTTTCAAGCTTGATATCTGACCAGATAGATCAGGGTGCTTATCTGCAACGCCTGTGTCAAGAACAGCAACCTTTATGCCTTTTCCTGAAGAGTCTATCCATATGTCTGGGACATTAAACGACCTAAGACCCCAGTCTATTACTTCAGAGCAGGTTATAGACAGACTTTCAACTTTGAAGTCAGGAAGCTTGTATGTTGGTTTAGACATGTTACTTACCCTCGCTAGGGTATGTGTTTTCTATCCATTTTATAATTAGCTTAACTAGTATTGGTAGAAGCCACACAGGTATATCAAACGAAGCTGCTACTGGTTTTTCTTTTTTATCTAATATTTCCTGTAATGCAAGAGCTACAGACTTCTTAGAAACTTTAGCAGCCTTTATAGATTTTACAGCGTAAGACTCGGCTGCAAACTGCATAAGGTATGTGGCTATGTCCATTGCCGCGTATATAGCGTCCCATCTTTTAAAAGTGGATTTTCCGTTTAGCATCTCAGCAAGTTTTCTTACTGATTCCATAGGGAAGCCAGCGTACTTTATAGAGAATGTTTTTGCAGCCATGGTTTATCCTTCAATAGAGTTTATTATGTTATTAACATCTTCCTCGTTTATCAACTGAGCTGCTGTTGATACAGCTTTCTCTATGATGGCTATAGCCGGATCACCTGCTACACCCTTTGGTATTTTTAGCTTGTTATCTTTAAGGCTATTTCTTATTACGCGTCTTATTTTAATCTTTTCAATTATGTTAGGGTCTCTTACGTGCTCCAGAGCTTCCTTAGGAGAGTACTTACACATTTGATTTAGCTTAACTAAATTAACTATTATAGACACTAAAGCCGACACTACTATAAACGTCTCTACTATAAACCCTTTGGCTTCTAGATCTTTTTGCAGCTTAGTAGACATCCTACCTGCTAGAGCTTCTACATTATTCATTTGGATTCCTTTCCTGTGGAGACGTCTCCACTGTATTTCCGCTAATGTTCGTGCGCTTTGCAATCGCACTTAAGTCCACAACTTACAGTCATTTTAAGTTTACTGCAACAGCGATCATCAGCCTTATACACTAATACAGCGCCTATAACAGCGCCTACACATAGCACTGCTAGTACTTCTATTAGCTGTATAATATTGTTTACAGATTTCTTAAAGCTCATCTAGATTAGGCCTTTGCTGGCAACTGCCAGCAGCTGGATTAAGTTCAACAGCCTGATGAGCCTCTATACCTACGCTTTTTTGTTTTATCCTGAGGCGGCTCTGTGACAAGCCGCTCAGGTTCAGTGTCAAGTTTTTTTGATGTAAAACTTGACACTGGTTTTTCTTTTAGCAAATCAAATGCTGCCTTATCTATCTTAGTAGTCTGATAAGACATAACAGCCGCCAAGATTATGTGTAGCATGTCAGGCCTTGCCTTGTGTATCAAGGCGTTAGTAAGTTACACCAACATAAACAAAGCTTTATCTATTAGCTGCTCTGGGAACCCTTCAAAGTTACTAAACGCAAAGGTCTCTCTAGCTCTAATATGTTTTTCAGCATCCTTTCGCCTGACTCTTAGCACCCCTATAGGTAGGTCAGCTCCAGTGTTGAAGTCCTTAAGCTGTCCATGAGCATCACCCCAGCTATTAAGAATAATAGCGTAAGGGTCGGTAGCGTTATCATCAACTCCGATAAAGCACATCTGGTGCCCCCAGTTATCCGTCTGACGGTGAAACCCATCATTAGCTGGAGTCATAGAGTAGCCAACATCGCTAGCGGTCGTGCAGGGGTATCCGTTAGATATAGCCGCTACTAAGTCGTCCCAGCTCTTAACAAGGGCTGCTGACTTTACTGGGTGTAGTTTACCTTCCTCTACAAACCTAGTATCTGGTCCTGGACGGTCTCCCCACTTTTTAGCTACTTTTCCAGAATATGCTGGCACACCACTAAAATTACTGCGAAGAACACCGTATTTAATAATAGCGTCTGCCATCCAGCTTCCCAGGGAGCCATCGTCACCATCGAACTGCCCTCCTCCGATAAGTACCCGACCTGTGCCGTAGAGATAAGGAGGGAATACTGGGTTAAAAGCTTCCCTGTCGCCTTTCATGAGCTTTTCGGTAGCCATTAAGTATTCACAGGCGTTCTTAGCTCCGAAAGACACGCAGTCACCTATCTCTTGTGCATAGTTCTCTGTATCCTTGCCTAGGAGCTTTCTTACGACTTCATACAGCATAGTCTTTCCACCCTTAGTGCTTCTTGTGGAGCTAAGGATGTTAAATTCTTTAAATGATCCTTTAATAAGATCAAACTGAGATTTTACAAGATCTGGGTTGTCCTTACCTACCCAGCCGCCTTTTGCTCCATCTTTATAAAGTGATAGTATGTCGCTCATGTTATTTTTTCCTTATTTTATAGCCTTAAGTCCGGATGCTACCTCTCTCCAAGCCTCAGCGAAATCTGAGGCAGTTACCATCTGTTTGCTTTCATAAAGAGAGTAAAGGGTGTCTTGCATTTCTTTAAAGAAAGGTTCCCATGCAGCTTTGTTAGCGCCTACAGCTATCCTGTTAGAATCTGCAGTCTTCTTTAAAAGATCATCAACCTCAATGATAGCCCCAGCTGCTACGGCTGATGCCATAGACTCGAACGATTTAGCAACAGCCGTTGCAGAACTCTTACGAATGGTTGCAGGCACCTTGCTCATAGCTAAGGAGTAAGATTTCTTTTGAAGGTTGTATCTAGCTTCTGGTAGTGATGGTTCAGGAGCAGAAGGGTCTGGAGCTGGGCCTGGGTCTTCTCCAATAATAACTGGTGAAGAAATAATAACAGTCTTAGTTGCTATCTCTGTTGCCTTGTCGCCTTCTTTAACAGCGTAGAGATAAGTTATAGCTACCAAAGCTGTCATTCTTTTAGGAACAACGCCTGCTCCAAAAAAGATACCGTCTTGGTACTCTCTTACCCTTTTCTCTTTATCGCCATCAAAAACCTTCCAAGCAATACTGCAAGATACAAAATGCTTTGGCGGATCTTTGATAGGCGAGACAGTTAAATCTACCAGCTCCCCAAGGGGGACTGGTAATTCAGCTCCAACAATCTTTTGTTGCGGAACAACAAAGTCAGTAGCTAGCAAGCTGCTGTTAATTAAAACAGCAGCTAAAACGCTTATAAGAAGCTTGTGCATAGTTGTTACCCCTTATTGTTCTGTGAAGCCAAAGCAGCAGCTACAAGTTGAGTTGCTCTTTCTTTGCTTACTGGAGTGCTAGGTCCAAAAGACTCTATTAAAGTTACAATTAAATCAGCAAACCAAGGCTGATCTGCAAATTGTTTTAAAATTTCTACAACTCTATCATCTACATCTCCAGGAATCACCTTTGTCATGGAGTCTGCAATCCTTACAATTAAGCTGATTGCCTTTTTAACCTTTTCAGCGTCCAAGGCACCATTTGTTGAGTCTGACATGTCTGTCTCCTAATAAAGTTAATAAAACCAAGTTACTTATACACTCTGCACAGAGATTTGGATATCTGATTTATTTAGAAAATAAGATGTAGTTCTGGGTGTTACTAGGTTAAGAGGGTCCTCAGGTATAGTCAAAGAGACTCTTCCATTGATGTACCTTATTCTTCCGTTAGGATAAAGCAACCTGCCTCTAAGGTCTATTGAGTCGATTGACTGGTCTTCTGTTAAAGCGTTTTGAATTATAGATATAAGATTAGATTCGTACAGCTTAGCTGAGAAGCCTAGGCTATTAACATACCCATATAAGCCTTCTTTTATGGTGTCAATTGGTACGGTAAAGTCTTTATTTCGGTTGTGTATTACTACCGATATTTTTACATCAAAAGGCGATGTAGCTCTAACAAGTATGTCAGAACCAGATGGTCTTGTCTCTGGGCTGTTCAAGAAGGACTGCAGCGAATCCAATTCTTTTTGTAACCTTAAAGTTATGCTGTAATCGGCTTCTGAACCTAAGTCTAATCCTGCAAATGTGTCAGTATCTAAGAATTGAATAGTGCATGTTTGATAGCGTGTGAAAGCTGCTTCGTTAGCCGTCTCTATGTCAGGGCTAAATCCTGTACCATCGTCTTCTAAATCAAAACCTCTTATAATGTTTACTGTCTCGTATCCATTAACTATAGAGATGTTGTTTTTATCAGCAAGCTTAACAATACGCGTAGCTTCGTAAAACCCTGGGGCTGTTCCTCTAGTAAACGATACCTGCCACAGGCCACCAGCTAGCCTCTGCTCAATAAGCTTAGCTTTTGTATCTAACGACATATTATACGGTATTCCGGCATTCCTCACGCAGGCGTCTACTCTGCCTCCATGGGCTACTGGAAAAATACCATGATACCTTATCTGCTCTGGAGCTCCGTACCCTAGGCAGGATACATCTTTTACTGAGCTGAAGTTACCTTTTATAAGAGAAGATAATGCATACTTACTTGAGAAATTTCTAGATGATATGCCTTCCTTAAGCCTTTGGATAAGCTCTAAGTTAGACTCTACATTAGAACCTTGAATGAAGTCACTGGCTGCAAATGCGCCTGTAGCTCCCGAAGCTGCAGATGTTATCTGAAGTTTGTCTCCCTGCTTAAGCTGTGTACCCTCTCCTTCATTTACAGCTTCAACGTCCACGTTAAACCCGTATGTACCATCTCCTACTTCAAATATAATACGATCAGACTCAGTTATAATTGCGTTTACAGACGTTCTAGCTGCAAATGTGTTAGTAACTATATAACTATTTCCAAAAGCTGTTAGTACTGATCCGCCAGCTATTGCAGTAGCCTTGTTATCGTCTAAGACTATTGTTACTACTCCGTAAGTCTTTCTACCTAGCTTTCTTGTTATTAAGAAGTTACTAAGAACTGCGTCCACTAAGCTGTCATCAGCCAATGATGGATCAGCTTCTATAGCTTGTATTGATCCTGACTTTCTAAATTTATCAGCGTATGTCTCCTGAGCAGCGTGTACTATGCTTTCAAGATTTAAAAGAAGATCATGTATTACTCCCCTTCTAAATTCAGCTGTAGGAGCTTTTTCTTGAAGCTGCTGTATAAGCAAAGCTCTAGCGGCTGACACGCTTTCGGTAGGTAGCTTCATTAAGTCTGGAAATTGTATAGGCATTGTTATCTCTCTGGAACTACAGTAAGTGGAACTACAAACACCCTAGATTCTCCAGCCAAGCTGTCTAACCTAACAGAAAGGCTAAGCTTAGATCCTGTCTCTATCTTAATAGCTATAAGTGATGCTCCTCCGTACTTTTCGTCGTTTGGATACGTACCTTCGCTATCTTCATTAATGAGGTTTGTAGCTACCCTGTCCTTGGCAAATTGAAATGCCGAGGAGGCATCAGCCTCTGTTCTTATTCTACCAGACCTTGCTTGGTTTATAAAGTTTGAACCTCTGTCAGGTAGGTATGGAAGAGACCCTAACGGAGTAAGCAGTTCTATAAGCCACCTTTGTGTAAGTTTCTGTATGCCTGCACACACTTTTCCAGATGAGTATGTTCCGTATAAGCCCTGCTCTAAACGAAACAACCCATCGCTATAAGCCCCATCAAATGCTAGTACATCTACCTTTCGTCCAGTGTAGTCTAATGTCTTTGCTGTTTTTGCCATGGTATTAACTACTAGCCTCCAGTGGATGCGCTTAGTTTAATTAGCCTCTCTATGTAACCTTTTACACCGTAAGGAGTAAGAAGTGGGCCGTTACCACTACCTTGTCCTTTTCTTCTACCAGATGCAAAGGCTTCTGCTCTAGCTAGCGAGCAGTGCCTTAGCCTAAATGCCCTCTCCATAGCTTGGAGGTACGCAGCTTGAAGCTTTATAACTTTAGCGTCTCCGTCAGTACCAGGGGAGCCTGGAGAGTACACTGATTGGTACTGACTGTCTAATATCCTTCTTGAGAAAGTTTCTCTTACAGAAACATGGTCACATGGGTTCTTGTTCTCATGGTTAGCTAGCTCCCATACCCTTGCTCCACCATTAAGCATGGAGTTAGCAATGACCTCAGACTGTTCAGCCATCTTTTCAATATTCTTTCTAAAGTTAGTGTCTGGTGACGAAACTTTAGATGACCCATGATATCCACTCATAAAAGACCCATCCTTTCTCGGCCGTCCATCTTGTTCTGGATGTCAGACCTTATTTGACTAACCCTAGCTGGGGTTATTCTAAGTTTCTTTGCAATGCCTATGTTATCCAATTTTGACTTTCCATTCATTCCAAATGTGTGTTCCATTATTAATTTAGCTCTGTCATCAAGTCCGTCGTACACAAACCCTCTCCAAGCTTGACCCTGCTGCTGCCCTGGAATTGATGAAGATGGATCGGACACGTCGTCTGACTCTGAGCCCATAAACCCTTGTGAAGCCGCTCCTTCAGACAAACCAGGCTTGTACCCTCTAACCCTTTCGATTCTTTTATTTGATAGCCCTGTGTAGTTAGCTAGCTCGTCATCATTAGGGTCTCTACCCAGCTGATCTTCCAGCTCTTTAAATGACGCATTTACGTAGTGGCTGTCTATTCTTACCCTTTCAGGGACGTTTAATATCTGACTGGACTTAGCTGCTGCTCTCTTCAATCCCTGCATGTGCCACATCATGTGAGTTTTAAGTTTTGACTTAGAAGGGTCATAACCTTTAAGACCGTCTAAAGCCATCCTTCTTGCTTGAAGTCTTACACTTGGAGAAGCTTCTTGTCCAGCGTAAGACTTTACAGCTGAATCTATAATAGGGTTTATCTTTCCTATAATCATGTCATTTTGTTCAGGAGTTTGATTCTGCTTCCAAGAGTCGTAGGCTTCTTGATACTCAGGCTCTAAGTTTGAAGTAGGCGCGGCTGGTTTTCCTGGCTTAGCTTTATCCTTATCTAGAGAGAATAGGCTAGGTACTTTGTCAAAAGGTTTCTTTTCGTTCATGTTGTCTCCTGTTTAGTAATACTGATTAAGCTATAGCTCCGGAGTCTAACGACGTACCCCTCCATGGAGGATCGTTGTATATAGGGTGCTCGGTTACAGTTATAACATTTAAAGAGTCTTCGTGGTCTGTTCTAACGTACCCTACTGTAAATGTAGTAGAAGACTGTGAAGCCTGAGCGTCTATAGAGCATAAGACCTTTAAAACCATTCCTACAAAAACGCTAGATACAGAGTTAGCCACGTTAGCAGTAGCAGGCAGTTCAAACCTTATCAGACTTCCTACGCCTATATCTGTTCTGTATGGTCCGGTTATAGTACCCTGTCTGCCTTTAAGGACCTCTATGCAGTATATGGATTTAGCTAACGCATCTCTAAAACGAGCTTTGTTTACTGCTTGTTGAGTAGCCGTAGGTTTGTCGCTTTCATTTCCTGCATTTGTTTGCGTAGTTGTTCTAATAGGAGGCTTGTTGCACGCATTATTTGAAAGATCTATTGGACCTGTGTTAGCAACCCATCCTGGAGAGTATTTGTATATAATAGTACCTTTGCATCCCTCAGTCTCGGCTATATACACTCCTCCTGGTTTGTTTAAAGTTATTCCAGTATCTTTATTACCAGGTGCAACGTTTATAGCAGACGCTTGTGAGAACAGAAGAGCCACTCCTCTTATAGTTCTAGGCATGTCTCCCGATATTGAAATGTTCTCTATTTGCTCTGCAGGTATCTCCTTAAAAGGACCAGCGTCGATGCTCACTGACAATGAAGGACAGAACGGCACTACTATGGCGTCAGACACCTTAGGTACTACTGCAAACATATAGTTAGCACTTGAAGATATGATGTTGTCCCAAGCCGTTTGTCCTGCAAGATCTTCCAAAAAGATTTTTGCTAGGTCTTGTTTAATAGCGTTACCTATACTCTGAGCGTCAGCACCAACAAGCCGTATGTTTAGCGTTCCAGACATTCTAGACAAGGCTTTTAAGGCTGCTGCGTTTCTGGAGTCAGCTGCGCATGCGTTTCCAACTTGAACATCTAGTTCTACTAAAGAATCAGAGTTAGCACCTTCAGTTGCTATCTTCTTTATTCCGTTCTCCCATAAGTCTGCAACTATACTGGCTCCGTCGCCTAATTTTTGACTTACGTATGACATCGCTAGCAAAGTGCCTGGCGCTTTTCTAGCTCCTACTTTATTGTTTTGAAGTATGACTGACCTTTGAAGGTCTCCAGCTGTCATAGAGTGAGTAGAGGCGCTTATCATGCTTGAAGCTGTTAAGTCTGATAGCCAGTGTTCAATAGCTAAAGAGAAGGCTATACCGGATGCCGATCTTTGATAACCAAATCCAGTTATATATCCTTCAAACATAAGTGAGTTAATTCCATTAACGTCTGGAGTAAACTCATAGTCTCCTCTAAATTCATCCTCTATTTCATAGGTTGACCATATCTCTATAGGGTGTCTAAACGATGTTATGTTGTCTTCAAGATCATGGGCTGTAGACGGTTTACCGTCATTTACGTTAACACCAGGTACTAAAGATACCGTAGCTGAAGGAATAGAGTTGAGTGCAAACTCAGTTGTCACTCTAGTAACTTCGTACTCTTTTCCGTCTATAACGGCCCAGCATCTTATTTTTCTTTTTGAATAAGGATAATTCACTTAAACACCTGCTAGTTTGATTAGATCTGAGTTATCTAGCTCTATTGCTAGAGCTAAGCTTAGTGCGCCTAGCTTATCAGCTATTAGGTCTGACCTATTCCATAATTCTTTTAAATCTTTACTCCTCGAAAACAATTGCAGCTCTACGTCTGATCCTATAAGGGCTTCACAATCAACTAGAACCTGCCCTATGTCTTTAGCAGGCTTGGCTGCAACCTGAATGCGGTAATGTCCGTCTCCAAGTCCAATCCTTATGTCGTTTCCAAAATCAAAAAAGCTTCCTGATGACTCTAACGTCCTAGTACTATTAATGCACTCGTCTACAGCTATGCACACAGTACCTGTTACAGTAGCGTCTATTATGAACATGGACCGGCCTCTTGCGTCGTTAGCGGTAGGGCTTCCAAAAACATTAAAGTTAGGTTTTGAATCGGTGTTAACACCTTCCACTACAACCTTGCCATAAGAGGTCATATCAGACGCAAACTTCAAAGGCCAATATGTAATGCGGCTGTCCTTAGCAGTGGCTGCCTCGTGTAGTAGGCCGTCATGCCACATAGTAGTTAGTTGTCTTAGTCTGTAGTTTAAATATGCTCTATCAGGGGTCTCACCAAATATAAGCCTGTGAACTGTAGATGTAACTCCCTTTAAAGGCTTCGATTTAAATGATTGGTCTACAAGTTCTTCTCCTGGATACTCAAGACCAGGCCAGTTTGTACCTGATATATTAAGCAGAGCTGTTCTATAATGATTTATCATAACAATCTTATGTCCTTTAACTTTACTTCTTAGGTGGTACTACAGCTAATTGCATGCTGAACTGACCTAACATAAACTGAGGGTCTGTAATTTGCATTTGAAAAGATAGCAAAAACGCTTTTACTGTTAAGGTAGTTCCTATAAGGATAGTCAAAGGATTAGGGTTTTTTACCACATAAGATTGAAAGAATTTGTCGTAAAACGTCTGTAAAGGCAGGGCTCCTGAGTTTCTACCGCATACTAAAGGACTTGTCAAAAAAAGGTAACCACTAAGAGACATGCTACCCATCTTGTCACCAAATGTTGTTAAATATATTGCGTCTCTTAGGGTATACATAAATTGGACGTTAGAGTCTCCAGATATACTTGCTGTGGTTATAATTCCACCTATCTCATCTACACCCCATTTAGATCCATCTACTTCAATAGAAAAAGGGTCATTAGGAATATCTCCATCTCCAGGTTTAGGAGTGGCATCTATAACCATAACTGTTCCTGACGCCGCTGTGAATATACTGGGCATGGTAAAGCTCCTTAGGCTACTGTTTAGAAGAGTTTAGTAACCCACTTATCATTCCTTTAAATATGTCCATCTTGCCTGAGAACACAAGCGGCTGCTTAGAGTCAATAACAGCTACCATTTTTCCAGACTGAAAACTAGGGTCTCCTTCCTTACCTTGTAACATATTTTCTTTCTTTATTTTAGCGTCAGTAGCTCTTACCTTGGCGTTAACTTCTTTGGTTACCAGCTCTCCACCTTCACTTATCATATTAGCTTCAACATAACCCTGAGCCGCAACGCCAGACTTAAGAGCCAACTGCTGCTTATTAAGGTTGGCATCAGGAGTAGAAAGCAGCTTTCTTAGCTCTTTTAGCCTTTCTTGAGGGCTAGCGTTAGTATTAGTCTTACCACTAAGATCGAACGCCTCCCTAGCTGCATATGACAGGCTAGAGCTTACTCTATTGAAGGCCTCCCTTTGATCTCCAGTGGAGACGTCTCCAAATGATTTGCCTTCAAACTTCTTACCGTAAAAAGCCTCCTTAGAAACGTTAAACTCTTCTTGGAAGAATTGCATAGGGCTTTTTGCTTTGCCAACATCCTGTATCATTATGGCTTTAGCCTTATCGATGTTTTCTCTTTGTTTATCACTAAGCTTTGGACCCTCTCCTGAATAGTTTTGTACGCTTAAGTCTGTAAGTAAAGATGTTAGGTGATCAGTCTCGGCTGTACTAAGCTTAGCGTAGCTGTCCTTTCCTAAGACTGCAGCTTTAGCTGATGCATTAAACCCAGCCATCTTTTCTAAAGCAGCCTCCTTATCTTTATCTAATATCTTGCCTTTATTGATGTATTCTTTAATTTTAGCTTGAACTTTTGGATCTTTAAGTTGCTTACGCCTCTCGTCTTCAGTTCTTAGAATAATTGGAAGAGATTTAAAATCCTCTGGACTTAATCCTGACTTTTCTTGAAGCGCTTTATACCTTGCTGTTTCTTCATCAGTAAGTCCTGCCCCTCCTTCGCTCTTAGCCGTTATAGCTTCAAATTCAGCTATATCAGCTTCACTTTTAAACCTACCTTTAAGTAGAAGTTCTCTAGATTTTTTCTTATCTACAAGCTCTTGGTGTCTAGCTTTATCTTTGTCAGTAAATTCTTTGTTCTTAAACTCGTCAAACTGGCCTGGTTTAATATCCTCTTTTTTATAACCTATTCTTAAGTTATCGATGTATTTTCTGTGTCTACTGCCACCTTCCTCGTACTGCTTAAGATTTATAAAGTTGCCTGATTCTACTTCAGCATCAGTAGCTCTTACGGCTTTTCCGTCCTTAATTACAAAAGACTCACCATATTTAATGCCAGCCTGTTCAGCTTTGTTAACGTTGTATAGCTGAGCTAGGTCAGCTTTCTGTTGGTCTTTGTTTTTAGATGTGTATCCAGAAAGCTTAAGTATGTTTCTTATATCTTCAGACTTCTGAGAGTCATCATTAGAAAACATTTGTAGCTCTTGAACTGAGCTATACTTGTTTAAAAGTTGACTTACAGCGTTTTTGTTCTCAGCATCGAACTCTCTTCCAAACTCTTTAGTTAGCTCAACTACCTTAGAGCTAGCAGATTCTCTTTTTTTATCTTCTAGCTTTTTTAGCTCATCTTTATCTCTTTCATTAAACGTACTAGTGGCTTCTTTAATGCTATTATCAAGATCGTAACTTTGTTTCTTTTTACGCTCGTCATCACTCATTGGGCTTGTTCTTGCTACCAGCCTTAAAGCCTCATCTCTATCGGAACCTGTTAGGGTCTTAAACTTAGATTCTTGAGCTCCAGAGTCTTTTATAACCTTAGATATTTCTTCTTTTATTTTGTCTCTTTCTTTAGGAGATTTTTCGTTCGATAGCGCTGCTCTTAGTCTAAGTACCTTGCTACGTTCCTCATCTGTAGGTTCAACTGCAGCAGCCAAGCTGTCTTTCTTTATGTTAAGTTTGTCTAGGCCTGTTGCTTCAATATACTTATCTATGGCTGTGTCGTTGCTTTTCTTAGCAGCCTCTGCTTCAGTAAAGCTCTTGTAAGCTGCTTTTATTGCTTTCTCAGATCCTTCGGTAAGGCTTTCTGAAAGCTTAGTGGCCTTATCTTTAGCAGCGCCAAGGTTCTCTGATTTAATGTCTAATAGTCCTTGAAGCCTCTCAGCCTTTCTTAAATCTTTAGGGTCCTTAGACTCACTAAGAGTTTTTACTTGGGCAGTTAGATTTGCTCTAGCCGTTAAAGCCATTCCAGGAACTGTAGATGACAGTTCTGTCAAAACGTTTATATCGTCTTTATTTTCAGCTTGAAGGTCTTTAAAGTTAAAGTTGACCCTAGACAGGTCTTTATTCATGTACTCCTCTCTAGTCACACCAAGCTCGTTGCTTGAATTAGAAATACGGTTTAGAGCTATAGCCGCCTTATCTCTTATTTCTAATCCCTTCTTGCCTCCTTTCTCTAACAGTCCTCCTTCATTAGTTGTGTATCTGTCTAGGAAGTTTCTAGCCATGTCTAAGCCATAAGCTGCTTCTCCAGGATCAGCATTATTTATTTGTTTATTTATGTCATTAACTTCTTTAAGACCTCCAGTAGCGTTGCTCATGAATCCAGCAGCAGTGAATTCTATTCCAGCCTTTTCAAGTATAGTCTTAAGCTCAGCCTGCTTTGTACCTTTGCCTATTAGGGCTAGTTCTCTAGTGCTCTTTGTCTTAGCTTCATCAGCAGTAACTCCATGCCTATCTTTAAAGCTATTAATGTTTGATCTAGCAGTGGCTTCATAGTCTTTTGAATTCTTTTTAGCTTCGTTAACTATAGAAGCGTAGGTTGAGTCAACTCCGCCTGTGGTTGCTAAATCTGACTTTATAAGTTGATCTTTAAGCTGATTCCTTTCTCCTTCAAGCTGTCTTCGTTTGTCTTCGGTTATTCCTGGCTTGGCCAACTCAGCGTCATTAAGGGCTATAGCGTTGTTTAAGTAGTCGTGCTTAACTTTGTCAGCGTCGTACTCGTTGTAAGCTGTTGACGCCTCTTTAATCTCACGGAACAAAGGTGCAAATCTTTCTTGTACCTTATCTTTTGGTACAAAGTTAAGTACAGCTGCTGCAGCATCTGAAGCGCTAGTTTTACTGTTTGCGTTCCTTACAAAGTCAGTAAGTCTTTGTGTAAGGTCGGTCTTACCAACATCTGCAAGCATAGACTCAAACCCACTCTGCTGCTGAACTTCAGCGCTGCTTATCCTAGCTTCCTCTAACACCCTAGTGCTTAGAGTAGCCTGAGCATCAGGAAGTGATTGGTAACCTGAGGACTTAGCCCACTGAAGTGATGAGTCGGCTATACCGCCTGCTGCTGATGCTAGGAATCTTTCGTCTGATGGTTTATCAAACTTGAATCCCCTCTTTCTAAGACTACTTTCAAGAGATTTCCTAATTGTTACTTCAGGCTTACCTATCTCATCTTTAGGAGCGTTAATTAACGCTTCTGCAGCTTCTTTGTTAATTTCGTTAGCTGTAGCTTGGTCTGTGAAAGCTGACTTTACGTCTTTGCTAACACCTTCCATAGCCTTATCGTCTTTTGAATACCTAGCAAAGTTCATGCTGTTTCTATCGGATAACTCTGTAATAGCTCCAGCATTCTGCATAGGCCTTCCTACGTTTGATCCCATGTTGTACTTAAACATGTACTCTTCGTTAGCTTCTTGAGTTGCTTGTAAGTCTTGAACTAAAGATACAGGCATACCGCTTTTTAAAAGGAATTCACTTACTCCTCCTGGCTGCCTAGACAATTCGCTTAGGGTTTTCTTTATCTTGTTTCCCTTGGCATCTGTAGTTTCATAGACTCCACCAGACGACGGGTTTGTTATAGCTTTGTATACTGATTCTAGTTCTGAGCCTTCGGTAGGCTTAAACTTATATCTATCAACTGCTCTAGCTATGTTAGCTATTTGATTTACCCTAGGGTCCTTTAAGGCTTGAGTGTTAAGCTGCTGTTGAATGTCCATAATTTTGTCAGAAGAGCTAAGACCAAAGGCTGTAACGCCTCCATACATACGCTTAGACGCGTCATTCTCTAGAACTGACTGGTTTGTAGTACCAGGCACGAATACTCTATTTACACCCATCCTGTCAGCCATTCCAGCAGAGGCTCCCATAAGCCTAAACATCTCTGGCATTTCTATGCCGGCTGCCTTAGCTGTGTTAGAGGTATCTCTAACCATCTTTTCAAGTTTGTGAGGTTCCATTCCTTGCATGTTAGCTTGAGTTAAAGTTTCTATAGCTCCTACAAGCTGAGACATTGGAGCATTGCTTTCTCCCATCTCTCCAAACACTTCTTGCATAGCCGCAACAGCCTTTGACATACCTTTAAGTCTTCCAGCTATTTTATCTGCATCAAACTGTCTTAACCTAGCGTCTAAGTCTGGCATGTTAGATACTTCACCTACTGTCTTGTCAAGCTGCTCAGCTATTTTACGAATACCCTCTCCTCTGCCGCCGCTATTAGGCATAGCTCCTCTACGTTGAAGCTCGTCGTATAGTGCGCCTGTTTTACCTGCTGTAAGCCCATTCATCTGAGACACTTCAGCTCTATCGCCGTACAACCTTTCGTACACATTCTTGCTCAGCTCTCCTACAGAGTTGGCGCTCATTCCTCGCCTTCCTGTAACTGGGTCGGTGGCGTACCTTGCACCCTTGAACATGTTCTGAGCCATAACAGTGGCAGAACCTCTAGTACCGTTAAGACTGTCTACAAAGTCAGGAGCAAACTGCGCAGCCATAGGCATAAAGCCGCTGATAGTCTCAGCCAGCTGGTTGGCTGACTCACGCTCACGGGCTCCAAACCTTTGTCCTGTAAGCGCTGCTGTTCCTTGGATCATTTTAAAGATGGAGCCTTTGTCTACCTGAGACGCGTTGCCCATAGCTATGGACTGTCCCCTTAAAGCATCACCCATTCTCATTTGGCTATATAGATTACCTCCAGCCGAGAACTGAGCAGGCATGTATTTGTTGCCTATAAAGCTGGTTAGTAATGGCTGCATTATGGTATTGAGCATAAGGCTCATACCTGGGTCTTGTGTTCCTATTAAGCTTGCTATGTTAAAAGAGTCACCTATAGCTCCTAGTTTTCTTCCTTGGGCTATAGGAGGCTGCGCTATATTCTGAGCAAACGTATTAGGTACAGGTGCGAACTCAGCGTACTGAGAAGCGTAGTTAGGTGTGTTGTAGGCCAAGTCTATAACCCTCCTGGCTAGTTACTTAGTCTTCTTAGGATCTAACCACGGCATAGAAGCGTCTGAATAGTCTTGCACCAAGTTTCCTATGGTATCCCAAGCTTCATTGAACAAATCAGCAGTACCGTAGCCCAAGGCACCAGTATACCTTAAAATTGCAAGTTTAACCACTTCTGCAGATTTATTTGCAGTGTAAGACTTGGCAAGCCATTTTAGCTTGAGCTGCCACTTGCGATCGAGAAGGTTAGCGTCTTTGAAGTCGACGATTCCTTTGGCGGCCATCTCTATTAATACAGAGTTTACTCGATCGCTTTCCAAAAAGTCGGAGACTCGGCCATTACCTGTAGCTTGTCACATAGAGACTGAAACTCGAAGTACGCATGCCCTATAATCGACCTTGTGCTTTCTAGTGGTAGGTAGTTGTCAAGAACGTGATTCAAAAATGGAACCAGCTTGTTTTGAAGCTTTATAGGTCCTGAGTCAGGCATCTCGATTTCTGCTTCTTCTAATGAAGGAATACTAACCCTGCCGTAATCTACAGACTCTATGCTGTCTAAAGACATCACCATTCTATAGGCTTGAAGGTTTCTCCAGTAGAAGTCGGTACCGCCAATAATCCTGCTGTTATAGTCCAGCTGTCCGTCTATTACTATCTGCCGGTAAGCTATGTCAGCTTCCTTAGTGGTTATAGCTTTAAACACAACCTTGTACTTACCATCAAACATTTCATATGATTTCTTAAACCTTATACTTCCTAAAATAGATTGAACAAAATCAAACTTATCTTCAGGAGTTACGTCAGTTAAGTCTTCTCTCTTAAGGTCCCACCCGCAGTGAGGGCAGTTAGGCATTAAGCTAATAGCAGACGGCTGGTATTCCTGAGCTGGAGCAGTGTATTCCACGTGAGGTCTTGGCTCCTCTTTATAAGTCTGAGGCCTAGAAGCTTCAGCTGCAGGTGATGCTATGTCATTTATGAATGATAAGTTGTTTTCTTTGTATACTGGCTTGGCTGCTTCAGGTTTAGTGGAGACGTCTCCACTAATAACAACAGGTTCTTCTTTTTTAACTATCTCCTCTTTTTTAACAGGCTCAGGCTCATTAGGCTTAAGGTGGTCTGGTAAAATTGGAGGTTTGAATGGGTTAGCCTTATCTACTGACCTCTTAAAAGCATCATCATGCATCTTTTTTAACGAGTCGTATCTTTCCTTGTCAGACACTATCTCGTTTAGAAGCGCCATACCCTCTTCTATTTGCCTTCTTTGCTGAGCTGAAACTTTATCAAGAGAAACAGGAGTTTTAACTTTTTGAAGTAGGTTTCTATAGGCCGCCATATCCTGCTCAGATGCCTCTTCCTCTACTGCAGGTTTGACTTCTTCTTTTTCAGGCTTAGTTGGTGATACCTCTTCTATTGCTTTTTGAAGCTCTTCAAGCTTTCCTTCTTTTTGAAGCATTAAAGCTTTTATTTCAAAATCCGTAAGAGAAGACAGCTTAGCCTTACCAGCTAGCGGTGGGTCTTTCTCATTCTCACTCATAGCATCCCCAGTCCTTTAGTTAGCCTATGATCTTGTAAAAGCCATCAGGAACGTTTCTGATCTCCGTCCCAGGGTTCTTGTTATCCTCTATTTCGTAATTTGGAACAAGGTCATAAAACTTCAAATCAACCCATCTTAATGCGGTTGGGTCTATCCACGCTCCATACCCAGGCCAAGGGTATGTCAAAGATCCAAGATAAGGTACAGGCTTTTCGAGCCAGCCTTGAGCACTTCCTCCAAGAAGCCTATCTCTTTGCTGCCACCTGCTCTCGTATATTCTGAATCCGTCTGCTTTGTATCCGCTTGTAGAATCGAAGTAAAACGCCACCTTTCCCCATCCGCCGCTAGGATTAGCATCGCCTATTCTTCCAGCTTCCCTAAACGGAAGGTTTATCGCATTCTCATACGCATCAGCTCCCATGTTTACAACCTTATCTTCTGCTTCCCTTATCTTTTCAAGTTCTTCATCTGCTTTTTGAGCTGCAGTCTGTCCGTTACCTACGTCTTGGCTTAAGTCGCCTACAAAACCGCTATAGTCCTTAGCTAGTGCTGTGGCTATATGGCCTGTAGTAGATATGAAGTGGTTTCTGCAAGCCATGTATCCAAGGCATGCCATTGTACCTGTAGAGTAAGTTGGAGACCCTAGTAAAGTGCTTTGATTACTAAAGACATTTGAACCTGAGTAATTTCCGTCTGAACCAAAGAAATCGTACCTAGATTCTGTCATAAAGTTAGCGGTTACTCTAGCTGACAGAACTATATCCCCAGCCGCATTACCTCCTGCATCTATAACTATGTTGCTGGACGCGCCGCTAGACCCAGACCTTATGTAAACCTCCATCTCTGCTAGTGTGCTCACCTGACCTGCTGATTTTAAAACTATACCCTGCTGGCTAGGACACTTGTTCTCTATAAGCAATTTACCTTCTGACTTGCCGTTACCTGCTAGCATGAAGAGGTCTTTTTCAGCTTTAATTCTTACGTCTGCATCGCTAGAAGATATATCAACTGAATGCTTGGATCTTAGACAAGTTGATCTACCAACAAGAGATACTAGATTCCTCCCTGGTCTAAGCTGAATATCTCCAGGACAGCTCAACTCTATCGAGCCTCCTACCATCCTTATCTCTTCACCGTTAGGTCCAGCTATTACGATAGTACCGTCAGGTAATATCTTAAAATAAGACATTAGCTTGTTATACTTAGCTTTGTATCTGTGATCTACCGTTTTTGTAACTGTACTGGCAGGGTCTATGTACCACTGGCCAGACAACTGTCCGTATGATGGGCTCTCTTCTTTCTCTGGAGGCTCAATTTTATTAAAGTCATTTTCATGGTACTTAAATGGATGCTCGTTTCTCCATGCAAACGCGTACGCTGTGTCGTCATCAGCGCACAAAGATCTTCCTGGATATGACTCAGCGTCTATGGGCGTGTCAGAAAGTCGGTGGTCTTTTCCTGACCCAGATAGCCCTGAAAACTTATAGTTCTGTCTAGTATCGCCTTCCAGTTCGTTTTCTATTCTAGCTTTTCTAACTGGCGGCTTGTATAGCGGAGAGTGCGCTATAGTTATTCCTTGAGATGACCTAATGTGATAGTTACCGTCTAGTGAAAGGTGTTGCTCCCACACTGACTCTCCGGTAGCTCCTCCTAGCTTGTTAACTCCTGACGCTCCGTCAGGTGGTAGCCTTAAAGTAGTTCTAAATCCTTGACCAAGGTATCCTGTGTACGTCTGTAGTCTATAGTAGGGAACTTGATCATCCTTTTCCTCTGAGCTTACTATGTCAGCAGCTCCTAGATAAGGCCTGTCAACCTGCTCGTCTCTAGCTGATATAGTCTTTGAAGATGGAGTACCTAAATCAAACGCTCCTACGCCTTCCCAAGAGTAAGGAGTAGTGCCTACGTACCCTACAGCTTCTCCGTTATCGTCAAAATGCTCTTGCTCGTAGCTGCCTGCACGTATTTGAATGTTATGACCTTGCATTCTTGCTAGCTGGTCGAAGTGGAACGACCAGAAGCCGCAGTTTTCATCTGCTTTGATAAATGCCATGAATGGGTCTATAAACACTGAGGTTCCTGTCTCGCACACCCAGCCCCTCTCACCTACTAGAGTAGAATCAAGCGGAGCTCCATTTGAAAAGTTTACAAGGAACTCAGGATCTATAGCTGACATAAGAGTATTGGTTGATTCTGAAGACACTGAATGGCCAGAAGCCATAGTGATGGTCTCTGCAAGCACATCAGCCACGTCATTCATTATTTCAGGGTCTGAACCTAATATTGTGCCACAAGCGGTGTTGTCGTTGCTTATGAAGTAAACTTTAGTGTGAGGCTGCAAAGATCCTATTCTTCTAGCCCCCAAAGGAGACTGAGACGAATCAGAAATAAGGCTGCACATTAGCGGAGCACCACCGTCGAAGGCTATAACTTTATAGCATCCCCAAAAAGGCAACGCCTCTGCTATTACACCACACCTAACTAGACTTGTATGAGATAGGTCTAGTTTGTGTGAAGTCCCTGTAGAGTATATATCGCTGTCGTTTTTAGACGGCCTAGACAAAGGGTTTGTAGACCCAATATAGGCTGATGTGTTACCTATAGAGCTTTCAACGTTGCTTATGAATTTATCAAAAAACACACCAAAGTTATTTTCGTTTGAAGATTCAGCCATTGTAGGTATCCAATCATAAAAAAGAACTGCCGTACGCCCCTATTGTGAGGTGTACGGCAGTTATTTTCAATAGCACTAAACGTATAGACTACTTGTACTCATACTCTAGGTCTGTCATAATTCCTTGAATCTGGGAGTTAATAAGATTATCTTGAGCGGCTATGGAGAATCCTACACTTGAAAGAAGTACTCCAGTTAGATTAAGAGTTAGGTCACCTGTGCCAACCCCAGTTCCGGCTGCGAGTTCTGGGGGATTATCAACATCGCAGAATGCGCCAGGAATCAGTAATGTAAGTCTTCTATCTCCAGTACAAGGATTAGCTAAGGATGTAACTTGGTCTAATGCAGCCGACCCAAATCCTAAAATTTGAGTAGCGCTAAACGTACCATTAGCCTTACCAACAACATAATATCTATTGTTAGAGCCGACTTCAAAAAGAGGCTGTATAGGCTGTTGATGTGAAACCTGAAGGTTCTGTATTAGAGTAAGAGGGCCGCCACCAAAGCTTAAGGACGTCCCTAGGGTAGTCCTAAAAGCTCCCCTGTATACTCCTTGAGAGTCTTTTCCAAATATTGATGCCATGGCTACTTACCTTCCGTGTTGTTATGGGTTAATGTTAGCGTCAGTGTATTCCAAGTCTACCATAATACCGCTTACATTAGAGTTGATAAGGTTGTCCTGTGATGCCACAGTAAACCCTACCTGTTGAACCAAAACCCCTCTTAAAGAAAGGCTAAGGCTGCCACCAGTCTTACCATCTACGGTACAGTAAGAGTTAGGAATAAGGAGATTAAGTTGACGATTACCTACGCAAGGGTTAGCAAGCTCAGTAATGCCGTTTAAAGCTTCGTTGCCGAAGCCAAGGACTTGGCCGATGGTAAAAGTACCACCGGCTTTGCCTACTACATAGAATCGCTTGTTAGAGCCAACTTCGAAAAGAGGCTGTACAGGCTGTTGATGTGAAACCTGAAGGTTCTGTACCAAGGTAAGGTCCTTGCCTGCAAACTTTAAAGCAGTCCCGGCAGTTGTCCTAAACGCGCCTTGATAATTAGCTGCAGAGTTTTCGCCAAATATTGAAGCCATTATAGTTTCTCCTATTTACCTGTTTATGCCTTAACTTAGACAATTAGCCTAATGTTTACACAACTAGCTTAAGCTCGATGTTGTTAAGTGGGTAAGGTACAGTCAGGTTTACTACAACAACAATGTGGTCTTTAAGGACGGCATGTTGGCGAAGTTCTGATACAACGTAGTCAATAAGCTGAGGCCCAATGCTGGTAGTGCCTGTGTCTGACTTAAAGCCATCTCCAATACCCTTAAGGGTAATAGAAATACTTGACAGAGTGCTAGCTGTAACATTGGTGCGTCCGATGTAAGGAACAAGTCCTCTTCGGAAAGCATAGCTCATGTTGTCGACGTTAGTACGAACTTGTTCTTCACGACGGTTTAAGTCAGTGTTGTTAGTTGTAACTGCATGTCGATTGATGAAGCTGCCATCCTCTGCTTTGATAATAATCCAACCGCCGTCTCCAGCAATTGAATTAAGTTGAGCAGTGTTAAAGCCGTTGATAGCGTCTCCAACGTAGTCTACACCAGACACAGATACGCTGGTAAGACCTTGATGAGGATTAACACCAGATCGCAAACCTGCGATAGCTGCTGCCAAGAAGTAGCTAGGCTGATTTGTGTAACCGCTTAAAGTTACATTATTGTTTGCAATCGCTACTACTCTAGTTGAAGAGTACTTGCCAGCTGCATTACCAATTGCATCAGAATACTCGGTATTATTTAGATTTCTCCAAATTTCAACCTTTTGTGCAATAGCTACTGGAGCTGCAGGGCCAGCTTTAAGCCTAATAGTATTTTCAGAGATAACAGCCTCTACAGTATAGGATGTGTATCCAATACGGCCAAAGCCGTCAGTAATGTAGAAGTAGCGAACAGTATCTCCAGCCCTTACTTTGTTAGTAAGGAACTTAGCGTTGTTAGCTGGAACGCTTAAACGGGTATACTGAGTACCTGAAGTGAAAGGATCGTCCGATATGGTTGCAAGCACTTCAGCACCGTCTGAAGACTTAGCTGCGCTTACAATAGGCGATAGCCTAGACTCATCAAGACCTACAACTACAGCTCTCCAACGCCCTACTTCTGCTCCAGACTGGTCTTCAGCGTGAGCTTTGTAAGCGTCGATAACTACTTGCTCAAAGGTAAGTGGTACAAGGTTGTAAAGATCTTCACGATCTCCAACTACATCTAGTACGTTTAACCAGTCAGCAGTAACTGCTGGGTTAGACACTGCGGTGAAACGCACGTCTTGTCCGTTACAGTTCTGAAGAGCCATGAACACGCCCCAACACAAAGGATTGTCTGGGTGAAGTGTTCCAAGAAGTGACACAATGTCGCCTGGATCATTAATGGTGCCAAAGTCACCTACATACCGTTGAAGCCAAGCCCTGTACTCTACATACAAGTCGCCGCTTTCGATAGGAAGAGCAGTCTTAACACCGTCTACTGTCCATTCTGAATCAAATACAGTTACGTTTTCTTTTACAATAAGTTCTGTAGCGCTTGCGCTATAATTAACGTTAGGTGCGCTTTCTTCCTTGTTAATAGTAACAAGTGCGTTGCGTACAAGATAAAGCTTAAGGTCTAAATCTGCAGCACTTTGGATTTGTGTAGGAAGGTCGTCTTCAAGAACTAAAGTCCTTAAGTAACCAGAGACTACAGCTGTAACTGCAATGTAGTACTTGTCGCCCTTGCAAAGCCCTGTACTTGAGAAGGATACAGTAATAGCTTGATTACCTACGTTAAAGGCAGTTCCAGACGCGTTTACAACTACTGGTGCACTAAAGTCTACACCATTTGTAGTAGATACTGAGATTTCTGGTGATGAAGCGAAGGCCCCACCTTTAGTAACTTCTACAATATAGGTAGTGTCACTAGTTCCAGTGTATGTGCCACCTGAGGTAGCTACTGCAGGCGTGAACGCCTGTATTACATGTATTCTCCACTTGTGACCTACAACCAAGTCGTAGTCGCTTACAGATGTAGTGTCTGCTGCGGATGAAGCAGAGGCAGTACCGTTGATATCAAATTCTAAATTTAAACCCCTAGTTCCGATGGCTGTGAATCCACCTGCAGCTACTGGAGTTACAGATGCTACGTTGTCTAAGCCAGAGCTGGTAGTAACGCGAATCCTACCAGTAGTAAGATCTCCGTTTCTTGAGCTTTGGATTACTTCAACAGTGTAGTATTCATCGATTGCGCCGTCTTCTCGGCCATCGTACTGAGAAGCATTAGCCGTTACTGTAATAGAGTTCTTAACAGTGCTTAAGTCATCTACAGAAGTTGCAAGCGATTGACTTGTCTTATTAGTAGCAGCTGCAGTTGCTGCAGCTCTAGTGGCTGCTACGTCGTCACCAATGAATCCTGAGATTCTGGTTTCTAGTTCGTAGGTAGTTCCTGAAGCAACGCCTCGGACATAAACAGCGTCACCAACTCGTGCGCCTCTGTCATAAAGCTCTGCAGACTTAGGGTAGCTTGTACCGTTGCTTGCAAAGGCTATGCCTGTTGCTTTAATTCTATTAGGGTGGGATGCCACGGTAGTAACCGTGCCACCTACGCCTGCGTCATTTTGATAATACCTAAGCTTTGCGTTGTCTACGTACAGCTTAACAAAGGTGGTATCTACAATAGACCCTGAGGAAAGGCCTGGCCAAGAGAAAGAAGTGTCAGATAGGTAGTCGTAGCCACCTAAATAGGTTAATTGTTTTTCTTCTGGTACGTTGTACCTGAAGAGCTCAGCATGTCCGCCGCTGATATGGGAGTTTAGGGCTCCAGCTGTTGCAACTGGTGCAATGCGGAATTCTTGGAAAACTGTAACTTGCGGCAGAACGTACGCCATGATAATCGGCCTCCATGCCTGTTTAGTTCGCCCCGTCTTAGGGCAGGTAAGAAGATAAATTAACCCTCTTTAGAATCGGCCCCTGCTGGGCTACTGTCCAAACCTCTTGTCCAGTGTACTGTATTACTATAGGAGCTGCATAGTTCTCTTTTGCTTCTTCTAGCTGAAAAAGTTCTCCAAGCTCCACTGCTTCAAATTTAACCAAATTAAGAATATTTGCAATAACTAATCCGTAGGTATTTAAATCTTTAAAAACTTCTCCTGCAATTATCTCAGATTGAACTCCTGAATTAGATATACAGAATAACGTGTGAGAGCCTGCCATAAGCCTTCCATAACGCTGAGATCCTAAATATGAGTCGACTGTACCTACGCTGTCATTTAATACTAATCTGCTTGAAGTCCAGTTTCCTCTTTTAATAATTATTGCAGGTCTTTTTTCTGTAGCCTCAGGTTTCCATCTAGTTATAGACTCAATTAATATTCCTGTTGGCTGAGTAGCTTTCCACAAAAGACCCCTAAGAACTTCAGTTTCTATATTATTAGCATCTGCAAATCTATTAGTAAGCCAGTCTCTCAAGAACCCTGTTACTACGTGAGGCATCATTCCTAACGCGCATAGGTTATTTCCTGTATCAAATGCTGGGCTTGGGTCGCTCATTACTTATTGCCTTTATTCATAAAACTAAAGTCAGGCTGCTTGTACGGTGTTGGCTGGATCATAGGTGGAAGCTCATTCTTTTTAGTGGAGACGTTTCCACTGAGCATCTTTACATGTGATGCAATCTTATCAAAGCTAGACTCATGACCAAACAATGAGTTTGATTCCATCATTCTAGGAGCTCTTTTTTCCATCATATACCATTCTCCTGTATAGTGTAAACAACATCAGAAAACGGTGCCATTCTAAGATTAATTGCAGCCACGATATTGTACCCCCTTATGGTAATCAATTCCGTGTACTCATGCACTATGTATCTTCTTCCGCTGCCCTTATCCCAGATTACATCTTGGCTGCTAAGAACGGCATCGCTTATTATTCTGCAGTTTTGAGTAGCTGCTTGGCTTGAAGTTCCAACCTTTTGATCATCTTGTTTTTCAACTTCATTAGAAACCTGCATATCTACAAGTATAGGTACAGCGGCGTAATAACCAGCAACTAGGCCTGTGCCTAGACACACTTGGCAGCTGCCATCAATAGGTTCATCCGTAAGAGGGTCGGCGCACCTAGTGCATTTTGTACCGATACGTTTTCTTTTAAATAAAACAGCGTCCGGAACAGAAACGAACCGCTTCATTCTAAGTGTTTCTTTTCTAAGTATTTCTCTAACTATTCTCCAAGTTCTGTAGTCAACTCCTGAATCAGCTGAGATTACTGGTGAATAGTATGTACCTGAGTAAGTTACTAATTTTACTCTATAGAACCAATCTAGCTCTTTACCAAAAATCCTAGCCTCGTCGTCTACAAGAAACCAAGTATTAACAGCTGGTAGCCCTATTGATATAAAGTTAGCTGTTGTTGCAGACGAGCTTGAGCCTTGTAGTGTGAATGTGTAAGGGCCCCTATCAGTGAACAGGTGGTTAAGTTCCCATTCAACTACGGTACCTCCTGATGGAGCAAACCTTATTGAAGTCCTTTCAAACGGCTCTATTCCTTCAATAGGCATGGTCGATTCCTCACCTTATTAAAGTGGTCTTCGCAATCCTTAACTACATTAGTATTCCAAGACAGGTAAGAATGAAGGTGGCCAAAAACAAAGTGGCAGTTACTAGGCTTAGAGCACAGAACGATAAAGTTATCATCGTCAAGCTCCTTAGTTGGATCTACTTGTACTGGTATTTTATGATGCACAACAAGGTTTTTAGATGCTCCACAAGCTGCGCACTTCTTACCCTTTATAAAGTTATCACGTTTGGCTGGCCACTTACCTGACCTGACGCCTAGAATCCAGCTAAGTGTGTCTAGAGTAGCTATGCCTACTGATTTTAAAGTTATCACCTGTACCTTCCAAACCCATCATAGGTAGAGCCAAAAGAGCCATCCCAGGCTTCTTTGTTGATCTGAATCTTTGTCATCTTTACCCACTTGAGATAATCTTGAAGCATCCTGTCGCCTATAGTCTCGTACTCTTGCGATTTGTTCTTGTCGTCTATAGCTAAACCGCCTGCAGTATAGTTTAATTGGTTTCTTCTGTAGTGCTTTGCAGCTGCTAAGTAAAGCTCACCCATGATACCGTTAAGCATTACAGATGGTTTTGGAAAGTTCTTAGTGCTGAACGTAACTCTAACCCTAGGCTGCATTGTATTCCAATGCTGAACGCAAAGTATCATTGCTTCGCATATCTCAGGAAGGTCGAACTCTAAGGTATTTAGAAGTGGATTGTCCTCTGGGGAACTATCCCTGAGATACAACCTTACTTCGTTTATGGATGGAAGACCCCTGCCGTTGTCGCTTCCAGAAGATGAGAACTGGCTTTTTTCTACAACTAGATAAAACTGCGATGAATGAATTAGCTCACTTGAGGCTGACATTACTCCCCAGTTAGCTTGAAATATTCCATTTAGATCAGTTGCGGTTACTGGAATCTTGGCTCTTACAACGCCGGCTGCAGCGTTTACAAAAACACCTTCTATATCTACTACTGGAATTACAGAATTAGTGTCGAATACTTCTCTGGCTTTAAGTAGCACTTTACCTTGAAGCGCAGAGCTGCTTGAAGAACTTACAGAGCTTGAATAGTTCTCAAATCCGCATGACTCGAAGTTTATAGGTCTACCTTCTAAGTCTCTAAGAACCATTTCTATTACTGGCGCCATACCTTGTGATGTAACCAGTGCCTGTGTTTTACTTAGTATAGGCCTTCCGTCAACCCTAGTAATGCTTGGGCGTAGTACTAACTGATCTGAGCACTCAATGATTGACGGGTCCATGTCATCCTCCAAATGCCCTATATTTTACATACGCCTGGCTGGTGTTGTCCTTTCAAAGCGCATAAGTCAGCGTAAACATATAGGATATTGTTGTTCTTGTGGAACTCCGAGGGTGCCTCTGTCCATATCCTTGCTGCTTGAAATCTACAGGTTATCTCAGGCACATACTTGGAGTAGTTCCTATCAGTATAGTACCAAAAAGAGTTCTGATTGATATAGTTAATGTGAGTGGGATCTTGGTAAGCCCCTCTACCATCAGAGCTAGGAGTTCCAGATATAATGAAGCCGCCTGGAGCAAGAACTCTGTAAAAGTCGTTCATACACCAGACAAACTTATCTCTAGGCAAGTGCTCAAAGAAATCGAATGCTCTAAGAATGCCGACAGAGTTATCAGCAAATGGAAGAGGAGACTCACCTACTCTATGAATGATATGAGCGTTCTTTACGTCTAAGCTCTTAAAGTTCTTAGGTGAGTTGAAGCCACCACCTAAGTCTATCATCTCTAGATTTTCTCTTCTGCACCACTCACCGCACAGCTTATGCAAGTATCTGTTGTAAGTGTTGTTCTGAATACGTGCTATGTCTGGACCCTTCTTTATAAAAGAGTTAGACTTCTTTGGGTCTAATACCCTTCTATACAGGTACAAGCAGTCTTCGTGGTAGATAAACTTAGACCCTGACATGTAAGTTCTGCACACTAGGTCATGATCGTCTCCTACATCCATGCTGGCGTCGTGGCCTCCAGCTGCGTAGTATACATCTCTGTGCCATGCCCTTACGTGGTTAGGAGCGTAGTAGATCTGGCCTATTGTGCTTGGAGTATGTGGAAAGCATTTATGGGCTACGTATTTTGCACCGTCATATTCAAAGTCGTAGGTCTTCCAACCGTACATGTTGTTATAGATCTCTGCAGATCCATTTGGAAAGAAGCTAGCAAAGTCAGAGTAATGGAAGGCTGGACCCTGCTTCTCATGTTCCTCAGCCAGCCTCTGTAAAGCCCAAGGAACCAAGAAGTCGTCATGGTCTAGTTCTACGTAGATGTCGCCTGTGGCTTGTGAGCAAGCAAAGTTCTTAAGAGCTCCTATTTTGCTTTCAGCACTAGGTCTTATAATTACTTTGGGGTCATTAAATATGTCTGTTGGTATTACTGGAGCAGGAGATCCGTTCGGTACTATAATCCATTCCCACTCTGTATGGGTCTGTTTCTTCAAGCTTTCATAACATTCGTGTAGCCAAGTCGGGTCGTTAGTTGGTGTAAATATGCTAAACTTGATCACAAAGTCCTTCTTTCTTATTCGTAATGGGTTACAGCCACGCCCATAGAATAGCGAGTATTGAATTCAATTTCCAGTGGTATTAAATAAAAAAAGCCCTGGACTAATCCAGGGCTTTAGTTTTTTTATTAATACAATTAAATGGAGCTTGAGTAAGCTATACCGCAAGGATTAGCAGTGCTTATAACATTGTTAGCTACTTTAATCGTCTTAGTTACGTCAAGTGTTTCGTCGTAAAAAAGAGGAGAAGGAGTGCTTACAACAACAATGTCTCCTGACTTGACTGCAGTAATAAAGGCTTCTCTCTTCCTTTTGGAAGTGATTGCCTGAAGAAGCCCAGTCGGAGATCCGAAGAAGGTATACTCATCGCCGGCTACCAGCCTCTTCCCATGAGGAGGAAGAAAGCCAAAGACAGCGGTCTTTCCAGACATGTTTCTTACCTTAGTTTCTAAGCAAGTAGAGTCAGCCATTGTAACCTCCTAGATTACTATTATTAAGCAGAGATCTGTTTAGCAATTGCTCCGTGATAGGTAAGCACTGCATCTACTAGATCAGGCCTTGCAGCTAGTTCATAAGATGCTTGCTTTACAGCAGAGCTAATGCCGTTATTGTTATTATTAGTTCCTGTTACCAAACCATTAAGCTGGTTATTAGCTAGCTTAAGCAGATTAGTTTGGTTGGAAGCACTTTTAACGCTCTGTTGAGCGCTAGCTTCGCCAAGCCTTGCGGCCATTTCAAGAAGACTGGAAACTTCTTCATCGTTCTGTGGAACAATGTTAAAGTCGTTAGCCAACTTTTCAAGGAACACAGGGATAAACACCTCACGAACTAATGTAGCGTGAGCTGTTTGAGCTTGGTTGAGTTCTTCATTTGTAAGATTAGACATTGTCACTCTCCAAACCTAAATTTAAAAGGGGCTGCCGTTAAGCAGCCCCAGAACAATTACGCAAAGTCAACACGGGCAACTGCGTTGGTATTGCCGATGGCACCACCAAGAGTTTCATAGGCAAAGAATTCTAACATGTAGGCCTTTCGGTCCACATAAAGAGTTGTATCTTCAAGAATGAACGACTTGCCCAGGAACTTAGGATCAGCGAACATAAACACGCTGTCAGTAGGAACCAAGTCCTGCTTGATGGAGATGATCCAACGAGCATTCATGAAGTTCTGTTCCGACCAGCCGTTTTTGAATACGTCCTGACTGAAGTCACCACCCATTTCCTCACGACCGAATTTCATCAGTTCGCGAATGGTAAGGTTGTTGACCAAGCAGGTACCTACTTCAAGTCGACTGATAGTTCTTGGAAGAATCTTGAAAGAGTCTTGCAAGGTGTCGCGGGTGATACCACCGTAGATGGTTTCCCACTGCACTAAGCCTGACTGAGTTACAGTAGTATCTGCAGCTCCGCCCATGGCAGCATTACAAGCAGCAATGAATTTACGATCTTCTTCCGCTAACATATCCTTAATGGCATTATCCGAGAGGATCTGCCTGATATCCATGCGGTAAGTACGAAGTTCATCTACGTCCTTTGTGAATCGTGGGGTCACGATACGGTCAAAGGTTACTCGGTATTTCTGTCCACGAACATAAAGGTTCATAGGAAGAGTATTGAAAGGAATCGAGATTGCTGCTGGAGAATCAGGTTCACGTTCAATAATCTTTACAGGCTTATCAGTGTCGACTTGTTGATCAAGGTCGTCATTGCTGACCTGTACTGGTGGAAGAATTCTTCGGTAGAAGCCTTCTTCACGCATCCTGTACCTGGTGTAGTCGACCACTGCATCGAGTGCTCGCTTTTCCATTCCAGGAGTTTCAAGGTAGCTAAGGAACGTTTCGTTCGTCAGCTTAGTTTCATTATCGTAAGCCATGGTAACTATCCTCCTGTTTAGTAGCCGGTTTTGCCTGGTTTGTAGGTGGGCCAGAACGCTAATACGTTATTGCGATCTGACTGGCGTTTACGAACGCCTCGAGAAACAACACCTACTACAGCGGTAGGATTAGTACTGCTGCTAAGAGCCGAAGAGTTTTCTAAGGTAACAACACTAGCGTTAGTCAAAAGACCACCATCAGTGCTGCTGTTAGAGCTGCTCTTGCATCGAAGAAAATCATTAGGAGCATAGGTACGAGCTGTATCAAACTCAGTAGTCTCAAGCTCATAAGAGCCTTTAGCTACTAAACCAGTGATAACACCTGTTGGCCCGATAGGGTACCAAGTGGTTCCACCAGTGTTAGAGACATCGTTGTCATCGCTGTTTTGAAGAATGAAGATCGGCATCTGACTGCCGGTACAGCCGAGTTCAAACTCGCCTGTTGCATTAAGATGAACGCATCTTCCAGCGTACACAGTCGTTACAGTTACATTACTTGACAGCTTGGCCGTGTAGTCCAGAGCTGCCATATGAAACCAACCCTTGATCGCATCAAGAGTGTGGTCAAACATCTGACGTGGCGTTGCCATTATATAGACCTCCGTGTCTGTTAAGGCTACCGACCTGAGGAGCGCGAGTTAAATAAACCAGTACTTAGAGACCTAAGTGCTGGCGAAAACGACGATCAGACTCACGCTCAGAAGTAGTCCGTCGTCCCACATAAGGATCATTAAGAGAATCATAACTGCTAGCTTGCTTTTCGGTTTTACCCAAAGCTTTTGGCTTAACAGTGCGGTTAACGTCGGCGGCCTTAATGAGGATCTCAAGGGCCTTAGCATGATTCGTTAAAGCTGATGCAGCCTTCTCACGATCAGCTGGATCAATTCTTTCAAATTGAATAAGAGCATCAACAGCCTTAGGTAAAAGGTCGTTAATACGGTCATCAGCTGCTCGCTTTTCGTTAAGTCGCTTTTCAGCAACGTCTAGAGCGGCTTCTACACATTGAATGTAATCAACTGTTTTTTCTACAAAGTTAGACATTAAAGTTATCTCCAATATTATCCAATTATGTCACGAACACACAGTTTAATTTGGTCACGCAAGTTTCTTTGCTGAGCAGTCTTAGCTTCCGTAAACTTGAACTTACCTGCTTTACGGTAGTGCTGAGCATACTTAACCAAGTTAACTAGATCTTTTGTGACTGCCTTATTAGCAGAAGCCATTTTGGCAGCTTCAGGAGGCATACCACCCATCATCGCTGGGTCCATAGGAGGAGCACCACCGGCCATAGCAGGATCCATTGGAGGAGCGCCACCTTCAGCAGGAGCGCCGCCACCTTGAATCATCGCAAGGAGCTCAGCGGGGTCGATGCCTTGTTCTTGAAGAGCCATAAGAAGTTCTTGAGCCGCGTCGTCAGGGCTGGCGCCACCTTCTGGTGCAGCGCCCTCTCCAGCCATTTGCGACATCATTGAAGGGTCTACATCCATTCCGCCTTCGGATTCTTCTGCAGCCTCTTCTTCGCCTGATTCTTCGGACTCGTGCTCAGGACCAGCAGCTTCACCTTCAGCAGCTTTTACAAACTCTGTAAGGTAGCTGCCAACCATTGCTGCTTTTTCGAGGCCATCAAAGATGGTAGATTCGATTGAGCCTGCAACAGCTTCCTGGGCTTGTTTAACAATTTCAGCATGCTGCTCATTAGACAAGGAAGCAGCTGCTTCTCCTGCTGCTGCAGCTTTGCTTGTTTCTTCTTCTTTTTTATCGGAAGGATTGTCTTTTTTCTTTTGCTTCATCTTTTCTAGAATAAAAGGGGGCATCTTACTTTCTGCCTCCTTATTATTGTGATGAGCTGCAATATCAGCAAGAAGGTCATTAGCCTTCTTTTCTGTAAGAGCTCTGAGTGCGCTGAAGTTCATAGAGCTGTACTTCTCGCCTTCGCTAGCCTTAGCTGGGTGAGTTGTGCCTGGATCTTCTTTATCACCCTTGTAGTTGTCTTCGTTAGAAGGGTCTTCACCAGTAGAGGTGCTGGTGATGCCTACATTGAGTTGTTGATCTTCTTGCGAAGGAGAGTTATCACTAGCGGAGTCTACTCCACCGGTAGAAATTGTCTTCTTTACATCAGATGTGTTTTCTTGCGAACGTTGTCCTTCGCTGGCAGGCTGAGTGCTATCCTCTACGTCTTTGCTAGGATGACTAGTTGCGCCGCCTTGGCTGCCTGGTTCGGTGTTGGCAGCTGCTCTCTTCTTTACGGAAGCTTGCTTTTCGTTTTCAACTTCGGAAAGGAACTCTCGAAGCTGGTCAAATAGCTGTGGCATTGTGAATTTACTCCTTTATACATCAACGTGTTGAGGACAACTATCCTTAGTCGTCCCAGAGTGTTACTCTCACGTCTTTATTGATTCTGTACACTACTTCAAAAACGTGCAATAGCTTATTTGCACTTTTTTACAATCTTTTATTAATTAGCAGATGACGTTGTAAGCAAGAACAGCCCTTCGATAGTTGTGTTCTGCCGTTTCGTTCGCTGATGCCGCCTTGATCCACTGAAGCTGATGAACTGCATAAGCTTTAGCTAATGCTTCATATTTATCTGATGTTTCAGCTGTTTTATCCATTTGCTTAATAATGTTAGGAAGCCTAAACCCTGAAATAACAGCCATGTGTACGCTGCTCTCTAGGCTCTTGTTACTAACAGAGTGGGCAGCTGCACACTTGTAAGCTTCCATGTTTTGTTTTTCTGTAGAAATACTTAATGAAGGGTCTGAGTTCCTGTCAGCAAGCTTTTCAATAGTGGAGACGTCTCCAATGATCCTACTGAAGACTCCTGGCATGTATTTCTTTACTTCGCTGGCAAGTTTGTCATGCCCCTTAGCTAGCAACCAGTCTTCCAAAGAAATAATTATCCCCTGCTTAGCACATGCTGACCAAGGGAAGGAGCCGCCCATTGCTGCTTGTTTCCAGAACGGTAACGGTCTAACTCTAGCATTGATAGTAGCTAGAAGCACTGGGCTGTAAGCACTTGCAGACTTTTCAAGCTCAGCCATCTTAACAGCTGCTTCGACCATTTTCGTGATGTCAGCAGAAAGGTCTCCACCTAGCACTCCTACTGGAGCGCCGACGCCAGCAAGTTCAGCTAGTTCAGCTCCGCCAGCTACATACACGCCTGAAGCTGCTTTATAATGACCTACTACCCAAGCTATGCGGTCTGCTGGTCTATAAACGTCGCTAATATCGAACCAAGTTGGATTGGGGTTATCTACATGCAATACGTGTCCGTCTGAAGCAACCTTGGTAAGGTTACCTCGGCAGCCGCCGTACTTGCACATGTCTTCAGTACAGTATTCGTCTCTGTTTCTAGCTTTGTTACCGCAGCCTGAACAGACGTCATGAGCTACTCGGCACGCCATGCTGACGCCCCAGTTATCATCTCCAGAAGCAATCTTCTGCATTTCCTTGTCAGCTACTAGACCTTTGTTTCGTTCTGCAGCTTCTTTAGTTGAATTAAGTGCAACTATTAGTTCGACTCTCTTCATCTTGTCATTGAACATGGAAGCTTTAACTAAGCCATAGCTTTGTTGTGGGTCTTTATTCTTATGGTTTCTGTACCATCTAGCGTGCTTTACGAACGTGTCATGGTACTTGCGGCATGTGGCTTCTTTGAAACCATCACCGTTTCTATTTGGTCCGTAAGCTTCTGTAGCTCCTATAGCTATCATGTGTATAGGTTGCTCACCAGGCTTGAAGTCTATTCCTTTTAGAAGATGGGCAGCGCCGTCTCCAGCTCTCTTAATAAACGATGACAGGTCTGATCCTACTAAGCCTTTAGAGGATACCTTAATTAGGGAGCTTACTGAATCTCCGAAGTCCTGAGAGTTCGGAGCTATAATTTTGATCATCATAAGTAGGCATCCTCAAAATTGTTGTATTATTTGTTTTTAAATACTTACTTACGGATTAGGGTTGGTTTTTAGGGTCATTCATGTGGTACCCCTCGTTTGCACCAAAAGCGGTGTAAGCCGCAATAAGTGAGGCTAGAGTCATGGCTTTGGTAGCTTTTTGCGCTCTGGAGGAGTGTACTCCGTGAGGGTTAATAGCTTTTAAAGTTGGGTTAATTGCGTAACGAGTAAGAGCTAAGCCCTTCGCAGCATTTAACGCCCCTCCTTCAATTGCGTTTGCTTGATCAAGCGTTATTCCGTAGTCGTTTGGGTCTCGCAGCGGAGGCGCTCCTGCTACTGTAGGCGCTGAAGCTGCTGTAGGGTTTGATTGATTAGCAGCCAAAGTTGCAGAGACTACTGCAGGATTGGGTGAAGTAGTAGTTGGTGGAGTAGGTGCTGGTGAAGTAGCAGTAGCTGCAGCAGAGGCAGCTGGACTATTAGATAGCATATCCTCTATTGAGCCTCCACCGTAATAGCCTAAGGCTCCGCCTGGAATAGCTCCGGCCATTGCTCCGTACAAGGCGTCGCTTGCGTTTAAATCTTTACCTTTTAAGTAGTTTAGTCCTAAAGTCGCTAGACCGCCTCCTCCGCCGCCTATAGCTGCGCCTATCAAAGCGTTTCTAGTGTCTTTGTCTATTGCTCTTTTTTCATATGATACCTTTTGAACATCGGCATACCTTTGAGATAGCAGCTCGACAGCTTCACTAGCTGTTTTGTTGAAAAGGCTTTCAATAAGCTTGGACATTACTGTCTCCTAGTTAACTATGGATTAATTCAGAGCGTTGCTCCTACTCCTTATCTTCTTTAGGGCCTTTAAATCCCTTTCGTTCATCTATGCTGCTGTTTATTGATTTAATTCTACTGTTAGACGGAGAGTCTTTTCCAAAGGCGTTGTCTGCTCTGTAAGACTGTGTCTCTCCTCTTGTGTTTTCCATATCTAACATTTGCTGAACGTCAGAAGGATCAATAGCAGAGGTTCCACCTACCAAACGCTTTCTAAGAAGAGGTCGCATAATAGCAGTGTTTGTGGTGGTGTCTGGAGCTATGCTGCTAATTTCATTAAAGTGGAATGCCACGTCTTCAGGGTGGTACCCGCCTATGATTTCGTCGTTAGCCATTAAGTCAGATATAGCTGCGCTAGCTCTAATGTTCTTTAGAGTCATATCTTGAGCTATCTGATCGTTTCTAAATTTGTATTCGTTTGAATCTCTAGAAACTGTCTTGTCTTTAGGCTCGCTTTGGACAAAGTTGTAAGCGCTATTAAACATACCCTTATTCTTGTCCCACAGCTTACCAGCAGACTTATTCAAACCGTCTAAGACTGAACCTGTGTTAGAACCAGGAAGGTCTTCAGAGAAAGCAGCTGACAGGGCAGACCCGATAACCTTTTTAAGGTGATCAACTGCTGCCTTCTTATTCAAGTGAACTTCAGCGTGCTTAATGCAATCTTTTATAAGACTGTAAGGAGCTTGTGAAAGCTCAACTGGAGCCATAATGTCTGACAGTGTGCCAGCTTGTTTACGAAACGCTTTGTTTGAAATAGCAAGTATGTTGAGAAGTGACTCTGCCTTCTTTCCAAACAACCTAACGCTGTTTTCTTTGGCGACGCTAAATGGAACGCCTCCAAAAGTTCTAAAGTAAGTAGCAATCTTGGTGATGCCGTCCATCATCATATCTTTGCTATGAGCAGAATCCATTCTAAGCTTTTCAGAGTCTCTACCCATTTTTTCAATAAGTGAGCTGATTACTCTGGTTTTTCCAAGGCTGTCTTGAGCTAATGTAGCATACTTGCCTTGGTCTGAAGCTAACTTACCAAGAGGCTTAAGTTCAAACTTAGGTTGAACAGGTGGCCTTTTGTAAGCGTCGGATATTGCGCCTTCCTTGATCATAGAAGCGGCGGTCTTAACAGAGTCTGGATAAACCAAACCTATTACCGTTTTCAAGTCTGCCAGATCGAACTCTGCCAGCTTTTCAAGAGGGTCTGATCCTGCTTGGCGGTGTGCCTCACTCCTTCCAGTATTGAATGCCCTTACCATAAGCTCTAAGTGACCTACGGGTACACCGTAGGCTGAGGCTGTTTTGGCAATGGCTTCATTAGGCGAAGAGCCTGAGTTTACAAGCTCAGCTGCCTCGCTTAAGGAGTCGGTTATTCTACTTTCAGATTCTTTACTGAGCCCTTGTGTCGCCATCGGCTTTGGCCTCCGGTAATATAGTGCCTACTAGACTTTCCAATATGGTCGTATCCCCGTTAGCTATCATCATGGCCTCATCGGCCCTAGGCTCCGCTGCGTTGACATCTTGCCCAACCCAGCTGAGTGTATTCTTGCTATTAGCGTTAGATCCAGTAGTTACTACAGTGGACATAGCGTTCATAACATAATTAAGAATGTTGCCATTATCAGACGTGCTCTTGTAAGCAGACGACTCTGACGCCATTTCTTGTTCCTTCTGATGCATCTGTAGCAGTTGTAACTGATTCCAGCTGTTGGGTGCAACAATTTTCGAGCTGTGTAGGTTCTTTCTTAAAAGATTTGAAGCTATCTCTTCACTAGCCCATATATTGATCTCTGCGTCAGCTCTGTTGTGTATGAGCCACTCTAATTTTGAAGGTCCGTATAGGTAAGCATATACCTTCCACAGGACGTCTAAGTCTCGTTCAGATGCACCGAAGAACGCGTTCTTTCCAATAGCAAAGTTCATAATCCAAGAAGCGTTGTCTAGTCTATCTGATACGTTGAAGAATAAGCTCTCGTACCATTTGATGCATTTTGCAGACAGACCTGATATCTCAGTAATTGTAACTATGTCTGTTCTAGCAAGAATTCTAGCTTCAAGCTCCCAACGCATAATTTTTGCTTCTGGCTGAGTGTACAGTTCGTAAGCGTCCGCAAGGGCTTGGTTAGGTAAGCACTTTATACAGTACTCCCATGAGTTCTCTACTTTATTAAGTAACCTAGCGAATTTCCAAGCTGCTTGAACAAACTTATCATCGTTAAACCTGTCTGGCTGCTTTTTGTTGTCAAACAGAGCATTAGCTCGACGCCAGCGCCAATCAACTGGCCTTACTGGGCTTGTCTTTCTAAGGTTAACGTATTCAGAAATGCTTGCTTCCATTAGCCTACGTCGCTCCAACCAGACAAGGCTATGTCCCAAGTAGCTGAACCAGTACCTGAAGGATGTATTTGAATATAGATCTTTCGCTTTCTATCAGACAATGGGCCATCGTAGTTCTTGTAAGCCTTGCCGTAATCGTCGATTATTGTTAGGAGCTCTCCGGATGTTCCAGAGGCCTGAGCAAATACTCTGTACAGCTCTTGATCTGCAGAGTAGTCTCCGCCAACCTCGTCACCACCAGAAGACGACCCGTCTAAAAACGCCTTCTTAGAGTTAAAGACATCAACAGTAAAGTTAACAAGTGCGCCGCCGCCCACTTGCTTTACTATGATTTTCTTTATGAAACCTTCAGAGAAGAACCCAAGCTCTAGCTGGGTGGTCTCGCCTTTAGGTGCGCTTATGCTTCTATAATGCTTTTCGTATATACGCATTTCTAGCTCCGTTACACGTTGTTGTCGTCTAGGCTGATGCCTTCGTCAGGGTACGAGTCAATAGTCTTCTGCTTGAGGAACAATAACAAGTCTCCGAGCTGTTCAAAAGAGTTCCTAAGATTGTCTTCAAGCTCAGGAATGTCTTTCTTACCATATCGGTCTTCGAACTTGTCTTTGTGCCAATAGAAACTAAAGAGAATACGTCCAATCTTGTCTAGCCCGCCCATAAGGTCACCCAAGTGGCGATCTACCATTGTGTCATCGCGAACAGACTTGATTAAGGTACCGATCATAGAAGTATCAAACACTTCTTTCTGACCAGACTGAGCAGCGTTGTAGCCGATAGCCATAGTATTTGGATCAGGAAGCCTTGGGTCATATACGGCTGAGTTAGCCTGAAGAGACTGGCTGTTCATCGCAGGCAGAGACTGTTGCTGAGGGTATGACGACTGCACACTTCCTAACAACGTAGACTCCATACCTGTTGGAGGAGTAGGAAAAGCAGGAGCAGAGGTAGTGCCCTGCATTGATTGGTCTATTTGGTCGCCTGGAGCTGCTGACTTTATTAAGTCGCCTGCATCCTCTTTGACCGGCTTGTGTACTCTATAGTTAGCAACTTTGTTTTGCTTAGCTTCTTCCAAAATACATCGAGCTTGCTTCTCACGCAGAGCAACGTCTCGTACTAGATGGATAAGCGCTTCCTTGGGTTCTAGAACTCTACCATTAACAGATACCTCAGAGCCAGTGTGCCTGACGTTTAAAGAGGCTGTCTTTTGATAGATAGCGTGCTGAAGGTCAGTAAGATTTCCAGGGACGATAGAGCCGTCACCTGTGCAACAATCACCTGACAACTTTATCATTTTAAAATTACCAGGAATATAAAGGTCTCCCTTAATAGCTTTGATACGGGAGCCTGGTTTATCAGTTACGTACAGCTTACGTCCGCCGCCTATTACATTGTTACTGTAACCATGGTCGTCACAACCATCGCTTACTTTAGATTTTGGAAGATAGGACGGCTTCTGCTGTGAAGCAGAGTCGTGATAAAGTACTCTGTAGTTCTTAGTGCCGTCAGACGCACTGTCTGTCTTAAGTACTTCAAAGGGAACGCTAGCGTCTCCACTTTCGCTGACTGCCATGTAAATACCGCCCTTTGTTAACGAGGACGATTCTGGAAGCTTCTCAAAAAACTTAGCATAGCTGTCACCGCTAGTTTTGCTTTCTGGTGAGTCTTGTCCGCCATCTCTTGGTGGTCTGGTAAACAGATTACCTGGATGGCTGTTGATCCAACTTTTTTCTCCCTCGTAGTTAACTACTGTGGCGAAGTCTTGCCTTCCAGAAGGTCCGTGAGGCATTAGGAAGATTACAGTCTTTAACATTGAGAAAGGAGAAACAAGAAGGTCGTAAACTCCAGTAGTTGGAGGATTTTCTATTGAGGTTGGCTCTTGAATTCTGTAAGCGATAGATGCTTCATCTTTGGTTCTAGCATCCCTAAAGATAACTCCATCAGTAAGAAGCTTTTTCTTATCTGGTTCTGAAGAATCCATAATGTCTTCTGAGCCGTTAGATGAAGAATTAAAGCTTCTTACAATAATAGTAAGAGCCTGCTTCTCTTGATGTCTTAGCTGTACGGTGTCTTCAGCGAGAACGCCTGGCTCTGTTAACGTGCCAAGCTTGGCAACTGCATCTTTAAGAAAGTCATTACCGCATGTACTATCAATAGCTTCTGCCATCTTAGGAAACCGTTGACAGATATCGATAATGCCTTTTACAAGCTCTCGGTAAGCACTTTTACTATGAGAAGCTTCTTTATTTAGAAATGATTTTAGAGTAATTGTCTTAGCGAACTTAGGATCGTGCACAGGGTTAGAGCAAGCGAACTTAGCGAAAGCTCTTACACCTTCCATCATCTCATCAGAGTCATCAGCAGGCTTGTTAGCCGAAGCGAACTTAGCTGGAGGTCTGCTAAACGCTTGAAGGTCAGGAGTAAGGAAGCCAAGACGGCCCATGTTCTGGTCGGTCTTCTTGCCAAGGCTGGCTGGCTTACGGCGTAGAATGTAGTTAAGCCAGTTTTCTTTAAGAGGTACGAATTGATCTTGGTCTTTAAGATAAAGCAGCTCATGACCCTTAAGGTCGCCATTAATAAAGAACACTGGCGCATACAGCCACTGGCTGCCAACTTTAAAACCAAACAGACCAACTGCTTTGGTGTTGTCTTCGTTGCGCTCCATAAGCTCAAAGCCTACTTCGTAGTCTAGAAGTCCTGGGGCTTTGTCTTTTAAATAAGCGTGTGCAAGATTGCTGAAAGCCTGTTCAAACTGAGTATCATTGCCTTCGCCTCCAAGTTCAGCTTGCTTAACAAGCCCTTTAACTAAAGAAGGTAACTCAAGTAAAAACGACTTATTGTTATTGCTCATATTTCTTAACCTTCCATGGCTTAGAAAGTAACACAGAGCCATTATGCTCTTTATTGGTTCACTCTGCAACAATTACAGGTGATTATTATCAATAATGCTCTTAATTATCTAGGCCGCATACTGAGAATATTTTCAGTTAAGCTTCCGCTCTTCATAAGCTCAAGCATGACCTCTGCCATCTTAGCATAATTATTACCTTGGGTGTTAGTGGAGACGTCTCCACTACTTTGAGCCACTGCTGCTGCTTGATTTGACACAGGCGGCAGCATCGTAGAAGGGGCCATAAGAGCTGGCGAAGTGTTAACGTTCTTTACATCTTGAGGTGATGGTTTTTCTGATTTTGCTGCAGATAAAGATGGTGAAGCCCCTGCAGAAGGAATGGTGGGAGCAGTCAATGGCTTTAAAGCTGAAGGCTTACTAGGCTGACCCATGTTAGCCCACTTGTGTATAAAGTCGCTCATTATAAAACTCCGTCATTTTCAATTGGTTTAAGTATTTCACTCTTAGGTTTTTCTACTTTAAATCCTTTTACTGGACCGCTCTTACCAAAGTCTACAGCCTTGGCTAATGACGGCACATAGGACGTGCCCTTCTCGTCGCTTACCGCACCACGATGCACGGCATTTAAAGTTGACTTTCTAAGATTGCTTCCAAGCATTCTAGTCATCCAGTCTGGGTCATGCTGAAGGTTTTCCAAACCCCTAACGAAGTGAGCTTCAAACGGAGCAGGGTCTTTGTGAACAGTAATCTTAGAGACACCAAACTCATTTAAGTCTTTTATCATAGAAGGCTTGATAGGAGTCCCTATACTGTAGTGCAGCACGGGCTGCTCAAGGTATTTACCAATAGCTTCTCTTGGATTTACTATGGTATGTCCTTCTCTAGGTTCCCAATCGTGTTCTACCGAGTCATAAGGTACGACGTCGTCTGGAGCGTACTGCTTGTACTCATCGCTCATCTTGACGTGATTGATAAGGCCTTTCGACATGACTTCTATGTTGCGTCTGTTTCCAGACATGCCTGCGCCTTTCATGGCTCCTTTAAAGGCTTGTACAAACTGACGCCTACCTTCACCTATTCCTTTGAACCTAGTAAGCATAGCAGGGTTGGCAATACCGTCAGACAATGTGTCCCCAGCCTCTACTACATCGTTAAGCTTCACAGACAAGTTTACTCCAGGGTTTACGTGGTGCTCAACTCCGTCTATCGCTATGAATGTGCCACCTGTAGGAGCTTCTTTAATTCCAGTAACCTTACCATCACGCTGAGCATGAGCTGCCCAGTAAGGAGACTGCTTAGGTGATTGAACAAGCTGGTTTAAGTGTTTAAAGCCTGAGACTGCCCCAGCTGCTCCAGCTACTCCACCTGTGTGCTTAGAGCTTAGCTGACCTTGAGAAATAGGCTCGGATAGAGCTTGCATAGCGGCAATACCTATGGCGTCGCCTATTGGAGCAAAGCTGCCTCTTTCCCTTATGCCTAAATCTCTAGAGTATAGCCCTCCGTCAGGAGCTCCAGTTGCTATAGGGCTTCTTACTAAGAGCCTTTTTACGTTGTTAGCCTTTAAGTCTTTTATAACTCTAGGTGTAAGCACGGTGTTTCTAGCATAGCCCCCAGCTGCCATAGCTAGAAGCGCGCCTTCGTTATCATCATCCTCTATGTCTACAGGAAGTCCACGGCTTTCAAACCGTTTAGGATCGTCAGCGTCGTCACCTACGACAACCATTCTATGACCTATCTGATTTAGCTGTTTTGAAAAGAATCCAGCGTCCATTGTTGCGAACTTAGTATCAGCAACTCCTTTACGGGCACCGAATGCTCCAGCAAAGTACTCAGCAGGATTTAAGCCTTTAGAGTATGAGTTGAACACAGGAATGGGAATAGCATTATCGTGATGATCGGTGTAGAGTAGATCTCCACCTCTAAGGCTTTTAAGGTTCATCGGCTTACCACGCGACCCTGACTGAATCTGTCTAGCTAGCTGGTTACCTTCTCGTAGTGAGTCATCAAATATGCCTTTTTCCATACCGCTTTGAGCATTGTTAAGCAGCTCAATCATACTACTATTTTTAGTGTCTTCATCTATTCTAGAGTTTCTCATTATTCCATCTATAGCTAGCTTTAGCTTAGCCTTAGCGTCTATAGAGTGATTAGACTCCCTTAGGTCTTTTAGTCCGAATGAAAATCCTCCACTGTTATAAGACACATCTCTACCGATATCAAAAAGCTTCTTTGATATGTCTTTGTACTTCTCTGGATGATTTTGAGCTATGATCTGCATAAGCGAAGCAGAAGCTTTTGAATCTAAAGATCTGGTGTAATCTCTTAGCTCTGCAGGAAGGGCGTCGTTAACCATGATCTGACCTATGGTGGTCTTAAGCATGATTAAGCTCCTATGTTTATTTTCTTAACAATAGGAGGATTAATTCCATATTGCCTTAATATTTCTGTAAAACCATTATCTGCAGCTGTGTAGCAGATAATGGTGCTGTTTGGATTCTCTAGAAACAAGGCTATAGGATTACTGTCTTTATCGTAAACAACTATCCTTGTAGCTTTAACAACTGGACTAACATCAAACAAGTTGTGGTAATCAAGAAACATGATACTAGTCTTTCTTAAGTCTTAGTAAATGAAGAATGCCTGCTGCCTTTTCACTTACGCTGAAGTTGTCAGCCGCTGTCTTCATAGGCTGAGCTCCTTGACTTGGAGCACCGCTTGGACCTTGCTGTTGTCCGTCAGAGCCCTGCTGCCCCTTAGGGTCATCAAGAATATCATGAGGCAAGTTAAGCCCTAAGGATGAGTAAAGATGAGTCATGAGCTTTTGAATGCGGTGCATGTACACCTCAGTCTGAGCTCCGTCATTCTTCTTTGCAGCTCCCTTACCGCCGCCTTTAGCCTCAGCCATAGCTCGCTGCATTTCGTCTTTTACAACTGACCTGATTTGTTCTGTAGGATCAGGAGGAGCACCGCCCATAGAAGGGTCCATAGGAGGGGCACCACCAGCAGCGGCTGGGTCCATAGGAGGAGCACCACCAGCCATAGCAGGATCCATTGGAGGGGCACCACCGGCCATAGCTGGGTCCATAGGAGGAGCACCGCCAGCCATAGCAGGATCCATTGGAGGAGCTCCTTGTGGAGGAGCGCCGCCCATAGAAGGATCCATTGGAGGAGCGCCTGGAGGAGCCCCTGCTTGTTCTGGAGGCATGAATGCCTGCTTGACTCTAAGCTGTGCCTGCTTCAAAAGATACTTATTGATAGCCATGTTGATTACCTTATTTATTATTATCGAGGTTCTGCGTCTAACGCTGGCATGTTGACCTGCTTATTTTGCAAGTTATACTTTTCGTATGGGTCTAAGTAGCTGTGGGCTAGGTTTACTGGAGGAGCAATGTAATCTGAAGCATTATTAACATTACCTGACAAGTACATATCTCGGTCAGCACCTGTACGGCCCATGCCAAGTCTAATTGCGGCTTCATTAATACCGGCGCCGCCTAAGGCACCGACACCGCCACCAGCAAGAGCACCGCGGCCAAGTCGGCCAAGAATGCCTACGCCTTTCTTTCGTTTACCAAAAAGAGCGTTGCCTATGCCGCCAACGCCAGCGCCTACGCCACCACCCAAGATAGCTGCTTGAGCTGTTGGATCAAGCCCTTTGTAATAATCTAAAGCGTTGTTACCAAGACCTTTTAACCCTGACATTGCGCTGTCACCAAGGCCTTTAAGGCTGTCCATCATGCCTTCGCCAATTGCTTGTTTTACAAGCATGCCGTTTTTACGACCTAGATAAGCAGCAAGTTTAGTTGATCGTTCGATTCTAGCGAAGTCCATTTCACAATCTCCATGTGGTATATAGTAAAGCCGTTAGACAAGTTTAACCTACGATTAATAGCTATTGCTATAGCAAATAGCTATCCTACCAGTAAAGGCGCAGCTCTCCTAAGCAATTCAGGTCTTAGAAGGCCGTAGTCTTTTAGTACTTTAGATGTAGCCAGTAAGTCTTTGTTATGGTTACCAGCACTGTAAAGACCCAGCGCTCCACCCATAGCTGCAGGAGCCAAAGTAGCTGCTATAGATGTTGACAGAGGCTGCCCTGTTAACCTACTAGCAAGAAGACCTCCAAGGCCACCTAAGCCTGCGTATCCAGCGGCTCTAAGTGTAGGATTAGCTCTGTGCTTTGAGAAGTCGTACTTTTCAGAAGGGTCATCTTGAAGACGTCCTAGCATTCCACTTAGAGCAGGTCTGCTTATACCGTAGTTGTCCAAGTCTTCGTCAGTTGGATTAACCATGTTTCTAGCTTGGTCCATCATTGACATTGCTTCTGGCATTCTGTCAGGACCTGGCCTCATCCTTGTAGCAAGCTGCATGTTACGAGCTGACTTCTCGGATGTTAGCTTATCCCAGTTTTTCTTGTCTGGGTAAGCTTCACTGCCTGGCTTGGCTGGAGGTGCTCCCCTTTTCTTTTTTGCTTGAACGTTAGCCCACAAGCCTGGGTTGCTCTCTGATGCAGCTGATTTAAAAAACAAATTATGCAGTCCTTGCAAGCTCATAGTAGTCTCCAAAGTTTAATAACCCAGCTGAAAAGACTTCGTCGCTCTGACGCACTTCCGCTTCGAGCGTCGATTAGTCCCAGGAGAGTGCTAAAACAGGCCCTAGCCTTTCCAGCTAAGTACATATAATATTACTCTTTACTTCCAATTTGTTTAAGTACATTTAGGAATTTTTCATTAAGTTTCTGCTTACGATTGGCAGCGTTGATCAAGTAGTCATCTGTTGCAGGGATAGGGTCTGCACCTATACCTATATGACGCAGCAAAGATCTTAGTCTTCCTGGAGCAGTCCTAGCTATGTAACGTTCTATTGAAACTTTTCTGTCTTCTGGATCAAGATGGTCATGGCTGTCAAACCTAAGAGCTCGGCCTTCGCTCTGGCTGCTTCTAGCTGTATTCCAGTGAGGGTCAAGCAGTTGAACTAGCTTGGTACCTTTAAACGACAAACCTTCTGTTCCTGCTGGACCTAGCAAAGCTACCTTAAGCTTATCGCTGTTGTAGTCGTCAACCAGTCTTTTACGCTCTTTATCTGATAGTGCACCTGTAAACGAAGCTGCAGGAATACCTGCTCTGTCTAAAGCGGCTTGGTAAGGCGACAACCCTGCATCGATAAAGTTGGAGAAGATAAGAGCTTTGCCTTTAGGGTCTTTGTCTAAAAGCCCCTTAAGATTACCAAACGCTGTAGTAAGCTTTGGAGAATCATCGAAAGCTTTTTGAATGTCTTTGTTTTCTTTCATGAACGGAAGTGTTGAAAGCCCTACCTGCCTAAGCCCTGTCATAAAGCTAGACATTCTGCTTACTTCATCTTTTGTTAGAGGGTAGTTCCTCTCTAGCTTCCACCTAAGTACAGTAGGAAGCTGACCCATTATATGGCTGTTAAGGTCTGTCTGATCTCGGTTCATTTCTACGACTACGTCTTTGCGATTAACTTCAGCCTTGGGAGCTAGCGGTGCAAAGTAGTCTACCTTACCTTTTAGCTTGTCTTTAAGTTGCTGCTGATTAATTATCTCTGGCTCTGCTGGATCTGAGTTTAGAAGTCTGTTGTACCAAGTAGGACTGGCTGTGTCTTTTACATAAGTGTCTTCAAACTCATTCTTACTAACGTCCTCTCCTGTAAGTATGTTATACGGCAATGTAAAGTCGCTAGGGTCATTTACCACTGGAGTGCCGGTAAGCATCACAACCTGTTTTGCTTTTCTAGCAGCCTCCATAAGGTTCTTAGCTTGAGCGGACGCTGGGTTTCTAAATCTGTGAGCTTCGTCTATTAGAATAGAGCCTGGGTTATCTATTGGTTTTCCAAGTGCTAGGCCGGTATGACTCATGACGCTGCTAGGTGTTGCAGTGTCTTGGTCTATAAACTTCTCTTGCTCCTTGCGTAAGTTGTTACGTAAGGCAGCAGGAACTACAGCTGTGTAAGGTATCTTTGACTCGTCTGCTGAAGCTAATCCGCTTAAAGTCTTACCAGAGCCAAGACTATGGTAAAGCAGCATGCGAGCTTTACCAGTTGTGTCTAGCTGTTTCTGTACCTTGTCCACTACTCCCTGCTGGTGTGGCTGCAGAGAGATATTAGGATTTAGATCGGCTTGTTTTGTGGAGACGTCTCCACTGTTGTACTCTTGGGTCACGGCTACTCCACTATGACAACTTTGTCGTTGGCGTCTATCTCACCGGAACGGTATGCACGCATGGCATCAGCCTTAGTCTTGAAATAACGCTCAGGCCTCTTTGATGCTTCAGAGGTAGCTGTGTAAAGTCCGCCTTGATATTCATTCATCGGCAACTGGTGAACCTTGAAGTTCTTTACAGCAAATAGATTTCTACTAGGAAGCATCTTCTCTATCGCATCCTTTACAGACTCATCAGTGGTTGGAACGTGATAGTTCATAGCGTCGCCATCGAAGTCGGCGCCAAACCCCTTTACAATAATAGGAGGGACCTGAAGCGTACTACCCTTGACCAGCTTCGGCTTGAAAGCCATTACACCATATCGGTGAAGAACTGGGGCCCTAGTAATGATTACTGGCCTTGCTTCCATCTCAGAAGTCATGGCATCCATAGCCATAGGGTCTTTCTTCTCTATCATTTCAGAGGCTTTAAATCTATCGACTCCTCTTTTTACAAGTCGTCGCATAATGAACGGCTTATAAACCGACCAAGCTCTGTCTTCAGGAAGACCTACTTGATCCATGTCCAAGTCTGGGTTAGGAGTAATAGCAGCTCGACCAACCATGTCTACGTTTGACGCAAGAAGCTTTCTCTGAAGAACGCCATACTTTGGATTGTCACCAAAGACTTGCTTTAGTATTCCCTTAACATTCTTCTGTTCTAGCTTTGGATTGGCGGAGTCTCCAAGTCCAGTAACTGCTTTAAATGAGTCGTATAAAGCTAGCCTGTGGTCTGACAGATTTGAAAAGCTCTTAGAAGCTTCTTTCATTTCATTGTTAGAGTCGATTAACTCCTTGTAAAGATAGTTAGCGTCTCCAACCATAGGCAACCCACTTTGTTGCATAACGCTTACAGGCCTGAACAAAGGAGGAAGCACTGGAACCTTGCTCATCATCCAGTCAGAAGGATGCATCTTAAGGCTCTGAGCTGTTTTAAGATAACCAAGCTTGCGCACAGCTGTGTCACGATACGACTTCTTACCTGAGGCTATCTGAGCCCTAGCTTTTATAAGCTCTTGGTCAACGTTTATCTTTTTAAGGGCTGAGCTGATTGCTTCAGGTCCTTTAACACCGTTAAGCTCTTCCTTTCCAGAAAGAACGTCTCTAAACTTGTTCTCAGTAAGCCCTAGAATTCTTCTAATAGGCTCTTCCATGACTGGGTTAGGCATAGATTCGTGCAGCTTAACGTGGCTCCACATAGTGCCGCCATGACCTCCTGTTAGCCTGTTATCAAAAAGGCCATCACCAGCAGGCTTCATTCCGTTTTCCCAGTCTACTGTATCTGATCTCTTAATTTCTCTATCACCGGACAGAGCGTCAACGTCTTTGTCGGTCATAGCCATAAGCTGTGTCTTAGATCCATTTCTAACTGGGTTGATTCCAGCTCCTTGAAGCTGAGCCATAAACTTTCGGTAGGTCAGCGGGACCCTTGGTATAGGTAAAGACTTTCCAGTCATAAACGCTGCCCAGTAGTCGTCATTCTTCTGTCCCCTAATCGACCCAGCGTCCCTTAGAACCTCATGAGCACCATGAGATAGAAGTGCATTAACATCCATAAGAGCCATGCGCTTGCTGCCTTCTTCTCCACCTTTTGCTGGAGTTTCCTCTGCAGTGTATCCGCTAGCTATACCGCGGCCTTGTCCTTTAGACTCTGAGGTATGGTGAAGCTTCATAAAGAACCTGTTACCAGTGAAGATGTTCTTTATCTTCTTACCTGATTCTGGGTCTTCGATGTCTTCCATGTCGCTAAGGTTGTTTTGCTTAAGCTCATTTATTGCAAACTCTGTAAGGTCATTAATGTTATCAAAGTCTTTTATAGCGTAGCGCTTTCCTGTCTTCTCAGCAACTTTTCCAAGAGCTGCCTCTACCATCTGGCTTGGATTGGTTCTAGTTATAACCCCTAGTGGATTAAGAAGTATTTCAAAAGGTCTACCTTGCGCGTCTCTAGGCATTTTATCTTCTGGTATAACTGCAGCTATAACACCCTTATCTCCATACCTTCCAGAGAGCTTGTCACCTTCTTTCATCGGGTTAAGACTTTTAACAGTTACCGAATACCCCTTTTTAGTTTGAGCTATGTCAGTTACTATTCCTTCGTTCTCGTGATCCCATGTAGTTGTTGCGTTTGTAAACCCGTTACGTGATCTTCCAACCTGCTGATTATGGGCTCTTGACAGTATGTTAGCTTGTAAGATAAGTGGGTCACCTTTTCTTACAACTGTGCCAGCCTTTATAACACCGTTGTCATCCATGCCAGACAGGGCTTCCTTAGAGTACTCAGAAGGAAACAGAGTTAAAAAAGGCTTCTTTCCATGCTTTGAATCGTCGCCAAGCTCAGCCTCATGCTGGTACATATGCTCTGACGTTAATCTCTTTGCTGCGCCTTCAGATATGACAATCGCGTCTTCAAAGTTGTATCCTTTGTAAGGTATGTACGCCGACCTTAGATTTGTACCTAAAGCAGCTGTACCTTTATCGTCAGTATAGTTAGACCTAGCCAATAGGTCTCCATTTCCAACTACATCTCCTACTTTTACGGTAGGCGTATTGTGCAAAAACGTCTTACGATTGAATGGAAGATTGTTGTAAATCTCTTTCTTATGCAGCTGTCCGTCATCACCCCTAATGTGTATCTCGTCTCCATCCACTTTTATAACCTGTCCTGCTACGGTAGACCTTACAGCACCCATGTGGCCGCCATAAGATTCTTCATAAGACTTATCGTCTTCGTCTGGCATTCCCGATTGCACATAAGGAGATTCTGGGTTTTGAAGGGGTAGCGCCTGCGTAAGCATTCTAGCGCCCATCATAACTCTCTGGCCTTTAGTTGCGCTCTTAAGAGGAATCATGTTTGCTAAGTGGTTAAAGGAGCTTTCCATTCTTGGAAGCTCGTAGTTAACGTCTTTCCTGTCTACGTACTTGATCTTTCCGTTGACCAGTGCAGCTATCTTATTATTGGTTTTGTCTGCCATTTGATTTGGAAAAGCTATTGCAGATCCTGCAAGCTCTTGAGGAGTTTTCCATGCGTCTTCTCCTGTATTGACGTCTCTAAAGCTACCATAAACCTTTCCGTCTATGCCCTTACGAGAGTTGATAGCTATTCTGCTATCCACTCCAACCTTAAGAGACTCAGGAGTTAATAAAGGGTCTACAAACCCGAAGTGAGATGGCTGCACATTACGAGCTTCTTCTGGCACTGATTGAAGAGAAGGTATACCACCCTCTCCAAGTCTACTAACCCTAGTTATCTGATTAAGCAAGTCGGCTGGGTTGACCTCTTCAAGAGGCTGACCAAGTCCGCTAGTCATAATAGCGCCATTTATCTGAGAGTCTAGAAACCCAGGAGCAAAAGAGCTTAGGTTCTTTTTAAAGCTGGCTTTCCATAGCAGCGGCCTCATTACTCTATGGGCTACCTTTACCCTTTCTGAAAATAGGTCTTCTGGCCCTATCATAGACTGGTACGACATAGCGTCACGGTCGTCTGGATCTTGTTCTTTCCTATGAACTGCAAGCAGTTTTTTTGTAGCTGCTATGATAGAGTCTGCTGAAACATTGGCAAACGGGCTACCAAGTGTCCGTGAGTTAACCTCTGGGTCCATCTCCATCTTTGACATAGCCTCAATCACCGACTTCTTCCTGCTCTCAGGAGTGACTACGTCGCCTGGCTTTGATTTAGCTATTCTGTTGAATATTTTATCAAGATGGCTTGGGTCGTCTGTATCAGCGTTGGCTTGGTATATTTCATTACCCCAAGCTTCTCTCAGCTGCTTGTCGCTAGCGCCCAAAGCCTTAAGAAGTGGAGTTATAGGAACAGAAGACTGACCGAATCCTATAGAAAAAACTCCTTTAGCTGGGTCAAGCGAGTATCTATGCGATGCGCCTTTTCCAGGCATTATGTTTGCGTGACTCTCTACGTCACCGCTATTTGTAACTCTTGTGAACACTCCAGGCTTAAGTCGCATCTGATTTGCCAGCGTGTACTCTGTGCCTTTTACTATAAACGTTCCCCTGTCTGTAAGATAAGGAACCTTGGCTAGAGTTGTTCTCTTAGAATCTAAGACCTCGCCTGTCTCATTATCTGTAAGGTTAAGAGTACCCTTTAGGCTTCTGCTAAGAGTGTTACCTTTTAAGATAGCTTCTTTCTGTGACTTAATTGACTTAGTTTCTTCTTCGTCATTCCAGCCAACTTCAGCAATGCTTAAAGTGTGCCTTTGATTTACTAAAGGCTGAATGCCAGCTGCAGACGCTTGAACTCCTCCGAATATAGCAGCTCTAGTAGCTGCTACATCATCAAACCGACGCATGGTTGGCGGTGGCGCTACTGGCTTTAAAGGAGCCTTAGAACTAACCAAGCCGACTGGCTTGCTTAGCGTCGGCTCTGGTATTAGGTTGTCTTCATCGTCTGAGAATATTCCAGCCATTTTAGGCCTCTTCTGAAAGTTGTTCGTTAACGTCGCTTTTTGGAGTTAGAGTTTTTTTCTTTTTGTTTACTTTAACAGGAACAGGTACTGAGTAAATCGGCATGCCCTCAGATTGTCTTCTAGTTAAAAACTCATTTAAATACCTCTGATGCTCAAGTTCCTCTGGATCGTTATTCTTAGCATGAGTGTACCCTGTGTTTGTGCCGATTGCTCCAGCTCCTAAAGCTAGAGCTCCTGCTAAACCTAAATACCCAGTTGCATAAGGTTTAACAGCTGTAAAAGCTTGACTTCCTAAGTTTTTAAGATCTTCAAGTGTAGGAAGCATATAGTTTCCTACTGCTGAGGCTCCTTCCATAGCCTTATTACCGACATAGCTAAACGCGTTTTGTAATGGGCCTGGAGGAGCTTCTGCTTTCTTTTCTTTAGTAACATGCAAACATAAGCTAGCCAACTTTTCTAAATCTTGAGCTAGTGTAGTAGACTTAGCTTCTGCTTTTTTTTGACCAAAGAACCCAGGCTTACCGGTTGCTTTAACAGGTTCAGGCAGCCTGTTTGAATGAGCTTCTACTAAAGCCTCTCCAAACTCACGCTTAGCATCTTCTAACTCTTGAGCAGCATCTCTTTTTCTTTTTTCTCTAAATAGGTGATTAATAACTCCGTATCCTGTTCCTAGGCCAGCACCTGTAGCTGCAACTAGAGCAGGGGCATAGGCCATATTAGCCAAGTCCTCTGTTTTCCACTCTGATTGCTTTTCATTTTCTGTGTCTTTTATAGATACACCACTCCCTGGGCTAAATGGCTTATACTTACTACCCTTACCCCTTGCCTTACGCGCTTGTCTTTTTTCAACATTGTAAGAGGCTCCAGGTAAGGCCTCCTGCCCAGGAACGGGCACTTCTATAGTGTTGTTTCCAGGAGTGCCTGTACTAAACGCTTTGTTGTCTAAGCCACTATTAAAAGAGTTAAGTAGATGTTTAGTTCCAGCAATACCGCCTCCAGCAAGTAAGCTGAATAGTCCTACTCTTTTTAGGTTGTCCCATTGATTGTCGTCAAAGTATTGATCTGGCATTTAAGTTCTCCTGTTAGGTGCTAACTTTCCTTGAACGTCAGCCCACTCCATGTGAATACTAAGCTTCTTATCTTCTGAAATAATCTTAGTTCTGTCTATAATTACACAAGCCCTGTTAGCAGCTAAATCTCTAATTTTAGTATACTCTTTAAGTTCTTCAGGATCGCTAAGATCAAATATCTTAACTTTAACATCATACTGAAGCGGTATATTCTCATACTCTTCTTGAGTAGTGTTTGGAGCCATTGGGCCGCCTAGTATAGGAAAACCTTGAGAGGTAGTCCCAGACAGCTGTCTATATTTAACACCTACACCACCAAGCCCAAACTGATTTAAAATACTAGAATCTCTCATATTAGTCCTTTCTAATACCTAGTAACACCTGAAATTCCTCTGTCTCGTTCTCGTCTACGTTTAGCCATCTCCGTCTGTCGTTTAATAAGTGTTGCCTGCCTATCGTACTCGTTTGTAAGCTCCTCGTTTAACATCTCTTCTCTAGATGGAATAGGAGCCTTGGTTACGTTATGCAAACCTGGTCCAACTACTTGGTTTCCTAAGTAGTACCCGCCTGCACCCGCTGCTGTAAGGCCTGCCAAGCCTACAAGAGGAATAGAGCCTAGTTGTCCAAGAATACTAAGATCAAGAGCCCTCTTCTCTGCAAAGTACAGAGCTTGTTTTACTCGTATCTTTATCTCATCAAGGTTGAGGCCTTCATCAATGCACTTGGCCAAGAAGGCTACTTTAAACATTTGCTTATCGTCCATCGCTGCTCCTTGCTTTCCTAGAGTAGGTTTGGTAGCTGCAGTAGGGGTTACAGTACCTTTGTTTAAATCTACAGAAGCCCCACCTTTAACTGGCTTTATAGTCTGACCAGACATTGCAGTCATAGGAAGTCCAGCTAATCCTGCACTGCTAGCGCCCATTAAAGACCCAGCAAACGAAGCTGCGTCAGCAGGAGCTACTCGATTGGCTCCTAACTGGGCAGGAGGGGCGCTTGGCCCAACTATTGGAATAGACTTGTCTATAAGTTTATTGCTAAAAGAACTATCATTTAAAGGGTATCTAGCTACTGCTTCCCTAGTCTTAGCGTGAGCTGCTGAGTTAAATATTTCTTTTGTGTAATTTCTTTTAGAGGTTAAAAGATTCTGTGTGTTTACAGGTAGCTTACCCCAGCCGTTGTAAGGCTCAGTAGGCTGCCTTCCTGGAGCTATAGCTTCTGCGTTAATCTGAGCTTGGGTCTTAACTGGAGGCATGGTGTTATCCTAGTATGATTCCTGAGTTGGTTACACCCTTTGGTACGCTAGCTCCAGTTGACCAGATCTTTCGGTTGTCGTGTGCTAGCTGAGCAGCTACCTTTGGGTCTGTAGGGTCGCCCTGCTCTTTAGCTTCTTGAATACATAGCATAATGTCTCTAGCCGCTGCAATAATCTGAGTCTTCTCGTCTTGATGCTGAACTCTGGTAGACTCTTCAAACAAGGCTTTTGCTCGCCTTCTCATTACCGAGGTAGGCTCGACCTTATCAGATCCGTCTCTATTATCATGAATGTTTATGAGGCCACCTTCAGCCCAGAACTCAATCTGGTTGTATTTATATGTCTTCTTAATGATTAAAGCCGGAACGTCCATTTATTATCCCTTTCAGTTAAAACACAATACTACACTAATTTAAGCTTGTTGTCACTTAGCTTATTGACCAAAGAACCCAGGAACCACAGCTTTAAGTGCACCAGCCACAACACCAGCTCCCTGCAAAGTTCTTTGAGCCTGTGGAGTCAAGCCTACCAAAGCTCCTAATACTTTTCCACCCAAAGTAGCCTGAACATATCCAGCTCCCATGCCTATGCCAACCCTAGCTATGTCCATAGGAGTAATAAAGCCAGTGCCTCCTCCCATGCTGTTAGCTGCACTGACAACGCCCATAGTAGCTGCCTGCATATAAGGAGGAGAGAAAGGATCATTAAGAACAAGCCTATTGAAAGCGTCTACAGGCACAGGGGCTAGGCTTATTCCGCCTCCACCAAAGAAGTTAGATGACTTCTGCATCTCTTCAGATATCTCTGGCTGAATCTGAGATAACGCTTCAGAAGCCTTAGTTATAGTTGAGTTTCCAAATATTACGTTTGGTGATGTGAAAGCTTTTATAGAGTTAGAATCCCTATCAGGATTGCTTTTAGCGTCCCAAGTGTGCATGCCTATTCCACCCATTGCAGCACCTGGAAGAGCACCTACAAGACCGCCTAGCATAGCCATTCTCTTTCTTAGCTTGCCCTTTTCAAATACTCCAGGGGCTATGTTCTCAGCTATGGTACCTGCTCCGTAGCCTAAGCCAGCAGTTAAGGCGCCACCAGCGATCATGGAAGCTAAAGGAGTAGGTCCACCTATATGGTCTGAGAACTTTGAAGGCTTAAGCATGAAGGCCTGAGCAACTGGACCAAGCACGCTAGACACCAAGGTGTCACTAGCACACTTAACTAATATCCAAGGAGAGTTAAGGTTTGGCTTTCCAACCTTGTTGCTAACTCCTGCCTTCTCAAGAGTAGTGGAGACGTCTCCACTCTCGACAAGTACTTTGTCAGATGTTGGACTGATCCACGCGTGCGTACGTGGTAAAAGAGCCCTAGCAACTTTTTCATAAACTTCTTTTGACGCTAAAACATAAGTATTTACTAGGTCTGGAACGTAACTCCAAGCCAAGTCTTCAGCAATTTTATCCATCCGTTCTTGCCTCGAAATTGAAGAGGGGATAATATCCCTAGGAGCATGGACCTTGAATGAAGTTGGAACGTGCGTTATCCCTACAAACTTTTTGTTAAGATCGGAATCTATGACAAAGTCTTCTGGCTTATCAACTAAAAGATTCCTCAATATTTTGTTCTTTTCATGATAGTTACGCTGATCAGACATCTGCTTGGCTCTAAGCAGCAGGTGAAGATCAGTCTTGGGATTGCGTTCTTCTTGAACTGGCATTAGAAGGTCCTCCATCACGATAGTACCAACTCTTGGCATACCAAGCCATAGTTGGATGCCGTTTGGATGAAATTATGTTTAAGGATGGACATATTAACAAACACGGAGGTTATAACCAATGGTTACTGCTGGAGTTAAGAAGTCTTTAAGTTTAGAGTCTAGGAAAGTAAAGAAAAGGAACGGAAACGTAGTAGCGTTTGAAGCCACTAAGATTGCATCAGCCGTTGAGAGATGCTTTAAAAACGGACTACAAAGCACAGATGAAGAAGCTCAAGTTGCAGGAGTTAAAGTCTCTAAAGCCGTTGCTAACATCCTAAACAAGAAGGTTGACGAAGAACCTATAGAAGTTGAAGCACTTCAACATACGGTAATTCAACAGCTATGGGCTTTAGGGTACTTTGAAGGCGCTGAACACTACACCATATTTAAAGAAAAAAGAAAGCAAGAAAGAGTAAACCATCCAGTAGACCCAGAGCTGAGGCGTCTGGTGGATGAAGATAACAACTACTTTCCATCTGCGCTTCAGTACTACCAGTTCATCAGCAAGTTCTCAAAGTGGAACGAAGAACTTGGAAGAAGAGAAACTTGGGGAGAATGCGTAAACCGAGTAATGAGTTTCTTTGCAAAGCAGGACTTTGCTGAAAAGGTTACCAAGCAAGAGTTCAAAGAACTTAAAGAGTATCTGCAGCGAATGGACGCCACTCCAGCAATGCGAGTTATTCAGATGGCTGGAAAGGCATTAGATAGGTGCCACGTTGGAGTATACAACTGTAGCTACATGCCAATCACTGACATCAGATCGTTCAGTGAGTTACTTTATATTCTCATGCAAGGTACTGGCGCTGGCTTCTCAGTAGAGCGTCGGTATGTTGAGCAGCTGCCTGCTGTAAAAAGACAGACTGGCAAGCCACCAGCAAAGATGGGAATCATCGATACAACCGAAGGATGGTGCGATGCCCTCTACGCAGGTATGGAAGCTTGGTTCAATGGTAAAGACATTGAGTTTGACTTCAGCAAGATCAGACCAGCTGGAGCAAGACTCAGCATTAAAGGAGGTAGGGCTAGCGGTCCTGATCCTCTCAAAACACTGCTACAGTTTGCAAGGACGCTTATTCTATCTAGGCAGGGTCGGTCACTTAGCGATGTAGACTGTCATGACCTAGCCTGCATGACTGGAAAGATCGTGCAAGTAGGTGGAGTTAGAAGAGCTAGTGAGATCTCGCTTAGCGACCTTGACTCTAAAGACATGAGACTGGCTAAGAGCGGAAACTGGTGGGAGAGCAGTATACATCGAACTATGGCTAATAACTCAGCCGTATACGATAGCAAGCCTACCTCTATAGAGTTTATGGAAGAGTGGCTATCTTTAGCTAAGAGCGGGTCAGGAGAGCGTGGCATCTTCAACAGGGATGGCGTGCTTAGGACTCTACCTGAAAGAAGGCAGCCAAGAGACTTCGGCACTAACCCTTGTGCTGAAATTATTCTTAGACCTTATCAGTTTTGTAACTTGTCTATCGTGGTCGCTAGACACGATGACACTGCTGAGACTCTTAAAAAGAAAGTACGCATAGCTACTATCTTTGGAACTATGCAAGCCTGCCTGACAGACTTCAAGTACATTCGAAGAGAGTGGAAAGATAACTGCCAAGAAGAAAGGCTACTAGGAGTAGACATCACTGGACAGATGGACTGCCCACTGCTAAGACCTGGCTCTGAAGGCAGAGATGATCTCCTTAAAAAGCTAAGGTCTGTGGTAGCTAAAACTAATACAGAGTTTGCTGAAAGGTTTGGAATTGGCCGAGCAGCTGCAGACACTTGTGTTAAGCCATCTGGAGACAGTGCAGTTTTATTTGGATGCTCTTCTGGCATTCATGCTAGGTTCTCTGAGTATTACATCAGACGAGTTAGAGAAAGAGCTGATAGCCCTGTAGCTAACATGCTAAGAGACGCTGGAGTTCCTTGGATTCAAGCACCTGAAGATCAGTCGCTTGTATGCTTTGAGTTTCCATGTGCATCGCCAGAAGGAGCTATTACAAAGGATCAACAAACAGCACTAGAGCAGCTAGACAACTGGATGACTTGGAAGCTTAACTGGGCTGAGCACTCGGTATCAGCTACTGTGTATCTTGAGCCTAACGAGTGGCTAGATGCAGGACATTGGGTGTATCGTAACTTTGATGCTATCTCTGGCATTAGCTTCTTACCTAAGAACAATGGCACCTACACAGGAACGCCATACGAAGAGATAGATAAGAATGAGTACACAAGCAGGGTAAACACTTTTCCAAAGATCGACTGGGCTAAGCTCTCTAGGTACGAGAAGACTGACCATACAGAGTCGTCTCAAACCTACGCTTGCACCGGCGGCGCATGTGAACTGTAATGTCTGATAGCTAAAAAAAACACCTCCATGTTCCTAAGAACTGGAGGTGTTTTGTTTATTTCACTAGCATTACCCAGGTCTGAGTTATCATAAGCACAGCTAGAAACGCTATAAGCGAAAATGGTAGAAACAAAAACACAATCTCATCTACCGTATAATTCTTCATCATAATCTCCAAGTTAGATATAAAATTAAGAACTCTTACTGAGCTCCTGAACACTATTGTATTCAATTCATTATGACACGTTTATGGCCTGAATTAAGGGGGTGTCTAATAGCTAAAAAAAGCACCTTCAAACCCCTAAGGGCTGAAGGTGCTTTGGTTAGATCTAGTTTGCAAAAACTTTTCCAGCTTTTGCGTACTTGATTGTAGCTGAGGCGTTTATAGCCTTAAGCGACAGCTGTAGATCCGGTGGCATCACCGCCAGCTTAGCCCACTGTGGGCTAGTGGATGAGAATGCCTTAGCTGCATCTTTACCAAAGTGGTAAAGTACAGTCTCATCAAAACTATCATTAGCTAGCTCTGCGGCTAACTCATCCGACGGAAGACGATGAGTCTTGTCGAAAAAGCTAGCCTTAAAACTATCGATGTACGCCACTACATACGCCTTCTTCACGGCATCGTAAGCCGACTCCTGCGGAGCCACTTCAATCGCCACCTCAGGCTCTACTGCAGGAGTAGCCTCAGGCTCCTCAAGCAACCTTAAAGCCATTTCTGAAGCAGCTGCCGATGCCTTCCTATCTGTGTATACCTTACCAAAAACTAGAATTGAGCATACAGAGACCACAGAAATCACAGCCCAAAAAACCTTATTAGTATTCATGGTTATTTCTCCTTTAATGAGATGGCCACCACAGCCAGTTAATTACAACAGTGCAAGAACTCTTACTGAGCTCCTGAACACTATTGTATTCAACTCATTATGACGCAGTTTTGGCCTGAATTAAGCCCTGCTAGTCTATAGGCTTATTTAGATAGGTATCGCATATAAACCCTATGGAGTAACCCTTGTTAAGTTTGGTAACTACGGTTGTACGGCTTATTCCAAGGTACTTAGCCCAATCCGTCACAGTCATGTCCTTGCCGTTGTACTCATAGGTCTTATGAGTACGTACCATATAAGATACTGGGTTTAGGGCTATCTCATCTCCGCTGTATCCTTGATTGTAAAGAAACACGGCTCTGTCATAGTTTAAACCTAGTAGCTTTACCAGAGCACCAAGCTTCATCGGCTTTCCTAAATATACTAAATCTCTAGACTTGTGCTCTAAAAGCTCTGGGTTTAGGGCGTCCTCTAAGGAAAACCCTCTGGCAAGCCTAGTAGCTGCTGTGTCGTAGTTTATATTCAAGTCCTTGCAAACCACAGACAATGGAAGCTGCACGCCGTTGTGTTCAACCATATGATTGCTGGTCTTGTTAAGAGCTTGAAGTGGAATCTTTATCCACTCCATGTTGCCGCATACATACCCTTCGTTATTGTCTATTCTTTCTATGCTGTATTCAGTCTTGGGCTCTGGGCACACTCCAACCTCGTTAAGAAAGTTTAGAAAGCTATACCTATACAAGTCTCCTACTCCAATACCCCTGCCTCCGTAGTTAGCATACCTATGGTGGTTAGGATTGTAGCACTTGGCGTTTATTCTCTGCCATGTCCTATACTCCTTTACATACTTAGCTCCCTTGGTGCTAGAGCCTCTTACGTCTCTAGCTGTGAATGTGCCCTTCATAAGAGTATCCTCCTGATAGCTAAAAAAAGGCCAGAGCATAATGCTCCGGCCTAGGTTTACCAGCTCCTTCGAACTGTCACAGATAAGTGTACCTTATCTATGATCTTGTCGTCCCACGGGCATGCCGTGGTACTGTAGGTACTCTCAACCGAATGAGAAACCTTAGGCGCACATCTGCATCCAGCAGCTGACAACACCAATACCAAAATTAAAATCCTCATCGTAGCACTCCTTTGTTAGATGTAGAATCCATGTAATTATGACGCAAAGACGCTATGGATTAAGGGTCGTCTACTTCTTTACAAAAGCCCACGAACTGTCTTTAAAGTACCTTATGTTTTCTTTTTTAAATATTTCGTCTACTGCTCTGCCTACGTCAGGCATGCAATAGTCATGGCCTGCTATTAAGCCTCCAACCTTTACTTTGTCAGACCAAGCTTGTATGTCAGCTTTAACACTGTCATATGAGTGGTCTGCATCAATGTAGACCATATCAATAGTTTCTTTACCAAACTCTTTTGCTAAAACCTCAGACTTAACTTTATGTTCAATTATGTTGTGGTTTCTAGACTTTGTATCTAAAAATTCTTTGTATATTACAGGAGCCATACTAGGGCTAATATACTCCTCCCAAATGTCACAACATACAACAACCCCAGCGTACTGAGCCATTAGCTCTGCAGAAGCTCCAGCGTAGCTTCCTACCTCTACAATCTTCCATCCTCTAGTTACTCTATAGTAATCAAGTAAATCTTTTAATCCAAACAGCCTGTTTATTGAAGGCATCTCTTCGTTAAAATAGTGATCGCTAGGTAAGTTAATAATCCTATACCTGTGTACTACTTTGTCAGCTAAGTTTTTAGTGTCATTATGATACGGCATTACTTGAGTCTCCTTATAGTCTGTTGTTACTACCTAAAAGGCGGACCTTCGTACCAAGTAACCAAGCTGTATCTAGTGCCTTTAGTAACTGGAGTAACCCTATGTTTTAGAAATGAAGGAAACACTAAAGTGTTACCCCTAGCGCGCATGTGCTCTGGCTTAGGAGGTTGAGAAGTGTTTAGTTGAAACTCAAAGTCTCCACCTTCATAGTCTGCTGGGTCTGACAACTGTAGCACAAATGACAGCTTTCTTTGAGTGTTTTGACCGTTCCTAGGTAGCCACACTATGTCTTCGTGCCATCCATAGTGTCCTTTGTTTTCAGCTTGGTACTCTGTAAACTGAACCTCATAGAAAAAGTTGAGGTCAAATCCAAAAGAAGTATTGGCTCTTTTGCATACGTTGTCTATGTCTGTGTAAAGCCACTGCCAGTCTGCAGCGTTCCTGTCTAGCCATCTTACTTTAGACGTTCTAAGGTCAGGCACTTGGCCGTACGTAGTAGCCTCTACTGGAGTAATAGTAAGCGCTTGAGTGATTATGTTGTTACACTTTTCTGGTGAAGCATAGTTGTGCCACAGCTGCCACATAGATTGCATCGTATCTCCTTTTCGTTAGACCCCGCTATTTAAGCTTAACGGTAGTCCTAAGTCAATAACAAGGGTGATACTACTAGCCAATAAAATACACTATTGTTATTATGCCTACTTGCTTAGTAACTACAAACTAGTGGATTGTTTTATGGAATATAACGAATACTTTATCAAACGAATTAATAGGTATCAGTACGCTATTAATACGTATCCTAACACAATGAATGATGAGCGAGGTGAAGCCTTAAGTAAGCTAGACTTGTTCGAGGGATGTAAATCTTTAGATCTAGGCAACAGCGGCCTAATGAACTTTACCAGCATAGACTTTGAATTTAAGAAGCTTCCATTTGAAGACAAGTCATTTGACAGAGTTGTGATCATGGCAGTGCTGCATCATATATCAGTAGAGAATCGTGAGATCCTGTACAAAGAGTGTATGCGTATCCTTAAGCAAGGTGGAAAGCTTGTGGTATCTGATGTTATTAAAGATTCGAAACAAGCCTACTGGCTTAATAACATAGTAGACAAGTACAACAGCATAGGTCACAAAGGATTATTCTTTGATAAGTCAGATGAAGAGCTATTTAGGAAAACCGGATTTGATGTAAGAAGTGAAGTTGCTTCTTACTTCTGGTACTTCAAAAATAAGTCTGAACTAGAAGACTTTATAACTAACCTGTTTGGAATGGATCTAGCTGATAGCGTGTACGACATAGTTAATGAGCACCTTGGGCTGAGCCCACACGGAGAAGAAGGGTTTAAATTTGAATGGAAGCTCATCTACTTTATAGCCACTTGTCCCCTAACTCTTTTTCAAGATTAACATTTCCTGTAAATGAAATATAGCCACCAGATGGAGTAAAGGTGTACTCGCTAAAGTAGATCTTGTCAGGCGATAGGTAAAAATCAATACGGACAAACTCAAAAGGAGCTGATAGCTTTGCTGCAAACTCAAGCATCTTGTCCAAATCAGGCGGCTTCTGAATAAAGATAGATAGTCTATACTTTGGTAAGTTAGGCGATTCAACCCACTTTAAGCTATAGTTATTTTGCTTATTTCCTAGCTTAACTCCTATGCTAATAGGCTCTCCGTTTACACATCTAATCATATATACTATGGCGTCGCCTGTCTTATCAAGCAGGCGGTCTTGAATCTTATCTTCTATAAAGAATCTAGGCTCTATGAATGAGTAGTGCTTCTCAATAGAGTATGACTTGTACTTCTGATTCCAGTGTGTAAGTTTTTTATTTATTATTCTTAAAATAGACATGCGACTAAAGTCGTTATTCCACTTTGAACCATGAGTTGACTTCAAAATATGATTTGGATTTATATCTTCCTGCTTAAGATCTTTGTAATCAGAAAGCACTCGTACTACCCGTGGTATCTCAAGCTCTGGGCATTGAGCCTTCGCTAGCTCCTTTGCAACAAGCTTGTCTGCGTACTTTGCATGCTCAGAAGTAAGCTGCTCTCCATATAGCTTTATCTTTTCATAAAATAATAGTGAAGACCAGTTGTCTGGCTTTATCATTCTATCGATGCTCATAGTTAAGCGCCCTTCCACCACTCTGCAATATTTATAACTGAATGGTTTTGAAGTTCAGTGGATACGCGATAGCTGTCGTAATCAAAGTGCTGTGTAGAAGTCTCAAATATAACAGAGTCCTCTAACGCAAAAAACTGATGAATATGCCCAGGCATGACGTGCCAAGCCTGGCCTGGGTGTAACAACTTAGAAAGTACAGGCACGTCAGAAGTAGAGCTTTCAGAAGCTAAAGTAGTAGCCTCAGGTCGATCAGAGTAAAGCATCAACACCTTACCAGAAACTACGGTAAGGGTTTCTTCTTTAATCTTGTGATAGTGAAAGCTGCAGTACTTAGAGGCACTCACTCTAAGTATTTTTCCACAGTAGGCTTCGTTGTTTACAATCCAGACCTCGCTTCCCCAGCTCTTGGGAACATAGGTCATGTGTTCAACTAGGCCGCTGAGTCTATTCTCTTTCATCTCTTAGCCTCTGCTTTTCTAATAGCCGTCATAATTGATTGAAGAGAAGGATGACGCACAATCATGCTCTCATCAAAACCTACATAACCTACACAGTCTAGATTTTCAAGAGCATAAGCGAACTCAGCAAAGCAGTTCCTTATTCTAAGATCGCTCTGCTCAGGATCACCACAAATGATTAGCTTGCCGTTCTTACCTAGCCTAGAAGTGAATAGCTTGAGCTGCTCCCACGTGCAGTTCTGAGCTTCATCGAGAATGGCAACGCAGTCATCAAAAGTTCTTCCTCTCATAACTGCTAAAGGAATAATCTCCATAGACTTCATAACTTCTTTAGGATTGATAGTGGTGATTCTACGTAATACGTCCTCAATAGGAGCAACCCAAGGAGCTAGCTTGTCATTTATGTCGCCAGGCAAGAATCCCATCTTCTCACCGCACTCAACCATAGGTCTTGAAAGTATCATACGGCGGACCTTACCGCCTAAAAAAGAAGTTAAGGCCATCTTTACTGCTTGGTGTGTCTTACCTGTCCCTGCAGGCCCTGTTAGGAACAGAATATCTTTTTTTGGAAAAAGCTTTTCTGCTAATTTTTGTGCCTCGTTAATGGGTAAAAGTACGGGGTTGAGATCCTTAGGCAACTTGGCCATTGTTACTCCGACCGGGTATTAACCCGGTTATGGGTTACACCGAACTACCAACATTGGAGACGTCTCCACTACTACCTATTCTTCTTAAGCTTGGATACCCCAGGTCTTGCAGCCTTAGACTTTTTCTTATTATTAGCTAAAGGTTTTGTTACTTTAGATACTGAAGCCTTTTGTTTATCAACTATGTTAGATAAAACTTTACCTGCAGCGCCTGCTGCGGCGTATGCTTCTATTGTTTTGCGGTCCAAAGAGCTATCTTTAGAGTTAAGCTTTGCAAGTACGTCTGCTTTAATTATTTGCGATTCAGTACTAGGTCTAAGTCCAAAAGCAACTATTTGATCTGAGTTGGAAGCAGTTTTGTTGCTTTGGGCAGATACAATCTTACTTACTAGTCCTTCTGCCGCTCTAACAGGGGCTAAAAACTTGTCCTTATCCGCACCTTTGTAAGCAACAGCAAGCATGTTTATACGATTTATTGCATTATTGCCTTCCGAATCGAGTCCACCTGTTGTGGCACGAGCCAAGGATTTTGAGTATGTTGCAATAAGCTGAGGCATCTCGTTCTGGTAGTTTCTGTCTCTAGTAGCTCGGTACTCGGCTTCAGCCTTTTGTGTTAGCATATCAAACTCCTTTTTTTGAGCAGCTATCCTTGCTGCTTCTGCTGGAGTAGGGCCGCCTCCGAATCCGAATGTGCGTCCTGGTGGAATACCGCCATTTCTAATCATAGCATCATTATACTCTGCTGCGCTTCGCTCCTGCTGACGTAATCTATCAGCTTGCTCTACCTCAGCCATGTGCTTACCGTATGGAATGTCGTTTGCTCTCTTAAGCTTTTCATTGTCAGAAGCAACTGCTGCTGCAGATCTTGCAGCAAAATCACGATCCCACTGCCGCGAGTTCCTTTCTCTAAGCGCTTGGTCTTGGTACTCCATATATTGCTTCTGCTCAGCCGCAGTTGTCGGCGTAGGCCATCCTGCCATAGTAACCTCCTTACTTTTATCTAGTCACCTAAAACTTAGTAAAGTAATTTACCTTCTTCTATTTTGCTTTTTAATCTTGGCTATGCCCTTAGCAAAAGCCTTCTTAGCCTTTTCCTTTGCCTTTAGCTTGGCTGGTGGCTTCTTTACTTTTTCTGCAGCGGTCTTCTTATTAGTTAAAGCGTCAGCAAGCTTTTTTGAAGCTTCATCAGCTGCCTTTTTATTAACGGCTATTATGTCTGCTTTATTTTTATCGGTCTGAATACCTCTGTAGCTTCTACACTGTGCAGATTGAAAGATAGCAGTGTTGACTAAGTTAGGTGAGTCGCACTTACCAGTGGCAACAGCGTTTGCTATGAGGTTAGGTAAAGAATTAGCAGCAGCCTTCTGTACTTCAGCCGCCGCTGCAGCGGCGGCGGCGTCTGCTGCTTCTTTAAGCTTTTGGTTGCGCGGTTTGTTCCTTTCAAAATTAGCAGCTATTTTATCGGCTACTGATTTGTCATAAGCCAGCCTGTCGGCAACAGTGGCCTTAGCAATAGCCTCTCTAGCAATGCCTTCTGTGTCACCGCAATAGCCGCCGTTCTTTTGGCATGATTCTACTGCAAGACCACCAAGCCTTGGATCAAAAACAGGAGGAGTGTATGGGACAATAGCTCCGATGCCAGGATTGGTGGAGTTAGCGCTAGGCTGCCTATTAATGGCTCCAGACAATTGAGTAACTGCTTCCCTTGCGTCTGAAGCAGCTCGAGATGCGTCTTCGTTAGCCTTCATGTTAGCTTGTACAGCTTGTTGTTGTTGCCAGTAAGGTAAATTTCGATTCAACATAAATGCCATTTTATTCTCCTTATTTTCTTTTCTTGGGTTTAGCTAACACCTTGTTCTTTGATTTTGCTTTAGACTTAGCTATAGCAGCTTCAACTGTATCCAAAAGCTTTTTAGTTTGAGCTTTATTTAAGTTAGCCTTCTTAGCAGCGCTTCTAGCGTCCTCTCTAAAAGCAGTAGCTCCAGCTACATTAGCTGCTGCGCTAGTACCTGCTACAAAGTTAGCAGAGGCTACAAACTTACCTATGTCAAATGGATCAGGCCGTGGCTCTTTAGGCGGCACTACGTTAGGCTTGCTATTGCATCTACAATGCCTAGTTGGCTTAGGATTAGCTGTAGGTAAAGGATTAGCTGTAGGTAAGGGATTAGCAGTAGGTAGGGGAGCTACTTGAGGCTGCTCTATTTCATACTGTGTAAACTGATCTGTACCTTGTACAGGTTGCTTTATAGCAGGCTGTCCTACTACTGGCTGAATAGCAGTTGGTGCAGGGCTGCCAGGGTCAGAACTGGTAAACGCATGAACCCACCAATCTGTTCCAGCTCCATAATCGCCTACGTTGTAACCTCTAGCGTTTTCTATAGAGGCTCCACCGCTAGACCTAACAGCAGAGTAAGGAGGCTTAGAGCCCATGGCATAATTAGGCATATTAGTAAGGGCAGCAGGAGGTACAGCGAATGGCTGATTGATTGAGCCATCTCCCCACTTAGCTGTGGATCCGCCTGTTACAACTAAACCTTTAGAGGTTACAGCCTCTACACGGTAAACGCCGTCTAGGCTTTCATTCCAACCTGATATACCTGCTCTTTCAAATTGTCCAAGAGATATAACATCTCCTTGTTTAAATGGAACTCCGTTAGAACCTGTTGTAGTACCACTGCCTTTATTTGAAAATGTAATAATATTATATGACATAGTCTTATCTCCTATCGGTTTTTCTTTTTAAGTTTAGAAACAGGAGCAGGCTTTTTATTTACTGGAGGCTTAGGGGCAGCCAATGCATTAGACTTAGCTGGCTGAGCATTCTTAATAGCCTTAGAAACTTTTGACTTAGCTTTTTTTGAACCTTTATTAACTATAGGAACAAAGCTAGCGGTGTCTCCTTCTTCAAGGCTTTGAAGGTCCTCTGCCTCTACAGTTGGAATCGGCGCAGGATTAAATCCCAAGGTTTTATTTTTTTTAGCTGAACCCACACGGTTTAAAGAAGCTGAAGCTTTTGAGCCGCCTTGGTATGCAGCTTCAGCAGCTGGGTGCATGCCAGGAGCTTTATAATCAGGCTCAACCTTGAAACCTAAATTCTTAATCTTTATCTCTAATCCAGCTATTCCTCCAGCTAGGTTGCTAGACTGTTGTCGAACAGCGGACCTAGCTGCCAGTAGTTTTCTTAAGTTTTCGGCTATGTACGCTTTAGCCTGTTCTTGTGGAGTTGTACCTTTTACTCTAGCCTCGTCTATGGTAGTTACACTGTTGCCGTAGTCTCCGTCCTGTCCTACGGTAAACGTCTCAGTAATTTCTTGTTTGGTCAGTCGGTCCACTCCAAGGACGTCGTAAGAGTCTTTAATTTGCACTGGTATGCCAGCCTCTAGTAGTCTATAAAGCCGGTCTAGCCTATCAAGCGCAGGCCTGAATCGGCTCATCTTTTGACGCGCAACAGCCAACTGACTGTTTAAGTCTGAAACTTGATTAATGGCCGTAGGTGAGGATCTGTTTAGCCCCTGCCTTAGCCTAAGCACGTATAGAGCCTGTGAAGCTTCATTAATAGCATCTTGATCTCTTGCGTATGGGTCATTTACGATAGCTTGTAGCCTCATTTCTTCGTCCATATTATTATCTCCTATCGGTTTTTCTTTTTAAGTTTAGAAACAGGAGGCCTAGCTACTTTTTTATTTTTCTTTTTTGATACTACAGGAGTTTTACCAGCTGGTCCCCTTGCTGAGCCTGATTGAGAGACTACAGCGTTAGCTAGTGCATCGTATACTGGGAAAGCCTCTTTACGCTGGGCCGTAATAATAGGCTTAGCGACTGCGTCTATCGCTGCGGCTTGATTGTCTCTATTGGTCTGATCGTCAAGCTTGGCGTTGTTAGCTAAAGCCCTACGTGCTATCGCCGCCGCTCGCATATCTGCAGGTTCATACGACACAGTCCTAGTATCTTTACCTACTTGCGCTAAGTTAGCAGCTGCCTGCGCAGCAAAACCTTCAGAAGAACCAAGAGTTGAAGGACCGCTGTAATAATTAGTAAGCTGGACTTCGGCACTTGAGTTCCACGTAGTTTCAAGAGGATGAAGAAGGCCCTTTTTAATCATGTCCCTTCGTATTGCTTCTTTCATCTCTGGAGTGGCTGTACTAACTATTTCTGCAGCGTAAGCTGCAGCAGGTTTTGCAGCAATTTGATTTGCATTATTAATTAAAGCTTTAGCTTTATTGTCTCTATACCGTTGAGCTACTACAGCATTTGAATTACCCCTTTCATAAAGTTTTATAGCATCCCTTTGAGCTCCTGTGCATTTAGTAACACCAATAGGCGCATTGAGGTTGGTATCACAACTAAACCCAAGCTGACGAGTTCTTACATCTAGGAAATAATTAGAGTTTAAAGGGCCACTATATCGCAGCCTAGTTTCAGCAGCACTAACAGCATTAGCGTTTGCTATAGCCAGCTCAAATGGAGTTAGCCCTCTACCTGTAAAACCATTGGCCGGTTTAGAGTTAGCGTAGCGTAGTCGTTGTTCTTCTGCTGTTCCAAATATCCGCTCTCCAAGTGTAGGCTCAGCCATGTTATCCTCCTACTTTTGTTGGTTTGTCTTCAAATAGGATCATAGAGATAGACTCTACAAACGCCTCTGTAACGGGCCTCTCATTCTTCCATATCGCTAAGCCAAACCGCCTGTAAGGTCTTCCAGTCTTATCCTTATCATGCCACCTGTCTTCAAAGTCTTTCCAAGGTATATAGCCCCTAGCGTCATCTAAGGCTGGGTCTTCGAAGTAAACGTTATTAGCGTCGTAGTCTATTGCTATAACGTAGTGGCCGCTGTCTCCAGCTAGCTCAGCAGGCGTAGAAGCCCAAGCCTGCACAGCTATGATTACTGGATGGCCTTCTTCTAAATAATACTTAAGTTCTTGGTTGGTCATTCGCTCGTGCCATACCGTGCTGTAACCTCTTGCCTTGGCAGCCTTGCTAAGGGCCATAGGAGTGGTTCCGTCAACAGGATCGGACTTAAGCTCTGCAGCTAAAATAGACTCCTCGATGAACTCGCCCCAGTAGCCAAAGATAGCGCTAAGGGCCGCGGGTCCGCACGTATAACAGGACTTCTGACGAGCGTCAGGTAAAGGTATTCGATTTCCTCGCAGGGTCCTGTCCATGTATGGCTCCTTGCGTGAGGGGTTAAGATGTAAAGCAGCTAAATGCCACTAATATATAATAACCCAGCTATCTCACGGTAGGAACCTATAAAAACTAATTAAACGTAAGTCCTTATCTAGTCTTGCTTTAAAAGCATATTAAGGAACTGCTTGTTAGCAGATACAACTGGTTCAGGCCTGCCTAGGGTGGCATTACCTTGACCTCTTACATCAGCGTTACGCCAAGTCCAGCACTCGCCTGTGTCATCTTGAAACACAACCCACATAAGATCGTGATCTTGGCTGTAGTCTATTATGACATGAGCCATGCCCTTGCCTTTGATGGTTATAACTGGAATAGGAGGATCTAGCTGCAGCATCATAACTAACTCCTTTGGAGACGTCTCCACTATCTGTTTTTCTTTTTAAGTTTTGCCACTGAACCTCTTTTACCAGTAGATTTTTTCTTAAGGCTAGATGGCTTGGTTCCAGCAGCTGGGGTGGAGGCTGGAGTGGAAGCTGAGCTACTTCCCCTTTGTACAGTAAAAGAAGCCTCAAGCTTTTGCCTTAAGTTTTTAAGACGTCCAACGTCTGCAGTGAGCTTTGACTTTATACCATCATACCCAGCTGGCATGGGGTAGCTCCTTTTATAATCACTAATAAATTGATTAAGCTCCTTAAACATGGCTTCACTTTTAATTTTACCAAAGTTAATTGTGCTAGTGGGCAAGCGACCACCATTTTTAAGGGCTGCCGCCTTCTGTTCTATGGTCACAGGAGGAGCATAGCCAAACTTGAGAGCTTCTAATCTAGATATAGTGTGCAATCTTGACTCATAGTCATAAACTATAGCATTGCCTGCTTTTATACTGCTAACTAGAGCTTGACCCTCAACAACGTGTGCAGGCGCTGCACCCTTAATTGCATGACTAAACTCAAGAAGAAGACCGGCTATAGCTCTCGTTTCGTTTTCAGCAGCACTACTACCGCCGCCTGATGCCATTTGCATAAAATTAGTCATAGTATAGTCTCCACTATCGGTTTTTCTTTTTAAGTTTAGCTGCAGCTTTTGCTTTAGCTTTAGCCTTTGCTTTTAACTTAGCAGGCTTCTTTCCACTGGCTTTGGATGTGCCTAGCTCCCTTGCAACTTCATCGAAAGTAACATTAGATCTTGCAGTACCGAAGTTATCGGTGGCAATACGCTTTTTTTCTAATTCAAGACAGGTCTTATCAACTGATCTATTTTGTGCATCACGAGCACCTGCGCTGCAAGCCCTACTGTAAGCATCACTAAGGGATTTATCAGCATCTCTACGGCGCGCTAGTATAGCTTGCTCTGCAGCTAATTCAGCTGCTTTCTTATCTTTATCTGCTTTAGCCTTAGCCGTATCCTTCAGGTACTTTTGAAGTTCGGCGTTGTTTTCTGCTTTAGCTTTGACGTTACGGTTGTAATCTTGGCAGTCGGTTACTGTTGTGTTTCCAAGACATCTTGAATAACCGAGGCGCTCCCTTTTCTTGTCATCGGTACCGCATATATCAACAAGTCCAGCAATCTGACCCGTACCCTTACCCTCTATGCATGGCCTAGATGTAATAAGGTTAAGCATCTGTGATCGTTCCCATAGCTGTTGCGCTCTTGGGTCATTACTAAATACTGCCATAGTGTGTTCTCCTATGCGTTAAGTTAAGCCCCTTTCAACCCTTGGTTATAACTGTTTTGTAATACACCTTCTGCTTGCCCGTTCTGCTGCTTCTGCTGGCCACCAAACATGCTGTGAAGCCCGTAGCCTGCTACGCCTGTGCCTAGAGCGCCTAAAAGGTACTTGGCCCAGGGGTTGTTCTGCATGAAGTTAACTACTGGAAGAGCGTATCCAGCGGTGCGCCTCTCAGCTTCGTACTGACCTGCAGAGTCGTACATGCCTTGCTGCATGCCTCTACCTACATCTTTAACAGTGTCAATAGCTGGCGCAACGCCTGGAACTTTCCTAACTGTGTTGCCAATGTTAGTAGCCATAGTACCTAGACCTTGAGCTACTCCGCCTGCGTAGTTAGATGCGTTGTCCTTCATAGACCTTAGTTTACTTTTAGCAATAACACCCTTGGCCATAGTAAATGGGTTTAAAGATTTACCTAAGTAACTATCAACCCCGTAGTCAATTGCTTTGTCTGCCCATCCATTAATCGTACTAGAGACGTCTCCAGTTCCTTTAAAGTAATTGCTTACGTTGTTAGCCATAGCAGGAAGGTCTGGTCGATTACTCATAGCCTGAAGGCGCTCAAAAGCCTCTGGGCTGTACATTGACTGCAAAGCTGTAGACCCTGCGTTCATTACTCCTGACCCTATAGACTTTAAAGAAGGAGAAGGACTAGAAGCTGCAGGCGCTGCAGCCTTAGGAGCTGGAGCTGATCCTGCACTTGGTGCAGCAACGTCAGACTGCTTGCCCATACCCATGAGCGTTCCGCCTGCTGATAAGAAGTTTTTTCCAAGCCTTTGAGCTCCAGAAATAACCTTACCTGCGCTATCAGTGGCTTGTCCCATAGCCTTCTCAGCACCTTTAGCTTGATTGTATCGCCTAGTTACTTCCCCTGGGCTGGTCCAGCCTGGAGCCCTGACCCATTTTTCTACCTCTGAAGTTGCGGCTGCTCCAACCTGCCTGCCAGTGTTCTGCAACGACTTTTTCATGTTAGCAAAGTCAAAGCCTCTAGCTGGTGCAGTACCTAGTATGGAAGGATCTAGCTTAGCTTTTGAGCTTATACTAGAGAAGTCAAAGTTACGTGCAGGAGCTGTACCTGACGCAGAAGGAGCTGCATTAGCCCTTCCTAGCTGAGACCGTTGCCTATAAGCCATTTCTCTTGATTTGTTACTATCGTCTATATTGTTAGCTATGCTGTGGAATGCACTTCCAAACTCTCCTACTGACTTTACAGGGTTAGCAAAGTTTTGATAGACCTGTTGCATGTAAGATGGCCCTTCAGCTTGCTTAGTTGATTGGCCCCTATCATTGTTATCTAGAACCAAGCCGCCAGCGTAAAGGCTTTCTGGAGAGCCATGGAAATGCTCTTTTACCATGCGCTTTAGCACTCGCTGCTCTGCCTGCCTGTATAGGTCTTGAAAGTTCAGCTTCTTAAGCTCTGGGTACTCTTCAGCGAAGTCTGAAAGCTCCCAGTCCTTCTTAGGGCGCTGCGCTCTAGGAATCGCAGGCTTATTACCAAACATAGACCTGTACATGGATCCAGGTATGTTTTTCCATAACTTGACCATGCTCTGTGCTTGCTTAACCCCGCCAGCTGGATCAAAGCCTAGATTCTTCTCTGTTACTCTTCTTAACGCATTACGCGCAGTACCAAGCGGAGCAACTGGCTTTAAACCTTTTTGATTAAAACTCATCTTTCCAGGGACTGGCTTAATTGGCTTAGTTACCTGCATACCCTCTGAGGAGTCAGAGTTGATGGCGGTTTCTTCTTCATCACCAGATCCTCTGCCAGGACTGGTAATAACAGAAGACAGCTTAGACAGTAGCGTACGCTCTGCAGCAGCTTTCAAAGGAGACGAGCCTGCCCATATAGAGTACAAATATTTTACTGCAGCAAGGCTACTGCTCTTCTCAACCTTCTTAAGCTTAGTGTAATACTCAGGATCTTGAGTTAAGTGATCCATGGCTATCTCTTTAGCCATGCCAGTGTCGTTAGTGTGCTCTTTTTCTTCGTCAATGCCTTCATCGAGTACTCCTTTAGAGAAGTCTGAAGGCTTCTTGTCATCGCCTACTCCACCCTTAAGCTTGTTAGTTTCTAAAGCCTTCTTCTCTGCTTGATCTTCTACATGCTCTGGTAGGTCTTTCTTACCTGTAGCGGTAGACCACTCATCGCAATCCCATGAGCCAGCTTGGCCTTTACCCTTGAGGAGGTAACATAATTTACGTTGTGAATCAGATTTGAACGGCATATCTAGGCTCCTGATGGTGACGTATAGCGTCATCCATTATATCAAGAGCCTTCTACGGAAGCTATATATTCATATAAAGCCTTGAACTAGTCTATCAATTCCCTTATGTACTCACCCATACCTTTGTTAGACATCTCAGTGGTTGTGAATTCAGTATAAGACATCTCCTTGTACCATTCAAGGACCTCATCTGGGCTGGCGTAATAAGGCTCTTCTATTAGAGAAAGATTAGTGTTTCTTAGAGGATAAGCAAAGCTACTAGAAGTGCAAAAACAAGGAATACCTAAGTTTATTAACTCAAATACACTAGTGCTATTGTCAATAACTGCGCAGTAAGTCTTTGGAGCTGCTTGTACTAGCGTAGGAGAACCTCTAAATACCTCTATGCCTAGTTTTAAAAGTAAGTCAGTAAGTTTTAGGGTGCTGAAAGGGTGCGGTCTAAAAACTATCTTACGTTTGCTTACTTCTCTTATCTTTGTGTAAGACTCTATTATAAAATCTTCAACGCTTAAATAACTATGGCTTGGGTCTCCCTCTAAGCCTCCCATGATTAAAATAAAGCCGTCTTTGTCGTTCTTCCACTTATGATCGTATATGTTAGTTATTGGACTGTAGTCTTTAGTTTTGGCACACTGAGCTATTAGCGCATCTACCTTTTCAAGACCTCTAGGTTTGCACCACGTAGCCTTACCATATACCCAACTGTCTAAACCAATTCTTTCATACTTAGGGTTATGACCTAGGTAGTTTACTCCTGCAATCTTACATGTGCTGGCTCTAAGCCTACTAAGTGTTCCAGTCTCAAGAACTATTAGCTTCTTGTTGTAGAACTTTGCCATGTCAGCAACTGTTGTGTTTACCATCTCCTTGACTATAGTTTTAGTGTTAAAGTTATTAGGCATGTCTGGGCTAAACACTCTATCCGGAGCTGTAGCTCCAAACGCAGTATGTATGCAATATGCGTCAGCCTTTTTTAACCAGTACATGTCTTCAATAGTAAACAGCGTTCCAGATGCAAGTGACGACTTAATCTCTGCAAACTCTTCAGGGTCTCTAGAAGCTGACATCTCATGAGGATCGTATAGGCACGCAGGATTACATGACACTTTCTCTGCAACTATTCGAACATCTATGTTGTACTCAGACCCAAACTTCTTAAGACCTTTGTACAAACAAATAGGGCCGTGAGTGTTAGCTGTTCTATATTTTTTAAGTAAAAGAGGCGTACCTACAAACACTATAAGTTTATTGTCGTAACTTGGCACTGTTAGGCCTTTCTTTGTATTCAACTTGGAGAAAGAATAAAGTCTCCAGCCATCTCTTTTATAAGTTTATAGCCTAGACCTTTTAAATATGAAACAGCTTCTTTCTCTCCTAGACCATAATGCTGCGCATTGTCTGGCTTCTGCTCAACTATAATTACAGGCCTGCATTCTCTTATAGTTTTAACACCTCCCATCAAAACAAATAGTTCATAACCTTCGCAATCAATCTTGATAAGGTCTACTTCTTTTAGCTTGAAGCTATCCAGAGTTTTTAGAGGTATGTCTCCTAAGCCTGACACTCTGCTATCTCCAGAGCTTTCAATTGGAGTATCTATAGAAACAGACCCCTCTTTAGACCCTAGGGCGCAGGCGTGCAAAGTAACGTTGCCTCTATGCTCTAATACGTTTTTAGTAAAACAATCCCTATGATTTTTAACAGGTTCAAAGGCGTGCACTGAGTTGAAAGAATGAGACAGGTTATAAGACCACAGACCAACGTGACCTCCAATATCTAGAGCTGTTCTAGACTTCTTACACATAGCTATTACTTCTGATTGCTTCTTACCTTGGTATGACTCTCTACCGTTAAGAGTAAGCTTGTTTTTCGGGTTGGATATCCACTCAGTAAGATGGGTCTCGCCATCTGGAAGCCACCAATCTGATATCTTTTGCATAACTAGTACCTTGAGCAAATGGTCTACATTACTGAATTAGCATACATGTATAGCATAAATAGAAGCTATAAGTTAAGTGCATAATCAAATTAGGGCTACTTTGCAAGTCCTTTGACAATACAGGCTTGATAGTTGATCTTCCACACTGGGACTTCTGGCTTGTCCTTGAGAAACTCATCTATTGCTATAGTTGCACCTTTGCAAGTTGGCCTTTCATAGTCATCTAAAACTATAATTCCATTGTCTACCATTCTTGGATAAAAGAAGTTTAGGCAATCTACGTGGCTCTTATATATGTCTACGTCTATGTGAACTAAGGCGAACTTTTGATTTTTTATCAAGTCTACGTGAACGCCAGGGAATACTCCCTTGTACACAAAAACGTTCTTATAGCTGGCAACGCCTGCACATATAGCTTCATAAGATGTGTCGTTGAAGTCGTTCTTTCTATGATGGTTATCAAACGCTGTATCAACATCTGGCATACCTTCGAACGTGTCGAAAAGGTATAGTGGCTTCTCCTCATTTTTATTTTTAGCTATTATCTCAGCGCTACCGCCTTTGTACACGCCTACTTCAACAAAAATACCATCTAGCTTGTTGGCTAGTTGTGTGTAGTGTTTCAATTTTTCCTTACGAGCTTCGCTAAGTAACGACTGCATATGAATACTCCTATTATTTACAAATACTAAGTATGCTTTGCAAAGCTAAGAGCTTTAATAAGCTCTATAGAAACCATTTCAGGTGAAATGGACTCCATAGCAATCTTGCAATGATTACAAGCCTTTATGCTACCACATCCTAAGTTTGAAGGTACAAATAAATGGTTATGAATATCATAACCGCTTACCATAGGTGAGGTAAATCCTCCGTAAATAACTACACCTTTAAGCCCTACGGCTGCGGCCATATGGTGCATACCGCCTTCATGGCTTACAAACGCTTTAGCTTTAGTAAGCGCAGCTGCAGCCATTCTTGGAGATGAGACTTTTATAAGCTTTACATTTGGAAGTACTTTTGTTGAATCTGGGCCTATCTGAACCCAGTTTACATTAGGAAACATCTTGATAAGAGATATGAAGTTGTTCCAGCCCCAGTTCCTATTAACGCTCTCAGCTTTGACCTTGAGGTTAGGTTCTATGACTACAAAGCCTTCGCCTATACTATTTGCAAATTGCTTTTCATTGTCTGAGAAGAAAAGCTTAGGTGATATTGGCTTATATCTACGCCACAGCCACCTATCACTATTAAATGATTCTATGTAACCCCTACGACCTGGGCCGTTAACTATAGACTTGGTAAACTTATCACCAAGCTTGGCTATATGTGGGTCGTTATCCCAAATCTCATGCCACCTCTGCTTTACACCTGACTTGTCTAGAATAGCAACCTTGCAGTTACCGCAGGCTTTTGACAATGCCTGAGCTTCCCCTGCAGCCATAAGCTCATCGCCTAGTCCCATGCTTACCTCTTATTATAGTCTGGCGCACATACTAACTATAAACATAGCCATATGCAAGGCTGGCTACACTACTGACAGCTTACTCACCTCATTATCCTCAGTAACTCTCTTCTTCTTACACCCTACTGGAATGTAGAACCCCAGTTGTGGAGACGTCTCCAATCCGTAGCTTCGTCGGATGGACTCTAGGTCATCGCTCTTAATAGAAATAGCCCACAGCTTTTCATACTCACCTGTTGCAGGCAGCTCAACTATAGGGCCAAGAGTGTAGTGATAAGAGTGACCGCGCTCAGTGATATGGCTAGTTCCGCCTAGCTTATCTACCTCTTCTTTGGTCATTACCTTGATAGCGCACTCAGTTCTATTGTTACGCACAACGAATTCAGCCCCTGGCTCATCTAGAGCGTCAAAGACACCTTTGATAAGCGAAGAGGGGACTGTTAGTTCTAGGTTACCGCTGGGACCTGCTTGAAGCCTGCCAGCAAGAGCGTGCACTGAAGCGTGATCCGCACTCTTGTTCATATGGCCATGCGCCTGCCCAAACGAGAACATCTCAGCGTTGAGAGCCTTGAGCCACTCAGCGCCTTTGATAAGTCCTAATGATATCGGAGGTATGGTCATTTAGATGTCTCCAGTATTCTACGCAGCCACAGCTGACCGGCTGGGCTGTTTAAATCGGAGGGCTTATACTTCTTTGCCAGTTCGCCTAGCTCTCTGTTGGACATACTGACCTCCGGTGAGAAATTATAGTCCCCGCCCATGTGCTTTCCGGTAACGTCTTTAAAAGCCCTGGCTGATTGTCCAAGTTCATTAAATACAGCCCCTGCCTCAATAGCAGCTGTCCTTCCTTTAGCGGCTAAAGAATCCGAAAGTTTGGAAGGGCTAAAAGGGTCTGCATAAGTATTATCGGATATCTTATTAGAGTTATTGCCTGTATTGTACCATCTTAATGCTCTAGGGCCTTTTGCATATGTACTAACCGCATTAGTATGATTTTTTCCAAGGGCATCCTTGTCGTAATAGTCACCAATCGCATCATGTCTCGTTGACCTGTTGTTTATGGGCAGCCCTTTATGGTCTGTTGTTTGTGTATAGTATGTGCGGCCTCCCATCCCCAGATCCTGCCAACCAGCGTGAGTGTTTTCGTGTACTCTAGTGGCGTTTATGTTGTCTAGGCTTCTAGGCTCGTCAGTTGTTTTTTGAGCCCCTCCAGCATAACGAGGTCGGCCTAGATCTGGGTGAAGCCTAGGCACCAATGAGTACTGCACACTTGGACTGCCCGGGTATGACCACTCGGCTGCATGAGGCGCTTGCCCAAGAGCATCGAACGGGTGCTTAGACCAAGCCATATGTGGTATTGGAGCGTTATCACTCATATCCGAAGCTATTTGACCCATCCTTGCATTCCACTTGTTCCATGCCCCGTCTTGACCTAGCAGTGAAGACCGACTCGGCATTGTCGGAGAGGTTTTAGGGTTTAGCTCATTTAACTGTCCGGTAAGACTTTCGTGGAACTTAAGTCTACTTGTCCCTAACCCTCCTTCAGGTGGAGAATAGTTAGTGGATATAAAGGCGTTATATGGCTCCTCAGATTTAAGACTCCATTTGCCGTCTGGTGACTTAACAGATAAATCAGGAACCCTAGGTGTAGTAGAGGCTGAAGGAAGAGTTCCAACTCTATTATGTAGTCCTCCGTAGACGTTTTTTGGAGGGCCTACCTTAAAATCGTGGTCTTCGTTAGCAGCTCTCTTCCCCATCATGCGCCCAAACGCTGCTGCTTTTTCTAGTCTGTTCATTGGTTTGTCTCGTCTGAGTTAACCTTAAAAAGTTCGTTTAAGTCTTTTGGATTCTTTGTATCATACTCGACTGTGCCAGGCGTGCTACCATATCTGTTTACAAGCCTGTAGTTGCTGTCATATAGTTTCTTGCCAGTATCGTACTTACGTGCCTCTATCTCTTCGTCCCAAGGCTTTCCCTTTGCTATGTTCTTTCTTTTAACTCTCTCTATCCGCTGCTTTAGTAGGTCTTGCAAAGGTGTGGTAACCAGTACTCTGTTAGGATACCTTGCAAGCTGACCTCTACCTAGCAAAGACAACTGAGTCCCCTCAACAACTGCACCGTCCTTAGCGGAATCAAGCATCTCTGTAGCCATTCCCCTAGCCGCATTTAGAAATCTTCTTCTCTCCGGAGATCCTGCTATAGTATGTCGGATGTCTGGGTCACTTTCTAACATAGGGCGCCATCTAGGATGATCATCGATAGATAATACAGGAAGCTTTAAAGCCTCTCCAAGGCTTTTAGCTACCGTAGACTTACCTGCTCCGCTATGACCGCTAACAAGAAACACTCTACGTCCTGCATCGTTTACAGAGTCCAAGCCTAGATCAGCAGCAAGCTTCCCCATCATGCGCCCAAACGCTGCTGCTTTTTCTAGTCTGTTCATGATTAACAGTTCCATTTACGTAGTGCTTTGTTAATTCGGCTATCTGGATCATTTGCTGTTTCTTCAGAGGTAAGCTTAGACTTCATGCCACCCATTCGAGCGCAGAAGCTGTCTTTACGAGCTCCGCCTTCTGGCTGAGGTCTTTTTATGTCCTGACCCTTAGCTTTTAAGCTAGCCCTTCCTTTCTCGTTTAGGCCTCCGTCTGGGTTCTTGCCTTCTGAAGTCTGCCAAGCTTCTGAGGCCTTCTTCTCTGATTCTTTCTTCTTCTTACCTACAGGACGGCAAGAGCCTTCAGTTAACGCCGCTGTGCCAGGTACACGCTCGTAGCCTGTCCAGCACGCCGCAGACTTTAGAGTGTCTGCTGCTTTTTTGGCAGTCATAGGAGTGGTCGGCGCAGCCTTAATCTGAGACGAGAATGCGGGGTACACAGAGTCTTCAAATACGTCCTCATTTCCGATAGGGCTGTCGCCTTCTTGTTTGTACCTATCTGGATACCACTTTGGTAGTAAGTGTGAGGCAAGCATAGCCCTACCCATTGCCGTGGACGTAAGCTCGCTTTCTTCGTTCTCTGCCATATCTTTCATTACAGAAAACAAATGATCATAGTCTTTTTCTGGTGATGAGAATAACCTAGTTAAAAGCCTAGGCTCCATCGTTCTCTCGGCATCTAGCCTCATCTCAGTGACGCCGTTGTGAGGACCCCATTGAGACTTAATACCTACAGGCTGATCTAGTTTCTTCCAGAATATGCCTGCCTGCTTACCCATGGCCGAACCAAACTCTGCTGCTTTTTCTAATTTATTCGTATCAATCGCTCCTGTGTTAGGTTTAATGTTTTGAGGTTCATCGTTACCGTACTCTTCGTCAAATTCTTTTTGAAGCTTAGCTGCCTGTACAGCTCCATACGCTCTGCCAGCAATAATACCAGCAAGAGGATTAGCTGCTAGAGCTCCTACATAAGATCCGTAGCCTGCAGGTAACACTCTAGTTCTCTCAATAGCATTCTGCTTATACTCTTTAGAATCTGCTCCTAAAGCTTTTTTTAAAGCATCGTCGCTTAAACTGTTGGCTCTTGCTTCATGAACAAGGTTAGCCCCAGGAACCATAAAATAGGATGCATGATAAAGGTCGCCGGCTAAGCCTTTTAAAGGCTTAGAAGCTATATTGCCTTTGCCAGGTTTTATACCATACAGGCCGTTAAAGTCTAGTGCGTGACCTAATTCGTGCTGTGTCACTGCAGGCTCGTGCATGTATTCGCCTATAGTGTCTGACATCCTATTATAGTGGGATGCTCTTAAAAGAGGAGTAATAGCATTAGTAACAAGGGTCTGAGGCATACCTATCAAGCGCATAGGAAGCGAAACCTTTTGGTTATGTAATACTCTTCCTCCTAACCGTCTGTACCAAGGTAAGTTGTCTCCCCTGTCTTTTTTCCATATAATATCGTCTATTGTGTTTGTACCGCCTAGCCTCAATACAGTGTCTTTAAGGGCTTCTCTATTATCGTCAGAAGAATTAGCTATTAGCTCTGCATCGTGTTTGTGCTCTTCAAACCTATCTGGAAGATACTTATGAAACAATGACCTAGACGGGTCTTTAAGGGCGTTACCAGTTAACATTAGATTTTGAAAGCCGCCTATACGTCCTAGCGTGCTGGCAGCTATTCTTGATATTGGGCCACCTTCTTCAACATGTATTGAAGTTTTTTCTAATCTGTTCATGGCGCTCCTCTGTAGGTTTACTTATTAGACCTCAAACCTAAGTATTTAGCAGCGGTTTCGCCTGCACTACTTAAATCATTAAGAAGGTTATTGCCTCCTGCTCCACTACCTGTACCTGTAAGGTATCCAACACCCTCGTTAACAGCTTCATTCATTTTTTTAGTGTTTAGTAAGCCGCCAGTGTAAGGTACTTCCCCTAGCATGACGTTGCTTCCTATAAGATCTTTTTGTGACTTCTCAGTAGCGTCTGGTGATGTGTTATTTACAGCGTGCATGCGATCTTTGTGCAACTGCTTTAACATCGTAAGTGGGTTATACATTTGATAAGCGGCTGTACCTGCACCTCCTAACATACCAGCGCCTGCACCAAGAAGACCGCCTCTTGTAGCCCCGTACAAAGCTCTGCTAAGTGCGCCCCGTCTAGGTTTGCCTGAACCGTCCTCATCTTCTTCGTTACCTACCATTCCGGTTAAGCCTGCAAGGCCGCCCAAGGCTGCACCTCCAAGTCCGCCTAAACCGCCAAAGCCAGCAGCATTAGTTAGAACTCCGTTGTATCCTTCGCCGGCTGCAGCTTTGCCCATCATTGCTCCGAAAGCTGCTGCTTTTTCTAATCTGTTCATATCAATCGCTCCTGTGTTACGGCTTAATTAGGCCGCGTCTTGGTTAGAAAGTATACTAAGTCCACCGTTGTCTAATCTACGCCTTAAAGATCTAAGCTCATCCTCTAGTTGAATGACCTTAATTCTCAATTCGTCGTTCTCTTTACGGCAGTTACGTCTGTCGTTGTAGAGTTCTTCTATGTCCTTCTTAAGGTTCTTCATCTCTTCCCTTAGAAAACTCTGCATGTCTTTAGATGACTCTACTATAAGCCTGTATTCGCTGAACAACGTATCATTCTCATGGTGCTCTAAGCGCTGCTTTTTTAAGATGATCTCTTTGGTCTTTATGTCAGCTTCTTTTGCAGCCTTTAGCCTACTGACGTAGATAAAGGAAATGGCTCCCGCAAGGGAGCCAGCGGCACCAAATAGAATGCTTATCGCTGAGAGTATGATGTCTAGCTTAAAGTCCATGACGGTTACATCCTTGTAAGTAATTAAGACTAATACTTTCTAGGTTGAACGTTCTTTACGTCATTAAACTCGTCTGGTCCGCCGTAGTTTACTTTAGGATTGTTTCTACCTGCGTAGTCTTGTATTAGGCCGGGTACTGCTCTAGACATGCCTGGAATGTCTTTCTTAAATGAAGCAGCAGCTCCCATAAGATGTGGAGTAGCAGCCATAAGACCACTAGGTATACCACTACCTCTAGCAACATTGTTTACCAGCTTACTAGCGGCAAGGCCTCCCTGAGCTATACCTTGCTGCCTGCGTACTTGGTCTTGGGTGTACTCTGATGGTATACCCATCGCTCCAGCGAATGGAGTTAAAGGGCCCTTACGATACTTGTCAGCAGCTGGAACTGCCTGAGTAGGATCTGCAGCCTTCTTAAAGAACACCCTATGAAGATTAGCCAACTTGTTGAAACTGCTCATAGTCTTTACATCCATGTAAGAGAAAGTTATAAAGTCCAGTTTAAAGCCTCTCCAGATCCCCTGCCCTGGAGTCCTAGCTAAGCGTTAGCTCAGCAGCAAGCCAGTAAATTGAGCGTTATACTGCCCGCCCCTCCTGCCATACCTGATCGGCTTTCGCCATGGTATGGGTTCCTAGTTCCGTAGAGCAAGCTTCCATGCATTAGTCTATCAGTACCTAACCAGTTGACGCCCTCAACTAAGCTCTAAGCTGGACGTCATATTATGCCAAAAGACTTTTGTATAGTCTACAATGAAGATTATTAATTTAAAAAGCTTAGTAAGTATAGAGCCTATTTAATCTTGTGGTTTATCTATAAAACTAAAATAATAAGCTAATAAGTTTACATCAACCACTGGGACTGACAATGCTGTACATACTGACTCCGTGCTCTAGGCCTTATAACCTAAAAGAAATGCATGCAACCATTCCGCCTCAAGCACAATGGGTAATATGCCACGACTTTGATGATGCGTATATTCCTGAGCTGAGCAACGCAATTATAATGAAGGTTGATAAGACAAGCCCGTACGGCGTTAATGCAAGAAATCATATGTTGAACACAATACCTTTTAAAGACGAAGACTGGATATACTTTCTAGATGACGACAACATCATTCATGAAGACTTTTATAAATACATAGAATTTGCTCTTAAGCTTGATATGTACGCTATGGTCACTTGGGCTCAGGTAGACAACAGAGGTAGGCATAGACTAAAAGCCTTGGTAGAGCCTGTAGTGGCAGCTATAGACACGGCTAGCTATATGGTTAACTACAGGTTTGTTAAAGACTTAAGACTAGTACAGATTAATATTCAAGATGGAATATACGCTGAAGCATGTGCAAAGAGAGGTCCAGTTCTGGCAATAGGTAAAGTGCTATGCCACTACAATAAGCTTGAGATTAGTAAAAAAAAAGTAACCATACTCATCGTAAACTTCAAAACCCTGGGCTTAATAAAAAGGGCCGTAGAGGCAATAAGAAGCCTGACCAATAAAGACGATTACGAAATCATAGTGTTTGATAACGGGTCTAACGATGAGTCTTTAGAGTACTTAAGAAGCTGCGTTGGAGATGACTTACAACTAGTTGAAAACAGTACTAACATAGGACACGGAAGAGCTCTAGACAAAATAGTAAAACTTGTAAGAACGCCATACATATTCACTATGGATTCTGACGCTTATCCTATTAGAGCAGATTGGATTAGTCACTATTTGAGTAAAATGACTGACAAAGTTAAATGCGTAGGTGCTAAGTTTAACTCTAATCCTGGAAGAGATCATATTCATGTAAGCGCACTTATGGTCGAGACTGAAGCATTTAAAAAAGTAAACGCATCGTTCGTCGGTAAGGGTGGGTATGAAAACTATGGAAATCCAGACCGGCAATCCTATGACGTTGGAGAAAAGCTTACTTGGGACTTAAGAGAGAACTGGTTTGAAGTGTGTTCTGACGGTGACTTTCGTCAGTTTGTTACTCATGACTGGGCTGGTACTCAAAATTTAGCTCCAAGAGATCTTCTAGTATTTCGGTAAGCTAGTCGTCTTCTTGTCTGTTTTTAAAGAACAGTTCAATTTCAGATTTAAACTTAACGCTGTCTCCAACGTACTTATACAAGCCTTCTGACTCTTTAAGATCATCGATCACATTTAGATGACTAAGCACAGTATAGCGTGAAGAGTACTGTCGATTAAACATGCTTCCATGGTTTATGTGCATTACGTCCTGATCAATACCTAAAACTTGTCTATACCCCATCCATCTAGAATAAGTAGCTTCAAGCGCGGTCAACTCTTGTAATAGATGCTTGTTTATTACTTTAGCTCTTCCAAATGAAATACCTAAAAACATATAAGACTGAAAAGTGTCTCCTCCTCCTATTATTGACAGATCATATATTGGGTGCTTCCTTATGTCTTCAAGCCGCATAGCCCAAACACCTCCAGGAGCTGAATGTTTAAGCACAGTAGTGATGAACGCAGCTGTATACGAGTCATTACCTCCTAGGTCTCTTACCTGCTTTGACAAAGACGGAGTAGTAGCTAAGCTTACTCCATGGTATCTAGTGTGTCCTTTAGGTAAGTAGTGTACCTTAGAAAATGGTTGAACTACTGAGTTAGGCTGCTGAAGCAGCCGCTTTGTCTTGTCTATCCAGTCAGGATCAGTAAATATTAGATCTGAATCTACGTAAGCTATGTACTTGTATTCGTCAGTAAGATTTTGCGCTACATGATTTACGACACGTTCTTTTTGCCAGAGGCATTGATCAGAAGTAAGCCTTATTACGCCTGGCATATTCAGATGAAAACAGCCTTTCTTAGCAACTTCAACTACCTTTACGTGAGGAGTAACCTCCTTATAACAGTTGTAGGCTATATGAAAGTTTTTTAAAGGGGTTTTACGATTAAAGTAATTCCAATAAAACATTACTAAGCAAAAGTCATCGTGCTTCATTTAAGAACACCTGTATGTTTCCTGAGTTGCTAACATTTGTCATTTTTAAGGTAGCTACAGCAGCCAAAGCCTTAGGGCTATCTGAAACTATGACTGTAACGTGCAAAGGTATTAAAACTAAACTTACATCCTCTGACCATTCTGAAAAGAATACAACTTCACTAGTAGGTAAGCCGCTGGGTACGCATGAGTAAAACCTTACTCTATGCCTTAGTCCAAACCTATCTAGCCAAATAATCAAGTCAAGGCTATCTATGTAGCCTTGAGGAGCGAACACGTTAACGACTCTGCACGCCTGAGCCAGGGTGATGATGTCTGCAGTAGACTTTCCGTAATAAGATACGCTATTAAATACTCTACATATTGAGAAGATTCTTTCATACCTGCGCCTATCTTTATATGAAGAAACGCCATCAGGATAGACTAAAGGCCCTAGCTCTTGAGACCACTCTAAAAGAATGTCACCAGACAATAGGTTCTGGTTTGCATAAAAGTATTTAAGATTATTATTTTTAGTGTACGTGTCTATTGAGCCTGCTGCGCATATGCCTGCTACTGATCTTTGGCTAATGATAATTGGAGCAGTACCGTCAGACACTATAGCGTCACTAAGTACGTAATCATGACCTTCTGTTTTTATCGCTGAACTGTCTGAACACGTAGTTGGTGAGCCAACCATAACTTGATATCTAACTAGAGGTCGCCAATTGGAGAGGTTTGAATAAAAGCACATTGAAAGCTGAACAGACTTAGGAAGGTAAAGAAAGTACTCGTATTGATCCATCTCAGTCGCTGCTGTTACAAGACCAGCTACTGGATTGCTGCTATACTTAGAATCTATAACAACTGTTTTTCCAAAGAAGTCGCTCTCATCTAGTAGATTATTATTGTCTTCGTGCTGTACAACTACGAGATTAGTAAGCGGCTTTGTGCCTACCCTGTAGCATATGTTATCGATGTGTGTTTCAACCAAGGCCTTTGGCTCAGCCTTAGCTATTAACTTAGGAGCCTGTATTGGTTGAAGACTACCATCCTCGCCTTCAACAAAACCTTTAGTTATCTTATCAACAATGCGTCGCAGCTTAACGAGGTCTGATGACAGCATGATTTAAAGCCATAAGTTAGAGTGACCCTGGGGGCATGTATGGAAAGTCGGAGTCTGAATCATCATCTTCATCGCCAAACTCTTCGTCTTCTTCCAACTCCTCGTCAGTAGGGGCTCTGAACACGAAGTTTGCTTCCGATATCAACTCAAGCCTTGGCAGCTTTGGAAATATAATCCTCATAGCTTGCCTTATCTTTTCAACATCGTTGCATATCTCACAATCATCGGGGTCATTGACTCCTATGTCAACAGTTATCTCCATATAAGAGTCGGATGGATCGGAATCATAGCCTGAATCCTCCATATCCTGATCTTCATTAAAGGAGTAATCGCTGTCACTGTCTGAGTCACTATCGCTGTCTGAATCGCTATCGTATCCTGGCTCGCCTTCTCTACCCTTATGATCACCTAGGTCGTAGTCAACATGCCATTCTGAACTCTCAGAATCAGAGTCGCTATCTGAATCGCTGTCTGAGTCAACCTTGTCATTACCAAGAATGCCAAGAGCCTCTTCCATCTGGTCGTCTGACATGTAAGGCTTAGTGGAGACGTCTCCACTGGATGGTATAATAGCTGAGCACTGCATAAACAGAGGACCTACTGCTCCCTTAGTCTGGGAGTCCTTTACTGTCTTCTCAAAGTACTCTGATAGCTTGTACTTAGACTTGAAGCCTTTCTCATATAGTATCTTGATGATCTCCATGGAGTCATACACGGCTATAGTTCCGCTAGCTGGAGCTGGCACTACACCAACAAAAGCTCTGTCAAACCCTTTCATGAGCTTGATGTTAGGGTATAGCTTAGTTATTGCCTCTGCTGTCATGTGGTTTCGCTTATGCTTCATCGCTATCCTCCTCAGATTCTTCGCTACCTTTAAGCACTTGGGTCAGAGCTAACACCGCTGGCACAGTCATACCACCAGCTATTAAAGCTTTTTGCAATGACGATAGCCCAGCAGGCGTTATCTTTTCTTTGATTTCTTTTACTATCTCTTTAGCTGGGGGTTGAGCTTCCCCTTTTTGAGGTTGAGCTACCCCTTTTTGAGGTTGAGCTACCCCTTTTTGAGGTTGAGCTTCCCCTTTTGCTGGCTTATTAGTAGGTGGGAAGTAAGCGTCTGGATTGGTAGCGTCGACGTTCTTCCTAGTTATAGCCTTTAATATCTCTGGGCCCTCGTTTGCAGCTATTAAACCTGGCGTAGATACTGCAGTTCTTGCTGCAGCCATGGGAGCAGCCTTTACAGCTTTAGTTGCGTTAAAGTTCTTAAGAGCCTTTAAAACAGCTGCTGGGCTATCTTTTATATTTTTAAGCAGCTCTGGAATAGACTTTAACGATCTAGGACTTGCCAAACCACCTATGCCAGCTACTAAGTCTGCGTTAGGAATGTCTGCTGAATGAGCTCCAAATCCAAGAATTCCTTGCCCAAGAGCAATTGCTCTTCCGACAGGGGTTAAAGCTAAAGTATCAAAGAGTGTTTCTGTGCCTTTTTCTAACGTACTTTTAGATGGGTTAAACAAAGGTAACGGGTCTACGCTTCCCACCGTAGAGTTGTTAGCTAAATCTTTTTGATTTTTATTGTTTAGATCTACAAGTGCTTTAAGCCTTTGCTTGTCTTCGTTTCTAGATACAGGGTCTGGATTTCGAAGTATTCGAGTGTCTAGTTCTTTAATTGCCTTGGCAGTATCTTGAATTCTTGTGTCGCTATCAATTACTTCCCTTGAGCTGTCTACTCCTTGTATAACCTTATTACCATTAAAAGGAGTGTTGTTAGATGTCGGTGGAGGAAGATTAGGTATAGGAACTTCAGGATCGATTCCAGGTACCAAACTTCCTAACGTCTTTGCAATATTAGTTAAAGAGTTGCCTATACCGCCTGCATAAAGAACGCCTTTATCTACACCTTTAGAGCCAAATACAGGCTCGTAAGCTGGTCCACTGTCAAGGCTAGCTTTGTTAGTAGCATTGATTACCATTCGTTTGAGTATTGCGTCCTTATGCTCTTTTGGTAATCCCTCAAACGCACTTCTTATCTCAGGTGGAAGGTCAGTTAAATCGCCTGTCCTGTACTTATGAGAATGGTTGACTATGGCCTGAGCTAGGTCGCTTCTTCCTGCATCGCTAGCGCTTAGCCCAGACTTAGCAGCTCTAGCTCTAACATCGGCAAGCCTATTTGCGTTTATTAACTCTTCATTTGTCTTGTACTTTATAACAGGCTTCGCATCAGGAGGAGGAACAGGAAGAGCAGGAACATTTGAAGATAACGAAGCGCCAACTGGAACACTGTTCTGTGGAGTAGTTGTCTTTCCTCCAGAGGCTAAGAACTCTTCATACTTTTTATTAATGTCATCGCTGCCTGATTGAGCTGCTGCTGTGTTACTTATTCTATTAAGAGTCTCGCTTAGGTTCTTGTTAGCTACAGCAGCCTGCTCTGCTGTTTGAAACGTCCTTGGAGGAGGCGTAGGTGCAACTGTAGGAAGGTTTCTTACAGCGTCTTGAGCTTGAGCCCTTGATGTAGCGTTGCTAATACTGTCGCTAAGGTTCCTATTAGCTTCTCCAGCTTGAGTGCTATTAGGTATAAAAGGTGAAGGAGTGGGAGATGGCGTAGGTGTAAGGAAAGATGACACGCCATTCGCTAAGCTAGAGGCCAGACGGCCCTTACCTTCAGCTGCTAAGTTCTCTCCAAAGCTGCTTAACAGCTTACCAAACCCTGATTCAGCGAAAGGTTTGGACGCGCTGTACTGTTTGTATGAGTTTACTAAGTTTTTAGAGTAATCAGCAGCAGCTGGGAATGCTTCCATAACCTTGGGAAGCGCTGCAGATGTCAAAGCTGACAGCAATTTGAACGATGCAGCCTTTATAACCTCAGATCTTTGACTAGTGTAATTTTGATCAGTGTACGCCTGGGCACGCAAACCTCCTAAATTATCATAAGCAATGATTTTATAAGGAGTTACGTCGGATTGGGTGGCTGTTTTATTAAGATTACCACCTACGAGAGGCTGTGACAACTGTTTTTTCTTTAAAAAAGGATTAGTTGTCTTATCTCCTAGCTGGGTCTGCTCTTTCGGTTTGTTAGATAACCTAGAAGCACCTATGCCCATAGGCTTTAAGCCCCTAAAACTGCCACCTAAAGCCCCAGAAAGGGATATACCAGCCTGCTTATCACCTTGATTCAATGACATTAAAAGCTCCTTATCAGCTAGTCGACACCAATGGCACCAGCTTTCCGTCCAACATTACCACTTTACCAGAAGAAACCTCTCTGCAGTGGTGTATGAACTCATCAAAGCAAGCTATTACAGCAAGCCTACTAGCGTTATTACCGTACTTTGACACAGGCTTGAGCTTACTTTGCAAGAAATCATCGACTAAACCGTCTAAAAGAGCTTCTTGCTCTTCTCCAGTGAATAGCTTTAGCTCTGGTCTGTCTTTAAATGTTATTTTTTTAGCCATTGGTTAAGCTCTCCCTGTGATACTAGCTGAAGTGTCCATCTGACGTATTGAATTATTCTGAATATCAGCATAAGAACCCGTAATAGATACTGATGCAGTGGGTTCAGTTATGGTTAATGACTTGTTAAAGGGAAGTCTCTCTCCAGTAGATAGCAGAATACCTATACCTTGGTCTAAGTACTCCATTCCAATCACTGGATGCTTAGTCATATGAGCCTGACCAAACTTAAGGAAGCCCTTAACAGACTCTACCTGAACCTCGTTAGGAGAATCAGACTTAATCCAATTCTCAAGTATCCAGTTTAATAGGTCTGGCTCTGATGAAGTAGTAACATTAAAACCAAAGCCTTCTTTCCAAGTGTCAATAGATACTGCAGCCATTGTGGTACACCTTTCTAGTGTTGTTGTCCCATGTTGAGTTTCATAAGCGTCAACCCAGCCGCTACTAATAACGAACCTAGGACAACATACTTATTAACATTAAGCCCATAAAATACAAGTGGAACTATGTAATCAATAGATATTACCGAGAACTCCCAGCAAAGGCTAAACAAAAAGATGCGCTCTTTGTTGTCTACAAACCTGACACCAAGTACCCACAATGTGGATACGAGTAACCCTACCCCTATAGATAGAATAGGATAATACCAAGCGTTTCTGATTAGGTCGGTGTAGCAGAAGATTAGGGAAGAGGTATAAAGCACCATAACTGCAAGAATGATTAACCATTCCATAGTCTAAGCACCTCAATAAAAGAGTTAACTATAATGGTACCCTATAACTGGCTATGGCTGATAGCTAAAAAAAGAGCAGTTTAACGTCCTGCTCAGGACGGGTGGTTAGTAAGAAGGAGATTGAACTCTTCTCTCTATTCGTTCCCAAGCACCATCGTGCAAATCAACGTCGTAAGCTGATACAGCGTTGATAATTGCCTTAGACAGAGACTTAGAGTCTCTACCGAAGTTGATGTTTATACGATGCTTTGTGACAGCTATTATAACATTCCCTGGTGTTATGACCATTACCTCCCATGGAGCTAGGTCAACCACCTGTGCCCAAGTATCCGAAAACAGCTTCCATTCTTCCGTCACTACTCTGAGACGTCCTTTGAAGTCGTCAAAGTCATGACTTGGGTTATATTCCCCTGCAATTGAAGCCATGTGATTTGCCACCGACTGGAACACGTCGTTTATGTTCGCTTCGTTTAATCCAATGTTCAATATGTACATAACTCTATCTCCTTAAAATATAAACATGCAAACACAGCCAACGAAAAGTTCGTAGGACTGCTCACGTTTTTACAGGTACGTGTAACCACTATATTATGACGCACTTATGGGTTGGATTAAGTGGAGACGTCTCCATTGGCTGATAGCTAAAAAAAAGCAGGATGATCCTGCTCTCGGGTTACCCCTCTTGACCAACGACTCCCCACAGACTGAAAGGAGAAATCTCCTTCCACTCGGTAATGTCGTTTGACCGCATGGGCTTCCACCCATTTGCACGGTCCAAGCACATGGTAATGTGCTTGCGGACGTTCCGACTAGGAACGTCCGTATCGACTTCAACGGCCATTACGCCGTCGAGTCGACCGACACGAACTACTTTTAGTTCGTGTCGTTGACCATTGAGATCCTGTGCCATACTGTTACATATGGGAAGAAGGTCAACGGTCATATGGTGGCATATGACCTCGAAGTGTTTGGGCACTTCGAGGTTTGCGTGCATCCACGCCACCAAGATGGATACACTGTCCTTTTCAAGGACGCAAGCCGTGTAGGCCATTTTTAGTCTCCTAAAAATAAGACGAGGCGCCATCTATTTGATGACTGGTACCTATACTTGCACCTTATTATGACACACTTATGGGTTGGATTAAGTGGAGACGTCTCCACTATGTGATAGCTAAAAAAAGACCAACAGCATAAAGCTGATGGTCTTTTTAGTTTGGTTAAATGACTACTTGCAGGTTCTGCACACTCTGAAGCAAAGTCGTGTACGGTCATCTCTGCCGAACCAGCCTTCTGATTCGGTTGGAAACATAGATTTGTCATATCCGCCTGATAGAACTACCACTCTTTTCCATTCTATAGCATCAAGATTAGGCACCTTGATCGTAGTTTCCTTATATTTAGTTACTTTATACCTTTTATAACCAAGCTTCTTTCCTGCTCCACCTGCAATACATTTAATCTCCTCTCCTGGCTGAGGGCCCTTAGGGTTATATTTAGGTATTTCAATACCAGTAGGTGCTCCAGGGTACTCTTCGCTTACCTCTAAGTTCTCTAGGCCTGGGATCCCTGTAGTGTAGTTGCAGCTGTTAAACCGAGACCACGATTTACCATTCCAGTGGTGGTAACAATAGCTAGAGTACCCTTCATAGCTATAATCCTGACACCACTCGCCTATGGGGTGACTTCTTCGGGCAGTACCTAAAACAGAACGTACCCAGGTAAGCTCCAACTCAGCCTGAGTTGGTAGCCTAAATACTGACTTGTTTATCCTACTTTTATTTAGCCGGGTTATGAACTCCTGGCAATCATACCAAGACACGCTGGTTATAGGGTCGTCATGGTTTGCGTTCCAAGGGATAGTCTCAGTAGACCACCACTTTCCAGATTTAGTCCTGTTCATACCCAGCTCATACCACCTCTTTATAGTTATCATAGGTGATATAGCAAACTCTGATACTATTACTGGGTGTCTATACCATCTATCTATAAAACTTCCTTTAAATCTAACTAGAGTAGACATCATACCTCCTGCTTAACAGCGTCAAAGAATAGCTCTCTGACCAGCCCCCGTTTTTACAGGTACGGGTAACCATTATATTATGACGCGTTTATAAGACCAATTAACATAACGAGATATGATGTGTGATAGCTAAAAAAGAAACACACCATGCCCGAAGGCATGATGTGATCCTTGAATTACGCAATCCTTCTTGGGGATTGCTTGATCCACTGCACGACCTCATCCCAGCTCTCGCTGGAGAATTGGTCTTGCTGTGAGTTTGACGACATGTACATACAGCATGAGTCATCCCAGTCGTTAAGCAACACACAGCTGAACTGCTGCGACTCGGTGTCACAGTCAACCATAACACCGCAGAGTCGCTTAGTACTCTTAATCTGGGCAGAGCTGCTGCCGTATCCAACCACACGTTTGAACCCTGCTCTACGCAGGGAGTCAGACAGTTTAACGCAGGGCAATAAAGATCTTACTAAAGTAGTCACGAGAACCTCCATGTAGCTAATAATAACGCAGGCGATGAACTTTAGAGCTCATCTACTAATACCTACGTATACACCTCATTATGACGCACTTATTGGTTGAATTAAGTTAAGCTAGGTAAGATGGTTCTTAGCTACAAGTCTTGTAGCCAGGCTACAAAAGCACGTCGCTGGCGACGAAAACGTAACATAAGGTAACGGTCACATTATGTTACTTGACAATGAGCTGGTTACTGATAGCTAAAAAAAGAGCAGTTTAACGTCCTGCTCAGGACAGGTGGCTAAGCGACTATGTCGGACCAGCCTCTCAAGTCTGAACGATGTGAAGAAGACTTAGTGGCTATTGCACACAGTTCTTCTACGTCGTTACCGTTAAGGAAAGCTGAGACAAACTTCACCACTCCCGTCCATGAGTACAACCTGTACTCATAGTCGGCTGGAACACCGCTCAAACCCAAGCTGTCGACTAGTCTTGGACCGCATAGAAACGTAGTGACTAAATATCTCCCGTCGTCATCCGCCTCAGCCACCAACGCAGATCTATTGGACTCTACGCTAGGAGCAATTAAAGCAGACGAGTAGCTCCTTGACTTTCTAATCTGGTCTTTAAAGCCTGGTAAATTAGCGTGTAGTTTCTCAATAATAGTCATGGTTATTTCTCCTTTAATGAGGGCTACCACAGCCGGTAAGTACAACAGTGCAAGCGCTCTTACTGAGCTCCTGAACACTATCGTATTCAACTCATTATGACGCACTTATGGGTTGGATTAAGTGGAGACGTCTCCACTAGCCGTCCTATAAAATAATAGGACAGTAGGACGATAGGACAGTAGGACAATTACTGTTGATTAGGATTAAGCCTTGATGCCGCCTATGTCTGTACGCACAATGTCGTGCTCAGATAGCTCAGACCAATAGATCTCCAAAGCTTCAGTCTCTTCTATAGCTTCGAACTTATGGTTCAAGCCAGGCGGTATCTTAATGCACTCGGTAGGTCTAAGAATGATGGTGCTTTTTATAGTACCGTCTGGGTTGTAGCAGCTGACCATCAGCTTACCCGAGACTATATAGAATTGATTCCACTTGTGCTGGTGAAAGTGATTAGAGCAGTATCCACCTTTGAGAATATGTATGTGGCAGATTTGAAAGGAGTTGTCTAAATGAATGATATGGTTTCGGCCCCATAACTTCTCCTCTTGTCTTACAGCTAGAACATCCATGAGTTAACCCTCTATGATCTTCTTCCAAGATGCATTGAATTTGTTACGCTTAATCTTACGTCCAATCTTAGTGTTCTTGTTAAGGTCTGCTAAGCCATGATTAATAATATCTGCAGCTAAATTAAAGAACCTATTCGCATCAGGCTTAGCAAACACTATACCATTGGTCGATCCGCCCTGATCACATGGTACTAATATTCCGTTAGAGCCATCAACTATTATATTTGATATTGGAGGTATGTTATAAGCTATAACAGGAGTACCCATGTACAAAGACTCTATGCCAACTAAACCAAACCCTTCAATCTCAGCAGGCCATATGACTAGATCGTGGTTTCCGTACAGCAGCAAGGAGCTTACACATGTGGTTGTGTCTATAATCGGATTTATCTGATGGTTCTTTTTAAAGAAGTGCCTTAGTTCTCTAACCACCTCCCAAGACATACACCTAGGGCTGTACGATATAGACAGCTCAGCATGAGGGCACAGCTTGTTTACACCAATGGCTACATCAAACAATGCATCCATGTCACATCTAAGGCCTTGGCTAGAGTGCAGAGGTATGAGTACCTTAGGCTTAGAAGTGTCTACTCCTCCAATGTCTTTCCTGGTAACAGGTATCAAACTGTCCCACTCAACAGTGGATACATTCTTAAGATCAAAGTCCTTCTTTAGAGTCTCTGCATTACTAGGGCTTGGAGCTACAGTATGCGCACATAGCTTAAATGACTTCCTACTATAAGCTGGAAGGCAGTCCCAAGGGGCTAGAGCTATTGTTACTATGTTCTTACCGACCTTGTGTATTAGATCCTTGTCAGGTGGCACAGGCCATATGATGTGAGTAATACCTTTGAGCCACTGCTCGTAGCTCATGACGTCAGGCGTAACTACAACCGAATCCCAATCACAGCCGTATGTGTGTCCTCGTTTGAGCTTACTAAACAAAGTAGTCTCATACCCTATAGAACGCAATGAATCAGACAAACGCATTGCCGCATATACGGCATCGTGAGGCTTGTACTGAATATCGAATCCTATTCTCATACTGGGCCTATCAATTATGCGTGAACAGGTAGCCTTCTACCTTGGCAGGTTTGAACTCTGGTAAATTTGAAAGGTTCTTTACAAAAAACCAGTCAGCAGCAAAGTCATCGCTGTCCCATTTAACCTTACTGCACAAGCAAGAGCTTGCTATCCAAGCGCCTCCGTCAATCAAACCTCTCTTTAAAGAAGTATTAACTGGAGACCACAACTTGTGACTATGTACCATGTTGCAGTAAACGAAGCTAGCCTTATCGGAGTAAGCTTTAGACAGCATCCATTCAAAGTATACAGGAACATACCAGCAGTCTGCATTCATAGTGCATAGCCAGTCGCATCCGTCATTGACTGCCTTGTCTAATCCAGGCTGTCTCATGCTATGACCGTGCTTTCCAACCCTAGAAGAAGTACATGATAAGTCAAACCTTGCGTCTTCTCCTATTGCTAGCTTGCAGTTAGCTAAAGCCTTGGTGTCTAGCCAAGGACCATCGTGTGATATATAAGCTTTGAAGTTGTGATAGGTCTGAGCCTTTAACGCGTATATGAGGGAAGACAGTGAGTTGGCTTGATTGTACGTAACTAATGATATGCCTATCTTAGCGCTGGCTGGTATGTTTGACTTAGGCTTCCAGTACCTCATGAGTCTCTCCTCAAATGTCCTTTTCCTGCTCCTTTACCACTAGGCTTTCTAGTAACGCCACGGTAATGAAACACGAAGCTTGAGCAAGCTACTGCACTTGTTATACCTAGCTTCTTCCACCTTCCCATTAACTCGTCTTCATTACGAGTCATCTTGTACTTTGGATTGAAGAACAAGCCTGGGCTCATAGCTCCCATCAGCCAAGTGGTTGCTTTAGCAGCTATGCAGAAACCGTTTAGAGGTGAACTTACAGTTTTGCCTGAATGAAGACGAAGCAACTCAGACGACACCTTTGATATGTAGACGTCTGAGTCGCTAACTTTAAACTCTGGGTAGTACTTAATGACGTTTTGGCTAGCTCTGTGGCCCGGCGCATTCGTCGTCGGACCCACTACGCCTGCGCCGCCTTCTAGAGCCTCTTCGATTCCCAGCATCCAGTTCGGTGGAAACTTCAGGTCTGAGTTCCCCGCTACTATTATCTTGGGGTTTTGGGTCAACGCTAGCTGTATTCCCTTGTTCCACGACCTTGTCAGGTTCTTGTCGTTCTTCTCGAACCTGTACAGGAGCAGCCGGTGCTTCGGATACTTCTCCCATATGGCAGGATTCCACAACGGGCTCCCGTCGTCCACAAGTACCGCCAAGCTGTTCGCAGAGCTCGCCAGCAGGCTTTCCACAGCTATCTTCGCATAATCGAACTGATTGTACGTCGGTATTACAACAGCCACCAGAGGCTGGAAACGTCTCAACAGCTACTGGGCTGGCCTCCTCCTCTTTAGCTGACTTAGTTTCAATAGCTTCATCAATTGAAGGCACATTGTCGATGAAAGTGTCGATTGGATTAAACTCTTGAGGCTCAGGATCAGGTAGTGGAGACGCCTCCAATAGGAGCAGCTCTTTAAGTCCTTCAAGCTTTGTTGGAGTCAGCTGGTAATCACAAGATGCTAGAATGCACCTTACGTGCCCTCCTTCAACTTCGTCAGAAGGTAAAACTTCTTCTAAAGTAACTCCGTAGTTGTCCTTTAGGATACTGTAAGACTTGCTAAGGAAAGCTGAACCTATTGAGTAGTTAGATTGAATGCAGTTGTTTATTACTATCTTAGTTCCTGGCACGCACAGCCTAAGTATGTGTGCAAAATCAGACGCTATAGTCTCTGGTGACCTGCCGCCATCAATGCTTACTATGGTAACGTTAGGCATGTCAGCGGTTGCGGTTGGTAGGGTTTCTCTAGTATCACCTTTGATAAGCTGAACTAAGCTAGCACCTGCAGCTGTAATCTTCTGTCTAGCTAAATCCCTGCTTGCTGGATCATGCTGGCCCTTTAGGTGCTCCCTTTCTTTAATCTGTTCCGTAGCTTTTTCAAACATGTCAAAACCGTAGAACTCAATGTTAGTCCTACCAAGCCTCTTAGCTAAAGCTACTAAGGTAGCTGACCTGTCTGCGTTATGTACGCCAATATCGAGTATGCGGTAAGGCTTATTCTTCTTACTTTCGTTAATAGTGGAATTAACTGCTAAAGTAAGGTGATCGTATCTGCTCATCTCTGACTCCTTGTTAAAAGGTAACTCTATTCCAGACCTATAATACTTAGATATGTCTTTAGGCTTTGGAAGCTTAGACAAACCAAGCTCTTTTCTAAACTGTGCATAATCCTCTTGATGCACGTCTCCGCCACATCCCAACAATGGATATAGCGACAATACAGCTACGCCTGCCTTCTCTCTAGCTAGCCTCCTAGCTTTATAAGTCCATAGTCTATACTCTCTATAGACTTCTGAAGCAGATAAACCATGAAACTGAATATGCTGGTCATGCCCGTGATGGTCACCAGCTATATCGCCTAGGTCTACTCCGACTAGAATAACAGATCTAGCACCCATGCGACAGGCTAAATCAATAGCTGTTAGCTGTATTCCTTTTCCAAGGAACAAAGTATCAGACTTACCACCTATGAACTCCTTCCATTCATAAGAGGTATAAAACACATATATTGACGGGTCATTAAGCCGTAAAAACGTTGGAGCTTTATGCTTCACTAGCCACTTAGTTGGCTTTACCTTTTTAGCTTTAACAAGCTCTCTATATTCAACCTCAAGCTCTGGATGCACAGTTATGCTGTACATAGGTTCAATAAGCTTATAGGCTTGATTAAGACCTATCGTTACTCTTCCTTTAAAGAAATTCTTTGGAAACAACCTAGCTGTAGGCCCTGTTCCAACCACATATATGTCTGCACCAACGTGCTTCTTAATTAAAGTATTTATTCTCATTGATCACCGTTAGTCAATAAAGCTTTTTAGATACTTCTCATAGTATGGATGTAAGCCCTGTTTTGGTCTACTGTCTATTCTAGGAGCTGACCACAGCCTAAGCGCATGTATGAAGTCTCCCCTAAGCACGTCCTTACTAGCTATAGCCTTAGCTAGTTCAGACTCCCACATTGCAGCTAAAGAGTGGTCTGGCTTATACCAAGGCTGCTCAGGCTCTTTTGTGTAATGAATAAGTCTAGTAGTTGACTCTTCATAAGTATTAAGATGGTTCCAATAGTTAGGGATGCTCATTGGCATCTCTTTCATAAAAGTAAGATGCATAAAGTTAGGGTAAGAGTACCCGTTCTTTAACATATTCCAAAGTTCCTCTGGAATCCAACCACAGGTTTCGCAGTTTATAACCATTACAGATGTGTTAGGCCAAGGGTTCTTAGGGCTAAACTTGTCAACTTGATAAGTACACGCTACCGACTGAGCACCGGTCATAAGCTTTGAATAGTTCCATAACTCAGCAATATCGCCCAGCACCAGCTGATCTGCGTCAAGGTATATGGCATGTCCTTCAAATCCGCACGCTGCTGGAATCATAAACCTTCTTAGGCTAAACCCAGTCCCTTGGTGCAAGCCTCTTGGAACTTGCCAAGAAGGTCCAACCATGGCAGTAATCTCTACAGGCATAGAGCAATGCCTTCGTATAGAATGACCGAGCACGTCAAGCGGTACCTTGGTCTTCTCTTCAGTGCCTACAAATATACGTATCGTTTCTTCTGTCATAGCTTGTTCCTTAGTCCAGCAAAGTTAACTTAGCGAGCTCCTTAGTTAACGCAAACGCGTTTCCGTGAACTAAGGAACTTTGAATAAAGGTTTTACACTAACTCCAAAGGTTTTGGAAGCCAACTTAAACTCATTGTACTGTCCTTTAAATGAAGTCCTTCCGTTGGCAAGCCTAGACTCCTCATTAAATGCCTTAGAGTATTCAGTACCCTCGTCTACTCCAAGCGTAAATATTTCTTTTACTCCTGAGCTGGCTAACAGGTTTACAGCGGCGACAGCGCTAAACAGCTTTACCCTAACCACTGGACCTGACTGTATCATAAGCTTGCTAGATCTAGAGCTGTTGTACCACAACACCGGAACATTTACGCTCAAACTCTTATCAGAGAACAAGTTTAGAGCTGTTTTACCACAAGGCACAAAGTTAACGTGAGGCTCCCAAGGTGTTACAATATGTTGGCAAAGGTTATCGCTTACCGACGTTTTGATTACGTCAAAATCAATAACATGACCTAGCAGGCATGGTATCTTAAACATGACATGGTTTAAACCAACCACGTGGTAAGAGTCTAAATCTATATCTGCAACCCTATCAAATGATGGGCCTTTGCCTACTATCAACCAAGGCTTGTAAAACAGATTAGACTTAAACCAATCAAAGAAACTGATTAGGTTTAAGGTCACAGATTGTTACCATTAACTAAAACATCTAAATAGGTACCAGGGCTCTCTACAAGCTTCTTAAGCATCTTGGCTTCTGAAGCCTCATGGTCTTCTATACGAATGTAATGATCGCACATACCTGATACTGCTAGTCTTGTTAACTTAGGAAACCTGCTACCTGCTCCGTGGTGGTAAAACATATGGCCGTATACAGCACCCAGCAGCGGGTGGTAGTTAACCTTGTTTGTCCTTATCAAAGGTACAATCTTATTCATGAAAGGAACTAGTCCTGTACCAACGTCGCTTACTTCCTTACCAAGCATATTAAACGTAGACTTTGGATCGAAGCTTGCATCAGAATCAAAGAACTCTTTACTAGCAAAGAAAACGCAAGGGTGAGGAAACACGTCAAAGTTCTCAAACCTTACTACTGCAGCAGCTATCCTATTCTTCATCTCTAGCATTCTCTTGCATATAGGGAACCAGTCAGCCCTAAATGGAAAGGCATCGCTGTCTAGTAACAGCAGCCACTTATAGTCGCTCTCTTTAAACGCTTTTACTATTGGCTTGAGGCCGTCAGCATGTCCCTTGTTATTTTTAAATGAAGCTATTACTTTGTAACCCTTTTCAACCCATGGCTCTTCCATGGCAGCGTTTAGCACTACGTGCTTATCCATCTTAACGCCTATAGACCTGTTTAAAAAGAATGACTGTAGGTTTGACCAAGCTTCGTTCCTGTTAGAAGTAGAGGCAACGGTCGCCATCATAACGCTATCTTCGTTCATGCTATACCTTTCTTTTTAAAAGTTTAATCTACATCTACTAAGCTATCAGACATTGCTAACTTAGGTGCATCGCTAGTTCTTACTCCGTCTATATATACAGCACACCAAAAGTTATAGCCATCCTTACTACAAGACCTACCCATTCCAAATTGAGTATAGTCGCCTAGAATGATGGGTCTATGAGTTAAAGAGTTGAACCAAGTCTTCATAACTGCTGATGGGTCATCAGTCATGGAGAATGATATGCACTCTCCTATGTTGGAAGGCTCTTCTCCAACTATAGTTAGCCTCTGAGAAGGCCCAAAGAAGCTAAAGCCTAAATGAGAAACAGATTGTGTATTAGCCATCCACACAGCATGAGCCTGAGCGACTGTGCAGCAGCTCTCACTAATGACTAACGGAGCTAGGTCGTACACGCTCCTAGTCTTGTTGTGTAGGTCCAACATTGTATTGCACTCTTTGCTAGTTGGCATGTCTGCATCCCTGCCTTGCTTGCGCCTCGATGATACATCGAAGAGCATGCTTAAGAAGCTACTGATCACATTCATCACATAACCCCATATTGCTGCTGTAGTATAGATCTAGCACCTGCTGTCTGAGCCTGTTGTCTGATGTTGCCTATAGTCTGCTTAACCAAGCTGTGAATAACTGGGTCTTGAGACTTGAGCTTAGTCATCTCAGATTGCCTCTGAGACTCAGGCATGGACATCAGCTGGTCTGCAAGTGTTTGAGCCTTTGACTGCAAATCTTGAGGCGTTACTTTCTGGTTAGGAGATGTAGGCGTAGCTAACGACATACCTTGAGCTGCTGCTCCAGCTGCTCCAGCCGGAGGAGCCTGCCCTGGAGCAGGAGGAGCTCCATAGCCTGGAGGCTGCTGGCCTTCTTGTCCTTGCTGTCCTTGCTGTATCTGATCTATAACAGGAGGAGCCATTTGCTCCATTAGTGCAGACTGATCCATATCCTCTTGCATCTTAGCCTGCTCTTCTTGTTTAAACCTTTCTTCTTCCATCATCTGACGCTGCTCATCCTTGAAGTTGAGCCCAAGGCTTCTGAGAACGCCTGTCTGACTTACCTGCTGTGACTGCATCAACTGCATCTTGGACATGATAAGCTGTACATCGTCTAGAATGCTTGGCCTAATCAGTTTGCATACTGCAGGCTCCCATCCAAACGCGTCGCCTATGTCCTTAGTTAACTGCCTCAGGAATGCGTTTAGGCAATGCACTAGATAGTACCAGCTAGACTCAAACAGCCTAATAGCTGGAAGAGCAGCTTGAAGATTCAATGTGCCACGATATAACTCTGCAGGCATACCAAACCCGTTGAGCAACATGTTGATGCCTGACTCTAATAGATCGTTAGGTGCTAGGTTCTTAGCCTCTCCACCTAGCGATTGATACTGAATAGGAGTGCTAAGGAAGTGCCACGCTGCTGGGTCTTTCCTTCTCTTCCTAAGCATGGCTTGGACCTGTCCTCTAAGACCTCCTAAGTCCATGTTCATTAAAGGGTCTCCACCTTCTGGCAGGGAGCTAGACTGCGGCTGAGGGCTTAGAACCCTAAACGGAATAACGTAGTCCAATGCTATAGCTTCATTGTATCTGTGAAGAACTTGGCAATACCAAGCGTGTCTGAAGTTAACCAGAGTTCTAGAGATGCCCCAACCTCTAGACCTTACGCCTGAAAGGGTTGGTTCGTACATATGGTGAATAGCGCCTTTATCAAACAATAAGAAGCCATTAGCTGCTACTGCCTCTACAATCTCCCATGGTACAGTTTCAAGTACCTGTGGATCTCCTCTTCTTACCTGCATTCTATAGTCCTCTGGTATACGCCAGAGGTAGTCTCGGTTATCGCGTACAGGGTCGTGCCTGATCTCCATCTCTACTGCAGGCCATCTTCTTACTCTTACTTCGTCTATCTCGTTGGTTCTTCTGTCTGTTCTTTTCCAAATGCCTGTGTACTTACACTTAGGGCAGTTAGCGCTAAAGTCTGGCATCTTCCACTTAAATGCGAAGTTAGAGTTATTGATAACTTCCTTAAGTGGAACATCAAGGAAGCATTGAGGACAGGCAAGATAACGCCTGAACGGTACAACAAGCGTAGTAAAGCTATTACCATAACATAAGAAGTCCAAGCCTACAGAGTGGAGAATAGTTCTTATGTCTAAGGTCTCGTTCAAGAAAGTCTCGTACTTTTCTCTCTCGTCGTCGCCTATGTTCTTGTTGCCTACGCCCTTGATCTCTATCTCGGTTATAAAATAGCTGAGAATACGCCTAGCGGCTTCTCTGATCATTGAGTTGGAATTGAATATGAACTCGCAATAGCGTAGAGCGTCGCGTATGTTCTCTGGCATTACGGTGCTAGCGTAATCCATGAATGGGTCTGGAAACGGCTCATCACCCCTATTGTTAAGGGCCCATCCTCTACCTAACGCACCTTCAGAGTAATCAGACATTGTAAGATAGGCCTCCTGCCTCGTTACTATATTTAAGTATTAAAGGACGCCTTCTTCTATAACCTTTGCAGGGTCGACGTCTCTTTTGCTAGCTCTATCATCATACTCTTTTTGTGGAGACGTCTCCACTGGCTTATCTTCAACAAGCTCTTGTATTAGTTCAGCCGGCATAGACTTCTCTTGAGAGATTGGAACCAAGCAATGCTCGTAAGGTCCAAACTTGTGCTGAAGAATAGGAGGTTTAACTATAAACAAGCTGTCTATACCTTCTACCATCACCCCTATGTAAGCGTCAGCCTCGTTAGCTAGTTTGCTGGTAAACGGATAAAACTCTCCAGGCCCTGCATACCTCATATCAGTTGTAAGCACTAGATACCCTGGGGTTATTGTAGCACCGTGATACTTGTAGTTTAAAGTTGCTAAGCTTGGCATGTCAAAGTACACCCTTACCATAGGAGGTGTAACTGATGCCTCTGGCAGCTGTGCTGCAGGATGAACATGATTAGCACCATCAATCGTAGATGCTACCGTGCCTAGACTAGGAGGAGTAGTAGCAGATGCAGTAGTAGAGAATCGCCTTAAGTTATCAGATATCATCTTGGACCTTTCTGCTTGAGCAAGTTTTCTAAGGTCCTGACTATTGTCATCTTTGACCTTGTAAGGATTGGCTGTTGGCTTAATAGTATTTAAATCAATAACAAAGGAGTCACTCTCGTGCGGGTCTACTATCATCTTGGTAACTGATCTGCTGTGGTCTATAGTAGACCCTCCTGTTACTGGTGCTAGTCTTGAATCTGACATTAGTGAATCCTTCCTAAGTTTAACTCTACTGTAACCTAACACAGCGTTTTACTGTTTATAAGGATAATAAGCAACATGATATCTTACGAAGAAGTAGATATATATAAGTTTTTTAGCCTACTGCTTATCGTAGCGGCTGTCTACCTATTAGCTCTAGGTATACCTATTATACTTGATATCTTATTGTCAGATCCTTTTGACGACCATAGCTGATAGCTAAAAAAAACAATCCGACGCCCTCCTAAGAGGGAATCGGATTGTGAGTTTTACTTGGTGACAGACTGCCGTGGCAGCCTTACCCTATTAGGCTGGAAGAACTTGTACAGCTCCTCCAGACCAAGTCCGGCAGCCTCCAAGGAGGACCTGGTAACCACCTGAGGCTTTGGTAAGCCGTCTTGATCTACGAGTCCGTCTACGCACTCGTATATTCTAGCTGGCTCAGCTAAAACCGAATCCTCCAAAATGGCGCATGGCGCCATTCTGTATGGCGCCATCAACTTGATGGAGCCAAGAAGCGCAGCCTCTAGGGCCTCTGGAGCTTCCGCACCAGAAGCTATAGAAAGAGACTCAAGACTGACGTCGTCCGAAGACGACATCATTCCGTAACCAATTGGAAGTGCAACTGCCTGAGGGATTAGATCGCCCGTATCGAACCGGTCCAAAGCCCGGTCGAACGCCCTCCTGTTGGAGGGGGATCTTTTGCAGAAAGGCCTAAAGGCCTTTCCCAGAGGATCGATTGCTTGCCTAGCCACGTACCCGTAAGGGTACGCCTTAGCCCTGGAAAACACGCCAACTACCCCGTTAGGGTAGCCGACAATAACGCCTGTTTGCCCTACAGGCAAAAAGGATTCTTTAAACCCCTCCTCCCATGCCGATGGAGTTATGGTGATTAGAGCCAAGTCCTTTAGCTGAGACATGCAGATACTCCTTGAAAATTACTTCTTCTTTACCCATAGAATACTGTCCTTCGGGACAGTAAGCTGGGGCCTTGGGGCCCCTTTAGTATCGGGTCTCAGTGTGCAGGCCACTTGGCCATCACTCTGAGCCCTTCGTCGGACCACTTCTCTGAGTGATCCTCCGTATTGGACATGTGGCCTGTAACCAGGGCCAGCACCGTCCTGGGATACCTTCCCATTTTTACCCTTTGAAAAGTTGACCCATAAAAGGGCCACTACAAAGGAGGTCAACACAAGGCCTGCCACCGTGTTTTCAAACATGGCCGCCCCTTTCTGCCACCCATAAGGTAGCACTATATTATGACGCGTTTAAGAGCTGGATTTAGCTAAGATTTGAAGTACTCATCATCGTCGTCAAACACCTCCATGTCGTCAAACATGGAGCCGTTAGGGTCTAATTCTGTACTCTTAGGCTCGTAAGAAAGGTCAGCCTCTACCTGTCCATCTGAATTGATTAACTTGCGTGGAGGAAGGGATATGTGCATCCTCTCTCCATAAAAGACGTGGCAGCTCACCCGCTTGCCGTTGTAAGAACGGAGCTTCTCTACAAAGTCTTCCTTGCTACTGAAAGATAAACACTCAGGATAACCATGAGAGGGTACAACAACGATGTGATATAAATCCTTCGCTGTCTGGCCCGAATCACTTTCGTTCAGGCCATTGTCCATTTTGGTTACCTTCATAAATAGCAGTTATGGCTACCAGAACTGACCTTCTGGTCATCTCCTTGTCCAACCATCTGCTGTCCATTCCAGGTGCAGACGTTGCAACAATGGTGAACTGGTTATTGAACAGCCACTCGTTAATAGTGTCGTCCAATGGCTCGTTTATGCGTACAAGCCTCCAATCGTCTGGAGCTGCTCCAGCCGGTCGTTCGTAAACTCTCTCCTCTACGAACGTTTTTGTTTTGCGATATATGAAATCAGTTGGGTGGTTCATTGTTTACTACTTTCATTAAATACTTAGCTTCATAGCTAGCTGGACACTTAATTAGTTTAGGAACTGGAAAGCCTTTGTACCCCCAGCTATGGGTTGAGCCGTCCATCTTCCACAGATAAGGCTCTATAGTCAAGCTCGGATCCTTAGGGTCTGGTATCCTAACCTTGACCATTTCACAAAGAAACATGTGACCTTTTGCACGATTAAGTATCGTAAACTTACCTATCGCCTTCTGTATAACGTGCCAGTGCTCTATCGGAACAAAGGATAGCATACGGTCATGTCCGCCGCTGTTATCAGGGTAATCAAGACCGTCGAATATGCGTCTGTTGAAGATAACATAGCTAACCAAGTTCTGATTATCAGACCATATCTGGTACTCTTTAAGAGGGTCAAAGTCCAAACCTCCCTTTGAGAAAAGAGCTGTATGGTTAAAGAATACAAAGTCATTAGAAAGGCTATGAAGTGAATCTGAAAGCTCAACCCTCTTCAAAGGAGGGAGCTTCTTAAGCTCTTCTAATGTTGGGTTCTCTATACCACCATCAACTACACCTTCGGCTACAGGGACCCTTCCCTCTAGCGTAGTTTCTGGTACGTCTTTAAGCCTAGCCTCTATCTCTTCTTGGCTTAGTCTCTTATCACTCATGGTTAGCCTTTGCAATAGTTAGGGTTACGTTGCCTAAACGATCCACCAACCATACTGATTTCTTATCTGATAAACAGTCAAACGGAGAACCTAAGTCATAAAAAGATTTTGTTACTTCTTGGTTCTGATCACCAATGTTGCTGTCAGTAGAGTGGAATGCTATTGTACAAATACCTTTTCCTGAGGTGTTAGTTCTGCATTTTTTGAAGCAGCATAAGGCTTCTTTGTACCTACCCCTTCTACCTATCTTGGAGCCTACCCTTCGCTCTGCTGCTGTTGCTTTTGGGTTGAACCCATGGCACAACTCATCCACTAGCAGCAAGTTTAGGGGAGTTAACTTACTTGATTCTTTAATTAAAGAGAACAAGCCATCCTTTGATCTTAGCTTGTCAGTCCAGTCATCTGGATGGATCTTCCTATAGTACTTGTTAAACTTCTTGTTGTAGGACCTCATGCTAAGGTGGAGACAGTTCTGCAAGTTGTTCTCAGCGCAATCTAGGATGTGAGATATTACACAATCTAGATCCTTTCTCTTTCCAAATACAACCATAGGAATAGACGAAGATACAGACTCAGTCATTCCTGCATCAAACCTGTAAGTCTGGTTACGCTTGTTGTCTACCTCTGCTATTACATTTTTAAGGGCAGCAGTCTTCTTACTTAAGTTAGTCGTCATGTCCCTCTTGTGGCTAGGAATAAACTTTGCCAAATAGCCAGCTACTCTCATGCAAGTCTTTGGCAGCAGGCACCTATCAATAGGAGTAGTTCTAGCAAGCGATAGAACATCCTTCTTAAGTCTTGCTATAGCTTCTTCTGATGCCCCTGCAGCCTTTGCTTGAGATTCTAGGTCTTCTATAGCTCTCCACTGAAGCATCTGAGAAAGCCTTAAAGCGTCCATAAAATAAGCTGTAGTTGATGCTGCGCTAGGAGCTGACAATATTGTTTCTGCAGCTTTTACTTGACTTTCACTATCAAATGGCTTCTTCATATAATCCTTTCTTATAATTAAAACTGTAAGCCTGAACCATACTGCTCTATAAGAACAGAGCAAACATAAACTGCATCGGCTATGTTATCCACACCAGTGCTTTCATAGCCTTCTACTTCAAAGTTAAAACCAAACTCTTTATTGCAAGCAGCGATAATATCGCTCTTGTTGGCGTTGCCCTTTCCAGTAGCTCTCTTTTTAATAGTACCGATAGGAATACCTGTAATAGGTATTCCCTGCGCCTCACACCAAGTAGCCGCAGTAGCTTTAAGCGCACCAAACCACTCGCAAGCAGGGGCGGCCCTAGCCAACAAAGCACCAACGCTTTGAAAGCCTGTATTAGGAGGAGTGTACCTAACGTCTTCAAATGCTACAAGGTCTGGCTTGATAGCAGCTAGAAAGTGTCTTAACCTTATAAACCTTATAGCTCCTGAGTCATAAGGCCCAGCTGATAAGTCCAGCTGACCAGCGTGCATTCTTCTCTCAGAAGAACCCTTAGTTAAAAAACAATAAGAGTATCCACAGGATGTTCCTAAATCTAATCCAAGAACTGTCATAGTACCTTCAGGTCTTACTGAAGATACTTTTTCTTTTAAAACTTCTGGGCATCTTTCCATGTCATGCTTCATTTAAACCCCTTATTAGTTTACCTTCTTAAATCCTCGTTCAGACATCTCTCTAAACTCCTCAAAAAGATGATGAGTAAGTTTACAGTCAAAGTCAGCTTCGTGAGCGCTGCCTTGAAGGCTGTGCTTATTAACTAAGTCATATTTCTTAGAACAGTGCTTGTCTAAAGAACTGTAAAGCCTTCCACCTTCTTTTATAAGCCTTACATTGAAGCTAAACCAATCGTCACCAGGGTTAGGAGTCAGCTTACACTGACTTCCACGCTCTAGACCCATAGTATCAAAGTAGCTCATGCCTGAGCCTTCAAGGCTGAAGCTCTCGTTGTCGCCTCTAAGTTGCTTTACGCACCTATCTATCATTGGCTGGTCAAACCTAAGCCCGTTATGTGCTATAAAACTGAACTTATTAGCCTTACATAGTTTAACTATGTCCATAAAGTGAGTAAAAGCATCGTAGGCAGGTATGCCATGCTGCTTCATTCTTGAAATGCTGTGCTTATACACAGAAGTGCCAGGCTCTCCAGGGTTCTTAGAGTCCATAGCGTTTTTGGTAAAAGCCATGCGGTTATCAAGCCAAGCACAAAAGTCTGGGCTGCTGTTATGAGTCCAGTCCACTATGAAGCTGCCGCAATCAACTAGTGAGCGATTGTGTACTAGAACATACCCCAACTGCACCACTAAGTCGTTTGATAAATCCAAGCCTGTTGACTCAACATCAAACACTATGTAGTTGGAAGGTAGCGGTCCAAGTTTAGATACTACCTTAGCCATCCACACGTCAGACTCTTCATCTATCATAAGTCTTCCTAACTATTTTTTAAAAAACGAAACAACCCTGTCGTATGCTCTTCCAAGTATAGACCTTCGTTTATAGAAGATACCGTCCATGGAAGACCCAACCAGTTCAACAAACCTCTTGTCGTTTAATGGTGACGGCTCGTCCTCAACTAAAACATCTCGTATAGAAGAATAGAACGCAGCCATCATCGTCTCACCAAGAGCGGCGTAGATTAACATCTTTGCTGAGTCATTACATTCAAATAATCCTGATTTTTCCATAGTGTCCTTAACATTATTAGGGCATTCATCAGGCCGTCCGCACATTGCCATGTAGTTAGCCATAGCCTTAGCAGCCTTTGAAAGAGCTTCGTCAGTTACATGATGATGCTTAACTAGATCCATAAACCATGGAAGTCCTGTGCCTTTGCTAACCCTATCCATAGCAGACTGCATGATTTGAGGCCAGCAGTACGCTATGTCTCTTGAAGGGTTATATCTCCTACGATCTACGTGTCCTAAAATATTGGTTGTCAACTTAATCTCCTTTAATCTACTAGATTTAAACTTGTATTAATTACGCAATCGACACACTTACCTGGTTTTCCTGGGTCTATCCAAGATACTTTGTTACATACATCACAGTGCTTTTCTTGATAGGTATTCAAATGAGTAGCGGCTTCGCATTCGCTTAGACCTGCTGGGCACCTATGACAATTAACTGTTACAGGGTACTCACGTGGGCACCTAAACTCTTCATTCCTATGTATAGACCTATACCTCTTTCTGAGCAATTCCCTGTTCTTTGACACTACATAGTCATTACATAGAAACTCTGTGTAGTCAGGCTTATCCCTTACAGCTAGGTGATCAAAGTAACCTAGGAAGTATAGACTTGTAAAGTTAGATTCATCTAGATATGGATATTTATTATTATCTTCGCTTCTGCTGAAACCTATTCTGTACTTTGCGTAGTTGCACATGTCGGATGACCAAAACCTTCTATATAACATAGAGCTGGCTGGTCCGCTCATAACGTCAAGGTCTACCCATATACCTCGCTGCTTGTTACCGTCTTTAAAAGACCTTACAGCCTTCTCTATACTTACTATCTTTATAAGGCCCCAGTCAGACCTTATTCTCCAGTCAGTGTCCTTGACCTGCTCGCCTTGCATTAGAAGAGGCATATTACCAGCTATCTTTGCAGCTATAGATTCTACGTCTCTAGCTGTAATAGGCTGCCTTAAATATTTAAGAAGCATATCTTGAGAGAAGGCAAAGTCTATACATGCCTTTGGAATACAAAATGATAAAGCAGCTGAAGCAGAACTAATAGAATCGCTTGTAAGAATGCTGCCACAAAAAGGAATGAGAGCATCAACAACCCGCTTGCGAGTGTTGAGTATTTTCGACGAAGACACCTTAACCTTCTCATCACTAAGCCTCCTGCTAAACATTAATCACCCTTCTTTCTTAAATCTGTCGTTCCATACTTCAAGTTGAGTCTTTTTAGAGCCAAGTGGCGGCTCGTTATAACCTCGTCTATCAGATGCAGATTCTTTTCCGTTATCGTCTGCGTTTACAGCGACGCCAGCCTTATAGCTTGAAAGTTTAAGGCCTTGATGCCTTATTAGCTCTCCTAAAAGGACATCTCCTCCGCAATGCTTAAGCATTGGATGAGGCCACTTATACTTGTTTATCACACTTGTCTTAATAATCCACCACCCTCCTGTAGCAAACTTTGTCATCTCTGGTCTTCCAGGAAGAGGTCCACTTACAAACCAGTCACAGTGGAGACGTCTCCAATCGGTCTGTCCTGGTAATATGGGTATGTGATATATAGCGCCTGCCATGTCTGATTCGCTATCGTTCATAAACTTCTCAGTAGCTGATAGCCAAGCCAATGGATTAGAGTCTTTTATGAAGCTATCGTCATCAAACCACATGACGTAGTCAGTGGTAATAGGCTTTGCTTTGAAAAGCCTATCCATCATAGGGTATTTGAATATCTGTGGGTTAAAGCTAAGGTTGACTAACCTGTCGCTATGAATGAATAGGTCTGAGACTACCTTATTGGTAGCCTCAGACGTCTCGTTTAATCCTATTCTAACTTCGACTCCGCTTTTATAAAGCTGGCTTACAGGGCTTAAACACCTTGAAGCCAGCTTAGGGTAGTCTCCGTACATCAGACAGCATACTGTAGTGCTCAATATAACCTCAGCTACTTAGCTTAGAGTCTATAGACGCTGGCCTCCTTGACTTAGTCTTGGATAGCGCTTCAGACTTGTCAGCGTCGGTTAACGCCTTCTTGGCAGTGGCCCTTTCTTCTATGGCCTTCTTGGTAACAGATGGAAGGTTTTCAGTAAATACTAAAATCCTAGCCAACATGGTACTAAGAGTAGCTACAGTCTCGTGCATCTCCTCTACTTTTGATAGAAACTCATCAGGCTTTTCTATCTGGTTTACAACCTCAGTAAAGTCAGCTAGCACGTTCTCAACCTGAGCTTTAATCTTTGCCTGATATCTTTCAGTACCACTAATAACTTGCTTAATTGTAGAAGACACTTCTGAGCCCCTGTTAGCAACCCTCTTAGCTGTAGTGCCCCCAAACTCAGACTTAATCTCAGACATAAGATCCCTAACCGACAACTTACCAGATATAGCCTTATCTATCATCTTTCTTCTATTATCGTGTGGATCCGTTTCTGAAGAGCTTGGAAGATGCATAACGCTAGCAAAGTGAGACCAAGTTAAAACAAACCCAGAGTCTTTAGCTCGCTGGACTACCTTGTTAAGCTCTGACTTAGTAGCGTACATAGAGCTGAAAGTAATCGTCTTATAAACTGTTGACTTATCAACTGAAAGAGCTTTAGATAGCTGCTCTACAGCCTTGTCTCCTAGCTTAGGGTTACCCCTAACTGTTCTAGCTACACTACCCCTGTCGTAGTTAAAGCTGATCATGTCGTCTCTAAACTCTTGATAAGCCTTCTTTTCCTTCTCGTAAATTTCAAACAGCTCGTCGCTCATTGAGTCAGTTATATCTGGCTTGTTAGGCTCACTTGATTTGACATGCTGATTTGCAGCCAACTCAGTATCCTTTTCAATTGCTTCTAATTTGTCTTTCATGAATCACCTCAGTTGTAAAAGAAAAGACTATTCACCGGAAACACTATCCGGCAAAACCAACCTGTTAAAAAACAAATTCCAAGCTACTCGCTCGTACTTGTCCGTGTTGGAGAAGTTGAGAGATCTCTGCTCAAAACTCTCCATAGTTATAGAACGCACCAAGTCCATAGCAGATCTACTTGGCCAGTTCTTAGATCTATCTAGCATGAGGAAATTGTTTGAAGCAGGCTCGTCACCAGTCAGAACCATAGACAGGCATCGCCTAGACATAAAGTAAGTTAGACCACCCCTGTCAGTTAAGAACTCAACTAATGAACTGAACCTAGCTTCATCCTTCTCTTCACCTGTAAAGCCTAGAAGCCTACCCTGAGCATCTGACTCTTTCTTAGCCAGAGACTCTTTAGAAAATGTCTTGTTTTCAAGCTTAGATACTACACCAACAATGAGTTGAGATAACTTACCAAGAAGGTCTCTTCCTGAATGAGCTACTCTTCCCATTCTTCCATAAGAAGACTGCATAGTGGCTCCCTTACTATCAATAAGAACTACAGCCGCTTTTATGGCTGAGTCTCCTATCTCGCTGTTAACAAGCCTTATGCCTGGTGTAAGCCCTGTCTCATCGTAGCCATCCATAGAGTACACTAGGGATACGCGTCTTCCGGACAGCTCAGCAGAGAAGAAAGAAAGGCTTACGCTACAAGAACCCATAACACTAGAAACAGCCGATAAAAAGTCACTATTGGATAACCTCCTGTATCTATTGCCTACTAGAGCCTCTATGACCCTCGTCTCAGAGTTTCTAATGGCCTGGAAACCAAACAATCTGCCAAACCTTTTCTTGAGAACAAGGTTGTATAAGGATGCAGCCTCTCCGACTGTAAAGTCTTCGTCAGGGTCTGCTTTAACCTTTGACGGTTTATCCATGGCGTCTGCAGACCTCCTCATGCCTAATAAGTCGGCAAGAGAAGATGCCAGACCTGCAGATAGAGCTTTGCAGATCTGGCGCATAGCCAACCATGAGATACGATCGCCCCCAGCTGTTAAAGCTTTTCTAGAAAGTATAAGCTGATCCTCGGAGTCTATCATCCAAGAATCAGTAGTCCTTTCACAGTCAGCTAAAACATTAACTAGCTTTTCATAGTCGGTTCTATGGAACAACGCACCCCGTAAGGAGACGGCGAGGTTGGTAGGTTCGTTACTAGGGGATCTTGTAGCCATGGTTAGTTACTCTGGTTTAGACCATGAAAACTTAACTGTCTTACTACAGAACCCAAGCTTATCCACGTCATTAGACAGGCTAACAAGCATCTCTACTTGGGCTGGGTTAACTTGAGAAATGAGAGCCTTGGCTGCTTCCTTTACAGCGTCTCCAAGGTTATTTATAGAAGGGTTAAAGTCTACAAGAGTCTTGAACCAATCTCGGTCAAAAGCCTCTAGAGTGCTAGCTACTTCTTTGTCACAGGAAGGTACATACTGTAGAGCAACCTCCAAGTACTTACAAGGAACTGAAGCTGCACACGAGGGGCTGTCACTAACCTCTAAAGGTATGTTGGCAGACCTGCTCATTTCTACATACAGGTTTCCACCATCTTTACTGTTATCTTTCATTAGAAATCCTTTCGCTAATTAGACCATGTGATCGAATCAAGAAGCTGCTCGAACGGCTCGATCACAAAGCTTTCTCCGTTCTTTAAAGATTTGTAAATCTTTAAGCAGTCATCGTCTTTGGCGGCGGCCACGCTGTACCAAGAACCGCCAAATTGTTTCGACTCTAAATTATGAATACAACACATTTTCCAACTGGGCCAGTTGAACACTACTGCTGTAGGCTTTGTAAGAAAGTCATCAACACCGCTAAGCTTGATGGCATCTTCATTACTTTTCCAAGCAGCATATAATTCGGTCCTCTTAAAACCGCTATGTAGACCAGCCCACATGTCTCGTATCCATGGGATGTTTTTATAAACTACCCTAATTGGAAAATTAGGGTACTCTTCGTAAAACCAAGATAATGTAACCTTGGCATCACCAGTTTGTTCTTTGCAAAGCCTCTTAAGATGAGGAAACGAACCAATGCAAGGAAACCTATTAACAAGGACTCTTAAGGCTGCCTCAACTGAGACAGCCTCCGAGTCTATTCCTACCGGCCTCTTGCTGAAGAACTCTTCACTACTTACCATTTACACACCCACTTTCTCAACTTCTCCAGCTTCACATGCTTCTCTCATCTGAGTTGAGTAGGGAACTCCTAAGACAAAAGGCCTACGCTTTCGTATACCTTGAGAAGCATCAAGTTCTTCCCTCATAGCTACGTCTGCGTCGATAGCTGCTCCTACCTCGGTCCAGCTAGCTCCTACCAATCCCAACTTTGAGCAGTCAGCAGTTCTGCGTGACTTATCAATGTTTTTAAGTCCTGTAATGTCAGTAATAACCTTCTTGCGTACTGAAGTCATACCTTCTATGATGCGTATGCTTGCTTCATGCCAATCCCACCAAGTGGTTTGAACACCATTTTCGTCAAATGTCCACTTCATAGGAGCTAGTATGGACCTTCGCTCTGGAGCCGTTCCAAGGCTGTTCTTATCCATAATAAACTTAATTAAACGACCAGACTCATCAAGCCTGTCTATGTCGTCCTTCCTTTGCATTCTTATTTTAAAAGTAGCATAAAAATCTAACGATTGGCCTCCAGGTATCTTATACTCTGGAATACCGTTTGCGTCCTTACCTATCTTCATATGGTTAACCCCAATGAAGCTAAAAGGCCACACTCTAATCTCTGAAAACACAAACTTACAATAGGTGTTAATAATGTTTGCACCTTTTGCAAAGTTTATCTGTGCAAAACCTTTTTCCCATATCGCAGCAATCTCTGCTCTAGTTGCAACAGCTGTTAAAGAGTCGACTCCAATAGCTCCAGGAAAAGGACAAGATCCTGACTCAGAAAAAGCTTTTCTACTTTCTTTAAGCCATTTTGTTATGTTCTCTTGCCAGTCCTCTATGCTGTTACAAGTCTGAGTTGGCCACTTTCTATCAGCTTCATGGCCAATTATACTAGACCTAAGATCAGGGCTATCTTTAGGTTCGGCTAGGTTAAAGATGTACCCACCACCTGCATTAACATGCCATCTAAACATCTCATACAACATCGCTGATTTACAAGATTCGTTAATGCCGTACAACTCTGTCATCCTGCTTAATGGAAAGCAGTCGTTCTGGAACAAGTATCTTAGGCTAAACGCAGGCAATGGAATGCCTATGATAACCCTTTGAGACTCTGATCCAATGTAAGTATCGTTACGTCCGAGCTCAGCTTGTGAAGATGTCATCTGTGAAGAAAAAAAGTCAGATGCTGTTATCTTTACGTCTGGGTCCCACTTCTTCTTAGCCATGTGTCTATCTCCTTATTTCTATGTGTATTAGAGACCCTCCAGTAACTCTGGAGGGTCTTGTGTTAACTACTACTTACCGTCAGTAATTCCAGCCTTAGCCCTTAACTCCCTTAACTGAGCCATAAGCGCATCCTTGTCCAAGTCAATCTCTGGTGCAGCAGCGGCTGCATTAACGATCTTCTGTGGATCTGGATAAGGCTGTGGTGCAGCTTTAACAGGAGCCTGAACAGGCACAGGTTGGTGTGGGACGTTAGCTACAGTAGCCGGAGCGTAAGCAGCAGGAACTGGAGCATAAGTTGGTATAGAAGGAGCATATCCTGGGTTAGACACTGCAGTAGCCATAAGCCCTACCTGCCTAAGGTATTCATTACCAAAGTTCAGGAAGTCTGCAGGTAAGAACCGCTCATATCTATCACGTAAAGCATGTACTACTAAACCAGCGTGCGAAGCTTGGCCTCTCATACTATCAACAACGTATCTAATCTGCTCTTCGTCAGAAGGGAAGTTTAGGTTGTCTCTAATAGGAGTAGCAGTCCTTCTAGCCACGATCTCCATCTCTGCATCGGTAAAGCTGGCCGGTTGGCCTCTGTACGTTTTGCTGATTAAACAATCGTAACCTTTGCCCTGTGGCTTGCCGTAGCTAGCTGGCGATAAAGCAGGCGCTTCATAACCTCTAGGAGTCATTCCAATCTCGTAAAAGACTAGGAATGCTCCGTCCTTAACGGACACTACGTCGCCACTCTTAAACTTGTCATTAACATTACCAGTGGAGCTGGCTCCGTCATTCTTCAACAAGCTTAACTCTCTAATAAGAGCTTGAGCAGCTGACTTTTTTAACACCATAAAAACAGTCTGATGATGAGGCGCTAAACCGTCAACAGGTTGCTTTGGCTCTCCCTTATACTCATAAACTGCGCATCTTACGATAAGCACTCTATCAGGCTTAGAGACAGTTGCTGACTTACCAGCGCCGCCCTTGATGGCAAGAGCCCATTCTTGAGGACCGCGCACGTTGGTGTTGTTGGCTACTTGATAAGCCAGATCATATACCATGACGCTAGGATTGCTCCTTACCTCATAGTTATGGTCCTCTGGATCGTAAGCAATCCAACTCTTCTGAGGGTTACCAAAGCTTGAAACCATGGTAGCTTCAAAGAACCACTTAGAACACTCAGATTCGCTATACCTTGCTGGCTGGAAGCTATTGCCTTCAGTACAAGGGAAAGGACGAATTACAGTAGCATCACTTTTAGTCCATGAAGGACGCATGATGATGCCAGCCCCTGGCTTAAGAGTGTGATCACCCCTGTTAGAGTCTGGTCTGGAATCAAAGTTTGGCAAACTAATACCTAAAGACATAAAAGACCTCCAAATGAAAAAATTGGAACAGCACAACGCTGTTCCGGAACACTGTGTGACGGATTTAAATAGCCTAATAGACTTTTTGGATTTTTAAAACGAATTGTCGATGTGCTGTACGTCACGTAGACTCGATTCATCTAAAGACCACTAGGAACCATTAGACCATTAGACCCGTTAGAAAAATTTACACTTATGAATGCCGTTATCTGGTTGTTAAGTTCTCTTAAGTCTCCAGCGTTGTTCAAAACATGAGTGCAGTTAGAAGAAGTATAGGTTACCGTTGGGTCTTTGGCAATACCTGGCCTATCAACCCAAACTGCTATTTTTATAAGTCCTTCCTGTAAAGCAGTTTGCAACTCTAAAAAAGTTCTTGCACCACACACAATAGGGCTAAATTTTAAACAAGTTCTGATTAATTTGGCAGGGTCATCACCCCTGTATTCTTCTAGTATTCGCTTCCAGTCTTCTCGTATCTCATGCCTAGTATCCCAAGCTAACTGGTCAGGAATGCCTAGTTTTGCAGCGACTATCTCTTTGTGCATCCAAGATATGCTGCCTGCGTATGGAATACCTGTAATTTTAGAAAACATATAAGCAGACGTGTCTTTACCAGACCTACCGTATCCACAGAAAGCTATCATAGTTACCCCTTTAAAAAGTTAATAAGGGCACAGTTTAACATTCGTATTTGCGATGTAAACAAAATAACTATGAAGGCGTTAACCATGTCTTAAAGTCGCCTAAAGCATCTACATCTACTTTTGGATCCTTACTAACTTCAGGTTCTTTAACTCCAGTAAAATAACCTTTGTCGTAAGTGTTAGTACCTAAGTCGTTACAAACTTGCTCGTACTCTGAGACCTCAATGTCTATTGTTAAGCTGTTAAAGTAAATGTTTATAGTGCCTCTGCATCCTTCATTATTAAAATCAGACCTAGAATCAAGATCTATAATTTGAAACAAAAGATCTTCTTTAGCAGCCCATAAATTTACATTAGAGAGTGGAGCTTCAGTTCTAGTATCTACAGGAGTAAAAGCAATAACGTCTAAAGCCTGCTGCTCAAACTCAGCAGCCAAAGCGCTGCTTATTGAACATGGGCATTTTGTATCATGAGCTGTAATCGGTCCAATAGGAGAGCTTCTGTATAATAAATCAAAAGAAGTTCTTGTTACACCACAGTGTATGCAAAATACAGCCGTATTATCAAAGTCACTAAATGAATCGCCTGAGCCTGAAAAGTCTGTACTAAAACTTCCAATTAAATTGTAAGTCATAGCAGCATGTTCAATATAAGTCATAATATCTTCACTTCTCATTTTACTTCTCCAATTGATTGCAGGTTAATTGTTCTAGTTACTTTTCTAAGTTCAGATTCAGAATCGGCCAAGTATGTCTTAGTTCTAGGGGCTGGCCCCATAGCATTATTCATCCAAGGCGTGAGATTCATCTCAGAAAGATAATCCATCACGTTTGGAAAGAACTTAAACTTAAAGTCCTCGTTTATATGCTGCTCGCATATCCGATATATGCTAACTATCTTTCCGTCACTATTTGTAATTGTCTTGCCAAAAATAGGCTCCATCACCTCAAATATCCAGAAGTGGCTATGTGTAAGTGCTCTATGTCGGTTATCTCCGCAGTACTTCTTGCTGCAATCCATCTTTTCATGGATTGCCATATAATCCTCAGGCTTACCACCAAACTGCCTAGCCGAACTAAGCGAGTGAACTAGAGGCTCTGCCATTACTCGCTCCTATCTGTAAGCCAAGGTTTATTACTTCTCCATTCATCAATACCTGCTTGCCAGTCATCTGTGACTCTATTGACTCTCATAATAGCGTCCATAGGATCTGTAGCAGGCATGTCTATCGTAGTGCCGTCAGACATAGTAACAATATGAGGCACTACGTGCCAAAGGTCTGACTCTTTTGTATTTTTATTCTTTGTTTTTGCGCTAACCGGCCTAGGTAATCTACTCATGGTTACTCTCCTTTGATCATAGTTTGTGAGTACTCTAATTGGTTCTGACTGGCCATAAACTGCTCTCCTGAGAACTTGTTCTGCGTTCTCCGCAGAGCCACCTGATGGGATCCTTTAATCTTCCATCCCTTACTGAGCATCTCTTTCACTTCGTTTGTAAGCTCGTAACCATTGTCAGCAACTACAACTTGATATTCCATTTTTACTCCTTTTAGTTTGATGGGTCTAGCCACTGTCTAAAATCACCTAAAGTATCTTCTGTTACCACCTTATGAAGTGGAAACATTTGTCTGTATTTATGTAACGTGTACTCTTCTGTAGCTATCACTGGTTCACCCAACGGAAAAGGCGCTTTTAAAACGTCCTGCGCATAACAATAAGAATAGTATGCGCTTATAGCTATTGCAGCTTCTCCTAGTGGAAAAGAACCCTTTAAAATATACTTTGCATACATATAAGAGTGTTTTGCAACTTTAGATATAGCGCGCTCTCCCAATATAAAAGGAGCTCTTAAAACATCCGTTGCATAATAGTAAGAGTATAATGAGCTTTTAGATATTGCATCCTCGCCCAATGGGAAAGGTGCCTTTAAAACTTCGTGTGCATATTCATAAGACGTTACCGCACTTGCGGCTATCGCAGCTTCTCCTAGAGGGAATCTACCCTTTAAAACATCTTTAGCATAACGGAAAGAGCAGCTTGCACTTGTAGATATAATACGTTCATTTTTTGTGGGCTCCGTGCTGCGTATTATCTTGCTGCGTATTCTCCTACCAAAGGCATCATGCAACTGAGGATCTTGTAAGTGCCGGATGTAAGCTTGCAGTTCTAGGCTGTAAGCTGTTTCTGGGCTCATCATGTATTCTAAGCTGTTGGAACTAGCCATGCTTTGAAGTCTCCTAAATTAGCATTAACAACCTTCTCTGCTCTCTTAGGAAAAAGAGCTACATATCTTTTTAGTGTGAATGGGCACTTAGATATAACCGCCTCACCCAATGCAAATGGAGCTTTTAGAACATCTCTTGCGTATTCAAAAGACCACTCCGCACTTGTAGCTATTGTAGCCTCGGCCCTAGGGAAAGGCGCTTTTAGTATATCCCTTGCGTAAAAATGAGAGTGCCTTGCATTATTAGATATTTGAGCTTCCCCTAATGGGAAGGCCGACTCTAAAACGTCTTTTGCATACAAATAAGCATGAACTGCTTCGGTAGCTATAGCATCCTCTCCTTTTGGAAAAGGACCTTTTAAAACCTCTTGTGCATAACAACGAGAGTAATAAGGATCAGCGGCAATAGCAGCTTCGCCTTTTGGAAAAGAACCTCCTAAAACGTTCTTTGCGTAATAATAAGAATTATATCCACTAGAGGCTATGCAGTCCTCCACCGACGTAGCCCTGCCCTTTACAATTTCTTTTGCATACTTGTATGCTATGCTCGGGTCTTCAAAGATAAGTGAACGGGCAGCAGAAAGCTTGTCCCAATCTAGCCCTGCGGCTTTATCAGGTACAATAACTTCTTTAAGATATTTAAAACTCTCATCTGTGGTCATGTTGTTCTCCTTTAGAGTTACTCAATGTAATTAGCGTTCTTAAGTGCTGTCTCAAGAGATGAGCACAGTTCAGCCAAAGGCTCAGTCGGTTTCTTGCTATTTGGATTTGAAAAAGTAAATTCTATATTACTATCAGTAACTAACACGGATAGGTCTTTATATGATGCAAAATTAGATATAGTTGATTCATCAAGCTTTATAACCTCTCCAAAGTCATCTCCGCCTACCAAGCTTCTAGCAGTTTGATAGTAGTCACTGTCTTTACTAGGATTGCAGCCTTCAGCATAGGCTACGTATGATTTTGGTCCTTCTAAATCAGCAGGGCTAGCATTGCTCATAATGTACACGCCGCTATCGTGCACTAATAGTACTGACGGAACAGAAAAACCGTCGTCTGGAGTGTTCTTTACAGCGTGAACTACACACCTTAACACTTCGCTAACTTTAAATTTACATACGCCCATGGTTAGAGCCTTTCACGTTTGAGTTAAGTTTCCGAAACACATTCATCTCCCTTAAGGTTTAGGCCTACTCTCTTTAGCTCAGCACGAAGCTGCGCAAGAGAAATTACACCCATGTTTCTCCAATCAAGAATGTCCATAGCTGATAGCTGTACAAACTCCGAAAGAGTTTTGCCCTTAAACTCATGCAAAATAGATCTAACAGTTCTAGTATTAAGCTTTAACGTAGGAAATATTGGCTTGTTTAGAATATGGTCCTGACTAACTATTGACTTATAAGCCTCGTCGCTTTTATTAATTTGTAAATATTTATGATAAATGTCCTTTACGCTTTCCAATACGTCAAAGCTGACACCTTGAGAGCAAGCAACTCTAGACGATGGACGTCTAACGTATCTAGTTCTCATCTCTACGCATCTAACCGAGCTTACACTTACAATATGGTCTACATTTATTAGTATAGACAGGTTGCTTAATGCCTCTGTAAGTTCTATTAAGTTACAGCTCATGTAATCTCCTTTTAATTAAATAAAAATGTCATCAAAAATACCATCAGGTCCTTCCATTGCTCTTATAGCGTTTGATTGGCTTGGGCTGATGTCGTCCTCGTATCTTTCGTTGTTATAGTCAGACCTACCCCCAAAGAACGATATGTTCTGATTTACAATCTTGCCTAGGTGTAGCTCGCGGTAGCATACAAGGCATAAAATGGGGTAACGAGCCGTTTCTAATACCCTGGCATAAGTTATACTGTATTTACAACACGAGCACTCTGCATTATTACTAGATCGAAGAGCAGGTCTAACATCCATCTTAAGCTGTTCAACTACCGCTCTATCCTTTTGTTCGGCGGTCATGGCTCATTCTCCCTTTTACTCTCGGCAACAATGTTTGCATTATTAATTGTCCTTTTCTTATCAATAGACTCGTATTTTTCTTCGTTATATTTTGACCAGAACTTTGATGACCTAGACTTTTCATATTTTGTTCTTGGTACCTTTAAGTAGCATGCGTGAATATGCAGCTCTTTCTTGTCTAAGCTCCAAAACCTCTCGTGTCTACAAAGGTCTTTGCTTGGATAATATAAAGCATCTTCACCGCACCTTTTACACTTTACGACAGTTATCTCTATCTTTTTTGCCATAGTCGTCTCCTTTTTAATTAAAAAATGATCCCTAAAGCAATTTAGGGATCATAGGTTATACAGCTTAGGCTAACACTAACTTGGATGGTCTTCCGCCTCAGCTATAGAATCGTCTTCATCGTCTTGGTCTTTATCATCACGTAGTTTAACTTGTTGCTCGCAGCAAGACTTGCATACCGTCTCCCCCTCTAATTCATCGTTTCCTATAGCATGAGGGGCATCATGGTCTATGCACTCTAAACATGTAGGCATGTCGCAGAAATAACATTCTTGGCCGTGGTCTGTACCAGTATTTGGTTGTGGCCAATGCATTTGCGGCAATGACTTGTTACATACGCAACATTGGTGAATATGTGATACATCATCAGCCCATTTTCTCTTTTCTTTTAAAGTTCTTTTGTTTTTTTCCATGGCATCCTCTTCCATGGCATCCTCTGCTAAAATCATGTCCTCCGCAGCTTGAGAACCTGACATTAGCATCTCCATACGCCTATCCATCTTAAGTCTAGCGTTTCCTTCTTTTATAAGCATTTTCCTTACAGCCGCTGCACTATGTGGACCTAGTAGTTCAGCAGCTCTAATTGCAGCTTTATCTCTCTTATTCAACTCGTACATACCATCCTCCTAATGCTGGGCAAACCTCTCAGGTATGCCCATAACCTTACAATCCTCCTTGGTAAGCGGTATCGACCATTTGGTAAATACTTCAGTCGCTATGCCTAGATGAAAAGGACCGTTACTACCACTCCTCATCGTTCCGTCTAAGTTACAAGATCTAATCTCAACCTTGTCACTCATACAGACCGGCAAGACAGTATCAACTACCCACTCTACACAAGCATAAGGAACCTCAAGGATCACGGCATCGTGAACCTGAAGTATTATGTCGTAGGTCATGCCTAATGGTGCAGAGTTTCTGTAGCTGTATATGTGATCTAGTGCGCACGACATAGCATCAGCTACCGCGGATTGGATTGGAAAATTCATGCTTTGACGTTCATACTCAGCGACGACAAGCCTGTCTTCACTAGGAGAGAATCGCCTGTATCTTCCAAAAGCATTACTCATCCAACCTGGGTGCTTAACTCTTGACTTGCACTCATTGAAGTACAAAGGAAGCTTAGGGTACATTGCAACTAACCCGTCTATAAGCTCTTGAGCTTCTCTTACCGATATTATGACACCCTCTTGCTTTGCCTTTCTAGCTGTAGAGTCAGCCCCTTGACCATAGGCGTAACCAAATACCACAGCTTTAGCAGCTGTTCTAATGCCTGACTTACCTATATCCTTAAGGCCTTTCTTGGTAGCTGGGCAATTCAACTTGAATGTATTTACAGCCACATTACTATGGATGTCGTAGTGATCTGGGTGATCCTCTGGAAGGTTAGCTCTACGAACGTGATCTATCATGTTCTTATCACCAGACTGCCAAGCCATAATAGCAAGCTCTGCGCCAGTATAGTCAGCCTCTACCAGTACAGTTCCAGGCCTTGCACTTATCACAGACCTGAGAGGATACGTATAGTTCATTCCAAGGTCTTTACCATGCAGCTTGAATATACCCTTATACTTTTCTTCTATAGTCTTTCCAAGGTTCTGCATGTTTGGCCTAGATGACGAAGCGCGGCCTGTTTCTTTAGTCTGGCTAAACATAGATCTAACTCTGTCGTCAGCATTCATGTATGAAAGAATGCCTTTGTCATAAACTATGTCACCTTCAGAATCAGTCTTCTCATTACCTGCGTCATCAAAGTCTGGGCCTCTAAGAACAGTAGTTCGTAAGTAATGAAGCGACCTTATATCTCTAAGCATAGCCACTACTGGATGCTTTTCTGCCAATATGGTAAGAGTCTCCTTGTCTACGGCAGCGGTATACATGTGCTCTTCCCTTTTGGTTATAAGGTCAGCCCACAGTTTACCTTTAGATCCTGTACCAGTACTCTTATAAGGTGTTAGAGAAAGAGTCATAGCATCGTCAGGTCTTTGCTTTATGAATCCTCCGTTTATGTCCCTCTTACCAGATAGCTCCTCACCAAAAAGAAGCTCTCTGTTATGAAATGTACTCGATGGGTTATAGTCAGGCCAATGTATGACAGCTCTTATCTTAACCATAAGGTTTTCATAAAGAAGGTTGTATGAGTCAGTAAGCTCCAACACCCTTGCTTTATCTATTAATATTCCCTTTTCATGCATCTCTATAAATGCAGGATAAGCTCTAGATGACAGCCAGAAGGCTGGCCTGCAGTTGTTACCATACTTATCAGCGTCAAGTTTACCCTTAACACCACTATGCCCGTTGTAGTAGTCAAAGAGCCTTCTTGTAACATCTGCGTCATAACACCCATAAGGTATGATGACATCGTCAGGGCAGTCTCCGTATCCTTCAAGCTCTGAGTCTTTTATACCCTTAGCCCTACAGTGAGCCTTACGCCAGTCCAGAATAGGACCTTCCCATCTAGGCACTCCGCAGTACCTTACAGCCTGCTCCTCTAGATTAAAGTAGTCAGTCTCGTTTACAGAGTGAGCAGCTAAAAGCGTATCAAAACCACCAAAGTCTCTAGTCTTTTCGAAACCAAACTTATAGTCAGGCCCGTACATGCTTATAGGGTCGTCTTCTGGAGCCATGAACAAATTTGAAAGATCTACACCTATAGACTTAAGCCAAGGTAAGTCAGAGGTAAGGTAGTGACCTACAACTCTGACATGTCTTCCATCTTCTGGATAAAATATAGAGTTCAGTATAGAGCTTAGAGCGTCAGGACCTCCATCAAATACAAAGCCTCCTCCAGCTTCATTTACAATTATGCTGCAAGCTACTCCAGACTTCCAAGACAGCTGTACTGTTCTAACGTAAGAGTTCTTATCTCCAGGCCATGCACCATTCCACTCAAGGTCAACTGCTACTACTGGTACAGGATCTTTAAGTATCTCGTCTCTAACCTTTACAAGCTCTTCGCTAGTTCTAACAGCAAAGTGATTTATATTAGCTTCTTTAGACAAGAACTCTACGTCATTGCATAACGCAGAGAAGTGATTCAAAGAAGCTTCAAACCTATCACTATGCTCAGGGTATCTAAGTACATAAGCTGGGTTAACGCAGGTTATAGCCTTTGCTATGTGGAAAGATCCATCAGGCAAAGGAATGTTAACTTCAAACACCTTACCAGTAGATGTATGTAAGCGTTTGTCTCTACCAAGGACAGCCTTAATAGCCTCGTCACCAAGTAGAAGCATGAAGTCAGGTTTAACCAATGCCATTTCTATCTTTAGCAATGGAGCACAGTTGTGTATCCAATTTGCTTTAAGAGCATTGCTAGCAGGATCAAGCAAAGTATGTTTTACAGAACAAGTCATATAGAAGTCAGATTCAGATAACCCAGGTATTCCTGAAAGGTGTTTATACAGCTGACTTTTTCTTGTTCCTGAAAGTATTCTTCCAGCAGCCTCGTCTTGACTTGAAGCACACTTACCAACCACCATGCATTTAAACTTCCTAAAAGGACCAGGCCTGCAGTTGTCCATCCAACCGCTACCAGGAACCATGTTTACACTTAATATGTTTCCGTTAAACATGACTGGAAGGCTAAAGTTTTGGCAGTATAAAGCCCTGAAGTAAAGAAAGTCACAATAGAAGTCTACTGCTTCAGGATACTCAGGGCCAGCTAGCTTGTCAGCGCACTGATAAAAGTCAGGACCTGGCTTTGCTACTATGTGCTTATTCTTAGAAGGAAATATAAAAGGGTAATTTATTAAAGGACCTGTCCCCTCTTGTAGTAAAAGAAAGTTTCTATAAGTGCATATACTTTTAAAGTCTTTTATTAAATCAATCATTAGGCCACTCCTTTGATGCTTCTGGCATCGACTCTCCTATGTCTTGAAACTGAGATTGGAGACGTCTCCACAACTCCATCTTTAAAGCGCCTGGGTCTTCATGCTTATCCATCTTAACTTTTATGATCTTAGACCTTGGAGCAGCCTGCTGAAGCTTGTCAACTAAAGACTCAGCCTTGTAAGCCACGTCTCCGTCTAAAGCTATAGCTATGGGCTTACCATTAAAGTTCTGTCCGATTAAAGCAAGCTGACCAGCACTACAGTCACTGCCGAATATAGCTACACCTGCCGGACCTATTGACCAAACATCTATTGGACCCTCACACACTACTATCATTGGTTGTAGCTTCGCATTGTCTATGTTGTAAAGAAGCATGGACTTCTTCATTCCAACTGGGTTTATATATTTTTGTTTCTTCTTCAATGGGTCGTCATAAATTATTCTTGCCTGATAACCCATTAACTTTGAACCTTGAAATATGGGTATGTAAAGTCTTTCTCTAAGGGTTGGAATAGCCATGTCGTCTATCCAGCCTACACCTAGATACTTATCAAGAACGGCTGGGTTATATCCCCTAGACTCAACATACTTTATGGCTTCGTGATCCTTGCTAAGAGACGATAGGCTTGTAAGTCTTTCTGGAGGTCTGCATTCAGTAAGAGCTATCAATGCCTCAGAAGACATAGGCTTATCAACTACTGAAAGAGTTATCTTAGAAGACGTATTGAACAACCACATGTGAAGTTGATCTAAGTTAAGCTTACCTAGCTCGCCTCTAGTGCATGCTGTCTCGTTAAAGCAGTTTGCCATGTGTCTGTACTCAAACCATCTGTGGTTTATGTACAACCTATGTCTTGTCTCTTTACAAAAAGGACAGCAGACCCTGTAATATTCTCCATTTACTATAGAGGTAGGCCTCTCTCCATTAGATGAGGGGCGCATCACCATGCCGACCCCTCTATTATTAACATAGACCTGACCAAACAACTTCTTAAGCTTAAAGTATAGTTCAGGGCACAACACGTCATCATAACTAGTCGAAGTGCTCATAACTTTCCTTTCTAGGAATCCCTGTCAGAGTAATCATCGGAAGCTGCTTTGTAACTTCGGCTTGTTGGTACATCCATAGAGCTGCCTGAGAACGATGCTCTTATAAAACCTGCTTGCTCATCTATGACCCATTCGTTGTTTAAAGAGTAAGTGCACGAATCAGCTTCAAACTTTATGACTGCACAATTCTTAGAAGTATGTTCATCCTCCCTATACTTAGTAGCGTCAAGCCTTTGACATCCGCTGTTTAAGTCCTTCTGCCCAAGGCAAAACATCCTATGGCAGTTTTCAGCAAAGTCCTTACATTCGCTAGCCATGGAGTGATGAAGCGGCTTATGAGCTTTAATACTATTAGCTTCTCCACTAAGCTGATGAAGAAGCCAAACGCAGCAGTTATAGCTAAGACCTATATTGACTGATACGTCTTCAGCTAGCTTTCTTATGTAGTGACGCATGTTCTCAACTTTTATACCCTTAGCCGATATGTGCCTGTCAACGATAAGCTTAACGTAATCGACAACCATCAAAGCTATCTCAACGTTCTTAAAGTTAACTAGCTTGTCAACCTGGGCTGTAAGCTCAGAAGTGTAGCCATGCCCGAGCTTAGTACCTCCGGAGCCGCTCATGTCAAGAAGTTGAACATACGTGTTAACTAATGACTTTGTATCCCTGAACCTATCTGACTCTGAAATCCTAAGAACTTCTTCTATAACTCCTGAGTATCTCTTTAGCTCGTAATCTTTAAGGTTGCCGCTAGTTGAAAGAAGAGCTCCATTAATAACGTGGGCCTTAATAGTATTTAATGGAGTTTTAGACACAGTTGCAGCAAGCCTAAGTCTTATAGAGTCTATGTTACCTTCGTAATTAGCATAAACGCCTACTTTACGCTTATACGGCCTTCCTTCGGCTAAACATAGAATCTCTCTAGCTCGCTCAGTAAAGCAATGGTTGGCTATAATGTTTATACCCATCCAAGTCTTACCTGCGCCTGTACCAGCAAGAAGACCGTAAATGTCTCCAGCTGCAACCCCTCCTGTCATAAACTTGTCAAAGTAAGGTAGACCCATTGGAGCTCCTATAGCTATGTTAGGTTTCCAAACGTCTGGAATAGACTCACACATTGCTGATGAGCCAGCTCCTTTAAAGTTGTTGTATATTTTGCTAAAATGACCTAACAAGATAGAAGGGTCTTTAGACACTGATTGAACAGATGATGTCTTACTAAAGTGACTGTACAGCTTATCGTGTACGCCTCTCTCGGTTAAAAACCTTTGAATAACTTCTCTACATATATGACGGTTAGCCTCTACGTTGTCTTTAGGAACTAAGAAAGCCTCGTCTATTATTTGAAACACAGACTGCTTAAGTTGAGCTGCCTCATGAGTGCCTCCCCTGAGCTCGTCATCATCGATAGTTATAGTTTTGAATATTTCAGCTGTAAGCGACAGGTCTTTGTAAACCGTCTTCATGTAAAGCTTAATACTATTAACGATAACTCTGTAAGCTCTTTCATCGTGACTAAAGTATCCTGTGTTAAAATACTCTAGCGACTCAAGTATTAGCAGACGGTCCGCTATAAGATGCTTTACCATGAAGTCTACTGTAGTTGAATCAAGCCTGTAGACCGTCTCTATAGTAGTATCTACTAAACTTTCAGATTTATCATGCATATGACCTCCGTGTTACAACACTATGCTTTTGGTATTAATTAGAAGCTTGGACCTTTCCTGATTTAAAGCTGATAGAGCTTTATCTGCAAAAGATTTATGTATAATGTCAGGTATAACAGTTTCATAAACATCAACTCTCATCAAATAGTCTTTAATGGCTGTGCTTATCATGTTAGGCGGTATGTCTGCTGACTCATTCATAAACATAATAGAGTTTACTTTGAAGAAACAAGACACGTCGCTACTCACTATGACATCCAAGAAAGAACGTTCGTTCTTTATAAGGTGCATTGAGTTTACAAGGTTAACCTCAACAACCTTTCTATAAGACATTATTAAATTGTGAGTCTCTTGTCTTTCAGCTTCTCTGCTAGAGTTGGTTATCGACACTGCCCTTTCTGTGTAACATGCACTAGCTGCAGGTGGTCCTCCCATAGACGTGTCAAACTGAGTTCTTATTAGTTCTAGCAGTGTTACTTTGTTATCAATCGAGCATTTAGCTATTAAAGGCCAGACAGGCTTGTAGTCCTTGCCGTACTTATGAAGTATAGCTTCCCCTGGCCTTGGTCTTAAAACAGAAGTTCCATCGTAATTGGGTATTACTCTGGAACCGTAGTTGGACACTACCCCCTTAGTCTTAAGGAGGTAGTCGCGCATAAACATGCAATAAATACGTCTTGCTTCAAGAGCTAAGGTTCCAATAGACTCCATTACTTTGCGCCTTCAAGAGCGCTTATCTCTGCTCTTTCAAACTCAGCAGATTTTATTCTAGACATAACAGCAGCTGAACTCTCTAAAACCCTTAGCTTTCTAAGCCTAGGAATATTTGTATAAATTGTGCTTCCAATTTTACAATTGTCTTCACCAAACTTTATCTTAAGTCTCTTTGTAAGGTTGTAATCATCTATTATGCCTACTATAGAATCTATTTTTAAGTACGTTAATTCGTACTCTTCTTCGTAAGGTTCTTCATTTAAAAAAAGCTCATCATTATCGCCTAATACTACATCGCCATTTGTCATAAAAGTTTTAATAGCTGTTACTTCTATGAAGTTAGAGGCAGCAACTACTGTCGGATGGCCTGTAACAGCAGTAGGCTGTACATAAATGCATGGTACCTCTTCCAGACTTAAAGTAATAACAGTGTCGTACTTATCTGAATATTTATAAACTGCATACTTTTTATCAACCAATGTAGCTAGCATTTTTTTAAACTCAGGAGAATCATCTTTAAGTAAAAACTCCATAAGCCCCTGATCACCTCCAGACGCGTACGCTATGCTGTTTATAATCTTCTTACTTAAAGCTGTAATAGTAGGGCAGTATATAACCTCTTCGAAGTAAGGAGCAACTTCTCCTCTCTTTTTCCATGAAGGCATGTTTTCATAACCTAAAACAACCGACCAAACCTTAGGTACTTTTTCTGAAAACCTTGTCTTCTTTTTAGTTTCTTCTGTCATGTTGTACTCAATTCTTTTAAAAAGGTTTAAAGTTCTTCATCTACTGAATCAAACGCTTCATCTAATATGTCTGCTTCAAAGTTATGAGTATCTATCTCAGACTTAATAAACTTCTCAGCCCAACCCATTTGCTTGTAGCTAGCCCTTCTACTCTTACTTCTATTAAGGAAAGTAAAATCGAAGGCATCCATGAAATCAACAACCAAACCAAACTTTTTACCTGACTCGTCATGTTTTCTAGCAACTCTACCTGGAGCTTGAATATCTACTATCTTGCTAGATCTAGCATCTGCTCGTATCAACACGCAAAGCTGTGCAAAGTCTACACCTGTAGACCACACGTCAGTGCTTATAACTTTTTTTAGAGTAGCCCTCTCAAAGCCAAGTCTCATATCTTCTCTTCTAGCAGGAGTCATCAAAGGCTCGGCAACTGGGTCAATAAGTTCCTTGTTTACATAAGCTTGGTAGTCGTCTGGATCCATTGAGTCATAACACAGCTGAAACTCAGGTAGAAACTGCTTAAGATGTATAGCGTGCTCTATTGACTTAACCATGATTAAAACCTGATCATCATCATCGTACTCTCTAGCTTTAGCCGCTATAGCTTTATTTCTTTCTTCGTTTCGCCATATACCCCACCTCTCCTTAGACACTCCACTCATATCTGAAAATGCGCTTGGACCATTACCCTTTACATACACCCACTCAACCTTGATAGGAACTACAAGGTCTACGCTTACAGCGTCGCTATATGATAGTTGGAATATCCTAGGCCCAAATATTGCTTCTAGCATGAAATGAGCTCCATCCATTCTTCCGTCTGGAGAAGCAGTGAACCCAAACTTACGTGTCCTCATAAACTTACCTAGTTCATGCTGATACGTTGGAGCTACAGCTTCGTGTGCTTCATCGTAAAGAAGGATGTCTGCCAGACCTTCGCCTTCGTGGGATATCCTATGCATACTATCAGCAGTAATAACTGTAACTCTATCCCAAGTCTTCTTCCCGCTACCAACCATTCCAAGAGCAGGTATAAACTTTGACAACCCAGAGTGAATGCGACGCATAACGTCAACTCTTCTGGTTACTATCTGAATCTTTGCTTTTGGATAAGCCAAGCATACTGCTGCAAACATAAAAGTCTTACCAAAGCCTGTTGGCCCTACGATGATGCCGCCGCGAGAAGTAAGTATAGCTGCCAAGCATTCATCCTGCTTGTCTCTAAGCTCCATCCTACCCTTTAGTCTCATTATGTCGTACTTGAAGGCTGGGCCGCTGTGGTATTCTTTGTCTATGTCTACAATTGAAACCTTGTAGCCTAATCGCTCTGCATCAGCTTTTACCTTTGATAAAAACCCAGCTGGGCAAACCAAGTTATTAAGACCGTCATATTGAAACACTCTTCTTATCTCTGTGGTTATTCCACCCTTCTTTGAAAAGTAGGTGGGTTGGTTGTAAGTGTTGTGAGTGTAACAAAGCCTGCTCTCTAAGCTTTTAGACAAGTCTTCCGGTAGAGAACTCATTCCTGGCACTGACACTTGAAGCAGAGAGTTACCTATAGTAAATAAAACTTCACTCATAATCGCTCCTTCGAACTTTAAACTCAAAATAATAGATTTATGGCAGCCTCTGGAGGTACCAGTGATTGCCACTTTTGTTGTTACTAAGTAGGTCTTTCGGATTCTATTTTGATAGAAGGTTTGAGTCAATTACTGAACTTAAAACAAGTTTTGTAATTGATTACAAAGCGTTACATGCTAGTAAGTTAAACTTAATAATATTAAAAATAAACTTACATGTACACTACTTCAACTTGCTAAGGTGAATAGCCAAACCTATTGAATCCTTCTCTTGTGAAAAGAAAAGATCTGGATCAAACACTTTCTCCATCCAAGGGTTTGGATATGGATATATGCTGTCCATCCAAGCCATACGTACAAACTTGATAAAGAGCTGAGACATTCTTAACGAACTAACCCAAGGTTTGTGGTTTGCCCATTTAGTACTGCCTTCTCTTATAATAAACCAACCAGGCCTAGTCATCTCGGATATGGAAGCTGACAAGCCCTTGGACCAGCAGGAGTAAACGTCAAACTTCTTTACAAGCTTATCGTCAGTCTGTGGTCCATTGCACAAGCCAAGCCAAGAATACAACCTTGAAAGCCTAGATGGATGGTTAGGGTCTATATACCACCTTGGGTCACCTATTCTAGCCATAACCTTTGTGAAGAACATGTCATCTATATGAGGTATGAAGCTTACATAGTTCCATACAGGATGCTGCTTCATTAGCTCACAAGCTTTTATGTGAGAGCCTTCTGTCTCTGATCTTATAAGAGCCCCAACCCCGTATGAAGCGCAATCTAACATATCAGCCTCATGCCAACCACCTAAAGACGGAATAGCTGAAGCCATTCTCATCTTAATAAGATTAGCCGGCGCATCGTTGTTAGATACTATGATTGGGCTGCCTATCTCAAGAGACTTGAGCCTGTGCTTAACTTTAAGCCGGTACAATCTTACAATCATACCGGCGTTTGAACCACTACCTAAAACACGAATCTTATCAGGGCAGTTTCCAGAGGTCTCAAGCTTGTCTATGTAACCCTCAACAGTAAGCTTAGTGCTGTAAGGCATTCTGTCGCCTTCTATAACCCACACCTCACTGTTGCTGTCTAAGGCAAGCTTGAAAACCGAACCTTCTACTGTTGTACCCATCTATCACCTATTTATAAAGAGTCAGCGTATGATCGCACATGCGCTCCATAGCTTTCTCGTGACTGACTACAATAACTTGCAGTCCAGAGGACTTAGACATAGCTCTTAGTCTATTGAAAGCTGTGTCTAAACATTCGATGTTGTCATCGTCTAGACCTACGGTTGGTTCATCAAGTACTAACAGGTTTACACCTGAAGCTACTCCAAACTGAACAGCTAGCCTGAATGCAAGAGCCAGAACAACCTTCTCACCGCCTGACAATCTAGCCGCTGGTAAGTCTCTTCCGTCATTGAACTTTGCCCAGAACACAAGCTCGTCATCAGAGTAAACTCTGAACGGAGCGTTAAAGTCTTCTAGATACTCATTCAACTTAATCACTGTCCTCTTTAAGTAGTTTACCGTAAGTCTCTTCGGTAAGTTAGACTTATGCATAACTTCTTTAAGATTTTCAAAATGATCCTTAGCAACTTTATTAACCCTAGCTTCTTCTATGTCTCCAACCAGCTTATCTCTTCTATTATATAAGTAATCTAAAGTTTCAACAGTTGCTTTTGATTGCTCTTCAAATCGTATTTTCTTTTCTCTGTCTTGATTTACTAAATTGATGCTATCACACAATACTCTTTCTTGCATGTAGTAGTCTTCACTTATGTTGCATTCTTTACTTCTAGTTTCAATCTGAGACAAAAGTGAGTCTCTGGTTGCTTTTAAAGAAGTTATGCAAAAGTCTAAAGCAGAAAGCTTTGATGACAAAGACTCATAGGATGTTCTAAGCTCAGTAAAGGTAGAAATAAACTTATTAACCTCGTCTTCAGAAACAGAAGGCTGCTCAGGTCTTTCAGTCTGAAGTTTTAGTGTAATTAACTCAAGCTTACTGTTAAGACCAGCTAAGTCTGAAGAGTGTTTGTAATTAGCAGTGTCGTACTCTCTGCTAAGCTGATACTGCTTCTTCATGTGGTCTATGAGTGGAGACGTCTCCACTAGATGCTTAGATATAGCGTCTATTGCAGCTAAAAGTACTTCTCCGGTAGTACCACATACAGGGCACTCTTTCTTTGAAGTAAGTTGAATTAGGTTCTGCCTCTTAGCTTCTAAAGCCCCAGCCGACTGTGAGTACTTCTCAAAATCTAAACCACTAGACTCTATGTAAGGAGACGGCTTTATAGGAGCAGATGCAACTAGTACTGATATACTTTCTTCAACTATAACAAGCTGAGCCTCATTAGCTGCTTTGCTATTGTCGTACTTATGTATAAGACTCCACTGATACTGATGTTTTTTATACTCAGATAGAGCTGCATCTGAGTCTTTAACTAAAGACAGGTCATCAACCTTTGCTGAAAGAGGAGGCCTAGCTTCTTCTGCCTGACTTAGATCAGACAAAACTAAACTTAGAGTTTCTGAACACTTGTTGATGTCACGTTTTACATCTTTCTTTCTTCTTACTTCGCTGAGGTCTTTTTGAAGCTCAGTGTCGTCTACTACGTTTAAAGACACTTCCTTCAAAGATTTCGATATAGACTCAAGTAGTAGAGTCTTCTCTCGTATCTGAGCAAGTACAGACTCTACAGTTTCAGATGGAACCTGCACTAATATCTTAGATGAATATTTATTTATCTCGTCGTAGCAAAGTTCTGCTTTGTCTAAACCGTATAGCGACTGCAGAGCTGACAGCCTGTCAGATTTAGGTAAAGTAAATATGCTGAACATCTGCCATTGGTCTACAAATATGTAGTCAGACAATATGTTAGAGCTTACTCCGACCAAACCTTCGATAGCAGTAGTAACTTCTCTGTCTCCAGTCAGTGGAGGCATAGAGTTTATAATTAAAGACCGCTTGTTAGGTCTTAGGTTCCTCTTTATAACAGCCTTACCGCCTGTTGTAGAAAATGTTAGCTCTACAAATGACTCATCTTTATCTGAGCATATTTTATTAATGTTTTCTGATAGAACACCTTCATTCCTTTTAAAATCTCCAGTAAGAGCTGCGTACGCTCCCTTGATAGCGTTAGACTTTCCTCCACCGTTAGGCCCTGTTATGGCAGTTATGCCATCAAGAAAAGTCCAGTCAAGTTCTTGATGCTGGCAGAAGTTACGCAACCGAAGTTTATCAAGTCTCATGATACCTCCAATCTAGTAGGGTAAATGATACATACTAAACAAAATAAGCCCACCCCAAAGAAGAGGTAGGCTTATTTAAAATATAAAACAGTATGTTACTTAGTCATAGTTTTATCAGGACCTATGCCTGTATATGGTCTGCCATTTAAGGAGCCTCCTGGCACGGCTTGCATAACTGCAGGAGCTATAGATGGAGGAGCAGGCTTTGGAATTCTTGTAGCTGGCCTGCTTCCTTTAATTGTAGCAGGCTTCTTTACTGAAACTGGCTTTTTAGGTTTAGCCTTATTAATACCTTTAGTCTTAGGAGGAAGTACCTTAGGCTTACCGGTAGGCTTACCCTTAGGCTTTGGGTTACTAGGAGCCAACGGAGACTCAACTACAGGCTTAGTTGATGGAGGATCAGGAATAGGCTCAGCTGTATTAGATGGCGGTGGAAACCCTGTACAAATCTCAGGAGGAATACTCCATGTGTCAAAGCTTCCATAAATTCCAAAAGAATTAGTAGTAGTAACAGTTGGCGGTGAAGGAACTTTTACTCCTGGAAAGTCTTTATACTGTTTAACTAACTGGTTATAATAATCACCTGCTGAGTTAACTTGTGCTCTTGCAGTACCCAAACTTTGAGAAATAGTATTGTCCCATCCTGTATTATCTTTAAGCTGTGATCGTTTATTATCTAAATCAGTTACTGCTGCTTTAAGATCGTCTTTAGCAGCCTGCAGATCTTTGTTAGCCTTGTCTGGGTCAAACTTAAAAAACATGCTGGTCATGTTATTACCTCGCTAACTGAAAATATGTGGTAGCCAGTTGTAGCCAGCTACCATTATCTCCTATAAACCTTTCAAGTTCCACCACTTTTTATGTCACTAAGCATGTTATCCAACTCGCCCCTCAAATCCTCTACTGATCTGCTAGACCATAGCTTTATAAGGTCATTGTAGCTTCTTTCGGTAACATCACAAAAATCCTTTAAAGACTCATGAAATGACGAGTTTATATCAAAAGATCCTACTAGCTTGTCCAAGTCAGAAGCTACTGATGGCAAGTCAACTATTTCTTCAATTATAGGCACAAGGTCCACGTGAGCCTTGTCCTTAAAAGCTGAAGTTATAGCTGCGTTAACGTTATCTAACTTAGTAGAGTAACGTATCCTAAATATAGGCCGTCCTATGTCGTTAGGCATATCGTCAGACTCAACTTTTTCAGCAACCTTTACCATAGTGTGAAGGTCGCTTTCTGAGTTTATTACTGACTGAATTAGTCGCCTTGTCTTATAAGGTGCTGATACAAACCCAAGGTCTTCAGTCATAATCCAAGCTGCTTTGTTGCAAGACTCTTTCAAATCTTGAAGACATATGCTGCCTGGAGATACAAACTTCATGTCATTAACGTCTGATATAAAATGTGAGTGAAAGTCTCCACTTATAAGAGCCTTGTACTTAAGGTTGTGTTCTACTAACGAGTAAGAGCAGCAAAATTCTTGTCCTGTATGAGGAAGCAGCTCGCTCCAAACCTGATGAGTAACTAGAACATCTGCAGGTCTAAATCTGTTGTAAGAGTCTTCAACAGACTTAGGAAGAAAGTAGTCGTAACCAAAAAAGTCCACTCCTTTTATTTTAAAGTTCTTGTTATGAACGTTTTCACAACCTTTAAACAGACTAAGCCAGGTAGGGTCTGACATCTCGTGCTGACCTTGCACATAGTATACCGGCAATCCTTTTTCATACATCCTTGCCATCTGGTTTGAAACAACATGTATGCTGTAAGAGTCAGGATTCTTTATGTCAAACAAATCACCAGCCGCTATAAGCGGTACGCTTAGGGCTATAGCCATATCAACTATTTGTGTAAGAGAGTATTCAGCATCTCCTTTTATACTTGGAAACTTCTTCCAAGCATTAAGTGCAACATGCCAATCAGATGTAACTACTGCCAAAGGTTTTGAATTTAAAGAAACATTATTAATAGGATTTTTCATGAATGCTCCACTGTCCATTGGATTTAAAACAATATAATACTCTAGGCGGTAACTGAAACCACTTCAGGAGAACTAAAAATGCTAATATTATCAAGAAAAGTAGAAGAGTCTATAAAGATATCAGACGATATCGTAATAAAGATAGTTCGTATAAGTGGCAACCAAGTTAAGATAGGAATAGAAGCACCAGCTCACATGACTGTTAGCAGGTCAGAAGATAAAACTAGATCTGTTGGTAAGTTTAACCTTAAACATACCTCATAATAAGTTTATTCCAATCAATAACAGCTTTAGACCAAAGCTTAAAGTAATCGCAGCACTCCTGTGAGCAGCCGCTTTCGTCTGGTGTTAGCGTCATCATCGCTTCAGCTATGTAATTAGACATAACACCAGCATCTGCCTTAGCCTCCTCAGGAGGAGCACTGTAGTTACTTAAAACCCACTCTAGACCTCTCCACACATCTTCATTAAGTCTTATACCTGAAGCCTCTGCCACTAAGCAATTCATTCTGTCACTAAGCCTAAGGTGATCTAAGTTAGGGTAGCCATAGCACCATGCGTCACCACTAAGCTTTAAAGCAGCCTGAGCAAACAGACCAAACCATATATCATCGAATCGTTTGTAATTAGACAGCATACCCATAGGAGGAAATAAAGCATGAGGCAACATCGAGTCTATAAACGCTAGGTTCATTCCACATATAGGGTAAACCACAGAAGGATGAGCTAACACAGGACCGTGAAGTAAAGGAAGAACTGCTTTCTCAAGAGATGGGTTACTTATTCTTTGTATTGAATCAAAATCAGGCATTCCCTCCCACGTACCTACGCTCATTGAAACAAAAGGTTTGTGTAAGTGAGTTGTATTAGTAAAGTACGGCACACCTCTTACGCGCACTCCAGGCACTGTAGAAGACCAGACGTTAAAATCAAATAAATTTGATAAATGAGACTTAAAGAAGTCTCCGCCTCGTTCACCTTTTGAAGGACGACAGTCATCATCTAATGTAAATACAACATGTTCTCTATATTCATTTATCTTTCTTTTAGCGTTTAAAGAACAAGCTTGAAGAAACCCGTAACTTCGTATTGCTGAATCTTTTTTACTAAAACAAGAAAAACCTGCGTATTCAAACATATCTATAGGTATAGGCAAGCAGTCTATCAAATTGTAGTCTGAGCTTCCTATGTAGGTTGCGTCCCAACTATGAAAATGCAAACGGTATTTTTTAATGTTGATCAGGTCTAACAACTCGCTAAAGTCTTTAAAACCTGATGAATGACCGTCATATACTATGTGAACGTCTTCAGGAAAACACTCTAGAGATTCCCAAGCTAACAAAAAATCACTTATCTCATTCAGCCTTATAGTTGGTACTACTAAGGAAGAATATACTAAAGGAACTTTTGATAAGTTTTGAAGATAGAACGGTTTAAGGATGTTAGTCATGTATACCTTTCTAGATTACACCGCGCATAAACGATGGAATAGGTCTTAAACTTGAATCAATAGGTCCTTGATTACCTCTAAAGAACCATTTGTCAAATCCAGCACCGTCAAAAACCCTGTTATGAAAACCAAGACCTTCAGCTAAGTCAACCGGGTTCCAAGTTCTGCTTACTTGTTCACGGTGTTTATTTTTACACATGTCGTAGTCAAGTTTATGAAGGTGAACAAGGAAAAGGTCGTTGCTTACTTTTGGCTGAGATGGCACGTTTAAAATATGAAAACCAACGTCCCACTTACAAGAAACTTTAGATATAAGAGTCTTGTTATAAATAGTGTCGTAACGCCAAAAACCTCTTTGATTAAAAATAGGTTTTGACAAATCTATAGAAGGCTCTTTGGCTGGGTCGTGGTCTAATGCCAAACCTACACATCTTAAAAGTGACAATCCTGGCTCAGCAAACCGCTTAGACACGTACTCGTTAAGGCCGTAAGGATGTAGCTCTGGGTTAGGTACTAATATCTCATCAGACTCTGCAAACGCTACTACATCATAGCTTTGAAGCAAAAACGATTGAAAAGATTGAACTGTGTCTCTTAGCCACCCATGATCAAAACTAAAAAACCTATGCACCGGTACAATATTAACTCCAGCTTTCCTATGTCTGTCTAAAGACGCTAAAGAAGATTCTGTTGCAGAGTTGTGATTAAGTATGTATAAATCTTCTTTAGGAATGGTCTTAGAATAGTAGTTAACCCATATATCTAAAAAAAAGTCTTCGTTTTGAACAATAGTAAAGGCCGCTAGTTGTTTCTTTGACTTTGACATTGTAAATCCTTAGAAAGAAAAACATGAACACATGCTACGCTATAATAAGCACTCCAAGGTCTGGGTCAAGCGCATTATCGGGGGTGGTTCATACTTTAGGAATAAGCATGGGAGATAGGCTTTTGCCTCCTATGGAACAAAACCCAAAAGGGTTCTATGAGGACATGGAGTTCTTAGAGCACCACGCTAACATGTACGGAAACATACCTTACTTGATGGACGGCTTAGAACCAGGAACTCCATCTCCTCCAAACCCTGCGTATGCAAGCCTGATAAGAAGAAGATGCGTAAAACCAAAATGGGGACTAAAAGACCCTAGAATGGTATTTCTAGTTCAAGATTTCAAAGAATACCTTATGAACTGCAAACTAAAAATAATCAGTACATCAAGGCCTATAAATTTGTCTGCAAAAAGTATGAGCAAAGTTATAAAAGTAGATTACAGAAGAGCTACTGAAATTATAGGAAGATATGAGGCTGCAAGACTTGACACACTAGCTTGGGCTGCAGAAGTTGGAATAGAAACGCTTATAGTTCCTTACAACGACTTAATTGACAACACAAAAAACACAGTTAAAAAAGTAGCTGAGTTTTGCGAGATTACTGATGAAGCCTATATAGCAAGAGCTACGAGCATAGTTGACGTTTCTTTAAGAAACAACAAGTAACTAAGAGTTGTCTTCTGAATCAATTGATAGGCCAGACCTGTATACTCCAGGAGACCACTCCTTGCAGTTAAGCCTAGTGCATGGAACGCATATCCTGTTTCTACATACGTCGTTAGACATAAACTGCTTGCCACATCTAAGGCAATTCTTGTAGCCACAGTTAGCTCGCTTGTTATATCTGTTGTCCACTTTCTTTGCAGGCTTCTTACCTACTTTTTTGGACTTTCCTTTTTCTTCTTCTCTTTTTGACACTTATTGCCACCTCCATGTGGCTTAGCCGTTGTTTCCGGTACCTCGTCAAGATCATCCTGATCATCCAAAGAACAGTCAAGGCTAAGTAGCTCATTAATAAACTTATTAGAAGACTCCCGCTCAGATACAGCTTCAATGTAGGCGTCGCTGGTTATAGCTGAATATATGATGTCTCTAGTAATACGGTCTGACCCAGGGATCTCTACTCCTTCCTTGGTTGAAGCTACTGCAAACGGCTCCCTATCTGGTATCGAGCCTGCAGACTTCCACCTTTTATCAAATATAGAGATCACATCAGACATCTGGCTATAGTTGTAACTCTCTCCAGGCATAGGGTATTTAGGCAAGACATCAGGAAGTTTTTCAAACACAGGAGGTACATATACTACATAGGTTTTAAACTTAGTGTCTTTATGCATGGAGTAAGATTCCTTTCTTAATACCAACGTATAGTTAGGCTATTCCTCATCAGCTGAATAAAACGAACCGTATTGCCTTATCAGCCTTCTACGCCTAAAAGCCTCGTCTACCTTAATAGACCTTAAGGGGCCATCGTAAAGCATGGATACAGGAAAGCAACAAAAATTAATAGCAGCTTTTCCAAATCTTTTTGACGAGCACAAAGAAGACTTAGCGGTCTTAGAGTCCTTGTGACAGTAAGATATCTGCTTAAGAGTAAGCTTGTATACTCTCTCTCCATCTAGTAAGTGAGAGTGTACTATAAGCATTTCAGATACTCCTGCAACTCTATTAGCTGAAAGAGAAGCAGGACGCATCTTCCATCTTGGAGAAAACATGCTTAAACCTTTGTCAGATATGGCTTTACTGCTAGATCCTACAGGTATATAAGAAACTTTCTCACTGTAAAAAAAGCCATAGTCTTTATACTTATCGCTGCCTTTACATAAGCTACTCGTCATACGCCTATAAGCTCTGCATATTGACCTATTCCAACAGTATGGGCAATATCTTATCTTACTGCATTTGTAAGCCTTCTTCTTATCTTTGTCTTTAGAGAACCTAAGGTAAGAAGGAAGTGTGCATTTTCTCAAAGAAAAGCATAAAAAAGGATAACGTGTTTTAAGGTCTTGCAATCTTTCAAAAGCCTTAAAAAAAGCTTTAATCTTTTTACTTCTCAAGTATAAAAACTTTGACATAGCGCCAGCACGACTTTTAATGCCGTGCTGCGCTACAGTTGCAAATAACTCTAAATAAAAACAGCTTTTATAAAACCTAGATACGAGGCTGGTTGCCATTTCTTGCCTTCAATTCTTTTAGTTAAACTCAGCCATAGCTTTTCCAAACATATCGTTAAACCTTCCACTGTTAGTTGAAGCTTTCTTATCAGTAGGCTTAGTGCTGAAAGTCTCCCACTCCCCTAACGATACATTATCGCCAGATCTGATAATGTCTGCCTTATACAGAATTTCTTCTTTAACAGAAGAGTACTGCATAAGCATTATTTCCTTCCTTAGCGGGTGATTGGCAACAGAACCGTATTCATCAAAAGCTTTTTCAACTCCACCTTTTTCGGATTCTAAGCACCAGCTCTCAGCAACAAATACGTACTCCTTTACAGAGCCATTCTGTATTCTGGCTTTCATGTCAGACATTACGTTATCTTTGTCTCTGTTGTTTCTGAACGCTACAGGTTTAACTTCAATCTTCTCATCTTCTGATGAAGTAAAGAATACCGGAGGGTGCTCACAGTTAGCCTCCATTACAGACTTTACAAGCTTTTTAATCATAGGAATTTTGTTAAAAAGTTTGCTGTTAATATCGCTCATAGTACACCTCGATAAAAGTTGTTTAAACATCATCGCCTACGTTGGCGTTTGAGAAAAAATGAGAGTATGCTTTTTTACCTTTAAGCATTCTCCTAATCGTATCCATAGCTTTTGCCAATATTTGACGAGCTCTTTCTCTAGTAATTCCAAGTTTATCTCCTATCTGCTGTAAATTTAGACCTTTGTTGTATTTGTATTTAATAATCATCTTAGACCTTGAATCTAAATGCTCTGATATAATATCCCACATAACTTCGTTTCCGCCCACGCTATCAATAAGATCTAAGGCCCAACTAGTTTCTTTTTCTTTATATTCTAAATCTTTAAAAACAGATCCAGCAGAGTTAACTACTTTAGTTTTTACAGAATAATAAGATACAAAAGTGCAGTAAGGAAATATTACCTCATGTGAGTCTTTCAACTCTTTCCAACTGGCAGCCATGTGATCAGATTCAAATCTTACAAATGTAGCTTTAACGTGTTTAAAACAATAATTAAAAACTCTATCTTTAAAAAAGTTATCGCTATAACAGTTAGCAAAAAACAAAGAACTGTTAAAAGATAAAGCTATAGAGCCAAGGTAGTCTTTGCTATCGCCTCCAAAGACTTTAGCTAGTTCATCAGACAGTGCAATAATCAAATCTTGGTACCTATACCACATGTATTCAAAATTATAATGTTTAGTTACTCTACCTCGTACCTTAACCGGCTTAGTTAGCACTTCTTTTACCGACATGATTCAATCCTAGAAATGTAGTTAATTTGTAAATTAAATAAGTCTGCAGAGCCTATTTTAAAGTAGACTCTGCAGTAAACAAAAGTAAACTGTTTACCGGTTAGTAAACGAAAGTAAACCGTTTACCAAAAGTGCTAGTTAAAAGAAACAACAGCACCCTTGGGATCGGCTACTACAAACCAAGACCCTTCAACCCTGGCATTGTTATCGCCAAGAGTCCATATGTTAACTCTCCACCTGTCGCTATAAACGTTTATGGCTTCAGATTTTATAACTCCAGAAGGATAGGTCACAAGTTTAGAAAGGTTGTTAATAATAACCTTGTCTATTTGAACCTTACCTTCTTTCTTAAGCTTTGGAGACGTCTCCAACTGCTCATCTTCTTTATGATCAATAGCCATTCTACTTACCTCCAAGTAAGAGTTTGTCAGCCAATTTTACCACTGCAAGCTCTCACCAGCTACGAAGTTCTCACATTCTTGCATAGCTCCCCAGAACTGCTTTCTTACTTCAGACATGTAGCCTGTAAAAAGCTCTTCTTGTTCAGGAACGTTAGGAGTCTGTATGCAACAACTAAAGAACTTACCGTTATCAGCGGTTGCTGATAAAACTATTTCATTAGCTGTATCTTTGAACACTAAGTCAATATTTGTAAGTATAGTTTTACGTAAAATGTGTTCTTTAATAAAAAGAACCGGATTCTTATCGGTAGAAAATCCAACTAATCCGCTTGCAATGCAGGTAGCTAGTCCATCCATGGCTTCCTCCTTTAAAAATAAAACTACTACTTTCTCAAAAACACACCTATTTTCTCTAAACATTCAATAACCCTGCTAAGCCCCGTCTTAGTGACGTAATCGCTTAATTTTAAGCTACTGCAGGCCGCTAGAATCAAAGACTCAGTAGACTTTGTTATATCAGCCAGCGTTCTGTACCCTATCTCATAAAGAAAGTTCTTTGTCTTCTTATCAAACAAATCGCAGTCTTTGATTAAAATAGCCCTCATGCTAGGAGCTGAAAGCCTTCCACTATGATGTGCAATATTCATTGAGTCTCTTAGTTCTAGATGCTTCCTAGTAATACGAGTGTGCTTTCCAAACCTACGCTTTTTAGGTTTGTTAAGCTTAGGCTCCTTGACAGCTGGAAGACCAAGCCTACACCCATCGCGTTGTACATCTAGCAAGTTTAACTCTTCAAAGTTATCGCTAAAGTCATCTCTAAATTTATCTGGACTAACCACCTTACCTAATTTAAACCTAGCTTTGTTACTAGGGCTAAGTACTATGTTCAGGTTAACCTTATCACCAATACTGTTTAAAAGTTCGGTGAGTTGATCCATGTCTAAGTTGAGTCTTAGGTCTTTTATCATGTTAAAATCCTTAATGAGGTGTTGTTCTGTACACGTTCCACTTAATTCACTATATTCTAAAGAATATAGTAGTATACTTTTAGCTCTATTTATTATTCAATTTCGTTTGGAAACTGGTCAGCCTCTTCTCCATCGGAAAGCCAAGGTGAAACTGGTCCTATAGGTTTGATATCAACTAGCTCAGCTCTTCTCCATATTTTTAGAAAGTTACTGCTTTCAAACAAACTGTTCATAAAATAACCTTCTACGTAATCAAAACTTAAAAAGTCAAAATCATCAGGATTAAGACCTTTTTCAGTTAACTGTTCTTTAACTTTTGCTATTGCACACTCATGGTGCTTTCCTAAAGACACTTGAAACTTTGTACACGAGAGCTTTACAAAGTGAGGTATCTTTGAATATTTAGTTCTTACAGCTTCACTTTTATCCTTATGATTTTTTAAAACTACACACCTTACAGAAGCCATGGTTTAATCCTTTAAAAGTATACTACTATATTCTTTAGAATATAGTGAATTAAGTGGAACGTGTACAAACTACTGTACAAATTGTTTAAACAGTTCCACTTTTAAACCAAATCTAGTTATTCATTCTCTTCTTCTTCATTATCACCATTCCACTCTGCGAGCTCCATCATTAGGGATTCTAGCTCTTCAAAAGTAAGATCTTTGCATTCGTCTTCTAAACCTCTCTCGGCATAGAAGATCATCTCTGAGCCATCGCCGTCGTCTTTCATTGTTGCCATTTTGACTTCAATGTATTCAGCTCTTAACTGCTCAAGTTCTTTCTGATCTTTCATAACTTACCTTTCATTTTGTGGTTTAAAGGAAATTTTATCTAAATTTTAAACTCTTTATGTCAAAAGACTTACGAGCTTAAATAGACTATTTATAATTCTATATATTTGACAAACCTATTAACATTTGTAAACTTTCATCTCCGGCAACAGGGCCGGTTAGATTTAACAGGAGGTTAGTATGTTTCAATTCGTAGTGGCTGCAAGTATCGCTCTAGGTTCCGAGTCAGTAGACGGAGTCTTTGCAAAAAGACAGTCTTCTTGCTCAGGTGGCTCTTGTTCTGTAGCTAGTAGCCCAGTTGTAGAAGCCAGGAAGGTAGAGGCTGTTAAACCAGCAGCCACTGTTAAGGAATCGACACCGGCCTGTAAAGCTTCCTCTTGTGGTAAAAACACAAGAAAGCTATTTGGTAGATCAAGAGCTAAGTGCTCCTAAGTCGGGTTTGGGTTGTATGCACGGGCGCCCTTTAACAGGCGCCCGTGTGTATTTACTAAACAGACGCAGTGGCAGTCGCTGGAACTTTTACTAACGCCTTAGCTGCTTTTAAAGTCTCATCTGAGTTAATAATACTTAGATACAGCCCGTCACCAAAACTTGCTCCGTACTTGATAAGGTTGTGACCATATATGCTTATATCTACTGAGTTAGCATTCTCAGTAGCTCTAAACAAATCTAAGTATTCTTTAGTTTTAACAACAGGAACTCCGTTTACGTCATATCCTACAAATGGAACTGTTATGTCTCCATTTTGTCCATAAGCATACTTATGATTTTTAGCTTCAGCTGCTGTTATAGCCTTATTATTGTTACTGTCTCCATACTGTTTGTCATACGGATTTAGATGGCTGTACGATAGACAGCTTCCCTTAAAAGTAAACTTATGTCTTACTGTTGGTGAAAAAGAACAAGCTGGCCTTTCATTAAAGTACTTTATTCTTTTTACCAAAGACTTAGATATTGGGCAGGTTGCTGGAATAATTATATTAACAAGAGCCCCTGCAGTAGCCTCTATAATGTACTTAGAAAGTCTATATCTTGTGTATATATCGTAAACTAAGGTAGACCCTATAGGATTACAAGGAAGCAGTATTACCTTAGCTAAGTTGTAAATTGCATCTTCAGACATAGCAGTGTGCTTTCTAAAGAATCCACAAACTAGATCTAAGCTATTAGCATCATCGAGCTTAGCTCTTTCAGGTATATCAGAGATATTACCTGGTACTAAGTTCTCAATATCTTCTACAGCTTCAAGTATAGGATTAATATCTTCGTATTTAACAGGAATACCTTGAGCTAGTTTAATCATAAATCGTCTGCCACTAGCTTCTGATATTTTAAAGTAATGCTCTCTAAATCTATCAGTCTGTCTATGCCTGTCAGCGTACTGGTAATCTTTGTACGTCATGTATGAATTAGGCTGGACTTTAAGAATAGGAGCAATAAGTGTGGTAGTTACAAATCCTTTTAAGCCTTCGCTTAAGCCTGCATCTGCCACTCCTGATGTATCTACAGATTCCATAAAAACAGGTACAGATGTTTCTGCACTGTATTTTCTTATTACGTCTAGGTTTCTTAAGTTTATAGTGCTTGGTGATACTACTTCAGGGCTGAACATAGTATCATTATTTTGGCAAGCTCTTGACGCGCCTTTTATACGTATACCGCTTTTGCTTACGTTTATGATCTCGTTAAGCATATCTTCTGAGTAAGGCACACTGCCTTGCTCTACAGCAAGAACCGTATCAAAGTGCGGACCAGGCATAGCATTGTCTTTATCTTCCATGATTTTATTCATGTGCTTCATAAAAGATATAACTTTCTTTATACGTTCAGCCACATGTTTAGTTCTTTCTAGTCTACCTGCTCCTCTATCATAAAGAACTTGAGGTATGTTTGATAAATTATTATGTATGTTCAACGACGTAGTGCTAACTGGCAGCATCTTATGAGCTGAAGAAAGGTTTAGCCTTCTATAATTTTTAATAATTATAAACATAGCTTCTGCTAATAGTTCAGGAGTTACCTTTGTAAGGTTTGTAAATATTGTATTGAAATCGTAGTCATCAATATCTGCTTGAATATCGTCATGATTTCCTTTTAAGTCTAATATTGTAGACGTTATTAGTATTGGATATTGCATTCTTATTAAAGCTGCAAGTAGACTTGCGTCTTTAAACTCTAAGTCTGGAACTTTAAATAACGAATAATTTGAAGACACAGGCGTGTCTCTAGCTTCATCGTATAGAAAAGGAACTAGATCTTTCTCAAGCCCTGAGTTTACAGAGTCTAAGATAAGCTCTTGCATAGGGTCTTGTGGAAGACTTAGAGTGTATGTTCTATCAATAGGAGCTAGCGCTGCCGCTACTCTCTTAGCTTCCATAATAATAAATGCAGCTTCTTTTGTACAACTTCGCACTGTTAATTGATTAGGAAACGGCATGCTAACTATTTCTCTAGCATCATCTTCATTTATTTTAAAGTATGATCCAAAGCTCAAGCTTAAATACCTTGAGTTATCTTCTGTAACTTCTTCTGGCTTTAGGTGCACTATCTTATTCAAAAGCTCTAAAGCGCCTTTGTCAACTTTAGTTATTGCTTCAAAATGATAATCAAAATTAGGCAGCTTACCGTATTTTCTAGCTGTTTTCTTATCCAAGTGTTTGACCAAGTGTTCTCTAGTTTTCATTGTTACTGCTCTCCTTTAAATTTAGCCAACATTTCCTTGTTGAGTTCTTCCATACGGTTTATCATAGCCTGCTCGTTACCGTCATTGCCTCTGAGGCATATAGTCCAAGTGTACCCTTTGGTATTCTTGGTAAGTTCTACTTTTGATGGATACTCAACTGTCGGATTGTTCGACAGTTGAGTCTGCTTGTACATAACGTCTCCATTAATATTGCTCATTTATTGCTCCTTTGATTTTTGTTTGTTTAACTTATCTTTATTCTGCGCAAACCATGCTTTCCACATAGTTTGACTGGCACAAGCTCCAGCTCGTGTCTTATCTCCAGGTATCGGACCAAAATCTACTGATCCTAACTTTTTATTGCTGTTTGTTAGCACAGCCAAAACTATTAGACTTTCCCTGCTTGCCTGTCTAACTAGCTCGCTGTCATCAGCTACTGACTCTATCAGGTCTTCTAGGTATTCATCTCCAAACCTTCTAGCAAGTATGCAGCCAGCTGACTTAACTCTGAAGTCAGCTGACTTCATAGCTAGCTCTACCATAGGCTTAGAGTCGGATTTTGATATAGATGCTACCTGCATCTGCATGTATCTTATGTCAACCACTGTCAACTTTTTATCAGCCCAACTGGCTGATGACGCTGAGCTGCCTCAGCCTGCACTGCTTTGTTTTGCAGATACAAACAATACAACTACGCTAGCTAGTATCAGTCTAGTCAACATAACAATACCCTCCAATGAATCAGGCGGCCTTAAAGGGCCGCCTGATTTTAGTTAATGGTTTTACTTTTACTTTAGGTCTACGTTTAGTTTTTACTTTTGGCACTACCATCCTCCCATAGCTCGTCATTAAACAGCTCGTCTCCTGTAGCTGCGTATTTATTAAGCTGTAGCTCTGTTAGTTCTTTGCCAACTAAGCAGCTTCCTACATAATCCAATCCTTCTTCTTTTTCTTTGGTTTTGTATATAAAGCACTCTACCCAGTACTTAGGGTCAGGAACTTTCATTCCAAGCCTTTTGAGCTCGTCACTTACCTTTGCTCCGCAGTTTCTGAAGCTAACTATTTTCATAAACCATTTTAGTTTAGAAGATTCTACTAGAACTAACTTATGGTAAGTTCCAGTTGGAATGCTTTTTAATATTCTTCCAAGCATCATGTTTGGAATGGTTGTCTCTACTTCGTACTTGGCTTCTTTAAAAGCTTCGTCAGTGGAGACGTCTCCATCTCCTGAATACTCTAGAACGTTATCGTATTCGTCAGCGGCTGAATCTACCGACTTGTATATTGGGCTATTGAACGCCTCTAGCATACCTAGCGCTTCTTCCTTTGATGTAGGAGCGCCATCTTCTGCAGCTGCAACTTCGCCATTATCTAACCTGTGAATAGCTAGCGTGTTTCCCACGTCGCCAGGTCTACCACCTCTATCTGATTCATAGTACTCTACTACCACGTACTTTAGTTCGCTCATTAGATCTCCTTGGTTAGTTTTAAACATCATCTCTACAACCAGCGTTGTAGCTGTTATCGTCGTCATTCAATCCAAAGCTTTCAAGGTGTTCAAGGTCGTATAAGTCCCTTTCATACGAGCTAGGCTTACGCTTTTTACGTATTTTACCTTTAGGAGCATCAGGCGCAGTCCTTGGTCTGCTACTTCTTTTATACTCGTGCATTGTTAGAGACTCATTCTTGTAATGCTCCTTAGACTTATCACATACATCTGTATGAAAGGATACGCCATCCTTGTTGTATACTCTTCCATTAGATATTTTGAAAAGAGTATCGGCTCCGCAGAACTTACACTTAGTCTCTTCCATGTTTATTCCCTTTCTTTAATATCATTCCTTTGTTTCAATATCTCTTTACTTAAGTCTTGTCTATCTAGTTCGTTTTTAATTATTTCAGACTTTGTTTTATCTAATATTTTTTTAATGTCTGCGTATTTTGGGTCATGAATCATTCTAAGAAAGCTTTGATAATCTGGGCACTCTATTGCTTTTCTATCTTTCTTTATGATCTCCATTATCATGTCTAGAACTTTTAAACTGTCTGAAGCAGCCTTAGCCACTATTTCATCTTTGTAAGGGTCTTCCATGTAACTCTCCTATTGTTTACAAGAACCAATCAGGTTTACTGCGTTTTTTCCAAGAAGCCAAGTGGCTTTTACCTTTAACGTAGTACAGTCTGTAAGCTGCAATAGCGCATTCACCTTTGTATTCTATTGGCATAGCTTGAGCAAAGCTAGTTAACGAACCTGAAGGTATGCTACTATGTTTCTCATAGCAGCTAAGTATTACTTTCTCTGAAGCATGTTCTCTTCCGTATCTATAAGTGTATTCAGAGCATAACTCTATACCCAGTCTGCACAGCCACTCAAAGTTATCCCTAGTAGCTGCAGCCCACAGCGTGCATGGGTGCTTAACGTGAGCCGGCTTGTATGCTACGTCATTGCAGCCATTTAGGATTAAAGCCGTGCATAGCATTTGGGCCGACTCTAACGGCATCTTTACAACATGCCTGTCTACGTGCCATTCAGCCGCTTCCCTGACGTTTTCTGAAAGCACGAAGATGTTCATGCTTACCTCCCTGTTACAATAATTTATCTATGTAGTTTACAGCTTCTTCTTTAATCTTATCCATAGTTGTAACGCCTTTAATAAGGTCATCTTCAAATGCTCGTTCATACCCATCGGATCTAGTCCAACCGACACAAACAATACGATTCTTTTTTAATCCATCTAGTTGATATAATTGAACGGCACGGCCTGCTCCATAAACACCTATATTCATTTCTTTTAAAATAAAAGTGTGACCTTTGCGTTCAAACTTTGTTTCAAAAGACGAAAGCTTTGTGTATATGGGTTTTTCTTGTTTATCAGCTTTTAGTATGCGTGTCATTGCTTCTCTACCTTTATGTTTAGTTGTTTCCCAATTTCAAGAACTTTTTGAAACATATCAGCTTGTGCTTCTTCTCCATAAGAGTCGGTTGGCATTGAGTCTATTAATATTAACTTGTCTCCTTGTTTTACAAAGGTTTGACCAGTCATAGGAATTACCCAAGAGCCACCTTCCTTTAGCATAGCTATGACGTTACGAGTCCACTCTATATCTGAAGGCCTAGGGTTCCATGTCATAAACAGTCACCCCCTATAAATCCCCATAAACGAGCTGCTACAGATAGAACTTCTATGGTTTTATCAACTACATAGTGCGTCCTATCATCTGGGCATTCGTGTATTATTCTAAATGTAAACTTGTATGTGTTTAGTGCTATGCACTCTAGTTTTACAGCTTCTAACTCAAGGTTTAATTCACCAGTATTAGGTATGCCTGTATGACGGCATGCGCCCTTCAAGAACAGGGTGAGCAGCTTTTCGAACGGCATGTTGTTAAGAGTAGCGTCTAAATAAGACAATACCTTAGCAGGAACTTCTATGCTTTTACTCATCATCATCTTCCTTTATAGGTTTAAAGTTTCCAACTTTATTAATATGCTTATCTAGGCATTTTGCGCAGAGCCTGTCTGCGTAAGATGCTAGGTGGTGGTATTTCTTAACAATTTTATTGCACTTGGGACATTTACATTTTATAGTTTTCAATTTTAATCTCCTATAGTGCGTAAAAAGAGTTAGTAACAAGATCTTTAGATACTTTACAAATAAGGCTAGATCGCTCATTATCGTCAAGTTCTGCGGCTGTGCACGCTGCATCAACTTTACACTTTATAATATTACAAGCTTTCTCAAACGGCTCTAAAATGTCATTCTTGCGGGACCTCGCTGATTTACCATGCGATCCCTCCATCGCAGATACAACTTGTAAAACTAACCCAAGATGCCGCCTGTCGAGGTCGTTGACCGCTAGGATTAGCATTTGTTTTGCTTGAAGACTTTCGCTTAATGCGCTATCCCCAAATGCTTTTAGTTTTGATGAAAGACTCTTAGATATTCTAAATATAACATGAGTGCTTGCTGACATTTTGTTGTTCCTTTATCTAAATGTTTGGGGTGCCCGTAGACCCTATCTACGGGCTGCCCTTATCTCACCAAGGGCTTATCCCCAAACTAACGTGAAGGGCTCGGTAACCCCTTCACGTTATTCCTTATCGCCTGGCCTCAACCAAGCTAATCTTTGAGATCCATTTACCATGGCTCTCATATCTTTAACGTCAGGGTGCTTCATAACTTCTGTAGTCTTATAAGCTACAGAGATAGAGAAGTCTGTAATCTCTATTGGATCGTTACCGAATGGAAGTCGTTTGTTACACATGGATACCATGTGTACTAGTGCTCCCATAAGCTCGTCATAGTCGAATTTATTATAGATGTACTTACCGTCTTTTTTTGTTTTAATTTTATTAGCGTCTATATGTAACTCTTTTCTAACTATTTTTCCGTTTTTGTTACCTTCTATTTCTACTATGTCTCTGCCAAATTTTAGGTAAAGTGGGTTACCTGAGATTGGCACTTTTATTTTCTTAACTGCCTTAACTTTGTTTTTAGCTTTTACCTTAACTGATTTGCTTTTCATGTTACGTTCCTTTTTGTTATTCTTTAACTTTTTCTTTGAACTCTCTCTCAGCCTGCTCAGACACTACACTACGGATGTAGTCTCCCCACCGAACTCCTTTGTTGGCAGCAGCGAAAACAATCTTTGCATACTGATCATGTGAAAACATAATCTTTACTAGTTTTTTATCATCTGAACTCATTTTTATTCTCCTTTTAATTTAATTAATGTTACTGTACTGTTACTTTGCTCTAACTGCATGGTTTGTATTATCTTCTATTATTTGTATTCCCCGCTCCTTAGCGAGTTTGTCTATGCCTGCTCTATTAGCTGCTTTAGCTGCAGCTGTATCTTTTTTATTTGTTTTTATTGTTAACTTTACTAAATCTTTTGGCATTATAAACATTAGGACTTTCCTTTCTTATTCTCTAGATCTGATGTACCTATCTGTTTCTACTTGTATCGCTTCGTGCACTTTATTAAAATCTGCGACCCTAACATCGTCAAAATGTCCTTTTAAAAATGAACCCATATGATTAGCGCATTCTTCGAAAGTATTAATGTTTTTATTGGCTTTTGCCATATAGTATATGGCTCCATAGCACCTTATGTCTATGAAGTTTAAGCTTAGAGCTAGTATGTTCTTAGCTACTTGGTTTACAGATATATCCCACTTCTTAGCTATTATTTCTAATTCTACTAACATTGTTGAAGCAGGTTTAAATTGTACATGCCCAGTTGTCTTCATTTTCAACCTTTCTTATTATTCTGAGAGGTCTACTGTAAACGACAATTTACTTGCTGGTTCGTTAGCTTTTGCGATAGTGATTAAGCGATCTTGTGCTTCGCTAATTCCCATAAATTGTAGTTCAAAGTCTTTGACGTCATCTCCGTGCTCTTTGCACGCTGAGCGTACAATACTGAAAATAAGTCCGCACCTTTGGTCTTCGCTGTGCACTTTAACGCCCCCACTTTCAAACATTTTAATAGTATCTTGAATTCGTTTACAGCACCCTTCAAAGAAGTCGGCGGATTTAAGACTGGGGACTATTCCATAAGATCGTATTAAGCTTTCTGTCATCTTTGAAATAAAACTTAAATATCTACAATCCATGTCATACATTGACAATATTGCTAATCTTTTAGCAACTAAAGATTCAGAAATTCCTAATTTATCAGCAAGATTTTCGAGCGCTTTATTAGTCGTTATGCTAGTTCGATAATTCATCTGCTTCCGTAGTGTAGCCATAAATATTTCTCCTTCTAAATACCTGTAGATACGAAAAAAGCCGTGACTCAACGAGAGCCACGGCGCATGTCCTGATTGTTACCCACCTAAGATTTCAATCAGGGCTTATCAATGGACTTGCAACGAGAACACATTATGCGGTCTGGCACGTCCTTTAGTTTGACTACACTTGTATCATTCACAAAGGAATGCTTACAAGACGGTATGACTAGGTATTTGTTAAACTTGAGTAGTTCAACACCGACTATTTTGACACTTTTCAAGCCTCACTTCCTTACCGGACTAGGCTTGCAAGGTCGTAGGCTTTTACAAGCCTGTCCGGTATCTTGAATTTTCTTTCATACAACTCTCGTACCCTTTCACAGAAGTCATCATCATCAAATTTGCTTAGGGGCATAGCCCTAGGGTTGACCTTAAATATCTTAGAAGCCATTCTTCTACTACTTAGTAGTATAATCCTTCTGGCTTTACATTGCCTGCTTTTTTTCATATTAAACTTTGCCTTTCATAGCTTCTAGTTGGGCTTCTGAGTTATTTAGTTCTTTCTTAAGCTTAGTTATTTGCAAAGCTAAATCGCTAGCAAGTTTATCCATACCTGCTAATATGCCGGCCATAACATCTGACTGATGTCTCACTAGCTTTGCTGTTTGTATCATCAAGCTATAAAGCTCATCAGGCCTATTTACTGACCCTCGTCTTCCTATCATTATTCCGTAAGGAAATAGTTCCTGCCCTACTGACCAGTCTATTACTAAAGCTACAGATCTAACTTCAGGAATGTTTTCAAGCACTTCATTTATAACTTCAGTAAACCTATCAGTAGCTTCTTCGTGTCTAAGCTTTACTGTTTTTACTGCTTCCGACTGTTTAATCATTATCTCTTCGCTCATTGCGTCTCCTAAGTTCTAGTTCTATTTCGTGCTCAATAGCTCTACTTGCCAACCACACAGGCAGTAACAGTATAAGGCTGAGACCATTAAAGCAACATAAAACTGTAATCCAAAATGATACGTGGTATCCAAGGCAAAATCGGCAAGATAAAAGTTCTCCTGCTAATGATGTGTATGCTGATTTAGATTCTCTCCACGCTTCAGCGTGAGCTCTAGCTGTAGAGAATATAGTGCCATCAAACCAAGCGTCTAAAGTTCCTTTGCTTGCTAATGCAATTATTAAAGTTGTTAGAATGGCTTCTATCAATTTAGCCTCCTTGCTATATAGAGTAATTATCAATCCTAGCGTACCCAAATAAGTGAGACATATTATCTATTTCTTCTACTACTTCTGGCCACTTTTTAAAGTCGAGTCTATTTAATTTTGCATGTCTTCTTGAATTTACTTTTGTAGGTTTAGGAAGTTTGCTTATTCCTAGCGAGCTTGTAAGAAGGTAGTAACCTTCGCTACTGCTTGACCTAAGGTCTTCAACCCTATAAAACTTGTCAGTTAGCTGCATACACAGCTTGTTCCAATTTATCCAAAACATAGCTGCCCTTAGAGCGCTATTTTTTATTTCTAATAAACCAGCTGATTCTTTTGACACAGCTTTCCATAAAGACCTTTTGTGTGTGGTTAGGCTAGATATAGCCGACCAAGGTTCTCTAACTTGATGAAGTACCGTAGGGTTTAGAGGCTGCCATATGTCCTTCAGCCTACTCATTACCATAGGCCAGCCTATTCCTCCGTCTTCCTGTAAGACTTCATGACCTATCTTGAATCCAGCGGCTTTTAGCTGTGAGTGTACAGCTGACGTTCCACTTCTTCCACATCCTACTATTACAAGCTTCATGCTTGGACTTCCTTGACTAGTAAAATAACAGACCGATCCTTTATTACCAGAATCGGTCTGTCCTCCTTAATACCTGTTCTTAGATCTCCTCTTACGATGATAGCCGCTACCGTTATATCGACTTTTTGTTAGTCTTATATAGGAGCTGTCAAGGTGACGAGTAAACTTACCTGGCGCCCAGAAAGGTTTACCCTCATTGATATTACTATCGGTTCGTAAAAATATGTAACAAAGAACAAAGCTAAAACAAATAGGTATAATTGACTTAAGAGCTGCTGCAGCCACTAGGCCACCTGCGATAACCCAAAAGCTTATTGTTACCTTATCGTCCTCAGGAGTGTACAATCTATAGCTCATTATTATTATAGAGTTCCATAGGGCCATTCACGTGATATACCTCTATCAGGAGGCGGCGACCCTTCATTAGGTCGATTGTGCTCTATATCGTAAGGAGGCTTAAGTGGATAATTCATGGAAGCTAAGTTTCCAAGCGCCAGTCTACTAGCTGGCAGCCTTTGGGTTGAAATCAATCCTGAACGCTCTAGAAACCTCTTAGGTGAACGGTTTGCCATTGAAACTTTACCTCTTTTTTTAAAGTAAGTGTATGTACCTAACGGGCTCACAAGGCTAGAATCCAGCGAAGGCTAAGACCATCAATAGAGCTATAAGACAGGCTAGGCCTATCGGCTCCATTGAATCAGCCATGCTGTATCCGTCAGAACCATACTCGTCCTCTACCCTCTCAGAGATTCTGTATAACATGATTAGTACTCCAAACCCAACAGATAAAGCCTCTAAAAGCCAAAAGAGCTTAGACGAAGTAGTAGCCAGAATAAAACAGGGGGCTATTCCTAACCTATCCTGTATTCTACCAGCAATACTCAATCTCGATGGTAAACCCTACAGCTTAGAAAAGCACTATCAATTTGAGTCGCTCTTCAATGTTTATATGCCTAGGCGCACCATATTGAAGACTGGGCGTCAGGTTGGTAAAAGCACGGTTATCTCGGCGCATGGAGTTATAACTTGTGCCACTATACCTTACTTTAGAAACCTTTATATTACTCCTTTGTTTGAACAGGTGCGCCGCCTGTCCAGTAACTACGTTCGCCCTTTTATAGAGCAGTCTCCGGTTAAATCAGTATTGATAGGCCCAGAGACAGAGAACAGTGTTTTGCAGCGAAGCTTTCGCAACAACAGCATGATGCAGTTCTCATTTGCCTTACTCGACGCCGACCGAGTGCGTGGTATTCGGGCTGATCAAGTGGTTATTGACGAAGTACAGGATATGGACGGTGACCATATACCTGTTATCCGTGAAACCATGTCAGCTAGCGAATGGGGAACCATGAAGATAGCTGGAACCCCTAAGACACTTGATAATACCATTGAAAGGGAATGGCTATCATCTTCACAGGCTGAGTGGTGTATAACCTGTAGCGCCTGCAAGTATCTAAATGTTTCGTCTGTTAATCATGACCTTATTGCCATGATTGGCCCGGTTAGGGCTGATATATGCGAAGAACGACCCGGCACAGTTTGCGCTAAGTGCTTCGCTATTATCCATCCCAGAAATGGAAGATGGATTCACAAACATCCTGAAAGAAGGTTAAACTATGCTGGCTATCATATTCCGCAACCAATTATGCATATTCACTACTCACGACCTGATAAGTGGGCTGAGTTGAATGCAAAGAGAGAAGGGATGGGAAACTATACGCATGAGAAATTCTTAAACGAAGTATTAGGTGAAAGCTCTGGAGCAGGTTTACAGCTTGTGTCCATGCTTGAACTGCAAGCAGCTTCAAATCCAGATCTTAAAAATAATCCTAGAGATCCATCTGCCAACTGTAAGGAAGAACTACTAAGAAAGTACGCACATCGAGTTCTCGCGGTTGACTGGGGAGGTGGCGGTGAGAAAGGCGTAAGCTTGACCGTGCTTGCTGTAATGGGAATTACGGCTACAGGTTTAATAGAGGTAATATGGGCAAAGAGGTTACTTACGCCTCATGACCATATGGCTGAAGCTGCAGAGTGTCTAAAGATTTACAGAATGTACAAATGCGAGTTTATAACTCATGACTTCTCAGGAGCAGGTGTAGTCAGAGAGACAGTGCTTGTTCAGTCAGGAATATCTCCATCTAGCTTGCTTCCAGTGCAGTACGTTAGGGCTGCTAGCAAAGGTATGTTTACCTATGTTCCAGCCGCTCCAGCTCATCCTAGGCCTCACTACAGAGCTGATAAGACTAGAAGCCTGCTTACTACATGTTCTGCAATTAGAACCAAGAAGATACGATTCTTTGCCTACGATTATATTAGCTCTGAAGATCCTGGACTTATTCAAGACTTCCTAGCCTTAATTGAGAACAAGACTACTACAGCTGCTGGATCTGACATATACACTATTCAGAGAAACCCAGCCATGTCTGATGACTTTGCTCAGTCAGTAAACATTGGAGCTTTGTGCTTATGGCACATGACAGGAAGATGGCCTGACTTCAAGACAGACAAGTACTCTATAACTAGAGAGCAGTCTATGGAGTCTGGAATGTCCGGTTGGAACACTTAAAGCTTGGTAGACCACTCATCCCAATTAATTGGGTCTATTACCCAGCAAGGTATTCTTGTGTCTGGATTGTTAGCGTAGTCTAGTATCGTCTTAGTAGCCAGTAGCGATTGTGCCAGTCTACTGGGCTCTAGCAGCGGTATGTTGTGAGCTTTACATGCGTTAAAGAGCTCTCTGCATTCCATCCATATATATTCACCAAACTTGACTACTCTTGTTGACTTACGCTTACAAGACTTTTCAAAGTAACCCATATTGATGAACTTACCACATAGAGCAGTGAACGAGTTGGTTATAGACTTGTTCAGGCTGTTTGATAAGTCTGAGTCTATCATGGTAGCTCCCATGATTAAGCCGTGAGTGGCTATCTTGTTTGCGTTGCACCAGTCTTCCAATGCATTAACTGTTTTGTGGATCAGATCGAATCCGGCTGTTTTATAACCGCACTTAGCCATCCAAGATAGAAAGTTTAGAGATAATTTGTTTAGTGCTGACTCTGTGTCTCTTGTTATCTCTACAGCACTTGGCCTAAGGTATACCCATCTAGATATGGTTCTACAGCCAAGAAGCGCCATGTAGTCCATTGAAATTATGCAGTTTCTAGCCCCTGTAGCCTTTTCTACTCCAAGCCTTTGAATAGGCGCGTCAGGCTTATCTGGAGCTATCACTACAGGTAATGTGCTTTTGGTTTCGTCGGCTAGGGTCGTAGATATGACTGACTTGGTAAATACAGGGCCTGTAAGTTTATTCGTATAGCACCCCAGTTTATTTCCAATAAATTTAATATCTTCAAAAGATTCTGGGTCTACCCCTATACCTACTGTGCCTAGTCCTATCTTGCTAGCTATTGCGTTAGCCATGCAAGGTATTATTACAGCCCACACCAATGCCGATTTCTCATCTGACAGAGCTCCTTTTTCAAAGGCTGTCATAGGCTCGTTAATAAAGCATTCAGTTCCGTTAAGCTTCCTATAGGTGTTTATGTCTGTTATCTCGCCTTTTGAGCCTATTTCGAACTTGTAGAAGCTATACTCTATGTCTTGCTTCTCTGCTGCTATAGCTGTAAGTACTTCTCTATCAGGAGGCTTAGACATCAGAGCTATCTTTGCTGCTACTTTAGAGTATCTGTTGTTACACACAGGTAGCTGCATATCGTTTTTAATACAGAATGCTTTAAGCCACTTTGAAAAGTTTTGATCTATAGCTGTCATGTTAGCTTTAAACGGAGCTTCTACTCCTCCACACTTTACCCTTCCTGTGTAGTAGTTCTTAGATCCCTCTATGGCTATCTTGTCTATTTTAAGAATAGCATCGCACATTAGCTTTTCTTTGCAGTAGATTCCGTCTGGTCTTTCTTCGTAGCTAACTCCATCGTAGGTTACTCTTGCCCAGCCTACGTCCAGTGGAGACGTCTCCACTTTCTTCTTAACAACACCAGAGGCATGGACCTTAGCTATCCACTTTGAAGGACCCATCCATCCAGCTTCCCAAGACCCTGGGTTTTGAGATACTCTTATAACCGAGCTAAAGGCTGATAGTGTTTCAGCTTTTTCACCTACTACTGTAATAACTTTGTTTTCAGAACTTAGCACTCTCCATGCATCCGACAGTCTTGATTCGTCTTCAGGTATGGCTAGTATTGGTGGAAAGCTGTTGTGCCTATCTACGTAGTCTAAGGCAAGCCTTACAGTATCTATCATGTCTCCGCTCACAACTAAGTTATCATGGCTTGACCTTAAGGCTTCCTCTAGGAACAGCATTCCGCATTCATTGTCGTGAGGACCCCATAGTTTATAGGACATGTGCCTACACACTACTCTTAGATCTGGGCTGGCAAGGTTTCCTATAATTACAAGCGTCTTTATTCTTCCTGGCATGTCAAAGGCTGGTATTACACATACTTCGTCCCATCCTTCTCCTGTAAATGTTCGGTTGTTTCCTAGGTTTACGTGGTCATGCCCGTTGTTTGACATAGTAAGTGCTTTATCTACGTCTAACTTATTGCAAAATCCTACAAGAGTGCTTCCTAGCGCTTCCCAGTTATGCCCTATTTTTAGACCCATCTTAGCAGCTATAACCCTGTGGTCTGGTAGCATATTCTTGCTGTTTTCTTTACACTTCTCCCATAACTCAAGCACTTTGACTCTCATGCCTATTGTTCGTATTAGGTAGTCTTGAACCTTTTTACCGTAATTTGCTGGTGAGTCGTCTATATCCCCGCTAGCCACTAACGCTGCAATAGCTTCGCTTACAGTTATTTTAAGCTTTCCAGCCATAAGCTCTATCATGTCTCCAGACTTGCGGCATGACTTACAGTAAAACCATTGTCCTGTTGTGGAGTAATCGTCATATATGGTAAGATTGCTTGGGCAGAAAGCGCACGGTATTTCAATTGGTAGCGCGCTGCTACTGGGTTTGATGTTTAGAATAGACATCACCTTGTTCCAACTAACACCGGCATGGAAGTTTAAACTAATCGGAGTATTTGCCATGATCTTAGACCAATCTAATGATGGAGCTGGAGTAGGGTTGCATAGTATGACCAAGCTTTACGAAGTTCCTGAGTTTGTTAAGTCAGCTTCTACGTCGGACATTACAGGACAAGGAGGCAACCTAGCTCCTAACGTTTATGGCGACACTAGGACTTTAAAGTTCCCATGCCACAGCTCACCTGCAACGTACGTTTCAATGTCTTACTTTTTAGACCAAGAACAGTCTCTTGGCAAGGTGGCTTCTGTAATCAAGTCACGAATACTTAAAGCTGCTGACTACTTTGGAATCCGAGCAGACGTCGATAGCCTTGTAGAAAAGCACGCAGCTCTCAGGACACATTCTGAGAACGACCTGTCTGACTCTGACTTCGCTATGGTAGTTAACTTTGAAGACGGTAACAAGTCTAGAAGCTACCCTTTGCGTAACTCTGGCGAAGTTAAAGCTGCAGCTGATTGGATTGAAAAGTTTGCTGGAGACATAAACTTCCATGATAGAAAGATTATATCTAGCAAGATATTAGACAAAGCTTCCGAGTATGGAGTCAAGTTGGACAACGATGATACGTTGAATAAGTTAGCAGCCAATGGCTTAGTGTCTAGGACTAAAGCCGCCAGCATGCTATTTGACAGAGCTAAGGCTCTTAAGACATTAAAGAAAGACTCAGACATACAGACTATGCTAGCAAAGACAGCTCAGCACGTATTAGAGTCTACTGATGCTGATTTAGATAAAGCAGCTTCAATTATAGAATCTGTAGATAAAGAGTATAAGCTTAAGTCTCTAGGTTCTTATTCTGACCTTTATTCTTTGTCTATTAAGAAAGCTTCAGAAACTTTAGACAGCCATGTTCAGCTTACTAACGGATCTGTATATAAAAAGGCCGCACTTGAATCTATAGCTCTAGATGAGTTAAGGAGCGTTTTCGGTGAAGAATTCACTGATAGGGTTTCAAGCGGCGGCCTCTTGGTGGACTCTGAGAAACTAGCAGAAGAGCTTACAACACTTCCTAGGAAGGATGCAGGCTTATTTGATAAGCTTGTAGACAGCCTTGGTGTAAAGACTGCCTACAAGAAAGCATCTTTCGATGCTATAAGAGTTGAAGACTTTATTCGGTAGAATCAGCAAGCTGATTCAAGAACCTAGATAGATAGCCTATACTGGACTTAACATCACTGATGATGATGTTATTACCAGGGCCATACATCTTGTCTCCAAGTGCAGCAGGATAAGCGTTAGCTACTCCGATTGCGTATGTCTCAACGCCAAATCTAGCTCTGGCGTCTTTCCTACACATATTAACATGCTCATGAGCAGAGTCGCCTCCGTAATTAGATCCGTTAGGTTGACCGTCAGAGATGACGATCATAACCTTACGTTTGTAATCAGGTCTTGATTCCTGCAAGTGCTTAGCTGCGTGCCACACAGAATAACCATCAAGGTTATTACCATGACCACACATCTTTAGGATGTTGTCAAGCGGTACGCTAGCATCTAGCTCATCGTATATAAGACGCATGTTCATCTCGTCAGAAGAACATACGCCCATATTATGCGCTTCACGAGATGACTCTTGAGCGCTGAAGCCTACTACAGTTAGGTCTACGTCTTTGATACCTTTACACAGCTTGGCAAGAATATAGGCAACCTCTGCGGCTTCCCTTATCCTTGACGAGTTGTTTCCGGTCTCGTTCTTCATAGAACCAGATTGATCTACAAGAAGGCAGATAGCTGTCTTATCTGAGTCACAGTGACTTCTACGGTAAAACACTGTGTCTAAGTCCATACCTATTTTGTATAGGCTGTTTGAGTGCAGCCTACCTGAGTTGTATCCAAATATCTTTTTGGATGCCTCTTTAGATTTGAAGCTAAACGAATCTCTAAGCCTTTCTGTAAATGCTTCTATCATTTGAATCCTAGCAGCGTCAAAGTATTTGGCGTTCTCGTTCTTGCTATCAGGAGGAACCCACACAGCCTTGATTGACAGACCTCCACCTCCGATACCACAAACTATTGGAACCCCTGGAGGAGAGATAGTGTCTTTCAACTCTGACGTTTTATCACCAGATATTGCATCTATTGAAGAAGCGTCAAAACAACTAGAGTTGCCTACTTTAGCAAGGCCGAATAGGCTCTCGTCTATTCCTGAGAACTTATCAGCACCTTTCTTTGGCAGAACAGGAGCTGGCTTTGAGCTTTCTTCTATTAAGCCTTCTTTGCTTAGTATGTTGACCATCTCTTCAGATGGGTCAGTCTCCTCTTGTTCTTCAGGAGCTACGTCGTATAGCTTTCTAAAGAGCTTAACTACCTCCTCTGCTAGGTACCACCTATCCTTAGGAGTTCTTACACTAGCTAGCCCTTCAGCTATAGCCATCTTACCTTCGTTGTAGCAACTTGGGATTTTGATGGGATCATGGCTGTGATACAAGTTCCACGCTAGACCTTTGACAAACGCTTTACTAGACGTTTTGCTTTCAGGTCCAGAACCATCGTGGTTCTTTAGCAGTTGCTTAATAACCTTTGAAGTTACTACGCTACTTGCTATTGAGTAGTTATCAAAGTATGGCTTGAAACCTCTCCAATCGTTGATAACATCTCCCCTAGCTATGGCAAACTCAATAGCCGACCATACGGATTTGACGTCCATATCATCGCTTCTAATAAACTCTTGGTAGGTGTCGTTGTCTATCTGCCTTTTGAGCTGCGCTGCCATCATAACTTGGCCGCACAAACTGTCTACAACGTCATCTTCTGTAACGCCACCGTCTGCCTTGACCAAGTCGTCAGGGCTGATGTAAATGGTGTTGTCACTGATTGTATTAACGTCAGTGCCGTCACTAAACTTAACTGAGAGCTTTCTCTCGTTCTCGTCACCTGAGTTCAGAATGACGTTAGCCGAACGACCTATAGCGCGTAAACCATCCTCGCATACCTTTTTAGCTTTATCCTGAGGGCTCTGAACTAGAGCCGTCGACGTATAACTTGTGTATGAATTGTAGTCATACCCACCATACAAATCGTCATTCCACGACTTCCAGTAGCTTTTTCTACCATAGTCAGCTCTGTATGCTGGATCATTGAACCATTCTTTGAATCCCATAATAATACCTCCAAGGACGGCGATATAAACCGCCGTCCTGCCTTAATTAAAACCCTAGAAGCTTGACACAAGATCGCTAGCGGTAGCGGCCTTAGCCGTATCACCATCGATTGATCCAAACTTACCTTTCAGCATTTCTAGAACCTGAGCCCTCTCAGAGTCTGCACCTGTACCTGCGCTGAAGTGATTGATAAGAGAAAAGCGAAGAGTCTTAACACCCCCACGCGTGAACTTACGAGCTGCGTTTAACAGCTCACGCGTGGAAACTGTGTGAGTGAACACGCTATCTATACCTTTTGCCTTACGGCGGATAGTATCGGCAATGTCCACTAGTTTAGTGGCGTTATCCACACTGATGTTAGTTCTCTTAACTAGCAGCTCGATCTCGTCTACCTTTGACAGGTAAGTGAGCTCTACAACATCGCTGAAGCGAGCACGTAGCGCTCTGTCTAACTTGATTGTACCGGTGTAAGCGGCACCCTCGTTCATAGTTGCGAACCAAACCAAGCCACCGCCGTCCCTAAGTATTGGTGATGGTTTGCGGTCCTGAATAAAGGTAGACCGATTGGTATCGAGCAACGGTAACAACACGTTCAGCACCTCGGGTGCCGCCCTGTTGATCTCGTCTAACAATATGACGTGGTTACCGGCAGATACAACCCTATCGAATGGAGATTCTTGCCAAGACATATTACCGCCTTTGAGGTCGAAGTGTCCGAACCACTGCTGCGCCTCCGTTACGTTAGCACAATCCATTTTTAGTAATGGTAGCTTATGCATAGCAGCGAACTGCTTTGCAAACTCGGTCTTACCGCAGCCGGTTGGACCTACCAAAATAACGTTTTGGCTCTCAGACTTACGCTCCTCTTGGAGCACCTCAAACAATTCTTTTGTATCCTTTGGCATGACATACGTCGAGTCCAGTTCCGGCACGAATGTACCAGTTCTATAGCTGAAACTTGTTTCTTCTGACCTCATATCTACTGAACTCCTTAAACCATTGAAACCCATTTCGTCCACATTTTTACCAGCTTGCTTTGGTTGATTAATCACAATAATTCTCCTCATCGAATTGGCCAAACAGATCAACATAGTCTTCCTCTACCACATCTATGGCAAAGGATGGAAGGCACGCTAACGTAGCGGCCTCCTTTTTTGATAGTAAACTCTTATCAATATAAGGCTCCATCAATAGCCGAAAGTACCTATCTACAACTTTCTTGTTGATAGTACTGCAAGGTATAGCTTTAGTCATATCCCAGCTAACTGAACCTAGTAACTTAGCTGGTATACTTTTTATACTTTTTAATTGTAGGGCACTTAACGTCTTTATGAACCTATTCTTTATAGCCTTATTATTGAATTGAAGTACTTGCTCCGTGCTTAACATAGCACCTCCTTTTAATACTTTCTAAAATCATAGTAAAGTAGAGGGTCTAATTGCCTAGAACAAGATACTATCTTGCCGTTTTTATTCTTAAGAACTGCCGACTCATTAGTCTGCATTTCTATAGTGAACCTTTTCTTTAGCTCCTCTAAGCTAAGTACGTTTTTTATTCCGTACTTAGCTTCAAGGTATTCTCTAGGGGCACCCATTTTGGATCCTCCTAGTTCTCAGAGAATTTTATACGATTTACTGGCTTCACTTTGTGAGCAGTCAAAGGCTTATCTTCTTTATCATTATTAAGATTAAATCCTTGTTTCTTAGCAGTCTTCTCTATTAACCTTTTGACCCACCTATCGTGAGCCGACTTGCTTCTGAACGAAGCTTTAGGTTCTTCTTCTATTCTTCCTTTCTTTGACACCCTGAAGTAATTTACTTCGTATATCTCTCCGTGAATGAAAAGGGTGCACGCAACTAAGTTGGCAATTTCCAACTTACGTATTTCCACAGCTGAAGCTGATGAATCAACTCCCTTCTTTACGAAATTATCCATATCACTAATTTGGGGATTTTCGTCATCAAGCTGTATGCATGTAGTTTTGACAGTAGCTACGTCGTTTTCACACGTAAATTCTACCAATACTGAATCAGGCCTTCCGCCTTTTCTTTTGCTAAGTCCCATGTATTCAGGGAATACTTGAGACCTGAAGAATGCTCTAGTCCAAATTCTCAAGCTTTTTCTTTTTGAGAATATTGAATCTATAGAGGTATCTACTTCTTTTCCGTTTACAATGGAAGTTATATCTTCATTTGACACAGTGATTACTTTTACACAGGTTTTAATTTCTTTTTTATTACTATCTGCCTTAGCCTTATCTGCTTTAAGAAACCCTGAAAATATCTCTTCCGGTGCTATTTTGTACTTCTTGATATCTTCCTTCATTGACTCCATCTTAGCGTATATGTCGCTCTCAGAATTATGGAGCATTACTATAAGTTCTGGCGTAGAAACGCCCTTCTTTCTTAAATCTTTTACAGCGTCATCTATTATAGCTATCAGTTTAGCCACTACTTCTTCACGTTCATAATCGTTATCCATTTTTATCTCCTTCATAACTGTTAGGACCTGACAACGCAAACACTAGATCAGAAACATACATCCACATTTCTTGAAGATACTGAGCGTACCTTTCAGAGTTGATGTGTGGCCATTCAACCTTTGTAGCTCGCACCTCACCGCACTTACTGGTTGATATCTGAAACGAGTAGTCATAGCACTTAGCCTCTACGTCTACTTTAAGCTTAGGCGCTATTTTGGATGTTGTATTCTCTATGGTTTTATAGATACTGTCTTTTAACGGAATTAAAGGACTCAAAAGAATTATGTAGCTTAAGATACCGTTTAATGGATCGTAAGACCCAAATATGCTAAAGCTTATCGCTCTATGCCCTACTACAGGGTGCACCGTAATGCCGCCTAAGTTGACTTCTCCTTGAAAACCTTTCCCTGTCATTTCAAACAGATCTAGACTTATAGCTCTATGAACTTTTGTTTGCAAAGGGTGCAAAGCATCTGCAGTCTCTTTTGCCCACCTGACAAACTTAGGTATCAGCCTGTCTTTTGCAAACCCTACCCTTACTTCTATAAGTGCGTTTTCTTCAGCGTCTTCACCGCGCTTGCGCACAGCTTCAGCTATAGCTTCTGCTACGTTGCTCATTTTTTCTCCTTTACTTAGGTGTAAAAATACAAAGCTACATCACCGTCTGGCGACTCTATGTCTAATGTATTTCTTATAGCGACGTGTCTATCAAACTACGTTGGTTACCAAGTAGTTGTTTATGTCGAACGAAGTGTCTTTAAACGGCTTCAGTTCTCTTTCTCCAGCCTTACTACTACCTACTAATCTAACCGCTGGAAGGTTATCTGGATGAAAGTAGCCTATAGAATAGGCTCTGTTCATTTTGTATATGTTAGTGTTAATAAAGTTAATTACTGAATACATGGATCCAGAGTTGTGACCTCTACTATTGAAATGATTAATTATGTCTTCTTCTGATTTACTATTAATACCTATCTCATTAAAGTTTTTATTAAGGTAAAAAGTAGGATTAAACGATCCGTTAGTAGCTACTAAAGCTTTGTCAAACAGCGACCGTTCACTGTCGGTGAATTCCATAGTAAGATCATTAAGCTCTTCCATAAACTCACCCTGTATAATAGGGTCTAACATAGCTCCAACGTTGTAATTAGCCCTGTGGTCTATTAAATCATTAGGGCACCGGAAGTGAAACGAAATCTTATATTTGCATCTTCCAAGGTTTGTAGCGCCACTAGCATCTGCTATGTATGTTTCAGTTGTACGTTTTTCGCTTATTAGAGCTGCGACGAATGGTACTACTTCCTCTTTAAACAAATCGTAAGCTTTAGAAAACACGCTGGCACTATTGAAGTACATATCAAACTCATAGTAAGCCTTGTGAAGCTTTGAAACGTCTACTAGCTCGTACAAGCTGTATGTGTTTCTTATGGTTAAATGCTTGTAAGCTTCATCTGTCGTAAGCTCTAGGACTTCTGAATTTAAAGGGATGGTTCTCCCAAACTTCAGTTTAATCACTGTAGCTTATCTCCTGCCAGCTTTCTTATTACTCCAGCAGTATTACCATTAGCAAGCTTTAAACTATCGATCTGCTTTATAAGACTTCTAAGGTTTTCTTTAACATAAGTCTTAATATCGTCAGACTTATCTTGCTGAGTCTTCCATATTGCTGAATACATCTCTGGATCGTCAGAAAACGTTTGGGCTACGTTTTCTGCTATTTTATCAGCATCTTCTCCAAGGCCTATTTTTAACACGTCAGGAGGATTATGTATTCCGTGAGACTTTACAACCTGAGAGATATACCCTACTATCTCGCTAGCGAACGGATTTTCTTCTCCATCATCTGGAGGGGATATCATTAAAGCCTCTGTGATGCCCCAAGCACACTCCGAAGGGTCTGCTGGATCAAACCATCTTGGGTCTAGGACGTCTCCTGATAAGATGTTGCACAGGTCGATGAAGTCAGGTAAGGACGTGTAGAACTGGTCAGTAGTGGCTATGTTTATAGCCGACATTAACCTGTTGAAAACTTTGTTAGGAATCTTTACTCCAAAGTCTTCTTCTATCTCTTGCCTTATGGTCATGGGGTCCCATTCTAGGCCTTCAGTACCGTATGAGTCTATAAAGCATATAAGAAGAACTGTGGCATAGGATTCACCGTTAAGCCATACAGCTTTTGATGTATCCCTGTGCTCATACGGCTTTACCTGACTACTGCCCTGTTCCATTACAGCCCTTCTTGTAGAGGCCATGAAATATGTACAAACCTAGAAGTAGAAGCTTCAAACTCCTTGTGACTCAGCGACTTACCTGACTCGTCTACCCACTCCATCCAAGGTGAACCTGAAATTCCTGGACGGTTCATCCCTAGCTTCTGGGATCCAAACTCAATAGCAGCTTCCCTTGAAGCCTTTGATTGCGCTTCCTCAAGGGAGGCAGCCTCAATAGTTACATTAGCCTTCTGGCCTACCTTTTCGGACTTCAACGCTATAGCCTTAATCATCTAAGTATCCTTTCTTTGTTTTATACCGATCGTGGGTCTATGTTACTGACCTTGCTGCCAGTTAGCAAACCCAATAGCTAAAAATTTGCATCAGACCCGTAACGTTTAGACTGTGAGGTCTAGACGTTACGGGTCTTATATTTGATAGCTATAGCTATACACTAGATTATGACGCAAAAACGGCTCCAATTTAGCTAGAAGGTAAGCTGTATAATTTTACCTGAATCGTTGGTATAAACTATCCTAGCCTGCTCTGTGTTCATTATGTCTTTAAGCTTTGCCTTATCAGCGTCTGATAGCTGAGCTATAGCCTTCTTTACCGACATTAGGTTTACAGCTATATTACGGGCCTTGGCTTGGCACGGCCTACAGCCTCCTTTTCTAACGCTTCCAACCTTAGCTCTAGCGTTATCTACGGCTATCTTTACAGCCTGTATTTGACCTGAAACCTTGGGGTCATTAAGTATGTTTATGACCATACCGTCGTCTATAATGACTAGTTTGCTTTTGATTTCTGACATAGCAGTCTCCTTAGTTTAGTGGGTCACCTATGGACACGGTTATTTCTGGTTGTATATCTTCCATAGTGTCCATTGTCTTTACAAGGATTTTAACATCACTTAGCATCATCTCCCAAGCCTCGTTAGCCGTGGCTTGAGATCTAAACACTAAGTCTACATAGCTCTTCCTAAACCATGCCGGATTAGCTCCAGGCTGTGGAGCGTTCTCATAAAACTCTTCTAAATCAGACGGAGAGCATATACCATCAAAGTCGTCCTGGTACGAGCCTGTGGATGCGCTTAAAGGTCCGCGCAAGTAACGAAATATAGCGTTACTCATTCCGTTAGCGTCTAAAGCTTCTACCTTCATTCTAAAGCCGTCAATGTTGTTTATGACGTATTTAGCCTGAACGTAACGCTTTAGCTTGATACCATGCTTGTCTGATGGTGTATCAGAAGAACTAAAAGAACTAGAAGAATCACTCATGCTTATGCCCTCCAGGCTATATACAGTGTACCTTAACTTACTCTCATATTCCAAAGATACTTTCTGCGTATCCGCGTCTAGCCACGCTTGACCATAGGATTATTCTTTTATCATTATTCCAGTTTTTAAGGTGCCACCCTCCCTGCCATAGCTGCTCGCCTATGCATATGTCTCCTCCGTTATGCCTAAGCCTTGAGTCAGGTATGTCGCACTCAGTTATACACTCCCTTTTAATAGCCCAGCACGACCCAGACGCAAAGTGTATTTTAAATCCATTAGGGGCTGCATTTCCAGCTTTATCTCTAAAGCTTACACCTTTAAACCAAGAGCCTGTTCTTATCCAACTTAGGTGTTCTTGGTTCATGCTAAAGAAGTATCTAGCACCTAGCATACCGACACTAGGGTCTGACTTTACGTTAGTTATTACAGCTTGGCAGAGCTTATCAAGCCAATGGTTATCAACATCAGCCATAGTGTCATCATCAAACCATATTACCCATTTGTTGGTTATAGGGTTATCTTTGTCGTGGAACATCTCTCTCATGCACGGGTATTTAAACTTGTTGCTGTCTGATCTGTAAAGAACAGATATCTGCTTGTTCTTGTGCATCTCTTCTGCCATAGCTATAGTTTCATCGCATGCCTGGTTAAGATACACTCTTAGGTCTAGCCTAGAACTTGGAACTCTAGCCAGTGCACTAAGGCAGCGCTTATGCATATCGAAGAACTTGCCGTACACTAGTAAACATAGTGTGACTTGTCCTCCTATCTCTTCGTGGTCCATTAGTGAGGTCAGTGGAGACGTCTCCACTAGGTTTACAACTAAAGGCTCATGTACTTTGGCTGGCTTCAGTACAGGAAGCTCAATCTTTCTTTTGGAAGTAACATCGTTATAGTCGTCGATTGTTACCTCTACTTTTACTTTTCTACCATCTGGAAGCACTAGGCTGGTTGGCTTATCAACTGACGGTAACATGTTATTCAAACTCCAATCTGGTAATGGTGGTAATATTCCGGTTAGATAGTAGTAAAGGACAGACTCTGTTATTTTGCTGGCTCCTATCATGTGCTGGCACAATGGAACAGTCTGCCCTTCAGGCTCAAGGTGTGGATAGCTGCAGTAAGACTTGTCTCCTTCAGACTTTAAAACTTTGTTTTTCCAGCAAGCTCTAGGGCCTCTGCAGCAGTCTAGTAGACCCATGGTGTGAAGGTACTTGTGAGGAACGTTTACGTTAAGACCTTTAAAAGCAGGGTTTTCTCTTACGTAGCCTTCCCACCACCACTCTTCTCTTCCTCCTGCTAGCACTACGCATGGCTTTTGCAGAGCTGCAGCCATGTGCATAGCCATAGTTATAGTGCATATAACTCCGTCAGAATGGTGTATCAAAGCCATCAGATCTCTTAGCGACGTTTTACCCCTAAGATCTATGGCTCCTTCTATGGTTCTGTGAAGGCTGGCTGGCTTTCCACCGCTGGCTCCAACCTGTACAAACTTTACACCCATAGATCTTAGTACGTCTACAGAGTCCTGTATGTCAAAGAACCTAGGGTGCTTGGTTGTAAAGTCTGCTTTACCTCCTGACAGCACTACCCAGTACCTGCCTTCAACTGCTCTTTTGCTGAGCTCAGATTCGGATAAGTGTAGGTCAGGTTTTGGATCGGTAAGGCTAAGCTTCATTCCAGACCTTTTTTCAAAGTCGTCATAGAATGCTTGCATGAAGTGTATAGGCTCTCTACCAGCTTTCCGTATGCCATCTCCGTAGCTTAAGTTATATACAGAGGCTCCTAACCTTCTATCTTTAAGCTTTACAATGTATGGGTTGTTTTCCCATATCTCTGGAAATGGGGTTTCTACGCCTATATCTACGGTATCAGAGTATGCCTTATATAGGTCTCTAACCACAGCTGTCATTACAAGGATGTCGCCAGCGGCTCTGTGGTGCCTTAGGATTATAGTTCGCTTAGACATAGTAACCTTCCAAAATCGACATACTACCTTTACGTTTAAATATGGGCAAGGTTACCAACAGTTAATATTCTATTTAATTACATTAAAGTCTGACAATTTTACAATACAGTTATCTGTTTTGTTAGTTGGATGTTCAATTTTTAATATTTCATATTTAAAGTTAACCTTTTTTAATAAACTCTCTAACCTGTTTCTGTACTCGTTTATGTTGTCTTCTTTAACAAGTACGTCTTCTATTACATAAACCCCTCCAACATTAAGTTTATGATAAGAGTTAATTAAAAAATTAAAATTAGGATCAGCTCTATGTAAGCTGTCATCTACCATAAGGTCAAATTTTAAATCTTTAAGAGCTGCGTTTTCCCACAAGCTCATGACAGAAAGCTCAGAAGTTTGATCAACGTAATAACTCTCTATTCTTTCTTCGCGTATTAATACGCTCTTATCAATGTCAGCTCCATATATAATTGCGTTTGGAAAGAACTCTCTCCATCCTCTTAGTGACGCGCCAGGTACTCCTTTTGGTCCCATGTTTGTAGGAATGAATCTGTTTGTAGTGCCTATGCCAAGTTCAAAGACCGATTTAACATCAAACCTACGGCTGTTAAATATCTTGTAATATTCTTTAGTATAGTTATGAAGTCCTAGCCCTTTATCGCTACCATACTTATGCATTATCGAGCAAAGTGGAGTTGTGGTTGTAGCTTCAGTCATAGTTGCCTTTATTAAATTGGTGGAGGTATTGTAGGTAATTCTTCAATCATAGTAGCATCTTGTATTGTCTTACGCCTAGCCGCAAACTCTTTAGCAAGGTCTGATCTAGCCTTTCCATAATACATGAGCAATACAGTCATATCTTGTATGGTTTCAAATTCAATTTCATTACCTTCCATACTGATTAATCCTGGTATAGGCAGGCCCATCGCTGATGCCTCTCTTGCAAGGGAAAACACCCCTACAATAAGGGCAACATCAGAAGGAGTAATACCCAGATGATATCCTTTACCAGAGTCCCATCCTGTTTTTTCTAAAACCGCCCAGTCACTATCTACATTTTGTAATAACCAAGCCTTTGCCTGAGAAAGAGCATCTGGAGGGGCTGAAGGTACGTAGTTCCAAGCTTGCTCTGCAAGATTAGATATAAACCTACCAGTCTCTGAAGTGGGTAAAACAGGCATAGTTACATTTCTTGTAACACCATCTGAATTTGTTTTAATTAGGCTAATGTTATAGATGTCCTCTGTTGCTACTCCTGAGGCATCTATCCTATTTGTTAAAATAATACTTAAACTTAACATACTTTTCTCCTATGTTTTAATAATGAAATTAATGACTAACGCTGGCGGTATGATACCAAATGGAGTCCCACCTCCGGTATAAGAATTAGAAAACGAGTGTGTATGAGTTGCGCTTTCTGTTCCAGTAGTCGTAGTATGTGTATGCCCGGCTGTGGCTCCCTGCGTATTTGGTGTCCCATTAGCACTTCTGTTAGCACCGTCCCTTAAGCCATAGGAACCAGATGATCCCACGTTTCTGCCCCAGCCATGTGTATGATCAGCTGATACCGTACCACTTGTAGCAGTATGCGTATGAGTAGCGCTTTGAGTTGCCGTGGCTGAGTTGTTGGTGTGAGTATGAGAGGCCATATTTGCTTCAGCTAATGTTACTGTTTCTGCTCCTAAAGTTGATCCTAAAGTCCTAGCCGTTAAAGATGTACCGGTTCCAGCACCAATTGGTAATCTACCCCTCATGTCAGGCAGCGTAAAGGTGTTATTCGAATTACCGGAGCCAAATGTAGTTCCAATGACTTTAAACAAATTACTGAAAGCCATTCTGCTTATGGTGCTTCCGTCGCAGACAAGCCAACCACTAGGGATAGTTGATCCAGAGAAACCCCTTATAACACCCGCTGGGGTGACAGATGCGACTAAGCCTTGAAACGCACTACCTTTAGGAGCGTTTGTTGGTACCATGCTATAATTAAAAGATCCAGCCACTTGTTCACCTATATCTTTATAATGAAATTAATGACTATTGATGGTGGCATAATTCCAAACGCAGTTGCAGCTGTTGCAGGCGTATTTGAGTTTGTAAATGTATGCGTGTGGTTAGCACTTTCAGTTCCTGTGGTAGTAGAATGCGTATGATTTTGCTGAATGCCACCAGTACTAGGTTGACCAGAACTACTAGCTGTGGCTGAATCGAATAAACCATACGAACCCGATGTGCCAGCAGTATGACTAAAATAATGTTGATGGTTCGCAGACGCTCCAGTAACGGTGTTGCTTGTGTGCGAATGAGTAGGGCTATCTGTTCCTATTGTAGCTGTATGAGTATGAGAAGGTAGATTAGTTATAGCCAGCGTAGCAGTCTCTGCACCAGCAGTAGCCGCTAACGCTCTTGTGGTTAGGCTGGGGCCAGACCCCACGCCCATAGGGCATCTGCCTCTCATATCAGGTAACGTAAACGTAGTATTTGAATTACCTGCCCCATAAGTCGTACCGATAACTTTAAATAAGCTTTGATAAACACTTCTGCTCACAGTACTTCCATCACATATTAGCCACCCATCAGGAGCAGTAGACCCAGCAAACATTTCTATCACTCCGGTCGGTATGACTGCAGTGTTAGATGGTGCAAACGCACTACCTTTAGGGGCGTTAGTTGGTATCGTGTTATATGCAAAAGCTCCAGCCAATTGTTCACCTATACTTTTATAATAAAATTAACAGCTATTGCCGGTAATAATATTCCAAATGCGGTTCCGCTGCCTGTAGGATCATTCGTAATGCTATGCGAATGAGTAGCGCTTGCATTTCCAAAAGTTGTTCCATGGTAATGATCAGCGGATTGGCCACCGGTTAACGGCGTACCAGAACTAGAACCCGTAAGAGTATCTATGATACCGACTTGCGAACCAGTAGTTCCTATAGGCTTATTATAACTATGCGTATGAGTCACGCTTTGATCTGAGCTTGTGCCTGTGTGCGTGTGTGTGGCGCTTTCTGTGCTTACTGAAGTGGTATGGGTGTGTGAAGGTAAATTAGTGGTAGCTAGTGTAGCTGTCTCTGCCCCCAAAGCTGTACCTAGCGTTCTTGCTGTTAGAGAAGTACCGGTACCCGCACCCATGGGCAACCTGCCCATCATGTCCGGTAGGGTGAATGTACTATTTGAATTACCGGCCCCGTATGTGGTTCCGATGACTTTAAATAAATCACTATATGCGCTTCTGCTGACAACACTTCCATCGCAAACTAACCAACCACTGGGGGCGGTAGAGCCAGCGAACATTTGTATGCTGCCTGCTGATATAGTAGTTTCTTGAACTGCCTGAAATGCAGAACCTTTTGGAGAGTTAATCGGAGTCACTCCGTAACTAAACGCTCCTGGCATTAGTATGCCCCTCCCATTACACATACTTGCAAAGCTGTAGTACTAGCAGTAGTAGTAACACTAACAGAGGCAAAAAGCTTAAATGTTGAAGGAAGAACTAGAGGGTTAGCAAAAGTTAAAGTAGTAGTAAATCCAGCAACAGTAGTCGAAGGAGTTATAGCGGTCACAAGTATTTCTGTGAATAAGAAAGCTGTAGTACCATCCCATACCCAAATGCCCACTATGTTACCGGCAGTTGCTGATGTAAAAGAAGTAGAGCAAGCATTAACTTGAATACTATCAATCCTTAGCCCATTGGTAGAAGTCGGCACAACTTCGATAATGTTTGCTGCTGCAAGGCTAGCTGTTGCTGTTGGGCCTCTAGTGGTACAGGCTGTTTGTGCTGCTAGTGTCTTTGCTACAAAGTACGGTGCTTGAGCAAATATAGGTGTTGCTGTTACTGGCATTATAAACCTCCAAAATTGTTAGCTAAGAAAATATCGCTTCCTGATGACTTAGAAGTTTGTGTACCCCAAGAAGGTGCTGCTGTTCCATTGGATTGCAATACTTGCCCCGCTGTTCCAGCAGCAAGAAAACTAGTTGCACCAGATGCAGTGTTGTAAGGAACTTGGCCAGCACCACCGCCAGCGAGACTAGTTGCAGTTGATGCGTTCCCTGTTAACGCTGCGGTGATAGTGCCAGCAGAAAAGTTACCAGAAGCATCTCTTTGAACTACATAAGAAGCGGTATTTGCACTTGCTGCGTTTATTCCAATTG
>Ga0209500_10000014_pt1 | contig 176192 bp, 221 predicted proteins | sample S_140212_EF_Meta_FD_187323 | JGI IMG/M metagenome (GOLD analysis project Ga0209500, IMG submission 187323) | Freshwater microbial communities from Lake Simoncouche, Canada to study carbon cycling - S_140212_EF_MetaG (SPAdes) (version 2) | ecosystem: Environmental > Aquatic > Freshwater > Lake...
GAAGATTTATCATTGTTATATTTTATATAATAGGTTCTGTTTTGGGAAAATATTTGGGTATGCAATTTGGTAATCCTCGTAATAAAATTTGGAATAAATTATTTAAAAAATGAAATAAAATTTATATGGATGTTTGGATTTTTTCACGAAATAGTGAAATAGATTATGAAAATAAAAGATTAATAGAAACTTTTACTAAAAAAAATATTACTTCTAAAGTAGTTGAACCAAGTTATTTTGATATTATCGTAAATACAAATATTAAAAACAGTATTTTATATAATGGACAATTGGTTGAATTACCTAAAATTGTATTAGTTAGAACAGGTGCCGAAACAAGTAATTTCATGTTGGCTGTATTAAGACAATTAGATAAAGCAGGAGTAATATGTATAAATGAAGCAGATTCCATAGAAACGGCTTCTGATAAGTTGAAAACTTCTCAAATATTATCACAACATAATATATCAATACCTAATACGATGATGGTAAAGCATCCTATTGATTCAACAATTGTAAAAAATAGAATAGGATTCCCATGTGTTGTTAAAGTAATTACAGGTACTCAAGGAATAGGGGTTTATTTATGTGAAAAACGTAGAGATTTTAATAAACTTATGGAGTTTATTCATAATGTAGGAATATCTAAAACATTATTAGTTCAAGAATATATAGGATTAAATCCAGGAGAAGATGTTAGAGTTTTAGTAATAGGAGGTAAAGTAATTGGTGCTATGAAAAGAACTGCACCTAAAGGAGATTTCAGAGCAAACATTTCAAATGGAGGAACTGGTGAAAAATTTGATGTAACACCTGAAATTGATTTTATAGCAAGAGAAACGGCGAGAGTACTAAATTTACATATAGCGGGAATTGATTTATTATTTCATAATGATGGATTTGTAGTATGTGAAGCAAATACTGCACCCGGATTTAAAGGTTTTGAAAAATATTGTGATGTTGATATTGCCGAATTAATAGTAGAATATATTGATTATAAATTATTCAAAAAAAATGTATAAATACATAATAGTATCTGATTTACATTTGGGAACAAAGCACAGTAAAGCAAAAGAGTTCTTAAAATTCATTGAAGAAAATCCATGTGATGAACTCATCTTAAACGGAGATATAGTAGATGGTTGGGCATTGCAAAGAGGAACAAAGTGGAGACCATCTCATACAAAAGTAATTGCTAAACTAATAAAACTATCTACAAAACAAAAGGTAGTTTGGATAAGAGGTAATCACGATGATTTTTTAAAAGATTTTACTGGTATTAATTTGGGTAATATAAAAATTAAAGAAGATTATATTATTACTGCAGATAAAAGATACTTTGTATTTCATGGGGATATTATAGATATATTCATTACAAAATACAAATGGTTATCACAAATAGGGGCAGTTGGATATGATTTAGCTTTATTACTAAATGATTTATATAATCGTTATCGTAAATGGAGAAACCTACCTTATTATTCAATATCACAAAGAATAAAAGAAGGTGTTAAGATAGCAACAAACTATGTAAATGATTTTGAAACAACGGCAATCCGAATGGCAAGTGAAAAGATGTGTGATGGTGTTATTTGTGGACACATACACCAACCTGCTGATAGAATGATAGGAGATAAACGATATTTAAATTCAGGTGATTGGGTTGAAAATATGACTGCAATTTGTATAAATGATAATAATAAAATAACAATAGAAAAAGTATAATACACATATCTATATATAAAAATAAAATGTTGTCCTCAAAAATATTATTTATTTTAAAAAGAAAACAAGAATACAATACTACAAATGATTATAGTATTGGATTAAGTACCGGACTGTACAATTCAGCTCAATTTATGAATCAAATGCTATTAGATGGTGGGTTTGATTCTCAAATGGTAGTTGTAAATGATAATAACGATATAGATAGAGAAGTAACTCTACACAAACCAACCCACGTTATTATTGAAGCCCTTTGGGTTGTTCCATCTAAATTTGAAGTTCTTTCCAAATTACACCCAAATGTTAAATGGGTAATTCGTTTACATAGCGAAATACCATTTTTAGCAAATGAAGGAATGGCAATGAATTGGATTGGGGAATATGGCAAATTTAATAATATTATTATTTCTTGCAATTCACCACAAACTACTAAAGATATTCAGTTTTATCTTACTAGCAAATTAGGTATTAATAAAAAAGTACAATTCTTACCAAATTTTTATCCACAAAACTATAAAAAGAAATCATTTAATAAAAAAACCGATGTTATAAATATTGGATGTTTTGGTGCAGTTAGACCTCTTAAAAACCACCTCATACAAGCAATTGCATCAATTAAGTTTGCCGATAAAATTGGTAAAAAATTACACTTTCATATTAATTCGGATAGGATTGAACAAAAGGGAGAACCAATACTTAATAATCTAATAGCTACATTTGAACAATTAAATCATAAAGGACATAAATTAGTTCATCATGAATGGAGTGTTAGAGAACAATTTATTCAATTATGTTCTACTATGGATATTGGTATTCAGGTATCTTTCAATGAAACTTTTAATATTGTAGGAGCTGATATAATTTCACAAGGAGTTCCTTTAGTGGCATCACCTGAAATCCCTTGGGCTAATTCATTATTTACTGCAAAACAAACAAATACGGATGAAATTGTAGATTCATTAAATTGTACTTATTCACATCCAACAATAAATGTATTATTAAATCAAAGAGGTCTTAAACAATATACAAATAAAACTAAAGAAATTTGGTTTGGGTTTTTCAAATAATATTTATATGGGTAATAAAATCCAAATAATTGAAAAATTTAAAAATACTATTAAGTATATTATTCATATTCTGTCTAACTTCCAAAGTTAACGGACAAACGTACACACAAACTTTTATAGATAAATGTAGTGGTGAGGTAAAAGTTGCCACTACTACTTACGTCAATGGAAACGCAGTTGTTTCATTCTATAATCAAATTAAAGTATTTACTCCTGCCGAAGTTCAAAGTGGAGCATTGCAAATGTGGTTACAAGCTACATATACTGCTTACTCTACAATGGGATGTCCTACCAATGTAGTAGTTCAACAGACAGTACAACAAACGGTAAATCAAGCAGTACAACAAGCAGCACAATCTGCGGCAACCCAAGCAGCGAGTGCTGCTGCATCACAAGCGGCAAGTTCTGCGGCAAGTGCAGCAGCCTCATCTGCGGCAAGCGGTGCGGCATCATCTGCGGCAAGCGGTGCGGCATCATCTGCGGCAGTTCCACCTCCACCACCTGCAGCTTCAACACCACCACCTGCGCAAAGTGGGGGTAGTTCATCATCTTCATCTAGTAGTAGTTCTTCATCATCTTCGTCACAAAGTGAGGGTAATTCTTCTTCAAACTCGTCAAAGAGTGAGGGTAGTTCATCTTCAAAATCGGAAACAAAGAGTGAATCTAAATCAGAATCAAAATCTGAAAGTAAGAGTGAGGAAAAAAAAGAAGAATCCAAATCGGAATCTAAAAAAGAAGAAAAGAAGGAAGAATCTAAGGAAGAGAAAAAAGAAGAAAAGAAAGAGGAGAAAAAGGAAGAAAAGAAAAAGGTACAAAATTTAAACCCATTACTATTGGCATCGGATTTAACAACATCTCAAGGTGCTGATGGTGAATGGTCTGTAATTCTTTCAAATGGAGTATCTCGCTCATCTATGGCAGGTGATGAGACGTATTCATTAAGCTCTATGATTTGGAGTAATTTAAAACAATTTGCCCTAAGTGGTGGTTATACTAAAATGAACTTTGCAGATGGAGCACTAAAATCCATAAACTCATATTCATTAACGGGTGCTTATTTAGCAGGAAACTATATGGGATTGGTTGGTGCAACTGTAATAATACCACATCCAAAATTTGGAACATATGGATATAATGTTGGTATTGTAAATCTATTTATTGGAAGTGAGTATAGTATGAGTACTTCGGGTGTTATATTTTGGACTAAACCATATCAGGTAAGTAAAAAATTAACATTATCACCACAAATATTTACAATGAGCCCAAGCGGCAGTTGGAATACTTCAACAGGACAATTTAGTATGAGTAAAGATATTGGATTTTTAGTGGGTAGTTCTTTTGATTATAAAATCAGTAAAAGATTTGGGTTGAGTATCAATTATAAAATCAATACATCAACCGCATCTGCTGCACCTATGTTAAGTAACTTCTTAATTGGTTCAAGATTAATGCTTTAATCCAATTTCAAAGGTTCTTTGTGTTCTCTTTGTTTTCTAAATCCGTAATCTTTGGTAGTTTTGGAGATGGTAGCTCCCAATGAGCTACACACCACCAAAATTGCTATAAATAAATTCAACATAATTTCTAATTAAAGGGTAACTAATTCTCTTTTAATTTCTGTAACTATTTTGAATGATTTTGTAGAAACTATTTCTTTTTTTTCATTCTTAATTTCAATACGATAAACACCATCTAATGAACTATCAAATGAAAATATTTTTTTAGATGCAAAATATTCTGTATGAATCAATTCCCCATCACCATTGTAGATGTTTGCCATCAATTTTTCGTTTGGAGATTCTACTAAAAACTTAAATTTTCCAATTGAATGGATTGAAACAGGCGATGTAGCATTTGCATTCAAAGCCGCTACTAACAAAATTGATGTAATAAGTGTTTTCATAAAATTGTGTTTTTTTGTTTAATATATAACTATTTGTATATAGATATTAGAAAAATACCAAAAAAAACTAAAAAATAGGATTTTCCTAATAAGTTGATGAAAGTTCTTTAAATTATACAATTATGAAATTGTTAAGAACTTTTTAAATGCTATTATATATTTATAGGAAACAAAAACATAAATATGAAACAATTTTTACTATTAATTTTACTATTTTCCACAACATTATTATTTGGACAAGATGTTGTAATTTTAAAACACCAAAACTACACAACCCATTTCAGTAAATCAAAAAAGTATCCTGTAATGGTTCAATGGGAAACTACTCATGCGATGGTAGGGTGTCCAACTCCACTAAAAAGAAAAGATAATTTCAAACCAGACCCACAATTACCAACGGAAACTAACATAGGTGCAGACTATGTAAAGAGTGGATACGATAGAGGACACGTAATGCCAGCAGCTGATAATCTTTGCCAAACACCACAAATACAAGATGAGTGTTTTTATTTCTCTAATATGATTCCACAAACACATAGATTAAATGCGGGAGATTGGAAATCATTGGAAACTGCAACTCGTAATTGGGCATTAATTAGTTCAAAGGTAAGAATATGGAGTGGGGCAATTGGAGAACAAAAGAAAATAGGTTCAATATCAGTTCCTACACAATGTTGGAAAGTTGTAAATATAGCAGGTAAATGGACTGCATACTTATTCAACAACGATTTATCTAATCCTGATGGTTTTGCAAATAACGAAGTACCATTAGCACAAATAGAAAAATTAACAGGTTTCACATTTAAATAACATATGCGTAAAGAACTAAAAGTAGAATGGGATACCGAACTTCGTTTAATGAATGAATTAAGTAATACCTTATTATCTAATGATTTAAATGCATCAAATACAATAATAGTAACAGTATCAACTGATTATTCATCCGTAATAGGTCAATACCTTCGTCACCAATTAACCAATAAGGGTGAGATATGTGAAGGATTTGGTATAGATGTACCATATCCAGATGAATCCTTTAATGAGAAATTTGTAAAAGAAGTTTGTGATATGTTTAAAATGCATTGGGATAGTATAGGAGATAAAACAATCCTATTGGTAGAAGCAGGTGTAATACGTGGGGGTAATTATACAAAGGTGGTAGATATAATAAAAAATGAATTAAGTATAACTCAAACTGTACTAACATTAACTATGTATGAGAATATACATAGTAAGTGGAAATCTAATTTTGTAGGGGAATACTATGATGATGAAACCGAAGACCTTACTTTTTGGTGGGAAAAATATAACAATCATTGGAAAAATAATTAAAAAATAATTCAACTTTTGCTTGACTTTTAATCCAGAATTTTGTATCTTTACTATGTAATAAATGATAGAGATATGGAAAATTTAATTGGTCAAATGGTAAACGTATGTGTTTCCAAAGGTGGTAAAACTGCCACAAAACTCCTTAAAGTTTGTAAGGTAAAAGCTCGTTCAGTTCTATTCATTGAGGTAGATAAAGAAAATCGTAAGAATACATTCCGTAAAGTTAAAATCAAAGATATTACATCACAAGGTGTTGCAAATGATATACCATATATGTATATTAAAGATGGTGTGTTGCCTGATAAGTGGGAATCATCGTGGGATGCAATTGGTAATTTCTCCCCATCGGTTCAACAAAATTACGGAAGATATTATAGTAATCGTTCAAAAGGTTGGGCACCAGTAATTAGAGCACCCAAAGGAGCATCAATGGATGCGTTAGCAGTTTCGGTATCAACTCGTTCAACTACCAATTCCGCTGCAGGTTTTCCAATGGTGTAAAAATAAATCACAAAAGACTTGACTTTCTCATTAGAATTTAGTACCTTTATTATATGTGAGAGTGAGAGTTAAAAAATTAAAATTTAAAATCTAAAACAAATAAAATTATGAACTATTCAGAATTATCAAAATTATCAGTAGAAGAATTAAGAAACATCAATCAGATTGTTGTTGAGTTAATCAAACAAAAACGTACTGTAGAATCCCTACAAAATAAAGCGGGATTAAAAGTGGGCATGAAGGTTAAAGTTAATCACCCCAAATTGCAAGGTAGAGAATTGGAGGTTGTTAAAATCAACCGAACTAAAGCCAATCTGCGAGTGATTGGTGGGTTTGCTTCTTACAACGTACCAGTTTCTTTAATTCAATATTAATCCTTAAAATCTAAAAGATATGAAAGATTATAACAACCCTATTGTTGATAAGTTTATTGAGAAAGTAAATTCTGAAATCAAAGAGTATTACACAACTCATTTATCAAATCTAACACCCAAACCGATGGAGATGCGTGTTGGTACTAAATTTATCAAATTAATCAGCAACGGAAGTGTGTGGGGATTTATCTCCCGATTTGATGGTGATTACAAAGGAGTTCCAATTAAGAAAGGTGATTTAATGAAAGCAGCTTCTCGTGATTCTCCTGCTAAACATAGTAGAGGAAACATCATTGATGGAACTGCTAGATATGGTGTGTATGGTGTAACTTATTTGTAAAATAATTTAAAAATAATTGAGAAAAGGCTTGTATAATTCAAGCCTTTTTTGTATCTTTACTAAGTAGTGAGAGTGGTAATAATTAAAAGATAAAATTTAAAAGTATGAACAGAGAACAAAATTACAAAACGATTTTTAGTGATATAGACGGGACTTTGATTGAGCAAGTTCGTTTTGAAGATTTAAACCCGAACATAGTAAATGTGTTGCCAGGTGTTTTAGAGAAATTCAATGAGTGGTATGAAGAAGGACATTACATTGTTTTAACAACTGCCAGACCAGAACATTTGAGAGAGGTTACTATTCATCAAATGGGTGTAGCAGGTATTCGTTACCATCAGTTAGTAATGGGTATCGGTAGAGAGGAACGAATTCTAATCAACAACAATTCAAAAGGAGAACCAAACGCACCAAGAGCTATGGCAGTTGCCGTTGGTAGAGATGCCGGTTTCAACAATTCTGATTGGAATAGTGTTGGATTATAATTTTTATTTATATTTATAAGAAACATTTTGATATGATAAAATTAAAGTCTTTATTAAACGAAAAGTACGATTTGGAAACTTATCACAAATCTTATACATCAGCAATTAATGCGGCAAAAGAATACGCAGAAAAGAAAGGGTATGAGATTAACGATGATGATTCATTCACAAAGATTGGAATGGGACCTCGTAAACCATCGGAAGGAAAAACTAATAGATTTAGTATTGAATTATCCAAAGATGGAAAACCTTCTAGAAAACTACTTCATATTCAGGTATACGGAATGAGAGATACTTATGAATTAAACGCATACATACAATAATGATGAAACTAAAAGACCTATTAAAAGAGAATTGGGATGTTAAGGATGGTAAGGTATTATCAAACGGCAAACTTGTAGGATATTACGAATTTGATAGAGATTCCGATTCATTTTGGGTTGATGATGTGCAGAAAGGAAAAGGTCAATTATCATTTGATAGTAAGAGAGAAGTTGAAGATTACTTTAAGAAAAACGAAAAGGATGCTATTAAACATTTAGGAAAATTAAGAGAATCCCTTTCAGAAGAAACTGCATCTGAAATCATAAAAGATTTGGATAAAGTAAGAAATGATTTGATTAAAAAAGTTGATGTTCTAATTGCTAAAAAGAAAAAACTTTACTCAAATGTTGATATAACAACACCAATGAGTGCAGATGAAAAACAATTAGATAAAGATATCCAATCTATATTTTCACAAATTCAACAAATAATTCAACAAAAAAGAAAAATTAAGAATGAATCAATAAACGAAGCAACAATGCACCCTATGACAAGAGAAATAGCATTGGATAATCTTAGAGAGGTAATCTTAAATATCAAACCATATAGTAGAGAAGTAGTTAAACATTGTGAAGCTGCTATTAAAATCATAGAAAAGTTCGAAGCAAAATGATAACATTAAAATCCTTATTAAAAGAATCAGTAGATTTAGATAAAGCAAAAGAAATCTACAACAATGGTATAGACCTTTATGCAAAAATAGAAGGGTTGCAGAAAGAAATAGACACTGCCAAAGAAGAGTATGAAAATTTGCGTAAAGGTTTATTAAATGCCGAATATACCAATTTGATTGATAAAGCAAAAAAACTATATCCAAACGCAAAGGGTGTTAAAAAAGTTGGAGATGGGGTATTAGTTCAATTACCAAAGGGTGAGTTTATAGAAAAACCATATGATGAAGCAACTAAACTTTCATCCGAAATTGGAACACCATCATCTGTAAAAGTTGCGGGTAAATATGACATGAATAAACCTGGTTCATATTCTGCTACTGTATTTAATGGATTTTATGCAGAGCTTAGTGCTCCATATATTAAATCAGTAACAAACTTACCAAGATGGAATAGTGATTCTAAAAAATTAAAATAATGATAAAGTTAAAATCCCTATTGAAAGAAGGAAAAATTTCTATTTCGGAATTAAATCCAAATGACCAAAAACAAATTAAACAATTAGAAAGTATAATTGGGGGAAAGCTAGATACTATTTATGTAGGTGGGAGTGAGCGTTTTGTTGCAAGTATAAAAATATCACCAGGATATAGTGCATACGAATTTACACTAGATATTATGAGAAAATTATTAAAATTTCCTATCACTCATGTTACAGGTGGTCATGATATTGTAAATGTTTATTTTAAATAAGAAAAAATGATAAAGTTAAAATCACTATTGAAAGAAACAGATGCAAAGTTTGATTTTGCACAAGCAAGTGGTGTTGAGTTTTATGCTTCATCTCCAAAAAACAATATAGTATTATTACCAAAATCAAGAAAAGAAATTGAAAAGATTGATACTATAAAAGAAAAATTAGGTGATGGTGCAGATGATGATTTTTTATCATTACTTAAAATCCGTATAGAAAAGAAATTAGGAATATCAGTAATACCAAATAAAAGATACGAAGGAGCAGGTTACGCATTTGATATTGATATTGATGAATTAATAAAGAAGTTGTAAATGATTAAACTGAGTGATTTATTACCTGAATTGGAAATACCATCCGGAAAATGGGTGGATATGGACACGTCTCAAATAGACAAAGAAGGTATGAAACACATTTGGAAAATCTATTCAGATGCATATTCTGCACAAAGTTTGGATTTTTCAGCATCAGGAGCATCGGAATTACAATCTAAATACAAAGCTATAAAACTGATAGATGTAGATGAGGATAAAATACCAGATGCATTTATCATATACAAACCAACAAAGTTTGGAAACAAAATGGCATTACTTGCAGCAGATGTTGATAAGAGAGATGCAAAGAGAGCCGTAGTTAAAAAAGCAATTGAGTTGGTAAAGACAAGTGGGTGGTTTGTAGAAGCATCTGCTAAGATGGAAGATATAATGCAATCATCGGGAGCACCTGTTGTAACAGATGAAAAAAAGATAATGGATATATTGGGTAACGAGAAAGCACCGGAGTTCACAGGTGATGGATATTACACTCGTACGTTAACAAAAGTAAATAAAAGAATAACTAAAAGAATATACGGAAGACCGAAATGATTAAATTGGTAAATATATTAAACGAAATTACAAAGCTAAAAGAGTGGCAAGGTAGTTTAATGGATTTACGAAATGATACTAAATTACCATCTGAATTAAATAAAGTTGGTAAAGATATTATAAGTAAAAACCCAAATACAAAGACAGCTGATTGTTGGGTTAGTGATATAAATTATAATGATGCTGGTTCAATACGTTCTGTTTCAGGTTCTATAACTATTAAATGGAAAGTATATCGTAGAAAGAATTATTCATTAGAATTTACTTATATTTTTGATAACGGAAATATAAAAACGGCAAATACACAAAAAATATATTAGATACAATGATTAAATTAAAAGACTTATTAAATCCATCAATATTAAACGAAGGAGTTGATGACCCTGGTATTCTTAAATGTGTATTTTTAGCAGGAGGACCTGGTAGTGGTAAATCCAAAGTAGCGGGTGATTTATTTGGTATTCAAGGTATCACATCATTTTCAGCATCTGGATTTAAATTAATAAATTCCGATACTGCGTTTGAAGCACAATTGAGAAAGAGTGGTATTGACCCGAAAGATTTAGGTAAAATTGAAAAAGAGAATCCTGAATTGTGGAAAGCTATTACGGAAGACCCAAATGGACAAAGAGAACAAGGTAAAAAAATCACAAAAGCTCAGAAAGCATTTTATGAAGAAGGTAGATTGGGTATGATTGTAGATGGAACTGGTGATGATACTGCTAAAATCAAAAAACAAAAAGAACACGCAGAATCATTAGGATATGATACTTATATGGTTTTTGTAAATACATCATTGGAAGTTGCACAATTTCGTAACTCAAAAAGAAGTAGAACTTTGCCAGAAGATTTAGTTACCCAAATTTGGAAAGAATGTCAGCATAATTTAGGAGCATTTCAAACTATGTTTAGTGGTAATTTTCGTATTATTGATAATACAAAAGATGGTAACAACATAACAAAAGATATTCAAAAAGCAGTTGATGGATTTATTAGAGAAAGATTATACAATCCAATTGGTAAACAATGGATAACAACTGCAAGAGCATTGAAAAACGCAAATTTAATTAAAAAATAATGAAAGCAGGTAGATACGATTTAGATGAGGCATCTATGGGTAGAATATACCAGCATGTAGTTTCTAATCCTAATATGAAAAGTTGGGGAATAGTAACTGCAAGTAGAGGTAAACTAACACCTGCTGAAAACAAACAAAGAAATAAAGAGTTAGAAAACGATTTGCGTAAATTAGGTCTTGGATTTATACACGTAGATGGTATGTGGAGAGAATGTAAAGACCAAAGTATTGATTATAGTAAATGTCCGGATAATATGAAAGTACCAACGGAAGAAAAATCATACTTTGTTCCAAATGTATCCAAAAAAGATATTAATAAATTAGGTAACAAATACCAACAAGATAGTGTATTATTTGCAGATGGTGAAACAAAGGAAAAAGGTGAAGCAACTTATATTAGTGCTAACGGAAGTGAGTTCAATATAGGTAACTTTACACCTGATAAAATTTCACAGGGTTATTCTAAAATGAAAGGTGGTAAAGTATTTACTTTTTTAGAACCAGGAGATAAAGGAGAAACCCCAAAAGAAAAACCTAAAAAGGAAGAACCTAAAAAACAAGAACCCCAATCTACTGATATGAAATTAAAATCATTAGTACCAAAAGGAATTCTTGATAAAATGGTTAAGAATCCGGAAACAGGAAATATGATTAAATTGAAATCAGCATTAAAAAAAGATAAAACATCATCTGTATATAAAACTGCAGTTGGTGTGGTAAAACAATCAAAAAAATAAAAAGTTATATATTTAATATTATAATCAAACAAAATAAAATGAAAAAATTATCGTTTATAGTAGCTTTGATGCTTGGAGTAAGTATCTCTGCAAGTGCACAAGAATGGTTTTTAACTGCTACGCGTAAGGGTGGACCATCCGATGGATATATTACAGGTGGATTTATGAAAAAAGGATGGGGATTTTATGCAGGATTACCATACGATGAAGTTAAATCTGCAAATTCAAGTGGTATTGCAATTCCTCCTGGAGTTAATACATCTACGGGAACTATTTCACCTAATATGAAGTTTGGTGTTTTACGTCAGTTAAAAGAGGATAAAGCAATTTTAGGATTTGGTATTCAACCAACATCTGCTGGAAACAAACCAAATGCATTTTTAATGTATAATCCATTAAGACCATCAAATGTTTTAAATTTATGGACAATTGGTAATTTAGTAGGTAGTGATTTTACATTAGGATTAGGACTTTCGTATAAGTTAAAATAAGGGGATGACTGGTTTTGACAGGAATCTTAATAAGTATAGTTGATGCAAGCAAGGTTAGATGGAAACCTTTGAAGACCTATCAAACAATAAGTGCAAACGTAGAATTATCTACTATGACTTTCGGAGATGCTATGGCATGGATGAATTCATTTGATTACGCAGTAGCTGCCTAATCTTTCCCGTATCACTCATGGGATTTAAAAAGAAGTGAACAGAAGTGAGGTCTCGTTTGAGGTTCTACCTATTAAAGTGAACCTCCCACAGTTGAGAGTGATAATGGCAAAATAGAAACTCTATATTTTTTCAGTTTAGAAAAATTGAATAAGCTTGTGAATGAAACATATTGGTTAATTCTTTGGACTTGGGTTCGAATCCCAACATCTCCACAAAAAAAAATATTAGAAAAGACTTGACATTGTTAAAAACTTTTCGTATATTTGTAATGTTGTTCAGAAGTAGGAAGCATAGATGGTGTAAGTAAACATAGCTGAAAATGTTCAACAAAAAAAATATTAGAAAAGACTTGACATTGTTAAAAACTTTTCGTATATTTGTATCATAATAAATCGCGGGGAGGATGTTGGTTTTCCCACCGGTCTCATAAGCCAGGTCTACGATAGTTCGATTCTATCTCCCGCAACTAAAAAGTTTTTGAAAAAAGACTTGGATATATGAAAAAAGTTTCGTATATTTGTAAAACCTTTAGGAATGATTGTTGAAGCCAACATCTAATAAAACCGAATGTGTGAAGCCCAACCATAAGTGGTAAGCTATAAAGCCGGAAACAATCAATCTTAAAAAAAATATTAGAAAAGACTTGACAATATCAAAAACTTTTCGTATATTTGTTAAACAATTTGAGACCAAAAGGTGATGAAAGATACTCGGTCAAATCAAATGAAAAACGTTCTTTAAAATATAAACACATAGTAGACTTGTTCTACATAGTGTACATCGGCCGCATATGGTCGTTAAATAAACTACGAAAGTAGGATAAAGTGAACCATTTGGTTAAGTGGTTTGCGACTTCGTAAGGAGTTCGAGTATGCAAGTGGAATATCATTAGACCTGTGTAGTGAGGGTAACTCCGTAGCGAAATGGTTGAATGACTGGGCTAAGTAGAAGTTCAGTTGAGGTAGGAATACCAATAAGAATAATCCATAGAGTTAATGCAAGAAGTAAGAACTTAATCTCTTCTTATCATTGCGTGATTCAATATTAAAGGTTGCTTAAAACCGAAAGGTATGATGAAGTACGAGTGGTGTCGTTATCATCCTTACCTACATCTCACCAAAGAGTGGGTAGTGAAGTAATCTTAAAATATGGTGTTAGAGATAACACATTGAGTAGTTCAGTATTCTGTTGTTCAAAAGATAACGGAGCAGGTTGGCGAACCACTACTTGAAACTATCTACAAACCAAAACTCAATTTGCTATACGGTGCAAACTTAAACAAAAAGAGCAAAAGTGTTCGCCAGTTGCAAACGAAAGGTGCGTACATAGTAGGGAGATGTTCCCTGCCACGATACCTCCGCAAGAGGTCTGTGATTCTTTCTAAAAGCTTCTAACACCGCAAGTGTGAATCTGTTCGGCAGAATAGAAGAAGTAGAGTAAAAAGAGAGTAGTTTGTAACTCAAAGAGTGGTTCACTTAAATAACCCGCATTGAATCATTACTATCCAAAAGATGGTGGAAACGTTGGGAAACAATAATCCAACAAAAGATGGTTCGTTTATGGAGTATTCTCATCCATATCTTTTATAAGCGAGATTGGTGTAATGGTAGCACGCTGGCCGTCCAGGTCGGAGGAGGGGGTTCAATTCCTTTGTTTCGCTCCATAAGCGGAATTAGTGTAATGGTAGCACAGCAGCCGTCCAGGTTGCAAGTTGGAGTTCGATTCTCTGGTCCCGCTCTAAGTAATTAAATTACTTTTTTTTAACCAAAAATAAAAAAATTACATATATATTATTAAATAACAAAGAAATGAAAACTTTTAACCTACATACGATTAGTTATCAACCGATGCCAACTTTGGCGTGGGGAGGCACAAATGTGTGTGATTTTAATTCAAAGAGAATTGAAATGCAGTTAGGGGCAAACATAATTTTAGAATAAACAAACTAAAATATAGTAATGTAACAAACCCCTAACTTAATCAGTTAGGGGTTTTTTGTTTTAAGTTGATGTAGCTCAGAGGCAGAGCGGGAACCTGTTAAGTTCTAGGTCGGGATATCGTAATTCTCCATCAACGCAAGTAGAGTTCTTTGACATAAGCAGGTATAGCACAACGGTTAGTGCTCTGGTCTTCCAAACCGGAGATTTCGGTTCGAATCCGAATACCTGCTCATATTGCCCGATGGTGTAATGGTTAGCATAACAGATTTTGATTCTGTTTGTATAGGTTCGAATCCTATTCGGGCATCCACATAGAAGATTAGCTCAGTTGGTTAGAGCATTTGGTTTACATCCAAAGGGTCATAGGTTCGAATCCTATATTTTCTACATTTGGGAGTTATGCACGAATTGGTTAGGCGTTAGACTGTAAATCTGGTAATCCGCATGGATAGGTGGTTCGAATCCATCAACTCTCACAATTGGAAATGTAGCTCAGCAGGTAGAGCACTAGACTGAAGATTTAGGTGTCGGTGGTTCGAACCCACCCGTTTCCACATTTTTTAACAATTTAAACAATTTATACTATGGAAAGTGACAAGTATGATAAACAAAAGACTTCGTAGCTCAGTTGGTTAGAGCACCTCACTTTTAATGAGGGAGTCGTGAGTTCGAGTCTCACCGGGGTCACAATATAGGGTAGTAGAGGAGTTAGGTTTATCTCGCTTCGTTTGGGACGAAGAGCACACAGGTTCGAATCCTGTTTACCCTACACATAGGAATATAGCTCAACTGGTTAGAGCATTTGCCTGATACGCAGAAGGTTGTAGATTCGAGTTCTACTATTCCTACATATCTCTTTGGTGCAATGGTAGCATAACGGATTCCAAACCCGTAGATGAAAGTTCGAATCTTTCAGGGGGTGCATAATAGTTCCGTAGTTTAACGGATAAAATGATTGGCTACGAACCAATTGATGGGAGTTCGATTCTCTCCGGAACTACAAAAACACAATGCTGGGTTTCCTAATAGTAACGGCGTGAACATATGTAAGTAAACTATAAGATTCTAGTAATAAGTGGAAGATGGATTCCCCACGGCTAAAGTGTTTTTTAATTGTCAGGTTGGCCGAGATGGTTTAGGTGGTGTTCTGCAAAAGCATTTACGTTGGTTCGAATCCAACACTTGACTCAGATTGCGTGACTTAGTGGAAAAGAACTTTCTCTCATAAGGAAGGTCAATTGAGTTCGAACCTCAAACACGCAACGATTATATGGTGTTTATAGTGTTAATGGTTAGCACGTCAGTTTGTGGTACTGATAGTATGGGTTCGAATCCCATTAAACACCCCCAACTGTCCGTATGGTGGAATGGAAGACACGGTGGTCTTAGAAACCACTTTTTGCAGGTTCGAGTCCTGCTATGGATACTTAAATTTGAATACTATGATTTACAAAAGATTGAGTGATGGTAGTAAAGTTCAGTTAGATGAGTATATTAAAAAATATATGACTCAATACGAAGATGTGGATATCCTTATAGGTTGTGATTCACAGAACTTTGCAAGAGGAACGGTATATGCTATTGTAGTTGCATTATACAGACCTGGCAAAGGTGCTCATGTTCTATTTAACAGATGGACTGCACCAAAAGAATACACTCGTTCTATCAGATTGTTAAACGAAGTATGGTATGCAATTGAAGTTGCTGAAAAGTTAAGAGAATCAGATGTACCAAAAGTAAAATGGATTGATGTAGACTTGAATCCAGACCCGAGATATAAATCAAATGAAGTGTTTAGACAAGCAGTTGGTATGGTTGAAGGTATGGGTTATCAGGTTAGATACAAAACATTAGGTCCGATTGCAACTTATGCAGCAGACCATTTAGTAAAAATGTAAAATAATGTTAGGATATATTAAAGTTTTTTTGTATATTTGTTAAACAAAATCGGTAAAAGTATTGATTTTAAATGTAAAAAATAAAATTCAGAAAAGACTTGATTTTATCAAAAAGTTTTTGTATATTTGTATAAGTTCATTGAAATAGTGGTGATTAAAAATGCTCCGTTCGTCTAATTGGTTAGGACATCCGCCTTTCACGTGGAAGCTTACGGGTTCGAGTCCCGTACGGAGTACAATGTATCAAATGTGCAGTGAAAGTTAATGTAGGCATACATTAATGAGGTGGGTTCGAGTCCCGTATAATAATTCCCATCTGTAAAAAGAAGGGGGAAGCCAAGTAACTGATAACACATTATAGCCGGAGGGTTGTGCACCTTGTCTAAGAGACCCTAATAGTTCCTAATAGCTGGTATGGAACTGATACATATTTGCTCTCAAAGCATTGCAGGCGATGCACTTGACTTGTAATCAAGATAATTCGGTTCGATTCCGGATGAGAGCTCTTGGTACTTTTTTGTACCAACAACAAAACAAACGAAGACTGAGGTGTAACCCCTCGGTATATAAAATCCAAAATGGTCCTGTTGAAGCCGGAATAGTCATACAGGTCAGGAGAGAGTTACTATAAGTGGGGAGTAATTAACCCAATACGAAATGTAACCGCCAATGAAAATTGGTTATGATGTGTATAAGGACACAATAAGTTTGTTTTATTTATGATTACTGAAATTGAATGATACGAGCCCCGAAAGTTCGAAATGAGTCAAATCAGTAATCAAATTTGGTTCATTGGTTGAATGGTCACAATACCACCCTGTCACGGTGTGTGGTACGGGTTCGAATCCCGTATGAACCGCAATAGTTTAATTTAAATAAATAAAAAATGAAAGAAGTAGGATTAAGCATTATGTTATTTTTCAACACTTTATTAGGTGGTGTAGACCCTGCATTATCAAATGAAAGAGATGCTATTGCAAACATTAAAAAAGAAATTAAAGTTTTGCAAAGAGAAATTGAATGGGAATCTGTAACAATAACAGATTACGCAACCCGTTGGGTAAAGATTAAAAAGATTAATGATAAGATTGACAACCTTAAAAATCAGATTAAAACAATTGAGGTTCGTGCTAAACTAAAAGAAAAGTGGGCAGCAGAAGATTCATTGGAAATTATTAAACAATATCCACCAATTGAATTGAAATTAGAGAAAACATCCGAAAGTAAAGATGATAAATCTATTAATATTTAAGTTATATAAAATGCAACTATGATGTAATTGGATAGCATAAGACTCTTCTAAAGTTTTCGTATAGGTTCGAACCCTATTAGTTGTACAAAAAAACATAGTTTTTAACAAGTTCATTTTAACAAGAATGAAATCATTCTTAATTCTATCACTAAACAAAAAAAATATGAGATTATTAATATGTTTAATTTTAATAGTAAATACGGCATTAGCTAAACCAATCGTTACAAACTCTAAAATAGAAAAAGAAGTAGTATTAAAGTATATGGATAGTGTGGGGATAAAATATCCAGAAATAGTGTGGGCACAAGCTATTTTGGAAACCGGACATTTTCGTTCAAAAATATTCCGATACAACAATAATATGTTTGGAATGCGTTTGGCTAGATTTAGAAAACGTACTGCAATAGGTAAACGATTTGGTTATGCTATATATTCAAGTTGGCAAGAAAGCATAATTGATTATAAATACTTTCAGAATAGATTTATAGGTAAAATTCGTAATAAAAAAGATTACTTTAAATATTTGAATAAGTATTATAGTAGTAGTAGAAGCTATTCAAAATTAGTTAAAAAAATAATGTTAACTACCACATCAGTAAAATATAAATTAAAAGGTACGGAATCTAAACCTGAAATAGATAAAGAAGTTGAATCACCAAAACCAAGAACAGGTATTGAAGTGGATAAAAATGGTGATGGTACAATGGATGGTATTGATTTTGATGGTGATGGTAAAATTGATATGTACTTTGCGTACAGACAATTCAAACGTGTGTGGGGAGATTTTGATGGTAATGGTGAAGAAGAATGTTTAAAATTTGATAAAATTAGAGATGTGTATGCTAAACATTCTGGATAAAATAGTTTATGAATTGGAAAGATATTACAAAATTACAAAGGTGTAGTTTTAGTTTGGAGGAATGGCTGAGTGGCTTAAAGCAGCAGTTTACTAAACTGTCGTATCGTAAGGTACCTGGGGTTCGAATCCCTATTCCTCTACAATGTAACGATTCGTAAGAATGACGGAACGGACGCTAAGTATGAAATGGAAACTTTTTGAAACTCGTATAAAGGAGTGAATCAGACACAAACCGTACAGACGTTACATTATTTTGGGGATTTAGCTGAGTTGGTTTTAGCACTTGCCTTGCACGCAAGAGACATAGGTTCGAATCCTATATTCTCCACAACACCATCTCTAATTGACATATAGGAGGAAACAACTTATGGATATATTATCATTCGGTTTAGGAATTGCAGTGGTTGTGATTATTGGATTATCAGTAATTGCGGTTATTGCTTTTGTTAAGGCAAGGAAAATAGAAAAACAAATAGAGCATATAGAATCTGATATTTACAGAACAATTGGAACTGAAATAACAGAAACGCATCGTAGAATCGATGACTTTGAAAAAGATGTTTATTCTCAATTAGATTCGAGAATAGACAAATTAGAAAATAAACTAACAACTAAAAAATAAAGTTGATTAGGGGTGGTGTTAATATGGACTTGTAGCTCAGTTGGTCAGTAGCAGTGCTCTCATAAAGCAAAGGTCGATGGTTCGAATCCATACTGGTCCACCATAAAAAATCGGTTATGTATGAAGTTTTTTATAATAAATTTATAAAATAAATCAAAAAAGACTTGACTTTGATTGCAAAATTTTGTATCTTTATTATATGTTCCGATGAGAACCAGTAAAACTTAAAATTCAAAAAAAATGATAACATCTTTAATAATAGAAAAAATAGAAGAAAAAATTAAATTACATCATAAATTATATAGATTTCCGGTAAAAGCTGAAATATGGGAAGATATATTTGACCAATGTATAAATGGAATGAATTCAAATTGGAGTGTAGGTGGGCATAGTGTTGGAGCAGATGTTATTTCGGAAAAATATGGAGTTAGATACCAAATGAAATCAGGTGAAATTAATTTAAAAAATAATACTATAAAATGGAGTGGTCATCGTACAACAAAGCATGAAACAATTGAAGAAAAAATAAATTTTATTTCTAAAAATCATTACGATAAATATGTAATGTTAGCAAGAAATTCCAATGAATGGAAAAGAGGTATTAAAAAATATTATTTAATTACTTTTGATTCATCTTTAATAGAATATTCAAAATTAGAATGGAATGAAACTTTTTCAAAAAAAGGAAAGTTATCGGGATGGGTTGGTAAAAATAAAAATCTACCATATTCGGCAAAAATTTCATTAAGTATGTCGGGTCAATTGTGGCCGGAATCTGATATTAATTATTTGGGAACTCCAATTGAAATTACTATACAATAATGATAGAAAATTTTTTAAATGTAAAAAGTAGTTTAAGAAATTTATCAGATGATGAATTTTATGAAATCTTACCAACTTTAAGTAAAGAATTAGAAAGTATTGATTTTTATCATAACTATTCTGAAAATGAATTAAAAAAAGATTGGATGAATTTGCAATATTGGAATGCTTCAATATCTGAAATAGCATCAACACAAAGGATTGGGATGAAGTTGTGTGAACAATTTTTTCCTAATTTTTATAATATTGAAAATAAAAAAGGAAATTCTTTTAAATCATTATGGAAAGCTGATAATTTAGAAAAAGTTTTAAAATGGAATAGAAAATCCCATACAACTCCATATCTTTCAGAATTAAAAAGAGGTATATATTTTAATTTTAGTTTGGCAAAATCAACTATGTTTAGACCTCAATTGGCAAAAATAGTTGTCAGTAATTTACAAGCAAAAAGAGTTTTAGACCCGTGTGCAGGTTGGGGTGGTAGAATGTTAGGTACGGTTTCTGCTGGTGCAACCTATGTTGCATTTGAACCAAATACGGAAACATATAATGGTTTGGTAAAATTATCTAAATTTTTAGGTATAGATGATAAAGTTTTAATCATAAAAGATTCTGCTTTACAAATGGACAAATATGATATTGGCGAATTTGATTTGATATTAACATCACCACCGTATTTTGATTTAGAAGTTTATTCACATGAGGATACTCAATCTGTAAAGGGATGTGATTCATATCAAATGTGGGTTGATACGTTTTTGAAACCATTAATTGAATTATCTTTAATTAGATTAAAACCAAACGGATGGAGTTGTTGGAATGTTCATAATATTGGAAAAATGAAAATGATTGAAGATGTTAAGAGTATACACATTGGATATAATGCTAATAAAATATATTCCATAACATCATCAAAAAGACAAACCAATCAAACTAATATACAAAAAAAGAATTCAGATATTACAATTTGTTATTCTAAAACTGAGCTAGAAAAAAAAGAAACTAAATTTAATAAATTTTTTGAATAAAGTTATTAAAGACTTAAAGAATTACGAAGAAGAGTAAAAGGAGAGTTGGCAGAGTTGGTCTATTGCACTTGTCTTGAAAACAAGAGACTGTTACAGGTCCGGGGGTTCGAATCCCTCACTCTCCTCACATTGTGGTATGGTGAAATATGATTGGCACGTGTGCTAATCCGGCAAACACTCCTTCCTGTCTCGGAGGCGGGGATAAAGAAATAGGTTAGTAATATGGGGTAGACCACCAAGCCGGCCGGCGGATGCTACTAACTGAATCTCCCTTTGCATGGTTCGAATCCTGCTACCACAGCCATTTGGAAATATGAAATATTTTTCGTATATTTGTTAAAAGAAACAATAATAAGAATTAAATTATGGCAGAATTTAGTAAACAATATTGTGAGATTCACGACCCAGAAATGCCTTGGGATTTTGATATTGAAGAAATTGCAACAGAAATACCAAGAGGATATTACAAATCAATCATATGTGAAGGATTTGGTTTCGTTGGTATTGGGGTTGGAATGAATGGTGATATACAATTACTATTCGCAGATAAAATTGGTGATGAATTTGACAAAGTAAATTACAATCACTTCATCAAAAAACAAAAAGAATCAACGGATGGAATCTAAAAAAGAACAACATTTAGAGTTGATGGATAGAATACATATAGCATCAATTAATTTAGATGACCACATTTTAAATCACCCTATTTCATTGGAAAATTCAGATGTAAAATATCATTTAGAATTAGCATTGGATAATTTATTAATAGCATACTCAAACTTAGGTTATATATCAGATGAAAATAACTCACATTAGTGATACACACAATCACCACTCAAAACTTCAAGAAGACCTGCCAGGTGGAGACCTTTTAATCCATAGTGGTGATTTTACATCCATTGGTAGAAGGTCTGAAATTGAACGATTTATCAAATGGTTCAACAAAATAGATAACTACACAAACAAAGTATTTATCGCAGGTAATCACGACTTAACATTTGAATCGGAAGTATTACAACGTAAGAAAGCAGATTGGTTTGATGGACCTAAAGTGTATGAAGAACCTGCTGATGAAGCAAAACCACAATGGTTATGTGAATTGTTGGAAGTTGGATTAGCAGGTGGTGTATTCTATTTGGAAAACGAAAGCATTACACTAGCTGGCGTAAAGATTTGGGGTTCTCCTTTCTCTCCTACATTTGGTAGAGATTGGGCATTCAATGTAAACAGAGGAGCAGATTCAATCCAAATGTGGAATCAAATACCAGAGGATACCGATATTGTAATTACTCACGGACCTATGTATGGAGCATTAGATGTAGCATATAATAGTGGATTGCCAGTTGGATGTGAAGACCTTTACAATAGATTACAGGTTGTAAAACCACATCTACACTTTTGTGGACACGTTCACGAAGGTTATGGGTATAAGCAAGTAGGTGATATGTATTCCTTTAATGGTGCATCCGTATCATTGGAATATCAATATAAAAACAAACCAATTACTTTTGATTATAATTTTAATACAAAAGATATAAACTTTTTAATGTAATATGACAACACGATACAGAATATGGGAATTTATTAGATATGGTATCCTAAGATTTTTTACAAACATTTGGAGATTCCGCAGGGAATTATACAACCATCAATGGTGGGATTATCATTATACATTGGAGATGATTCATCGTTCTTTATCTATTATGGTTGTTAAATTAGAGAAGGATGGGATTGAAGAAAATATCAGTAGAGGTAAGAAAGTTGCTAAAATTAAAAGAGCAATTCAATTATTAGACAATCGTTTGAATGATACTTATATTGAACAAGCAGAAGCAGAATTCGGTAAATTGCATTTGAAGCCATTGGAGTCTGAAGATTTAGGAAATGGGACTAGTAGATTATTGGATACCAACACCAAAGAAGAAAACGAACATAACAAAAGAGTATTCAAATTAGCATCTACAATAGATGATAGAGAATGGAGAGAGTTGTGGAATATCTTTAAAGGACAATCTATTTTAGATTATGAGAAATATTTTAAAACAATACCAAAAGAAGAACAAGCAGATGGGTGGAACAACTGGTACAATGGTTCTGATATGAGGGGGTGGTGGGATTAATCGGATAACATAAATAAGATAATATGATAGTATTAGGATTAGTAGCATTTCTAGCATTAGGATATATTTGTTGGATATGGGTTAAAGGAATTGATTATATGAAAGAAAATCATCCCGATTATAAAGGAGATGATTTATTCGGTAAGTTTGATGAAAATGATAAAAACCAAATAGCATAATTTAAATTAAATACAATGATAGAATTTATTAACAAATACCAAAAATTTATTACAGGAGCAGGAGCATTATCAGTATTGATTTTGTGTCACTTTCAAGAAATTGAAATCAGAGAGTTAAGAGCATCTTTAAAAAGAGTAGCTGAAACTAAAAACGCAATAGCAAAGATTGATTCAATGCAAAAGGATTTGTATCAAGCATCCGTTATTATAGATAAGTATGATAGAGCAATTGATGAGTTCAAACAAACTAATCCAACAGAAGCAGCAAAATTAGAACATAATATTCATACAATAGACTAATGGAAGTAGAACAATTTACAATAATTAAAAATCTTCTTGAAGAAATAAGAGATTTGTTAGCAACCAATCAATCACAACCAACAACAAAAATCACAGTAGTTGGTAATGGACAAGGTCAGAAAACAACAAAAGGATTGAAATCGGATGAAGATTTTTCTTTATAAAAATATATTTTAGAAAAGGCTTGACATTTTGCGAATAATTGTGTATATTGTAAGGTAATTGAGAGTGAGAGACGTTTCTCCTCTTTTAACCCCTTTCCGATATGACTTTTTTAAAAATGTGTGCTTCTTACGATTCTTATTTCAATTATTTATTTGGTGATGTAAACCAGATTTCAGGTTTCAAACCAATTTCATCTAAAAAAGACATTGTTGATTTGATTATCAAAAATGATTTGATGTATCACAACAATTACATCTCCAAATCAATCTACAAAAGAGCAGAAAAACATTTGATAAAATGTTTAACAATTATTTCGTAATATGCTTGACATTACGGATATTTTTTCGTATATTGTAGAATAATTAATAAAACAACATAAATTTCCGAGCTATGAGTTTTTTCAACAAATTTAAGGGTACTGATTCAAAGAAATCGGCATCTTCCTATTGGTTTGATGAGCACGATTCATCCTATGATTATTTGGATTTATATTCAGATATGAGTGGTGATGAGTTAGCATCTTATAAGAAAACCAATGACCTTTATAAGTTATCGGCAACCCGCAGAGCGATTGCTAACTTCGTTCAGATTGTAACACAGAAAAACATTCCTGTTTCATTTGCTACTAAATCTAACTCCTGTACAGATGGAGAGAAAGTTATTCTATCAGCAGATGTGGATAATAACTTTGACGTTTCTGTGGGTTTAGCATTACACGAAGGTTCTCACATTGTTCTTTCTGATTTTGGTTTACTAACTGAAATGATTACGGCATTTGATACATATCGTTACGCAAAAATGGATATTGAACAACGTGGTGGTGGTGATATTGTTTCTAAAATTGAATACACCATTAACAACTGTAAGTTCAAAGATGGTTTACGTGAAATGTACTATCCGACTGGAAAGATTGGTAGTAAAGTTTCAGTAGATATGGAAATCAAAAATCTAATCGGTTCTCTAACCAATTGGATTGAAGATAGACGTATTGACCGTTACATTTACAATTCGGCACCTGGTTATAGAGATTACTACACATCTATGTATGATTTCTACTTCAATGATAAAGCAATTACTAAAGGTATTGCTTCAGATGAATATACGGATGAGAATATTGAATCTTATATGTTCCGTATCATTAACCTACATAATGAGAAAACAGACCTTTCTAAACTAAAAGGTTTGAGAGAAATCTATCGTTTGATTGACCTTAAAAACATTGACCGTTTGAAATCAACTGAAGATGTGTTTAATCTTTCTATTGATGTTACTGCTATTATCTTAGATAACATTGCTTATAGTGCAGGTAGTGGTAAAGGTGGTGATAAAGGTGAAGTTGAAAAAGGTGATGGTAATCCGACCGGAGAAGCCGATGGTAATGGAGAATCAACCGATGGTGAAGGTGGTGAAGGTGATGGTATCCAAATGGAAGCCGGTGATGATTTTGAAGGAACTGATTCAGATGGTGATTCTGATGGAGATACTTCATCTACTTCCGATATCAAAAAAGGTAAAGAAACTTTATCTGCTAGTTCTAAAAGACAATTGGATAAGAAAATCCAAAAGCAAAAAGACTTCTTAGATGGTAAGATTAAGAAGAAACAAATCTCTAAAGGTGAAGCTGAAAAATTACAAAACATTGTAGATTCAGATACGCAAGTTGTTAGAGTTGGTAATGATTACGAAACAAAATACTCAATTACTAAAGGTGTGGATTGTATTGTAGTTAAGAACTTAACAGAAAATTTGTTAGAGCAGGAAGATTTTCCTTTCTCTAGAATTGATTGGAAAACTAAGAAACCTTACGAATGGGCAATTGATGATGTAACCAAAGGAATTACATTAGGAAACATATTAGGTAAGAAATTGCAAGTTCGTAATGAGAGTCGTGAAACGGTTTACAGTAGATTAACCAAAGGTAAGATTGATGGTAGAATGGTTGCTTCATTAGGATACAATAATGAGAATGTGTTTTATACAAAGGATGTAGACCAATATAAGAAAGCAAACTTACACATCTCTATTGACTATTCTGGTTCTATGAGTGGTGATAAGTTACGAAAGGCAATCACATCTACGGTAGCAATTGTTAAAGCATGCCAGATGGCAAGAAACATTAATGTGCAAGTATCCATTCGTTCTACAGATAGTAGTTACAAAGCATTACCTTACATCGCAGTTGTGTATGATTCTACAAAGAATACATTTAGACAATTCTGTAAGTATATGAGTATCTTACAAGCAAACAATACTACACCAGAAGGTTTATGTTTTGAAGCAATTCAAAAACAATTAATCCCATCATCCAATGATACGGATTCTTATTTCTTAAACTTTTCTGATGGACAACCTTGTTATTCTATTGGTACGGCTGATGATTCTATTAACTATCAAGGAGAAGCAGCAGCAGAACACACAAAGAAACAGATAAACAAAATGAGAAATGCTGGAATTAATACTTTATCGTATTTCATTTCAGATTATTCAGAGGAAAGAATTCAAAGTACCGGAGATTGGAAAATATTCCAAAAGTGTTACGGAAAGGATGCCAAAGCAGTAAACGTAGAAAATATGATGCAAGTAGCAAAAACAATGAACGAATTGTTTTTATCAAAGTAAAGCTCGGAAAGCGGTAAGATTGGGGACCTAAAAAATCCCCTTTTTTATTAAAAGTTTTTTACAAATTGCTTGTTTAATTGCGTAAAATTTTGTATATTGCATAGTATTAATTGATAAACGAAACATTATGAGCTTAACGAAACAGTATTATTTTGACCAATTGGGATTTGATACCAATTCCATCTACGATGATGTGGAATACAATAACCCACCATTAGATTTGTTTTCTGATGAAATCCAATGCGAGTTTACAGACCAACAAATTTACGAAGCAGAGTTACTCTCCGATTATCTGCGAGAAGCAGGAAATATTTAAAAAATAATTGAAGTTTTGCTTGACTTTCTCATCAGAATTTCGTATATTGTAGAATAAATTATTAATAACGATAAACTTTTAATCTTAACCCCTTTTATTATGGCTACCAATTTGAAAAAATCCGATGTTATTGTAGGTTTCACTAACGAAATCTACCAAGTTATCCAATTAGGTCGTTCCTTTGCGATGTTGACCGTTGATAACAAACCTGCTTCCAAATTAGCTGGTGTTTCTAAAGCCCGTATGAAACAGGCATTAGATGAAAACAAAGCCATTCGTGGTTATGTTTCCAAATCCGGCAAAACCACTTACAAACTTGTTGAAATTGATGAGTTTCGTAATCTCGCTCACCAAACTCCGGAAGTTAAATCTGAATCAGTTTCAGAAGCATTTGAAACACATGAAGCACTAAAATCATTCATTCACGACAAAGGTTATTCATTCAAACCAAAAGGTTTATTTATGGATGAATTGAAGTGGAAGTACTTACTTCGTTCAGCAGTTAGAGGTAAGAACATTATGATGACAGGACCGACTGGTTGTGGTAAAACCTTAGCCGCTCAATCATTGGTTAAATCTCTTAATCGTCCTGATTTCTACTTCAACTTAGGAGCAACGCAAGACCCGAGAGCAACTTTGATTGGTAACACTCACTTTGATAAAGTGAAAGGTACTTTCTTCTCTGAATCTGCGTTTGTTAAAGCAATCAAAACTCCTAACTCAATCGTATTATTAGATGAGTTAAGTAGAGCACATCCAGAAGCATGGAACATTTTGATGACTGTGTTGGATGCAGGACAACGTTACTTACGTTTAGATGAGGCAGACGGTTCTCCAATCGTTAAGGTTGCAGAAGGTGTTACATTCATCGCAACTGCTAACATTGGTAATGAGTATACATCAACCCGTATTATGGACCGTGCAATTATGGACCGATTCGTAACGATTGAAATGAGCTTGTTGGATAAGGATTCGGAATTTGATTTGTTAAAACTTATCTATCCAGAAGCTGATGAATATTCATTGAATGCATTAGCAGAGATTGCCTCTACAACACGTGAGTTAATTAAAACGGATGCCAGTAAGATTTCAACAATCTTATCTACTCGTACTAACGTAGAAGCAGCCGGTTTGGTTTACGATGGTTTCACATTGTTAGAAGCCGCTGAGATTGCTATCTTACCTTACTTCTCCGCTGATGGTGGTTTAGATTCGGAAAGAACCTTTATGAAGCAGTTAGTTCAAAAATACATCAAATCTGAAAATGGTGAGGAAAATAAACTCTTCAATGAAGTAGAAGATTCAACCGAAGAAACTATCGTTTGGTAGCGGTAGTTTTAAAGGGGGGTTTAAATGGGGGAGTGGCTTCCACTCCTCCCATTTTTTACCTAATAACTCCCAATTTTTAAACTCTAAAATTTTATAGAAATGACAACATTTAACGATTTAACATTTAACAGACTACCCGATGGTATGGGTATTCAATGCCGTATTGATTTTCCAAACGGATATGGTGCAAGTATAGTAAAAGGTCCTTATACCTATGGTGGAAGAGACGGATTATTTGAATTAGCAGTATTAGGTTCAGGTGGTGAAATATCATATGAAACACCAATTACAGATGATGTGGTTGGATATTTAACAGAAGATGGAGTATCGGCATTATTAGCAGAGATTGAATTACTATGAGACGTAAAGAATATACCAAAGATAAGGTAAAACAAATGCGTGTAAATAGAAACACGTTGAAACCGATTGACCCATTAGTTGCTGATTTATATGCCAAAAAAGTTGGTAAGTTGCGAGCAGCGGGACACTTTACAATTGATGGGTTTAAAAAACTTATTAAAAAAGAAGATGGTAAACTTGGGGGTTGATGGTGGTAAAATTTACCAAACAGGGTTATCATTCAGCACCATTCAAAGGAATGGACATGGTGAATCACCACACATTAGTGGGTATCTGGTATCGGCATCTGATGCTGACAAAGGTAAATACCGATTGAAGGGATGGTTTAATGAGGATGGTACAATTAGAATAGAACTTGTAGATTAATAACATATGTGGTATTGGATTGGGTTGGTATGGTTATTGTTGTGTTATCCTTTAGCAAGAAACATTGATAAAGAAATGGCACAAGGTGATAATCCTTTAAGGTTTAACATTATTGTAAATCTATTAATATTTGTAAAAACTTTAATTATGATGCCAGTTTATTATGTAATGGTTATTAAAAATATAATCGCAAATAAAAAATGAAAAATTTAAAACAACATTGGGAAGAATTTGTAGGAGACCCATCAGAATACCTACCTTATTTACTTATTGCAGTTGGATTTGTAGTAGCAACCTATGTATTCGGATTATCATTCTATTCACACAATTTGTAAAACTTAAAAATTCCTTAAAAAAAAGTATATTTTACTTGGAATTTAGTAAAAAGTTTCGTATATTTGTAAAACAATTTAAAATTAATAATTAACAATTAAACAATTAAACAATGAAAAAAGTATTAGCATTAGCTTTCGTAGCAACAATGGTGGTTTTATCTGCATGTGGTGGTTCTAAATCAGAAACAAACGCAGTAGCAGATTCAACAACAGTAGATTCAACGGTTACACAAGCAGATTCTGTTGCGGCAGATTCGGCAGTAACTAAATAAGGGGAGTTAAGGAAAGTGCGGTTCGATTCCGCACTCCTCTCAATTACAAACTCGCACCCACACCTAAGCGGTTATTCTCCGATTACTTTATCAATTATTACACAAAGCAGTTTGTATTTCAATAGTGGTTATATGGGTAGCCACTATTTTTTTTGAACTTTAAACACTAACATATATGGCAAAATTAGAATATCCATTAGAAGTATTGCAACACGCTGAATCGGTACTAATGAAACGAATTAGAGAAATGCGTGATGGGAAACCAAAGGATGTAGCAAAGGATAAATTGTATCAAATTAGGGATGCAATCGGTTTAGTTAAAGAATATGGAGTTGTATCGGAACAAGTAGAAGAATTAGAAGAGGAAAAGATGATTCAATACTTTACCCACAATCCACCAATTGCAGAAGCATAACAAAAACTCTCACATAAATGTGGGAGTTTTCTTATTTAGAACCATTATAAATTTCTAAACTTTTTAAAAGTTTTTTGGTAAAGGCTTGACTTTTAACTTAGAATTTTGTACCTTAGATAAACAATGAGAGTTCAACTTTAAAATCTAAAACCCCCTTTATTATGACAAAATCAAAAGAGTTTTCCGCCCGTTATTCTTCTTCTTCAAATTTAGAAGCCGCTTCTGAGTTCATCAACATTCCTGCTAATAAGGGACGAGTTTTAAAGGCCGGTGTGCCTGTGATTGTTCTTGGTGAGTTTCGGTTTCCTTTCAGAAACAAAGTTCAGAGACAAGAGATTAGAGAGTTCAGCAAGTTATTAACCACAGAACTTATCAACATTAAAGAAATCATTAGTTTCTCTCCAAAGGTTGCGGAAGCTAAATTGAAAGAGAGTTACGGATTTTCAAACAACATCATCAAATCATTAGTTTAATCATTATGGCAAATCAGAAATCAGAGTTCCCACGTGGATACAAAGTTGAAGAAATCAACAAAACATTAAATATTGGAGGTGAGGTAGTTCCATCAATTTTATTTCAGGTCACTTCTAAAAAAAATCCAACACCTAAGATATTTATTAACAAAGAAGCAGTTCATAAATACATTAATGAATTGGAACGGATAAAATTAGAAGCAAAAGCATTAAACTTGAGTGGATACCAACACGTTAGTGGTGTAGTTCAGAAACATAACGAATTAATAGCAGTTGCTGAGTTAGAAGAAATTTCAGGAATTTAAAATAAATTATTATGATAAGATTAAAAGATTTATTGAAAGAAGGAGAAAGTAAAAATCCACTAATCAGCCGTTTATTGATGGAGTTGAAACCTTTAATAGCTGACATTATTGAAAATAAAAAACAAAGCTATAAAAAAGAAGATAAAGAATTTACTAAATATGATGAACATTACACCGAAATCGTATTAAAATATGATATGGTTAAAGCTTTGGAAAAATACACACAACCTACTGATAAAATGAGTGAGGTTAGGGTAAGAAATTCATCCAAAGGTTCATTTCAAATCAGTTGTATAATTGAAAGGGATGGTACTAGCTATCCATTTAACACCGAAGTTATTTACGCAGGTGGATATAATATTCAGAAGTTACACTTTCGTTATTTAACTAAAACATACTTACCATATACGGGTCAAGATGCCGAAACTCAAAAGTTAAAAGGTGAATTGAATAAATTATCAAAAGGTGAGAGATTAAAAGCGGATATTGAAATGTATCAAAAAAATGTTGATTACTATCAAAAGTTGGTGGATGACAACTCCAAATTAAGTGATAAAGAAATCATCAAAATAGTTAGTGCAGATGGGTATGGGACAACTCCTAAAGGTGGTTGGTTTGCTTCTCAATTAAAACCTTTGAAATGGGATGAATTAAGCGATGAACAAAAGGAACGATTTGGTAGTAAAGCAGCAATGGAAAAAGATAATAAAGAACAAGCCGAATATGCTATTGCTTGGTGGAAAAAAAGAAACATAGAATGGCATAAGGAATCTATAAAAAATGCCAAATTAGAAAAGGCAAGGGTTCAAAAAAAATTAGATAATTTGTAAAAATATTTTACAAAAAGCTTGACTTGTATTGATATTTTTTGTATATTGTAAGGTAATTGAGAGTGAGAGTTAAAATCTAAAATCTAAATATAAAAGTTATGAAAAAGACAATTAAATTCAACTATTTGGGTATCCGTTTTGAGTTACCTGAAACCTGTTTAAGAACTAAAAATTACTCAGGAGTTACGTTACTTAATCCAGTTATCACTATAGGACGTAAAGAAGTTCCTTTGATGTTCAAACAATGGATGAAGGTTAAATATCCTAATATGTTGGTGTGGGGTAAATCATCCACTTTCGCTAACGGTTCTTCATCCGATTTGTATGCGTGTTACGCAGATGGTTCAGAGTTAGCATATGGTACTGAAGATTATAGAGAAATCTCTTCGTTCTGTAATATGTTCAAAGGAGGTCATTATGATGGTATGCATGATTTGTATGAGTACGCGGAGAATGGTAAGACCGATAATGGTACTGAGTTAGAGTTCAATTCTAAGTATGTTTCATTCAACGGAAAAGCACCTTTCGGTACTTGGCCAGAGGCATTACGTTCCTTAAAGGGTATGTTAGCGGGTGAGTATGTGTGGGGAGTGTTGACTGTTGAGAAAGCAATAGAGAAGTTAAAAGGTTACTCTTATACAGAGGCAACTATTGAGAAAGCATTACAATATATCTAAACAATAAAATTATGATAGCAAGAGAATTCGGAGTAATGGATTATGTAGTAGGTATTTTTCACCTAACAGTTTTAGTTGGGTTATTTTTGATTGGATTAGCTATGATTTACAGAGGCATTAAAAATCAGAAAATATGAAATGGTTTTATAGTGAGATGGGTAGTAAAAACAAAAAGACAGGTACTTACAAATACTATAAAGTATCAGTTGAAGATTGGAAAATTGTAGGGTGTAACTGCGAAGCAAGAGATTTTCGCAGATATACACCTTGCAAACATATGATTTCAATACATAACAAATTAGGACACAGTTTATAAATAATAATATGGTAATATACAATCCAGATGCAGAATTGACCGAAACTGAGTTAAATGCATTAGATGAAAAAGATTTTTTTCAATATTTAGATTCAAAGGCAAAGTATTTAAAACAGTTTACTCGTCCATTGGATACTTATCATGCTAAAACGTTTGCAGCACTTGCCAATGGTGGAAATCTATCAACGGAAGAACTACAAACTGCAAAGGAAATTGGTAGAATTGGCGATGAAGCCAAACATAACGCAATTGCGGAAGCAACTGAAAAATTAGGTGGAGACCCTAAATATAAAGATGAAGGAATTAAAAATGTAAAGACCCACCGTTCGCAGTGGTTTGATTAAAACAAAACAATTATGGCATATAAGAATCAACCAAGTAAAGTAAGTGCAACCCAATGGGGTAAGACTGTGACAATAGAAGTAGACCATTCAGATACAGATTTATTAGAGTTAATAGATATGTTCAAAGCTTTAGCAGTTGGACTAGACTATAGTGAAAGTAGTTGGAGAAGTGTAATCAAAGAGTTAGGATTAATGTATGAGGAGGAAGATACCAATGATTTGAAAGAAAAATTAAATGAGTGGAAAGAAGATGATAATTTCGTAGCTGATTTTCCACCACATAAATCATATGAATATAAAATGAGTCCAATTGATAGTTATGTTAGAGGATTGCATGAAGAACAAATTGATGCAGCATTAAGAGAACATAACAAAGATGAAGAATCTATAGAAGAATATAATATAGATGAATATGTAGAAGGTACTACCGAAGATAATTATGACGAAGGTGGGAGGCCGATTGAGAAGGACAATTATAAATCAAAAGAATAATAGATGGTAATTCTAATTGATACTAACGAATTAACGGAGGAGTTTGTAGAAAGTTGGAAAATGGAGTTCATTAGAGACCTACATATAGATTATGCAACCAATTGTATTCATGCTTGGTTTGAAGGTAAGGAAGTGATATTATACCGATTTAAAGAATATGGTTGGATAAATGATAATAGGCAAAACACCTATGATATATCAGTAGGTAAAGCAGGTATTACTATTAAAATAACAAAAAATGAGTTATAATCGTTACAGATGGTTTACAAAAGGTAGACCCAATAAACCTTTAAAGGAAGATGCTCCTTTACTATTAAAAATACGAAATGGTGACTTTGCTTATTCTTATATGTTTGGTGAAGCTAGGGATGTTAAAGAAAGTGCCAAGAAAGCTAGTGAGATGGCTTATAAAAATTATGGGGGCACGAATCTCAAAAATCGTAATGAGGTTGCTATGGAAGCGGGTAGAATGAAACGAATAAAGGCAATCAAATTAGAATTAGAAGCATTTGCCAATGAGAATAGAATCCTATGGAAATTGCAAGGAGATTTAAAAAAAGAATTTGGTAAAGACCTATGGGATAAAGCAATGGAACTTAAAAGAGGTTTCAAAACTATAGAGGATTTATATTGGTGGTATAAAAAAAGAGTTAAAGAAGTAACTACCAAATCCGAAATGGATATTCAGTTAAAAAGAGCAAACACAAAAGGACTACAGCATTTAATATAATGAAAGAAGAACCAATTTTACTACACATTGATTTGGGAAACCAATCTTTATCAAATTGGTTACGTGAAAACAAATACATTATATTTTCAGAGCTGGTTAGATATTCCGAAAAATTAATTAAATTGGGTTTAGAATCTATTCAAGCAATAATGGTTTCTAATTTATCAGACAATGTTGTTTTTATTATTCAAAGAAAAGATTTACAAATTACATTAGATAAAGCAATGGATTATTTTCTTTCTATGGAAGAATATGAAAAATGTGCTGAAATTCGTAATTTGTATATACTTATTGAAAACTTGAAAAATGAAACAGAGAATATTGAAATTAGTAAGCCAAATAAAAGACAATCTAAAAGAAGTAGATAATGATGGTGTTTATCACCCATTGTTGGATGATGTTTACGATTCGTTGGAACTTATAGAAACGGAAATTTACGATGATGATGATTTGGCATTAGACCCATTCGCATCTTTAGATGATGATTATTGATGAGAAATTTACAGTTAATTAATGTTGCAGACGAACTTTATGAAGTTGTTAGGAGATTTCCATACACAAAATTCAAAGTTCAATTGGATGGTGAAAATACTGAAATATTAAAATCACATTATGGTGTTGATAAGATATTGAGACATCACCCAACACAGGAGTATTTCTTTGTAAATCTAATAGAAGATGCAAAGGTAGAATATTATGAATCAAACTAAATCAAATATAAATGGCACTTACTAAAAAGGAACAAAAAAAAGAGCATTACAAACAGATTGTAAAAAAAACTATCAAAGAACAACAGAAAGTTGGAATTTACAAAAAGAAATCATAGTAAAAGGGAAACGGAAAAGTTTCCCTTTTTTTATTTGGATATGTGGAAAATATTTTGTATATTTGTGAAACATTTAAAATTTAAAACTATGGATACGAACATAAAATTAAAAATTACATTAGGTACAATACTAATAGTTGGAATAATGGGTATGGTTTATGGATTGAGTATTAAGGATGAAGATAAACCAATCGTTGCAATGGGTAGACAAAACTATGAGATTCAAACTCATACAATAGATTCATTGGCTAGAGTAGTTGATAGTTTACAAATAGAGATAGTTTCATTAGAAGATGGTTTTGATTATAAGGAACACCGTTATGATGATGTTATATTTCAATATGAATTGGGTTTATCTTATCTTAAAGATTACCATCAAAACGCATATAGAGATTTTCATAGATTCCTTGCTCATAAAGAAAGATATTCAAAGAAAGACGAAAGAGAAAATAATAAACTATTAAGTATTAAAGAATAGTTATGAAACCAATCCACAAATTTAACGGAGGTAGAGGAGCAACCCTATGTAATGAATGTAGTAAAATCATTACCGAAGGTATGACAGATGATTTGTATTGTGAAGAGCATGGTGGGAGAAAGATGCATAAATACACTCTTATCAGAGAAAGAGATGGTTTAACTATTGATGCAAACAAAATAGCATGGATAGAGTTTAGTGCTAATGGTGTGGGTAAAGCAATGCATGAAGACCCTGCAATAGATAGGAGTTTGATGTTAGAACCAAGCATTAGTTATAAATGGATGACAACTACCATAACTGAAATTGTAGAGCAAAAAGAAGGATATATAAAATTTAAGACATTAAATAGTATTTACGAATTAAAATATGAACACAATAGATAAAAAGTATCAACAATTACTTAGTGATATTATTGAATTTGGTGTAGAAAAACAGGATAGAACCGGAACAGGTACTATATCAGAGTTTGGGCATCAGATAAGACATAAGATGAGTGAGGGGTTTCCATTACTCACTACAAAGAAGATGCATTGGAAATCAATCGTTACAGAACTCCTATGGTTTCTACGTGGAGATACTAACATCAAATTCCTATTGGATTACGATTGCCACATTTGGGATGGTGATGCTTATAAGAACTATCTAAATCATACGCAAGATGAAGCATCTTATACAAAAGAACAATTTATCAATTTAATTAAAACAGATAAAGATTGGGCAAATGTATGGGGTGATTTAGGACCAATCTATGGTAAGCAGTGGAGACAGTGGCAAGGGTGGATGGATATGAATGGTAATGAGAAAGGTTCATTGTGGTATGACCAAATACTACGATTGGTACATGACTTAAAAACCAATGCAGATAGTAGAAGATTAATGGTATCTGCTTGGAATGTAGCAGAGTTAGACCAAATGGTTTTACCACCTTGCCACTATGGATTTCAAGTTTATACAAGAGAGTTAAGTGAACAAGAACGGATGGATTCATATAACAAATCAAATTGGAACAAAGATATATTCCCAAGTGATGTGAGTGGATGGAATAGACTACTTGATACTTATAATATCCCAACACGTGCAATCTCTTTAATGTGGAATCAACGTAGTTGTGATACATTTTTGGGATTACCTTTTAACATAGCATCTTATGCATTACTATTAGAGATTATTGCGAAAGAAGTAAATATGGTGCCGGAAGATTTGATTGGTAATTTGGGAGATGTGCATTTATATAAAAACCACATTGAACAAGCCAAAGAGCAGATTGAAAGAGAACCATATAGTTTACCAACAATTCAAATCACCGAAAGAAATTGGTATCAGCACGAAAAAGTAAAAGAACAATTAGGACCAAAAACATTTAGAGATATAATACTATCTTACAGACCAGATTGTTTTGAACTAATAGGTTATGAATCACATCCAAAAATTAAAGCACCTTTATCAAATTAATATGAACGAAATAAAAACACCATTAAAATTATTTATAGTCGGATTCGCTTTATGCTTTTTGGTATTGAAGTGCGCAACTATGTAATGTAAACAAAATTAAAATGAGAAAACTAATAACTTTATTACTTATGCTATCGGGAGTGTTAGCATATGGCCAGAACCTGACATTCAAATCTTATAAGAATGGACAAATAATCGCAACTAAAACTATTCCATATCCTACAAAAGTTGTAACAAAAGTAGTTTATAAGTATGTACCTTTTGCAAAAATTAAGAAAGTAAATGTACCTGTCCCAAAGATAGAATATAAATTGGTTGAAGTTCCAACAAAACCAACGGCATTGGATACGGTATCAATCTTACAACAATACTATCCAAAGAATGAATTCAAAGATGTATTGGTATTACCAGATGGACAAGGTAGAATATCTATTACAGATAGTATTTCACACAATCGTTTGGCAAGTAGAAAGTGGTTGGCGGATATTAATCCAAAAGTAGTTAGAGAGACAGTTGAAGTACCCTCTCCACCCATTAGAGAATATTACATAGGACCAGAAGGTAGTACAAACTTTAGTTCGGTAAATAATTGGTATAGTTTATCTTTATTAGTTAAAAACAAATCAAATCATATAATCAGATTTAGTGGTGGTATTAATATGAGAGATGGTATTGATGGACCAAAACCATATTTTGCAGCAGGATTTTACTTTAAGTTTAAATAAATGAAAAAAATAGTAGTATTACTAATGTTATTGGGAGTAATGACATCAGCAGAAGCAAGACCAAATAGGTATCGTATTATGATTAAACAAATTGAGGGAGTATTATATTATATTCCACAAGAAAGAAAAAAAATTGAAGGATTGCCAATTCCACAATGGGTAGATATTTCCAATCAACCACTAAAAAGTGAAAATGAGGCAAGGAACTATGTGAGAGAAGCACAAATTATTGAAAGTCAAATTAGACAATCAAACATCATTCAATATATTAACGTAAAATGAAATATATAAAAAGCATATTACTAATTGCAATCGGAGTATTGTTATTAGATTCGTGTATAGTAATCACCGGAAGACCACCAATTGGTAGAAGAGGTTTTTTTTTACATCCGCAAAGAGGATATAGAAAATTACCAAACTATCACCCAAATCCTCGTCAATTTTATAATCCAATACCACCTAATAAAAGATAATTAAAATGATTAAGTTTAAAAACACAGATTACCGATTGTTGGTACTACCTGAATTTGAACTTTGGTATGTAAAGGATTTTTTTATAAATGAGAAACAGACCAGACCATGTTTAGGATTCAATGTTGGTTGGTTATTTTGGGAATTATATGTAATGATTAAATTATAAAAATAATTTGGAATTGTGGGAATAATTTTGTATATTAGACTTACAATTAATTAAAATCTAAAAATAAAGTTATGGAAAAGACATTAAGAGTTAAGTATAGTGATTTTCAAACAAAATTATCATTTAATGAGTGGGCAAAGTTATTGCAAGTATCAACATTGGCAGAATACGAATTTGAACCTTATTATAAAAAGTTGGATAGTTATAATGAGGAAGAAAAACGTAAAATGATTAGTTCAGTATACAAAATGGAAACACCAAAAAAATCTTTATCATCACAAAAACAAACTCACAAATATGCCGTATAAACAACACATTATAGATGTGCCTAATTGGCCAGCAGAAGGTGTTCTATTTAAAGACATCACCCCATTACTTGCAGAACCGGCAGCATTCAACTTTGCTTTAGATGATTTATCAATTATGGTTGAAGAATTGCAATTCAATTGTATTGCAGGTATTGAAAGTAGAGGTTTCATCTTTGGTGCAGGATTATCCGCTCTGAATGGATGTGGGTTCATTCCTGTCCGTAAAGAAGGTAAATTACCACCACCAATTGAATACATAGATTCCACTAAAGAATATGGTAATGAGGTATTGGAGGTAAAAGCAGGAACTGGTGATGTTTTGATTGTAGATGATGTATTGGCAACTGGCGGAACTTTAAGAGCAACCGAACAATTACTAACTGAAGCAGGTTACAATGTAGTAGGAGCAATTGTATTGATTGAACTAACCTATTTGCATGATGAAATCTTAATTGGTGGGCAACCTGTATTATCTTTAATTAAATACGATGAGTAAACATATTATATTATTCGTAGCATTAGAATCCGAACTACCAAAGGAATTAGTACCACCAAATGTGAGTGTGTATTATACAGGTGTGGGTAAGGTAAATGCTGCAATCAAAGCAACGGAGGTTTTATCTGGTTTGTTGTATGATTTTAATCTAACCGTACTAAACTATGGTTCGGCAGGTTCAAATACAATACCAAAAGGAACATTAGCAGATTGTAGGTATTTCATTCAGCAAGATATGATTACTCCATTTGGTAAAACGCATGAAACTCCATTTGATTCTGAAATATATACTGAAATAAAAGAACCAACAATTGAATTTGGTAGTGGGTATGTGTGTAGAACGCAGGATAAGTTTGAAGATAATCCACAAGGTATCTTTGATATGGAAGCATATTCAATTGCAAAGGTATGTAAGATTTATGGATTTGATTTCAGAGCATATAAATACATTAGTGATGCAGGTGATTCGGATGAATGGAAGGAAAATCATTCAAAAGGAGCAAGTTTGTTTTTAGAACAACTTAAAAAAATACAAAATGGATAGGAGAGCTAAAATTGCTGAAGTAAATCCAGATGCTATCCTTTGGGATGATTTAGATGAAGCTATCATTGGTATTGATGTGGATAATATAGCAGTTTATGATATATATAAAATGGAGTTAGAGATTATGAAACTACACGATTGCACATTTGAAGAAGCAGTTGAATGGGTAGATTATAATATCCTATCTGCATATGTAGGTGAGTGGACACCTAAACATATTTGGTTAATACCTGAAAACAAATAAACAATATAATAAAAAATAATATGGGATTAAGAGAAGCAACGGCTGAACTACATAGTAAAGCTGAAAAGATGGAGTTCAATCAACGAATGTTTAGAGGTGAGTTATCCACAAAGGAATACTTACATTATTTGATTCAGCAAGCATGTATTTTTGAATCTATAGAAGAACATAAATCGGCTGATATAAGTCCGGATTTGGCTAGGTTAACAAAAGTATTTGAGGATATTATGGAATTACAAAAAGAAGTTCCACAAACCCTACCACAAATCCAAGCAGCCAATGAGTATGGTGCATATTTGGAAGGTTTAAACACAAAGGATTTATATCCTCACATTTATTTAAACTATATGGCATTGATGTATGGTGGGCAAATGATGAAATCAAAAGTTCCAGGTAAAGGTAGAATGTATGATTTTGATAATGTACCAGAAGCAATTGCTACGATTAGAGGTATCCAAAAGGATATATGGGCTGATGAAGTTAACAAAGGATTTAATTTTATTATAAACATATTAGATGAACTACAAAGAAACGCTGGATAGTATAGCAGATAATATTGAAAACATTATCATTAAACATAATGGTAACGTATTGCCTACCGAAGATTATGGGTGGGTTAATAAACGATATATAAGTGATAAATTTAGATTAGCACATATTGAAAGATATAGTGATAAAAATTTAGAGGTATTACATATAACGTGTTTTCCAAACGAAAAGTATTCACATCCTATTTTTGGGTTTGATATTGTATGTACTGCCAATAAACCATTAGCTGCATTTATGGATTGGTCACCTGTTAATAATACATTGAGTTATAAGTGTAATTATGATTTTGAAAAAATGTATCCATTACCTGAATGGGCTAAACTAATATTTTCACCATCTGCATTGGGCATAATACCAAATGATAATGAGTTGGTAAAATTAACTGATATTATACATGACTGTTTTGATATGTATATGAAAATATTGGATGGTGCAAAAAAAAGTGAATATCATAGTAAATATATAATAGTAGCTCAAAATCGTTATTGTGAAAACCAACAAAAGAACGAAAGAACTTATAATGTATTGAAAGCTAAATTAGGTGAGGATAGAGCAAGACAATTTATGGAAACTATATTATTTCCCAAAATAAATTTAAATTAATTATGACAAAAGAAGAAGCAATTTTTATTAAAGATTTAAGAGTGAATGGTGACCATACTTGGAGAACGATACATATAGAGTATCAATTGAAATATGTACCAAAAGAAGAATGGTATTTTTTACCATCTGTAAAAAAATTAGTATCAGATAAAAGTATGCCAAGTGGTAATCAATTGATGGGTGCTGAACTATGTGGGGAGGCAATGCATTTATTGGGTGAAACTATAGATGATGGTTGGGATTAAATAAAATATTATGGGAAAAAGAGATAACACTTTGATTTGGGTAATAGTAGCACTATTGGGATTGATAGTGATTCAGATGTTTGGTACACTTAAAATAAAAGAAGAATTAAAGCAATGCAAAGCAGCAAATAAGTAGAGTGATGAAAGAGAAGTACAAACACAAATTTTTAGAAGAATCATCCGAAGAATGGGATTCATTCAAACCTATTGTGAAACCTATTAAAAGGAAAAGTTTAGAAACTCAATCGGTTAAGCGGAAAGAGAAATTAAAGAAACGAATAAAAACTGAGGAATAATGCAAGTAATTTTACTAATAATTATTGGAGTGTTTTTGGTATATCGTATGATGTTGGTTGAGGATAGAATGAATAAGATGGAGCATGATATGGAAAAATATAAAACTAATTTGAATAAAGAATTAGATAAAAGGGATAAAGAGTTTAAACAATTTCGTACTTAGATTGAATATATCCCATATTTATATTCAAACATATAAATAAAATTATGGAAAAGAAAATTGATAACCTTAAATTTGATGAATTAAAATCTCAAATGGAAACTGAGTGGGAAAGACATAAAATAAAGCAAAGTACCACAACTGAAAGGGGAATAGAAGTTCGGACAATCTTAATGATGTTGGACTGGATTGAAGATAATAGTAAATAAATAAAAATCAGTTATATGCAAACACTAATAGTTATGTTAATCTTTGTTGTCCTACATTGGATGACGTATCAGAAGCAATCAAAAGAAATCCAAAGATTGCAGTTATTAATCAAACTTCATAATGAGAATATGAAAACTGCTATTCAAGAGGCAGAGGAGGGTCAATCTAGAATCAAAAAGATTCAATCTGCTAGAAAAGATGAACAAACAAATGGTAACAAATCTCGCAGAGAATCCTTACAAAAAGAAATCAAAGGAAAATTAGATAGTAACAAATAGTATGAATAGAAATACACAAAATTGGCTAAAAGCAACCGGTATGGGGTTTGGTTACATAAGTGCTATTGCATTATTTATAGGGGGATTGGTAATATTTCTTAAATCCTATCCAAAATATTTTGAGTACACTTTAATTATTATATTTGTAGGAATTGGTTTATTTGGATTAATCAAATTTATCAAAGACCATTTGGATGATAAGGATGCATCGGATAAATATTACAGAGAAATGTATCCATCATATTACAAAGACGAAAAGGAAAAAGATAAATAATATGGAATATCACTATAACATAGAGCAATTCAATTGGAATAAGGATATAAATACATTCTACGCAGAAGCGGCACATTTGGTATGTATGATGGGTGATGGTAGTATTCATCCAGAAGCATTCCCAAATCAGAAAGGGCAATTTTTTATTGATAACACTAAAACTGGTGGATTCCGTAGATTCAGATTCCGTAAAGAACTGATAGGTGGTATAGGTAATGAGGTATCTACTAAATGGATATTTGAAAGTGAAGATGAAATAGAGTGTATAATTTCAATAGATTAACGGAGATTCGCCGGAGGGGTGGGGGTTGGGGGAATCGCAGTCGTAAAGGGAAAAATTATTGATAGTGTCTTAATTAGTTTAGATAGTGATAGTTGCCTTAATTAGTTTAGAGTGTCTTAATTAGTTTAGATAGTGATAGTTGCTTTAATTATTTGGGATTATCCTTTGATTTCCAAAAAATATTTCGTATATTAGATTAATTAAACAATAAGAAAATGCGTAAGTATACATTTATAGAGTTCATAGCAGCTCAAGAAGGTGATGATTTTAATGTTATTGAAGACCATAACTTAGGATGGGCAAGAAGTTTTGTTAAAGGGATGGGTGATTTACCCAATCCAAAACATGAAGGTGATTGTACCAAAGAAAATTATACGTGTACATTGTGTGTATATGAGTTGTATTTAAAAGAATATAGGGAGTACTTCTTTAAAGAAGAAGAAACATTAGAACAAGCTTCACTAAGAATTTATCCGATTAATATCGTTAAACTTAATGATACTTTAGAGATTGACTCTAATGCCACCAAACGTATGGCTTTTATTGAGGGTGGGGAATATACCTTAAAACAAAATGGGATAGTATGAAACTATTGTTCTATTATATAAGTAAATTAATTAACAATGTTATATAAGATATTAGTCGTATTAGGTATAGGATTAGTGATAGGAATCCTTAAATGGTTTGAAGTTAAAAGTTGGAATAAAAGAATAAAGAAATATAAATCAAAGACGAGATGAATAGATATCACTTAGAGGTAATCAAATCCGATGATACGGGTCACACAATAATTGAGGCAGATGGATATGGTATTAATTCAAACGGATGTTACGAATTTTACGATGAGTATGATGTTGTAAGAAGAGTTGTTGCCAGTTATCCTATTGGAAGGACGGTAATTCAAAGAATAGATTATAACATACAATAATTATGAGATACTTAGAAGATTTAAAAGATATTGGAATAGGGTTAATTCTATTCATAAGTGGAGTGAGTTTATTGGTCCAATTTGTTCATTGGTTAGTAGGTTTGATTCTATGAGTAATAAATACAACATAGGTGGGTATGGTGAATCAGAACCTTTGGTATTCGGAAAGAATAGGAAGGTAAATATAACCAATCCACAAAGAATTAATGGTGAAATTCTCAATGGGATTGTCATACAATTTGAACCAAAGCATATGAATGCGGATAATGAGTATGTATGGGTAATCTTTAAGAAGGAAACATTTGTTTTGATAGCAACTTTAAGGATAGAAAAGGAGTTAGATGAAAGAGGTTGGGTAAAGGTATGGTACACAGCAAACGGAAGTGGAGGGGATGAAGGTAGTGAAATTCACATAAATGATTTAACGGGTGATAGAATAAAACGATTAGTAACCAATCGGGTTAAAGCAAAGTTAGATACCGATAGAGATGAGGGATTACGATGGGATAAAGATGAAGATGAGGAAGAGTTACCACCACTACAACAATGGAAATCTCCTATGACTCAATTGACTCAAGCTATGAAAGATTTACATAAGAGAATACAAAAGAAAAATGGATAAGAAACTAACGATTGAGAATCCCGAAAATATTGATAAGAGTCCATTACCTAATTTAGATGGGTGGAGTATAGAGGCAGGGCATAAGTATTGGGATATGTATGAGTTTGATATATTCCAAAATCATACAATTAGAATGTCATTAAGAATAATGAGAGAGGAAGGGTTTGATTCTCACTATGATTGTACGATGATAGGTAGTGGTAGAGCAACGGTTAAGTATTTGATGAACAAAAGGGATTTGAAAACAAAGGATTCATTTTTGATGATAGTAACGGAGATAGTAGAAAAGATGTTAGAAGAGAGAAGAAAGCAGTATAACACTACTACAATGCCACCACAACAATGGGGTAATTCACCATCATTTGGACCAACCCATTCCCTAAACTTACCATTTTAGGATTCAAACCAATGTCGGACTCATATAAAAATAAAACAGCAAGGAATGTTAACAATAAGAAACATAAATAAGATAGTAGGTAAGGATATCCATATAGGAGGGAATAGAATAGCATTAGCAAAAATAGAAGATGTCATTGAGTGGATAGATAATAGGTATGGGTTTATAATCCATGTCCATACACCAGATGGTAAGATAAAGGGATATCATTTAAACTTAGATAGAAAGAAGATACAATATCCCATAGTCTTAAAAGATTGTTGGGAACTATCTTATGAAGAGAAACCAAACCAACTGAAAGTAGAAGTAGAAGCAATAAGTAAGGAAGATTTACGGGATATGAAAGAAGTAATAAGGAGAATAGGTCATATGATGGATAGAGTATTGAATTCGTAATAGATATGAAATTAAAGATAGAAAATCCCCATAGGTTGGTAGAGATGTATAAGGAGATAGCACCGGATTGGGTAATGAAGTTTAGAGGGGGTAGTGGAGGTGAGTATAAGTTTGGATTGCAATCTGATTCTACTAAAGTATGGGATGAGTTCCAAATCTATATAACTAAGGAGATGAAGGTGATATGGGATACCCATAACTTCACACCACATTACTATGTAAAATTAATAGTGGTTGAGCAGTTATACCGTCGTTCACTTACTAACGTAATTCGTTTAGATGAGTGTAGAAATCCTCAAAAGTTAATAGAGCATATCTTAGATGGGATGGATGCGATAGTCCAATCATAGTAATTCACTAGCGTTGCATAGTTATTCACTAGCGTTGCATAGTTATTCACTAACTACAAAATGAAAGAAAGAAGAGATATAAGTGAGCTTCTATACAAAAGAAAAAGAATGGATTTGATTGTGTATGGAATCGGATTCACCATATTTTTGAGTATCGTAATCATAGGCTGGTGGTTAATTCTTTGGATTCTACTACATTCTATTTTTAGCTTCTAAGGGCTTAAAATCCTAAAGGTAGTGTATCACCCATAAGGTATCAAAATCTTTTAAGAGAATCCAATCCCACCCCATCTACGGAGGTGTGGAGTACCACTATGTCTAAATCACTAAGTATGTTATAATGGATAGTGATATACACACCCCTTACAAAGAAAGAAAAGGAGGGTGACAAAGTGTCAGTAAAATTGAAGAGACCCCACCCTTTCACGCCGTCTGAGAGAAAAAAAAATTACATTTGTAACCGGTCTATTCACATTTGTAAACCCCTATATTTGTATTATTCTAAGACCCGTTAGATAGTTAGATAAACGTCTAAATGACTAATGCGCTTCGTAACATTAATTTCTCCCACTACGAGATAAAACTTTCCCATCAGAGCAGAAATTGTATTATTCCGATATGAGTTTGTTGTATAATTTATGTTATGTTAAGTAGAAAAATTATTCTAAGAACTTATTATGCGGTTAAAAATAATTCATAAAAGGCTTGACTTTATCAGCAGAATTTCGTATATTGTGGGAGTGGAGGGCGGGTTCTTAATCTCAATCTACTGAGCATCAAAGACTTACACATCCAGCAGTATACGAATATGTGAATGCCTATTATAACACATTTTTTAAATTCATATGACAAATTGTCAGTAAAAATAAATAAAAAATAAATGAGTAAAAGCTTGACTTGTGTTCACTTTTTTTGTATCTTTATTGTATGAGAGAGAGATTGATAGCCCCTTTAATTGTGTTCCTTTTGGTTACCGACCACCCCTGTCGTATGAGGGTGAGTTCAATACGTGTTGACCATTTACCTAAAATTGAAATAAGTTTTAAACCTAAACATTAATCCTATGTTAAACGAAGAAATGGTTGCTTTGAGTTTAGTTGAGTATGTTGATTTGTTAGAGGGTATGGCTTTGTTAAATGGTTCAACGCCTGAGAAGGTCAATTGGGATTACTTTATGTGGCATGGTGTAATTGGTGAAGAAAGGTTTGAGGAAGCAAAGTGGGCATTGACCATTCGTAAAGTTGTTGGAGAGTATGCGGGTTTAGGTCACGCATAATTCGGACATGAATAAAAAAATAATTACCTAAGTGGATACTACCAGTAGGTATAGTACTAATAGGTATAAGAGATAGAGTGATTTAGTTTGTTACATTTTTTTGGGTTTAGATAATAGAAAGCAGTAGGATGATGTCTTACTGTTTTTTTGTGTCCAATCGTATTTAGCCATTCAACTAATTATGACATTCTGTCACCCCCCACCCCCCTAACTGAATTTCATGTAACTAAGAAGATGACACTTTGTCAGGATGGGGTCGGACCCGTTTAAATATTGCGGTCAGGTTTTTCACCACAGAAACCCTTTTTTATATATTGTTGTGATACATCATGCATTGAATTCCCCATTGAATACCCCACTATACGTTGTTTAAAGGGATATGAGGTAAATAAAAAAACCCTAATATTATTAAAAATAAACCACAAAAAGCTTGACTTTTAATCTAGAATTTAGTATCTTTAATATATGTGAGTGAGAGACCAAATCATCCCCTCCTCCATTTAACGATATGTACGATTTTTCATCATTACTACGAATTAAGTTTTACTCCGATACCGAACGTGGTTATGGAGATGTAGGTACTTTCAAATATGTAAGGGTTTCAAAAGATGAGTTTCATCCGATAACATACGAAAGATTTGATGGTTCTATTTACACTAAATATGTTCCAACCGATGCATTAATTGAACGATTAAAAGGGTTGCGTTATAATGGGTATGGTATGGGATATGAGTTCGCAACCGAAGAAGCCTATAATGAGGAAATTGCCGAATTAAGAAAGAAGTTAGAACGATTAGAGAATATTTGTTAAAATAAACCACAAAAAGCTTGACTTTCTCCTTAGAATGTAGTATCTTTAATATATGTGAGAGAGAGATGGTTCTCCTCCCTAAAACCCCTTTAACCCATACCATATGAATAACTTAAAATATTTCTCCCAACAAAATTACGAATTAAAGAAAGAAATTGAGCGTGGAGTTATCCACATCCCTGCTAACCATAAAGATTTAGAATACAATTATGTTGGTTTGGATGAGGTTGAAGGGTTTGAATCCCAATCATCGGAATTTAGAGGATTTGAGATTGAAGATATGAGTAAAGAATTGAATTTGGTGATGGGTTCTATTTTAACACCTATTGAAAGATGTGTTATTGAATTGGCATTTGGTTTATCGGGTGATAGAGAAATGAGTGTTAATGAGATTGGAACGGAGTTAATGTACACCAACACCCACATCTCTTCAACCAAAAAACGGGCAATGAAGAAACTTCAAAATTACTTCTTAAATTAATTCCTAAACGACTTGACATTGTGATTAGAATTTTGTATATTGTATTTTAATTAGTTATTAACCCCCTTTATTATGAATGTTGATAAAATTAGAGATTTACGTTTGATGATTGGTGAATCGGTTTCAGAGAATCGTTCTCCTACATTCCGTGCTAAGTTATTAGAAGTTTATGAGAATCCAAATCAATGTTTGATGGAAGTTGCTTATAACCACTACGAAGATGGTGTTGGTGCTAAATCAAACCATAAGGTAGGTGCTAGGTATCTTGCTCCTATTGACCGTATTTGGAACGCATTTTATTATTGATTTATTTAAACCCCTTAACCCCCTTATATTATGGATTATCTTTTATTTGACCGTCATGCCAATATGAGTAAAGAAACTCTTTTTGAGATTGGTAAGATTATTAGTGATATTGAGATTAACTATGATAGGAATAAATCCTTTCCTTTGGTTAATATGTTGTATGGTTTGTACGATGGATACTTCTACGTTGATTTAATACCTATTGCTTGGGGATATTTAACCAATGATGATTTCCTACGTTTATCAGAGATAGTAAATGTGGTTGAAAAATATCCAAAATTTTTACATTAAAAGCTTGGATATATTCTCAAAATTTTGTATCTTTGTTATATGTGAGAGCGATAGTACTCCACTTTAAAACTTAAACTTTAAACCCCTTTCCAATGTCTACTTCAAATTTTTACAATGTTAATGCTTCCCATATCTTCGCAGTTCAATTAGAAGATACCTATGAGTACGATGATTTAATCCAAAACTTAGAATCAGAGTTTAATTCACATAAAGATTATTCTAATCATAGTAAATCAGACCCTAACAATTTACGTTCTTATCCATCCACTTCAATTGGTTCTTTCTCCAATGCAGTAATGATAGGAGAAGATGAGGTTGAAGTTTGGGTTACACCTGTTGTTCGTAGTGGTTACTATGATGGTGTGAACTTAGATTGGCATGTTCTATACTATGTTAATGGTTATGAATATGAATCCTATGAGCACTACGATGATACCAACATTCAATCATTAGTGTATGAGTATGTAGATTTCATTGAGAATGTATTTTCACAATACTCCCAACCTTTAGGTGTTACTGCTCAATTTTCTAACGGAGAAACAATTTATCACCCAATAAACTTTTAATCCCCTTTACTATGAAAAACGTAAATAATATGAGTGATTTTAATTTGTATAATACCACAATCATCTACCACATATGGGATAAAGATGATGAATACCACGTATCCAAAATCGGAAACGAAGGAAATACGGAATGGAAATGGGAGGTAGAATCCTTAACCTATGGTCCGATTAGTAAAAGAACGAATTTGTATAAAAACTTAATCCAATACTGTAGTGAGTTATGAAAGCACCAATCAACTTTAGTACGAGATTGAACGGATATGAGATGGAGGTCGATGGAACGCAGTTTGAGATTACGACCAACATAAGATTGGATAATATGATGTGGATATCTCCAAAGGATAGAACTCCTAACTGCTTAGGTTTATTGTTTAATTGGGATAGGGAGCAGTATGATATTGTAGTGATAAACAATTTATCCGGTACTTCGGATTATTCTCGTTCAAAGCAGGATTTGGGTTTCTCTCCACATAAGTTCAAAACATTTGATTCGTTCATCCAATTTACTTCAGTACTAATCAGAGACCATAAAGGATTATTTAATTAAGATGCTAACAATCCATAACTTTAAATTATTAGAAGGGACACAATGTGGTGGGTGGAGGATTGATTCTATATTGGATTCTGTCTATAAATACGATACGGCTTTGAATATCATAGAACCAAAGTGTTACTCATTTTCATTTGTATCACCATTGGGTATGAATAGGGGTAAGTTGTTATTGACAAGGAAATACGATGTATTTTATAAGACACAATATAGGTATGAACTATGGTTGAATGGAAAGCAGTTTGATACTGGTGGGATAAGTGGGAACGGGTTAAAGAATAAGAATGCATTTATACAATCCGTAGTAGATACATTAGATTACCAATTGAAGAATACCTAAACTATCAATAGAGATAACAAATTTTCTTTTTGACTTCAATTCCCCCCTGCCCCCTCCCCCAAAAATAATTTAAAAATATTTTCAAAAAGGCTTGACTTTTAATACAGAATTTTGTATCTTTGTTATATGTGAGAGAGTGATGTAATTCTCTCCATTTTAAACTTTCAACCTTAAACCCCTTTGTTATGACCCTTTCCGAAACCCCCATCCCCACACAAGTCCAAAGAAACTTTCTTACCGACCTCAATCTTTTCATTGAGTACTGTAACGATTTCTACAACATTAAGAGTGGTGTGTACCCCATCGCAAAACGTAGTGAAATTATCAACGCAATCGGTGAGTACCTTACAGAACCCCATCCATATGATATTCAGTTTGATTCTATAGATAGAGAGAAAGTGAGAGAGATATTAGAACCATCTTACAGTTGGGCAGGTGTTAGTGGTGGTATTTCTTTCGGTCCTGCTATTGAATTTACAGTTTGTGAAGAATAATTTTTAAACTTTAAAACCCCTTATATTATGAAAAAGTTCACTATTGAAGAAATCCGAAATTTTGCTGAAAACCTTAACGCAGTTGAGTTTGAAGCCTTTTGTGATAAAGCTAAAATCCACACAAGTTGGTTGGATATTGATAACCTTATGAACTATAACCAAGGTTATTACAACGTAGAGTTACGAGATTATGATTTGTTTGTAAGTTACTACGATGGTGTATTAGAAGAGTTTACTGAATTAGAACTACAATATAACTAAAAGATATGAATACTTTAGAAATAGTTGGTTACTTTGCAATGGGATTATCTGTTTTATCCTTTGCGCTTTCTAAACAAAAGTTAGTAAGAACAGTCAACTTAGTTGCTTGTTTGATTTGGGTATGGTATGGATTTTTAATTCAAAACAATCCTACTATCATCGTCAACGTTATGGTGTGTATGGTACACTTTTTTTGGTTTATTAAAAGATGGCATAGGATTCACAAATTAAATCGTAAAGGATAAAAATAATGGAAAATAAAGAATTTTTAAGTCACTCACAATGCCAAGCATTAGCCGAATTAAACTACGATGGGGATTATGATTATACCTATCATGCAACAGGAGAACTATGGGAACGTATTAAGAAAGCAAAGGTTGAAAGACACACACCAGCACCACTCAAACAACAAGTATTTAGATGGTTTAGGGAGAAGTATGATGCACATATTCATCCAACAAAACTTATGCCGGATGTCTATATAATTCATTATGGCACATGGACAAGCATAACATTCAATACCTATGAAGAAGCCGAAAGTGCATGTATAGATAAATTTATTGAACTAGCTAAACAAGACAATGAAAATTATACTAAATAAGGGACAAAATTTGTGGTTTACATCTGATACTCACTACAATCATGCCAACATATGCTCATCCACAACTCAATGGTCTAACCCAGTTACATTAAGGGATTTTAAAACATTAGAACATATGAACGCCCACATTGTTGGTAACATCAACGAAATGGTCGGACAAGATGATATCCTTTTTCATTTAGGTGATTGGTCATTTGGTGGATTTGAACAAATACAAATATTCAGAGATAGTATTTTTTGTAAAAACGTTCACATCATTACAGGTAATCATGACCACCATATTGAAAGAAACAAAGAAGATGTACAATCTCTTTTTAGTTCAGTAAACAAATATGTAGAATTGAATGTAAAATGGGATGTTGCGACTCAATTACAAAGAGAACAAAGTTTTATTTTAATGCACTTTCCGATTGCAAGTTGGAACAATTTGGCAAAAGGAGTAATTCACTTACATGGACACGTTCACTTACCAGCAGAACGTAGGATTGGACCAGGTAAAATTATGGATGTAGGAGTTGATGGTAATGGTTTAAATCCAATCAGTTTAGAAGAGATATTAAAGATTATGGAGAAACAACCAATTAATAGTATGATACCGGATGACCACCATACAATTGTAGAAAATTATAGATAAAATGAAAAAAATTAAATTAGTAAAATATGATTACAAATCTATGCCAAAAGAATGGAGAGTAGATAATCCAAATCCATTTGAAGGACAAGTATTTGCTTTAATTGGTGAAGTAAAAGGAATGCCGGGTCATTCTTATTTACAAAATATAGAAACTGGTGTACCAATTATATTGGATACCGATAACTTAATTGAATTAAATGAAGATGAATTATGATACCAAAGATATTAATATTATTAAGAGGATTACCAGGTAGTGGTAAATCAACATTTGCTAAAACTATGTGGAGTGAGTATGTAATTTGTGAAGCAGATGATTATTTTGTAGATAAGGAAACCGGCGAATATAAGTTCAACGCAAGGGATTTACCTAAAGCACATAATTGGTGTAGATTTAGAGTAGAAACATTTATGAAGGATAATATAGCAAATGAACAATTCTATTCCGAAATTGTAGTATCAAACACATTCACACAAGAGTGGGAGATGGAAGAGTACTTTAAGTTAGCCAAAGAATACGGATATAAAGTATTCACTCTAATCGTTGAGAACAGACATGGTGGTGTGAATGGGCACGGAGTACCAAAAGAAAAGTTAGAACAAATGAAAGATAGATTCAGTATTAAATTGTAAGTTATGAAACCACCAAAAGATTACGCAGAAGAGTTAATAGAAAAATTTAAGCCAATGTGTCATAATGTAAAGCATACGGGTATTTTAAATGGCTTAGCAACTGTTATGAATGATGACATTATTAATTTTTATGCAGCAAAGGAATGTGCACTAATTGCAGTAGATGAGATGATTGAATCGTATGAGTTTGATATGATAAGTGATATGACAAATCAAAGATATATAGATAAATTAAATTATTTGGATGAAGTTAGACAAGAAATAAATAAGTTATGAAATACAATTTAGAAGTTTTAGAGGAGTATATAGATAAGGGTTTGGTGATTAAACAAAATCATCCTACACTCCCTTTGTCTATATACAACTATTCCCGTGAATGCCAATACAATGGATTGTGGGATGATATTACTTTGAATTGCAGAGGGTTAGTGTTAGATAATAAAGGTAATGTGGTTGCTAAACCTTTTCCAAAGTTCTTTAACTATGAAGAACATAAACCAGAAGATATCCCAAATGAAAACTTTGAGGTATATGAGAAGATGGATGGCTCGTTGGGTATTGTATTCCACTACAACAATGAATGGCATGTAGCAACACGTGGTTCATTCCAATCCGACCAAGCAATCAAAGGTAGAGAATTATTGGAAAAATATAATTTTGAAAAACTACATACCGATTACACATATTTGTTTGAAATAATTTATAATGAAAATAGAATAGTATGTAATTATGATTTTGAAGATATTGTTTTATTGGGTATAATAAATACAAAAACAGGTAATGAAGTTAATCTAAATAATGATACCGAAGATATTCGTATTAAAAATATTATTTCTAATATTGGGTTTCGTATTGTTACATTATATAAAACTTGGGGAGAGGATTGGGAAACTTTGAAAAAAGAAATATCCAAAGATAAAGAAGGATATGTAATTCGTTTTTCAGGTGGTATGCGAATGAAGATTAAAGGAGATGAGTATGTTCGTTTACATAGAATTCTTACCAACTTTTCTACCAAAGATATTTGGGAATTGTTAAAGAATGGAGAACCATTAGAACCATTTTTAGAAAGAGTGCCTGACGAATTTGATGATTGGGTTAAGCATACTGCTATGAATTTAAGATGGAGTTTTCACCACATTGACGAGAGAGTAGGTAAGATGTACGACTATTTCCGTTACGGTAAGTTTAATGATAGATATCCCGAGCCAACAAAAAAAGAGTTTGCTGAATATGTAATGACTCAATCTGAAGAATTAAGACCAATTTTGTTTAAGATGTGGGATAACGCATCATATGATGATATAATTTGGAGTATGATTAAACCGAAATATTCTAAACCATTTTCTTCTGATGAAAGTATTTAATTAATTAGTTTGGATTAAATTAAGACCAAAATTGGAATATCATATATTTATATAAAAAATTAATATATGGCTTATACATACAAACATATCAGAAAAGATAATAATGATGTTTTTTATGTAGGAATAGGTAAAACAAAAAAACGATTATATTCACATTCAAACCGAAATAAACATTGGAAAAACATAGTAAATAAAGTTGGGTACGATGCTGAAATTATTGAAGATAATCTAACATGGGAAGAAGCTTGTGGAAAAGAAAAAGAACTTATTATGTATTATGGTAGATTTGATTTAGGGTTGGGAAAATTGGTCAATATGACAAATGGTGGGGATGGTGTTAATGGGCTAATACATACCGCCGAACATCGCATGAAAAATAGTTTATCAAATAAAAATAAAATTGTTAGCGAAGAAACTAAACAAAAAATGAGTAAATCGGCAAAAAAACGTGGAATTAAACCACCATCAAAACCGATTGGGTGGAAACATTCAGAGGACGCTATAAAAAAAATGAGTGAATCACATAAACATATACATAATGGTGATTTGAATAATTTTTTTGGAAAAACACATACTGATGAAGTTAAAGAAAAATTAAGAAATTTACGTTTGGGTAAAAAAATGAGTGAAGAAACAAAAGAAAAAATATCCAAATCAAATGTAGGAAAAAAAAGAAAACCATTTTCTGAAGAAACTAAACAAAAAATGGCAGAATCCGCTAAAAAACGTGGAGCTAAACCGCCATCACGATTAGGTAAAAATCATAGTGAAGAAACTAAACAGAAAATGAGAGAGGTTGCCAACAGTAAAATTACCAATAAGATAGAGTACGAAAAACCTTTTAAAAAAGATGAAAATAATTAAAGTTTTACTTGACTTTTAATCCAGAATTTTGTATCTTTACTATGTAGTTCGGGTTGAGCTACTTTAAACCCCTTTCCGATATGAGCTTACCATTTAACCTTAGTTCAGTTTTAGCCACCGCTTCTTTAGTAGAAGGGTTTGATGTTGTTAAAAATGCTTTCCCAGTTGAGGGACGATTTACAAAAAGTATCATCACTTATGGTGATGCAGTTCATTCAGCACTTTCAGATGTTGCTGATGATTATATGGATTGGCCAGAAGACCAAGGGTTTGGTTCTTCCGATATGACTTATGTTCGTAAGTCGTTCATTGATTCATTGATTGATATGGCTAACCTACGTGGTTATTACGAAACTAAATTTTCTCCTTATCTTAAAGTTGTGGAATATTCGGAAGCTGAGTATCACGAACAACAACTGCGTAGAGAGCAGGGATTGTAATTATTATTGTTAAACTTTAAAACTTAAAACTTATGTCAAATTTTCAATTTACTTTTAAAACAGATGCTGAATACTTTTCAAAGAAATTTACCGGCTATATTCCTAATTACGAATGTGTTAGGATGACAATTGCTAGACCCAATGGTAGTACGATAGATTTCCCCATTCATACTGAAGAGGAATATACTACTTACTTATCTAAATATGTAAGGAATGGTGATAAGATTCTTAACACTTACCCAACCACTACTTTTTACGAATCAGAATATTGTTATTAAACTTAAAACTTAAATTATAAAATTATGGGATTAGACATGTATTTAGAGAAGCGTACCTATGTTAAACAATGGAGCTTTCAAAAACCAGAAGAGCAGTATAATGTAGAAGTAACCAAAGGTGGTGAACCTACAAACATTAAACCTGAAAGGGTTACTCATATTGTTGAGGAAATTGGATATTGGCGAAAGCAAAACCAAATACACCAATGGTTCGTTGAGAATGTACAGAATGGTGTAGATAATTGTGGTGAGTATTGTGTTAGTAAAGTTCAGTTAGAAGATTTGTTGGAAATATGTAAGAAAATACTAAACGATAATTCATTAGCAGAGGAATTATTACCAACTACAAGTGGTTTCTTCTTTGGTGGAACTGAATATGATGAATGGTACTTTGATGGTATTAAAAACACTATTGAGATTTTAGAAGAAGCATTATCTGATAATAGTGGCGATTACTATTACTCTTCATCTTGGTAAACTTTTAAAATAATAAAAAAATGAAAAAAATAATAGGATTACTTTTAATTTCAATCATATTGGTTTCCTGCTATGGAAATGGCATTGAAAAATCAAAAACAAATAATGATGATTACGATGTTACCTATCTTTTTGAAAAAGATGATGTAAAGGTTTATCGTTTTTCGGATGGATTAAATTATCATTATTTTACAAGTAGAGGTGAAACCATAACAACACAGACAAGTGGTAGTGGTAAAAATGAAACTCATCGTGAAGAAAACATAAAATCTTATTAATATGAAATTACTTAATGGGTTTGGTTTGATTATAATTGCCCAAATCATTTCATTCATACAATTACAAGGGCAAGGTAAGTGGGAATGGGCAAAAGAAAACCCATTCTTAATGGCAGTATGTGGTTTACCAGTTGGATATTTGTTTATTCATTCAACTCGTATAATTAATGAAGCAACAGGTGAAACCTGGCCAGGTCGTTTGATTGGGCAGGCAATCGGTATCGTTATATTTTGTATAATGAGTTGGATTATGTTTAAAGAACCCCTAACTATAAAAACAGGAGTTTGTATTGCATTGGCATTGTGTGTAGTATTAATTCAAATTTTTTGGAAGTAATGGAGCAAAAAGAATACGAAATTTATATGGCACAACAAATATCAGCATTGAATTCTAAATATAAAATGTCAGTTGCACAAACTTGGCAAGATAAATTATTAGAATCACTCAAAGATGAGGAGAATAATGGTATGCTGGTAGATACTCTTTCAAAACTTTTAGATGAACCCCCTAAAAAGAATGCAGAAAAACCTATAAAATTATCCAACCCTGGTAAGTTGGCAAGAGCTTATGATTTATTAAGTGGGGATATGGTTCTAATAAAATATATGGGAGAGACTAGTAAATCATATAGATATCTGTACACGATAGAACATAAACCCTCTAATACAGGAGAAATGCGGATAATGAAAGAAAAAAAGTATGGGTGTGTATATGTTGAGTTTGAATACCAAAACGGAGGTAAAGATGGTAGACGATATGAAATGGATGAATTTACAGATTTTGATACTTTTATGAATTTAATTGTAGATGTGATACGAAAATTTTAAAACGATATTTATATGTATAATTCAGAAGATATGTTAAGAGAGGAAGTTTATGACCGATTAGCAGAGGATTTTGGTACAACTATTGCGGTTGCACATATTCTTGGTTACAAACATATAGAAGATGAGAAGCAAGATTATGAGCCAGTTCAGTATCGTAATATGAAATCTCAATTGGATGTGAATGGTATCATTTCTGAAGCAATTGATGGCAGTAAATATCAAACTTTACAAAGAGAGTTATTCCGATTAAAAGGTAAAATTTCACCAAAAATTAAGGAAACTACTATTTATAATAAAGTTTGGAAAGATATAAATGGCAAAGCAACCAATAGAGCAAAACCCAAAGAGGTACAAAAAGAAGGAAGATAAATGGATTATATCCGCACTCCCAGAAGAACCTACAAAGGAACAAATTGCAATAATAAAACCATTAGAGTTAGAAGTTGGAAAACCTATCCCAAAAGATAAGTTAATTCCACTTTTAGCTGTCAATGGTATTGTTGTTAAGATAAATGATTTTTACATTTTATCGGAACAAACACTTTCCGATATAAAAAATTCCAATAATCCACACTACGACATTGTTGAAAATGGTAAAGTAATGGGAATACCTATGGGTAAAACTATACCTATTATTGAAATATCGGATAAGCAGTTAGAAGCAATTGGAAATACAAGAGATATTGCAAATAAAAATGCAGGTGTTAAATCAGTTGATTATATCTATGAAACTGAACTTGAAATGGGAATTCCTATTGGATTAATTAATCAAATCAATTATACACTATCTCCAGATATTTCAAGACCATCCGATAGATTTGAAACATTTGATTGGGCATTACAATCAGAACGCAATCCTAATGCGTATAATGTAAATCAATTAAAAAATGATACTGCACAAGATAAAGAAAAATCATTAGATACTAAAAAAATGGCAACATTTTTAACCGGAGTTAGTTCTCTTTTGAAAATAATACAAAAAGATTTTGAAGATGTTAAACAATGTTTTCAAAATGCAACATTACCCGGATTATCAACAACTACTTGGGATATGGTTGCAACAACCGATACATCAAATGATACATCTATTAAACCACAAGTTGTTTCAAAATCTTCTACAATAGTGGCAGTTGGTGACACACCATTAGTTGCTAAAGAAAAAGCATTGAAAAAAGAACAAGATACAATTAAAGCGGATGTGGAAGCTGCTAAAACATCATTGGAACAAAAGATATCACAACAATCCGATGATTTCCAAAGAGCACAGCAGGGAGATATGGAAGCGCAAAATAGATTAAGACAAGAAATTGCCAATACACAAGCTACTACTTCTGATGTTTATAGTAAATACGAAAAATTGAGTAAGAATATTCAATAATGAAAAAAATTCAAATCTATACTAAATTAGTATTTGATATTATTATGGGAATTATAATGATTCCATTTATATTGATTATGTTAGGTGTTATTGTATTTGCATTATTTTTCCATTTTTCATATTGGTGGTATATCCGTAGAATAAAAAAATAAAAGTTATATATTTAAATATGTTATGAATCTATCAGTTTTAAATACGTTGGAAAGAGGTTATGTTAAGTTACATTGGCATGAATACATTGAACGTGTCCAACTTACAATAGAACATTTGGAAACTATTGTAGATATGATTAATAATTTTAAATCAAACAAATCAGCAAAAGAATTAGTTGTATTTCGTTTCCAAAATATTCCCGCATATATTACAATTAAAAAAAGTGAATACATAGATATATTAAATTGGATACATGAACGTGCTTTGACTTTGGAAATATACGAATTATGTAAAAAAATAATTGATATAAAAAAATCGTTATGAATACTCCTTCAGAAATAATTAAAGCTTGGTGGATTGCCGCAAATCCATCTAAAGAACAATCAGAGTTAGCGCAAGAGCGATTATCAATATGCATGAAACCATGTGATTATCTTCAAGAATCTATTGTATTTGAATATGTATGTGGCGCTTGTGGGTGTCCCATTCGTAAAAAGATTTTTACTGCTAATAAAAAAGCATGTCCAAAAGAAAAATGGAATGAAGTAGAAGATAAATCGTATCTTAAATAAGTTTAATTTGTTAATTTGTAAAACTTTTCGTATCTTTGTATATGATTATAGTTCCACAAACACCCATAACAGAATCTAGCTTCCAAAAATGGAAGTGTCATAGATTAGACGTAGAAGACGGATTAGATTCGTACCATTACTATGTAATTCCTTTAGTAGATATTGATGAAAAAGAATTGCCGGATATTGAAACAATACCTGCATTATTTAGTTCCGAATCGGATGCATTTTTAGATGATGATGGTAACCAATTATACACATTAAGATTATTTGATGATGACCTTCCTGAATTAGAATTTGAAGAGGAAATAGAAATACTTTATAAAATTTTAACAAAAAAAGAAATATATTTAAAATAATTTGGAAAAGTTAAAAATTTTTCGTATATTTGATTTATCTTTTTTACTATACTTAAACTTTAAAGCAACAAAAGCAACATGAAAGAAAAAACAGAACAAGAATTAAAAGCAAATTACAACAGGTTCATTGAAATCCTTAAAAAGTATTTCACAGGAGAAAGATTAGAAAAATTGTTATTTATGTACTCAGAAGATGAGTTAGGATTAAATGTAACAGTATCACCAGCATCAGGTAATAAAAGTTATCATAACGCATATGATGGTGGTTATATAGACCACATCTTTAATGTTTGTAAGAATGCATTAAAAATGAAAAATTTATTTGAATCAACAGGTGGTAAACCAGATTTTACTGATGAAGAATTATTATTTACAGCATTGCATCATGATTTAGGTAAATTAGGAATCAAAGGAGAATTGCATTATGTAGCTAATGATTCAGATTGGCATGTTAAAAATAGAGGTGAATACTATAAACGTAATGAAAGCATTCCATTTATGTCAATTACAGATAGAACATTTTTTACCTTAAATTATTATGGTATTCAGTATAATGAAAAAGAATACTTTGGTATAAAACTTACAGATGGATTATATGATGAAGATAATACTAAGTATTTAAAAGTATATGATGCAAATAAAGCAGTTAAGTCCAACTTGCCTCATTTAATACATTGGGCTGACCATATGAGTACTGTAATTGAGTCACAAGATAACAATTAATAGGATAAAAAAGTATGACATTTTTACATAAAGTATGACATTTTGTCATACTTTTTTGTTTTGGTGTAAAAATTGAAATACTATACTTAAATTTTAAACAATTAAACAATTATTATTATGAGCTTATTTAAAAACACAACTGGCTACAAATCAAATTTAGATGATTTATTTTTAGATTGGGATAATTTATACTCCCATGTTAAGCAAAACTCAATTTCCAATTATACTACAAAAGAATTGGAAGATGGTAAAATTCAAGTAGATGTAAATGTATTGGGACACAACCCAAAAAATATCTTATTAGAAGTAACGGATGATAAGATTACAATCAAATCAACTAAGATAGAAGGAGAGTCTGATTTAATTAAAGATATTGATTTTAGTTTCAAATTAGGTAAAGATTACGATGGTACTAAATCTGAAGCTCAATTCAATAATGGAGTACTTTCAATCACCATTGAAAAGAAGGATGAAAGAAAGGCAAAAAAATTATCTATTAACATTAGGTAATATAAGTTATTTTTTGTATATTTAGAAGGTAGGAGCATATAGTTCCTACCTTTTTTTATAAATAAATATTTATTACTATGAGTATGATGTACAAAAGTCAAATCCAAAACCTATTGGTTGTGTTGGATGGTAAATTAAGAATTTTGGAGGGAGCAGCATCGGGTGCTATGAAACTTGCTCCTAACGATGTTATTCAATTAGTTCAAGATATTAGAAAAGTTTCTGATAGAATAGCTGAATTAATAAACATTGAAAGAGATTAAATGAACTGGCTTAAATATTTAGTAGGTATATCAGCGGTATTGGTTGCAGGATGTGCAGCTTATTTCTCCGTAACTGGATTGGGTGTTCTATTTAGTGGAGCATCAACGGCAGTAATGGTAATGGCAGGTTCTTTGGAATTTGCTAAATTAGTAACTGCTACTTATTTAAAACAAGTATGGGATGACATTAAGGGTTTCAATAAGGTATATTTAACAATATCTGTTGCAATTCTTATGTTAATCACATCAGCAGGTATTTTTGGATACCTTTCAAACGCATTTCAAGCACAATCTTTAGAATTACAACGGGTAGATAGGGAAATCGCTGTTCATCAAACTAAAATTGACCAAAATACTGCTCAAATTGAGCAACTTTCTACTCAAATTACAGAATTTAACACCAATCAAGGTAAATTATTGAATGGTGGTTCAGTTAATAGGAGATTAATTAACTCTATTGATAACAGAGATAAACAAATTTCTAAAATTAACGATAAAATTTCAGATTTACAGATTCAAAATGGTCAAGAAACTGAAAAAATTAACCAAATTAAAATTTCTAACTTAAATTTAGAAAAAGAAGTAGGTGGGTTTAGGTTTGTTGCCGATGCATTTGGTGTAGAATTGAAAAATGTTGTAAAATTCTTTATTTTTATCATTGTTATAGTGTTTGACCCTCTCGCAGTTGCCCTAATTATCGCATTTAATGGGTTAATTGATGATAAAAAGAAAAAACAAAAAGAAATTTTAACCGAAATGATGGAAAATGACCAAAAATTAGGATTATATGAGGTATATGGTGATACTAAAGAAGATATAGTGGAAAATAATTTACAAAATGAGGTAAATAGTGGAAAAAAATTACCAAATGAAGAAGAAAGCGAAGTCATAATGGAAAATATTCGTATTCCAATAGATTCCGATGGTGATGGTGTAATTGATGGGTGGGATACCGATGGTGATGGGTTAATAAATGAATGGAAAGAAATTGGTCCAAGAAATGGTATGCAACCATATTATGCAAAACCTGATTTTGATTGGAATAATAAAAATGCTTGGATAAATGACCAAAATGCAGTTAATTTTTGGTTAAAATACAAAAAATCATAACAAAGCTTGTTTTTATGAAATAAATGTTGTATATTTATACTATGAATATAGGATATGCATGTATTAATATGACGATGGGTAAAAAAGTTACCACAAATCGTTCAATGGTGAAAAAAACGTTCAATGCCAAAGGCTTGGATTATGTTTCGGAGTTGGCATTAGCAAATGCTAAAGATATTATCAAAATTTTAGAATGGAATAGACAACATAAGATTCATTTCTTTCGTCTATCTTCTGCAATTATTCCGTGGGGTGATAATTTAGACTTAACTCAATTAAAAGATTATAAAGAGATTAAGAATGAATTAAAGAAAGCAGGTGATTACGCTAAACTTCATAACATCCGTATAACATCACACCCAGGTCCATTTAATGTATTGGTTTCTCCAAATGAGAAAGTAATTTTGGCTACAATAGCAGATTTAGAATTACATGGTAAAATCTTTGATATGATGGGGTTAGAATTATCGCCTTATAATAAGATTAATATTCATTGTAATGGCGTTTACGGAGATAAAAAATCTGCAATGGATAGATTCATCAAAAACTTTCAAAGACTCTCTAAATCGGTACAAAAACGACTTACAATTGAGAATGATGATAAAGCATCTATGTATTCAGTTAAAGATTTAATGTATATACATAAAGCAATCAAAATACCGATTGTATTTGATTATCATCATCATACATTTTGTACAGGTGATTTATCAGAAGAAGATGCACTTAAACTAGCAGCTACAACTTGGCCCAAAGGTATTACGCCAGTTGTACATTATTCCGAATCAAAGGCATTGCATGAAAATAATCCAAAAGAAAAACCACAATCCCATTCATTATATATCAATACTCTACCTAATACATACGAATTGGTTGTGGACATTATGTTGGAATGCAAAGCTAAAGAGCTTGCTTTATTAGATATAAAAAAAAAATATAAAATAGATTGAACCAAAAACAAATAAATGAAATTAATTACAGATAAAAACACAAATGGTTTAACATCCAAAGAATTTACAGAATTCTTAAAAACTCCTACATTATATTCTACTTTTACAAAAGAAGAAGCAGATGAATTAGAACAAACACTTAAAAAAGGATTGGAAACATATCCAGGTTTAGGTATTTCGGCAACTCAATTAGGAATTAAAAAAAGAGCATGTTATATTAAGTTTGGTGATGATGAAAATGGTGTAGAATTATTTTTATTAAATCCAATTATTAAAGAACGTAGCAAAGATGGATTTTTATTTTACGAAGGATGCTTATCTATTCCAAAAACAATAACTACTCCATTAAAAACTATTCGTGCTACTAAAGTTGTTGTTTCAACGGATAATTTAGGTGAATTAACATTTGAAATTAATCCAGATGGGGATAAAGCAAATGAAAAAGTTTCACAAGAAACAATGATGACAGTTATTGTTCAGCATGAGATTGACCACTTAGATGGGTTTACTATTAAAGATAGAGTTTATTCAACTACCCGTTCTGTTAAAAATAATTATGGGAGAAACGATTTAGTTGTAATGAAATCACCGGATGGTGAAATGATTGAAGTTAAATATAAGAAAGCAAATCAGTTTTTCTTAAAAGGATATGAAGTAGTTTAATATGATATTTTTATACATAACAATTGCAATTTTATTAGCATTATCCATAATATTGGGTTATGTTATTATTATAAATTTACGAAAGTTGGAAAGTTACGAAGATTTCATTGAAAAAGAAATCGGCAGAAACGAAGCATTACTGGAGGCATTAAGACAAATAGATGAACGTCAAATGTTTGAGAAGGATGATGATGTAGGTTCAATATTTTACCAAATAAAAGAAACCATCGAGAGATTCAAACAATTTAATTAAAATGCCAAGAAAACCCAAAAGTAAACAATATTTTACAAAAGATACAGAAGATGCTATTATAGAGTATAACTCAACCGATGACCAAAGAGTTAAAGATAAAGTTTATAAAGATAGAATAAAACCTGCATTTGATAAACTTGCAGAAATAGTTTATAACAAATGGAAATTCAGTTATTTTGATGATGACCCTAGAGATGTAATGTCTGAAGTTGTTACATTTATGATTGAAAAGATTCATATGTACAAAGAAGGTAAAGGTAAAGCATTCTCTTATTTTACTATTGTTGCCAGAAACTATTTGATTTTAAATAACAACGCAAATTACAAACGATATAAAGATACTGATATTATATCAAACTTACCCGAACATTGGGATACTGAAAACAATTGGGAAGAAGAAACTATAAATGATGAATTTCGTACATTTAATAAAAGAATGTTGGCATATTGGGATATTCATTTAGAAAATCATTTCCCAAAGAAAAGAGATATGCAAATCGCAGATGCAGTTTTAGAATTATTCAGAAGAGCAGAATACATAGAAAGTTTCAATAAAAAATCTTTATATCTACTTATTAGAGAGATGACTGGACATCCAACTCATTATATAACTAAGATTGTCAATAAAATGAAAGACAAGCAAATGGAGTTATATAGTGAATTTGATAGAACAGGAGACTTGACTATGTAAATAATTATTAATAAAGAATAAAATATGGCATCTGAATTTCAGTTATTTGATGGTAAAAACTTATCATCACTATTTAAAGATATTTACGATAATCAACAAGTAAAAAAGAAGAATATATCAGATATGATTGAATCTCTTCGTAAGCTGATTCGTAATGTAGGTGAAGCAACAGTACTTGCACCTATTATTAGAGATTTAATTGATTCATCTATTAAAAACGATGACCACTTAATTAAATTGGCAACAATTGCTCAAAGATTAGCTGCTGCTGAAGCAAAGGGTATTGGTGAAGACGGTTGGTTGAGTGAGCAAGAAAAAGCACAACTATTAACGGAATTGGAAGATACTGTTAATGAGATTGATAAAAAGAATGATGAAAAGTTATTGGATATTCAGGTTGAAATAGAAGATATAAAAACTAAATTATAATGGAAACATTTTTAGCAACGGTAGATAACGTTTATCCAACAAATACCAATTTTTTAAAAAAAGAAGGTAAAGATACAATTTCAATATATACCAATTCACCATCATTCTCCGATACAGATGCAAGTTTGTATGGTGCAATAACTTATAGATTTGAAGATAGTAATGCTAAAGATGATATTGCAAAACCATTTGATAAAAATAATTTTACATTTCCAATTAAAGGAGAAACTGTTGTAATATTAAAAATGTTTGGAACAAATTCTCAAACATTTTGGATGCCATATACTAACACACCTTACCCAAATTATAGAAAAGATTACATAACAGATAAAAATACTAAAAAAGATAAATCTGAAAATAGTGGTGCAAAACTTGAACCTACAAAAATAAATGCAGCAGGTGGAACTATTAAAACAAATATTACTAAAGAAGATGATATTGGTTATAAAGTAAATGATAAAATTAAATTTATAAAACCAAAAGAAGGCGATACCATTTTAAGTGGTAGAGTTGGTAATACGATTCGTTTATCGGAATTCTTTTTATCTTCCGATGGTAAATCTTACCCAGGTATATACATTCGTAACAAACAAAATGCAGAATTAGATTCCAATCCAATCGGTCAAATGATTGATGAAGATATAAACAAAGATGGAACATCTGTTTATTTTGTATCAGGTAAAACCAAAGTTCCATTTAAAGAAACAATATCTAAAACCAAAATAGGATTTAAAGAATACCCATCCGATTTTAGTGGAGAACAATTATTTATAAATTCGGATAGAATAATATTATCTGCAAAAGCAAATGAGTTTATTATATATGGAAAAGGAAATACTGGTGTAATTACAGATGGTAATTATTCTATAGATGCGGGTAAAGATGTTTATGTTAATTCTGATAAGAATATAACAATACATTCTAATGGTGCAAACCAAATATTTTTAAATTCTGAAAATGGTAAGATATATTTAGGTAAAAATCAAGGAGAAGGTGATTTTAAAGCAGATGTTCAAAATATGGTATTAGGTGGTGTATTGGTTCAAATAATGAGTGAATTAATTGATTTGATAACCGAATCGGTATATGCATCTTCTTTTGGACCAACTTTTCCTGGTCCGGAAAATATTTCATCATTTTTTGCACTAAAAGATAAATTAAAAACCCTATTATCATCTACAAACTTTTTGAGTAAATAAAATGTCTTGGACGATATACAAAACTAATGTATTAACATCAGCAGTAACATTTAGGTTTAAAAATGACTCAGATGGAGCTGCTTCTTTTATTGCAAATGAATACGATGAGTGTATAAAGCGAGGTGGTGATATGATATATGGAGTTCCTATTATCAATGGTAATGTTATAGGAATGACAAATGTTATAAAAGCAGCTTTCAAAAAAGGCAGAGAAAGTGGTGGTGAAAATTTTAATTTATTAGCAGAAATATATCCATCCGCATTTGATGCATATTGGTTAGGTGCTGAAATGGCTCCGTTTCCAAATCCGTTAATAAGACCATTGGGTTGGCAATCAACTCCACCTGCTCCAGGTACACTTATGAATATTGGACCAGACCCAATATCGTTAGCAAAATCCGTTGCTATAAATAAAGCATTAAAAGAAGCTACACAATCATTAGTTGATGAATTAAAAAAACAAACAATTGAAATTGGTGGTATTAGTATAAATGTATACGATACAATTATTAAAGTTTTAAATAAAGAAGTTGTTGCAAATGAAATTAAAAATCATCCTGCAATTATAGCAGGAAAAGAAATAGTTCAAAAATATAACGAAATTAAAAACAAAAAACCTTCAATTGGTTCTCAATTTAAACCATCTATTAAATTTCCATTTCCAGAATTACCAAAAAGAAAAGATTTAATTGAAAAATCTAAAAAAAAATTATTGGATGAAGCGGCTGATGAAATTAAAAAAGGATTAATATTAGCAGTTGAAGAACAAATATTACAAAAAATAATATTACCTATACAATCATCAATAGAATTATCAAAATCAATTCCATCACCAAAGCCTACAAAAGAACAAATTAAAAAATCTATAATGGATGCTATAAACGGATTAAAACCTGAAATAGATTTATCTACATTTAATATTCCAAAACTACCGACTAAAGAAGAATTAAAAAAACAAATAGAAGATGAGTTACCAACAAAAGAAAAATTGATGGCTATAGCATTTGATACGATTAAAGATAAAATTCCAAAAATACCAAATATATGGTTTGTTCCACCATCATTTAAATTTAATCCGGCATTTATGATATTTTTAGACCCATTTGTTAATTTGGCAAAGTTGCATTTAATGGGAACGGGTGGAACTATGATGGTTATGGCTCAATATCCACCACCTGCACCACCTGCTCCTGCTATATTATTATGGTCTGGATATAATGTCATTGGATAATTTAAACTTATTATATTTATTAACATAACGAACATATTTTATTATGAAATCAGACATTTTATTATCACTTATTAAAGAAGTGGTTAGGAATGAAGTTAAAACACAGGTTAGACAGCAAGTTATTTCTGAAATAACAAAGCTTGTTAAATCCGGTACAGTTAAATTAAATTCAAACAGAAAACCACAAGCTCCTACATTAAAGGAGGCTATTAAATCGGTAGACCCGTTTACGGAAGCCACACGTGTTTTGCAAAAAAGTAGAACATCTACATTACAACCTCAAAAAACTCAACAACCTAAAAGGGAATTTTCAAAAGACCCTATGATTAATGAGATTCTTAATATGACAACTCCATTTTCAGCCGAGCAAAGAGCAGAGGGAGGAATGGGTAGTGGGGCAAGTGTATTAGATATGCTACAACCACAAATGAGTGTTGAAGAAGATGGTTGGGAAACTATGGATTATAGAGAATCCGGTGTCCCACAATCCATACCACAACAATTAGAATCAACAGGAGATGCATTACAAGATGCAACTATGAAAGCATTAACAAGAGATTATTCAGAATTGGTAAAAAGATTTAAATAATGGCAATAGAGTTAGGTAAAGTAAATGTAGTAGATTTAACTGAAAATGATTATAAAATAATAGGAATTGGAATAAACAAAACATCCAATTCAAATGGAATATTTCCCGTTAATTATACAACTTTATCTCAGGCAAAAGATAATTTAAAAAATTTAATTCTTACACATAAAGGTGAAAGAATTATGAATACAGAATTTGGTTGCGATATTTGGAAATTATTATTTGAACCAATTATTGAAGGGGAAATAGATAAAAGAATAGAAAATACAATAGTTGATGCAGTATCTATTTGGTTACCATATTTAAATATAGATGAAATAATATTTGATTACAATAACAATGATATAGATAACCATACCATTGGATTGGATATTAAATTTTCATTAGTATCAAATCCAAATTTAAGTGATTCAGTACAAATAAATGTAAATAATTAATAATGGCAATTAAACCGATAGATAAGAATTGGGGAAACGATAATAAAAAAATAAGTTATCTTGGTAAAGATTTTGCTTCATTAAAGCAAAATTTAATAGATTATACTAAAACTTATTTCCCCAATTCTTATGCTGATTTTTCCGATGCATCTCCTGGAAATATATTTATAGAGCAAGCAGCTGCTATTGGTGATATTCTATCATTTTATCAAGATGTTCAATTAAAAGAATCAATGTTGGCTTATGCTACAGAACGTAAAAATGTTATAGCATTAGCACAAGCAATGGGATATAAACCAAAAATATCATCTCCGGCGGTAACAACAATAACAATTTATCAATTAGTTCCATCGGTTGGAGTTGGTTCAAATAGTGTACCTGATAGTAGATATTATTTGAGAATAAAAGAAGGAATGGAAATCCAATCTTCAACGAATACAAACGTAATATTTAGAACAACAGATTCTGTTAATTTTGCAGAAACTGGCAGTAATTCGGTTAGTGTATTTGAAAGAGATACAAATGGTAATCCTACACGATATTTAATTTCAAAAAATGTAAAAGCTATATCAGCAAAAGAAATATCAACTTCAATTACATTTCAAGCAACTGATACCGATTATCCATCTTCAACATTAAATGATACCAATATTATAGAAATAACTTCGGTAAAAGATTTGGATACAAATGAAATATGGTACGAAGTTCCTTATTTAGCACAGGAAAGTATTTTTATTGAAAAACCAAACACCTCATATAATTCCGATTTAAGCGATTTCTCCGGTTCAGTACCTTATATTTTAGAAGTACAAAAAGCACCACGTAGATTTTCAACTAAAGTAAATTCCGATAATACAATTGATTTACAATTTGGTAGTGGTGGTGGTAGTGGATTAGCCGATGAACAAATATTACCTAATACAAAAAATATAGGATTGGGATTAGCAAATAGTATTCAAAGATTAAATAAAGGTATTGACCCATCTAATTTTTTAAAAACAAATACATTTGGAATATCACCCGCTGGTAAAACTCTTTTAGTAAAATATTTAGTTGGTGGTGGAATTGAATCAAACATTAATAGTGGTGATTTAACTACAATTAAAAAAATTGAATTTGAAGAAGATATATTATCAATTTCATCTGATATATTAAATTCATATAATGATACAAAAACAACCATTATAGTTGAAAATTTAGAACCTGCGGTTGGTGGTAGAAGTAGTGAAACTATTGAAGAAATAAGACAAAATGCATTGGGTTCGTTTGGTTCTCAAAATAGAGCAGTAACAAGACAGGATTATATTGTTAGAGCATTATCTATGCCAGAACGATATGGTAGTATTGCAAAAGTATATGTATCACCTGATGGTGAAATTGATAATAATTCACCAGCATCCATTTTAGCAAATCCAAAATATATTTCAGAATTTGTTGGATTAGTTGATGGGTTAAAAGGGAAATCGCAATCAGAAGTTCAAAAAGAATTAGTTAAATATCTTTCACAAAAACGTTCTGCAATATCGGAAGTAAATAATCCATTTGCAATTAATATGTATATTTTGGGATATGATGCAAATAAAAAACTTACAAATTTAAACACTGCAATTAAACAAAATCTTAAAACTTATTTAAGTGAATATCGTTTAATGACAGATTCTGTAAATTTATTAAATGGATTTATTGTAAATATTGGATGTGATTTTGAAATAGTTTGCTATTCTAATTATAATAAAAATGAAGTAATAGCAAATTGTTTAGTACAATTGCAAGATTATTTTAATATAGATAATTGGACATTTAATAAACCAATAAATCTTTCAGAAATAGAATTAATATTAGCAAACGTAGAAGGAGTAATGAGCGTTCCATCGGCTAGAATACATAATCTTTGTGGTGGGGATGGAAATTATTCTACAAACAAATATAATATAGAGCAAGCAACTAAAGATAAAATTGTGTATCCATCATTAGACCCTTGTGTTTTTGAAGTTAAGTACCCAAATAAAGATATTAAAGGAAGAGCACTATAATGCATAAATTTTTCACATCATCATTTGACGCAAGTATATACTTACAACAACCAGACCAAAATGCAGGTAGGGATGAAATATTGGAAGTAGGTAAATTATATTATGGTTCTACCAAAGATATTGCTAGAACTTTAATTAAATTTAATTCAACACAAATATCACAATCTGTTTATGAAAATATTGGTACAGGTAGTTATTCTGCATTTTTAAATTTAAAAGCAGCTAAATCGGAGGAAATACCATTACAATATACTTTGTATGCAAACGCATTATCTTCAAGTTGGATAATGGGAACAGGTACTAAGTTTGATAATATTACAACGGATGGTGTTAGTTGGAAATATAGAGATGGGCAAACTAAATGGGTAGGTTATGATACAACAGGTGGTACAGCAGTATATCCTACTACTGGTAATACAACAACAGGTTCGGCAAATGCAGAAGGTGGTGTATGGTATTTAAGTGGTTCATCATCTCAATCATTTGATTATGAAAGTGATGATGTTAGAATGGATGTTACAAATTTAGTTAAATTATGGGTAAGTGGTTCTATAACAAACAATGGATTAATTTTACATCATGGTTTATCAAATGAAGCAGATACATTGGATTATGGTGTTATTAAATTCTTTTCAAAAGAAACCAATACAATATATGAACCAAAATTAGAATTAGTTTGGGATGATAGTTCATTTTTAACTGGAAGTTTATTACCCGTTACAGGTTCCGCACAAGAAGGATATAAAGTAGTTATTGGTAATTTAAAAACTAAATACGTTAGTAATACAAAAACAAAAATTAGATTAAAAGGTAGAGATATGTATCCATCAAAAACATTTGATAAAACATTCTCATATGACCAAGTTAAATATTTACCATCTGGTTCAACTTATTATCAAATAGAAGATTATATAACAGGTGAATCAATATTCCCATTTGGTAATTATACTAAAGTAAGTTGTGATTCCACATCCAATTATTTTATAATGGATTTATCAACATTACCAATTAATAGAGAATACCGATTAAAAATAAAAATAATTGAAAACGGAATATCTACATTTATAGATGATAAATATATATTTGAAATAATATCATAATGAATACAGCAGAAACAATTTCTGAAAAAATACAAGATGTAAAAGATATGCGTTTGGAAGAAATTTTAAAAATATCTGGTTCAGCTGCTATTACAAAAAATGAATATGGTGTAACTATTGTAAATGAAAATGATTCAGCATCTTCTTTAATTTTTAAATCTTTAAATAAAGATAAATACGATGATGCCGAATTAGAAAAAGCAATAGATGTTGTAATCAAAGAATTAAAACCTAATATTCCTAAACCGAATTTAGATTTAGTTCCAAAACCATTATATGATGCCGAAGTTGCAACAAATGAGGATTTAAGAAAAAAAGTAGCTGCTTTAACTCTAGAAAATGAAGATTTAAAACAACAAGTTGCTACATTACAATCATTGATAGAAATAGAAATAAACAAAAGATTAATAATAGAACAAACCAATGATGCATTATCAAATCAATTAACAATTTTATCAAAAACTATTTCCGATTTTGCATTACAAATATCAACGGCAGTTCAAAAATCAATTGATGAATCCATTTTAAGAGCATCTTTACAAGCACAGAATAAAGGTTTCTTTGCACAGATTACGGCATTGATTAAACAAATAGATTCATTAAACTCAGTCATTGAAGGTTTACAAGCGCAATTAGGCGCATCTCAACAACAACAAGCACTTGTACAAGGAACAAGAGCAACGGCATTGGCAAGTGGGGCAGATATGTTATTAGAAACTGTATTGGTTAAGTTAGAACCATCTATAGCTAAATCAGAACCACCAATTAAAGCAAATATAAGTTCTGAATTAAATGGTAAGTGGATTAATGGGCAAACTATTAAATTTACAAATAACGATAAAGAACCAATAAAAGTTGAAATATCAGTTAGTTATCCAAATAATATTAAATTCTTTAATATACCAGAAACATCATTTACTGTTGGTGCAGATGGAACAAAAGATATAACTTTAACTCTAGATGTACAGGCAACAAGAACATATGCTGCAAATTGGGTAAAGACATATGCAGGGATATTCACATCCGAAACCAATTCAAAAGATTACACAGGTGGTTTGATGAGTATAACTGTAACTAATGCAGCAGGTAAGAGTGAGATGAAACCTTACGGAATCAAATTATCTAAAAAGAATAAAGAAGATTATCAAAATCATCAAACATAATAATTTATGAGTATTACAAAATATACTAACTTTGAGCAAATTGATTCTAGAAAAGAAAATAAAGGTGATTTTCTTTTAAAGGATGATTTACTTATTGTGTCCAAAACTGAAATAGAAGAAGCAGATTTTGGTGATTGTAAGCATGATGTAATGGAAGTATCTGTATATGATGTTAATAATGTTTTGTTACCAAATAAAACAGGAAATAATGTTGCATATATAAAACCAAATGATATAAAAAACTATATGTACGATATAGTTAATAAAGTTGGTCAAAAAGAACTTGCTATAAATGTTGAAAAATTATTAAATAATTTAGGATTTTCAAATGGTATTCTTAAAATTAATATAAATTTTGTAAGGAATAAAATAGGAACGGATAATGAATTAACAAGAGTTTGGATTCAAGAAATATCACCATCAAGAGAAGAAATTCGTATTTTACCATTAAAAACAAAAGATGGTGAAGTAAATAAAATTACAAAATCAGAATTTAAAAATATTCACAATTTAAGTAAAGATTTTAAATACTATAAAAAAAATATATTAGATGCCTTAGATAAATTTGAAGGAAATTCTTTAACTGTAATAGATGATGCTTTAGTTGCTAAATTTGGAAATGATTTTAGAGATGTATTAAAAAAAGATTTTGGATTAAGAAATTTAGATGATTTTCATAAAAGAATATTTGAAAATTTTAGAGATAGTATTAAAAATTGGGTAAATAATAAATACTATGATGTAACGCAACCTACCTTTGGTAAACCATCGGAAATACGATTTGAAAATTGTGGACAATACAATTTTGGTATGTTGATGGGTGAAATTCAAAACATATTAAATAATTGTATCCAATTTAATACAAAGGCATTACAAAGAAGGCAAGTTGATATTAAACAATTACCAAAAGAATTTGCAATAGTTGAATTAAGAAAACAAATTCAAAATAATTTAGATGCATTTAGTACTAAAATTGATATTAAGAGAAACATTTATATGCCAGATAAAGTGGATATAACTGTTACTGGAACAAATGAATTGCCACCAATTAAAACTACAAAAGAAGTTATAATTACAGAACCAGACCTTACACCAATACCACCACCCAAACCTAAGCCTGTAAAAGAACCTGTTAAAGAAATAACACCCACAGTTGTAACAACTCCAAAACCAAATTTAGTAGATACTGCATTTAGTACTGCTGCTGAACAAGAAATAGGATTAGGAATCGCAAATTCGGGAAATAGATTTTATAGTACATATGTACCTGGTGGATTTGATGCCAATTTATCTAATGTAGAGAATGACCCAACGGGTAGAGATTATTAATAATAAGATATTTATAATAAAAGTATTAAATGGCATTAACTGACGAGCAAAAATTAGAGGCGGATAAAATTGGAATGACATACGAATTGTATGAGGCATTGAGCAATATAACAATTGACCCAAAGGCTCTTTCAGGTTTGAATGAAACTCTTGCTCAATTAAACTCACCTGCTGGGCAAGCTCAACTGCAAGCTGATATTGCAAAAAATATTGGACCTATAAATCCACTTACAATGTTGGGCTCTGATACAATTGGACCAATCTATCAACCATTAACTTTTACGGATTCTGCTGGTAATGCTGTTGTAGTAAATGAAAGAAACCCAACAAATGTACCACAAACATTAAAAGCTCTTCAAGATTTAGAAATTACAAAAGTTGCAGATATTCCTTTACCAAATCCACCTGCTACTCAAACGAGAATAGAAAAACAAGAAATAGTTACACCAAATCCAAATTCTCAATATGAAATTTCTTTTGGTAGTAATTTTAAAAATGAGTTAGGAGGTAACGTATCTTTATCTTATCAAATTGTATTAAATGATTACATACATGATAGTGGTGTTTTATTTTTAGATGGAACTAAAAGTTCTATTAAAAAACAATTATCAAAAGATATTTTACAAAATGGTAAAGTTTTATTAAAAATAGAAGGAAATCTTCCTGATGGGTTTACATTCAATGGAATTTATGAAGGTAATTCATCTCAAATAAAAAACGAAGGTAAAGATTTATCTGCATTAAATAAAGTAAATGGTACTGTATTTTCCGTATCTGCAAACAAATTATTTAGTAGTTTTGTTGTTATTGCAAATTTTCAAAAAGAAATTAAATATGCAGAACCAAAAATTAGTTTACCAAACGGTAATAAATTTAATGTTTTTGTAAAAGATTCTGATTTAGAAAAATCAATTGCAATTCCTTTTAATACGGAACAAGCGGATAAAGTAATTGTATATTTAGGACCTAATAATACATTAGAAGTACCTGCATCGGATAGACAAGCAATTATTTATTTTCAAAAAGATTTTGCAGAAGTGTATGGTACTAAAAAAATAATATTAGTAGCATATAGTAATAATTTTGGTACTGGTGGTAGAACCGAAGTTAATGTAACATTTACATCTATAAACGATTTCCCATCTATTACAGAAACAACATTTGCTGAATTAATAGATGTTCCATCTTTTTCAGATTATAATCTATCATATGATGTAAGTTGGAATACATTTGCAGCAACAAGTGTAGATATACATTTAAAATTAAAAAATAATTCATTTGTTCCATTATTCGTAAATCAACCTACAAATGGAAAAGTAAACATACATCTTAAAACATTAAGAGAAAAATTTCCTAATTGGGTAGGTAGTAATACCATAACTTTAAAATTAATACCATACAATAGAGGTGGTGCAGAATCATTAACTGGAAATGATTATGAAATTGTAACAAATTTAATTTTACCAAAATTAGAAATTAATGAAGAGATTTTTGGTAAAGCAATGTTTGATGCTTTTATTGAAAAGTTACAAATAATTGAACCGGAAAAAGAAAGTAAATATCTCACACACCTTGCTAATTTTGGCAATGATGAAGAAATATTAATTTCATCTTGGGAAGAAGATGATTGGACATTATCTAAAAAATCCGTAGATAATTTAGGTAATGAATTTGTACAGGAAAGTGATAAAGTAGAATCTTTAATTTTAAAATTATATTCACCAATTCCTGCATCGGTAACACCAAACTCAACATTTTGGGTTACAAAATTACTAACAAATCCATTAGTAGAAACTGTAATACTTACAGAACAAGATAATTTATCTTGCCCACCAATAAAAGGACCTAATTTTTCAATTGAAGTTGATTATATAAAAGGTAGTGCTACTAATTATGAATCATTGGATGATATAATATTAACAAATACATCATCCGCACAATTAGTTGGTATGTATTTGAGTTCATCATTGGTTAATACGGATGATTTAAATATTGAATATACAACTGGTTCTACATATGCATGGAATAACTTTGTACATTTTAGTTCTGCAAAAGAAAGAGTAGATAATTTTGTTTATAAAGTTCAGTTAATTGAAAATTATGAATCATTAATATCAGCATCTTACTATGACCCATCATCTTATGGACACACAAATACAATTTCTGCGCAACAAGAAAGAGAAAAACAACAATTAAAAAAAGACCAATTAATAAATGCATTTGATGGATTTGAAAATTTCTTATACACATCATCTTCAATAAGTTGGCCTTATAGTGGTAGTATTAGATTGTTATCAACAAATTCAAATGTAACAAATTGGTATGAAAATATTATAACATTAGCAGGAGATTTTGATATAGAAAATCCAAATTGGGTTCAAAACAATATTCCACAATTCATTGTAAATAATACAGATAATGAAAGTATGTTATTATTTTTATCAATGGTTGGACAACATTTTGATAACATATATTTTTATACAAAATCAATTGAAAAAAGTAGAGGTTTGGGTTACAAATCAAAAAATGGTATTTCTGATAAACTCTTATTTGAAACACTTAAATCTTTTGATTGGGATGCTAAGAATTTAGGAACAGATTCTAAACTTTGGGATTATGTTTTTGGAAAAGATATAAATGGTGGAGTTACAAATACTAATCCTGTTAAACAAAGAACATATGAAGTTTGGAGAAGAATTGTAAATAATTTACCATATCTATTAAAACACAAAGGTACACGCAGAGGTGTATATGCTTTATTAAGTTGTTATGGTATTCCATCATCAAATCTTTCTATTTTAGAATTTGGAGGACCCGAAGTTACGGATACCAATAAGAGTAAATTAGTAATGGATAATATTACAACTGCTCTTAAAATGAATAATGGTTCTAGAATTGATTTTGAATGGAAAAATACAGAAAAAAATAGAAGACCAGATACAATTGAATTTTTTGTAAAACCTACAACAAGTGGGTTATATACTTTAATTTCAGGTAGTGGTTGGGATATAAAATTAAGTGGTTCTGCTAATAGTAATAATGGATATGTAATATTTGATTATTCAACTACAAATGCAATTAGTTCTTCTATATTACCTATATTTAATGGTTCATTTTTTGGTATATCTGTAAGTAGAGAAGTTAGTGGTAGTTTTCACAACTTAGAATTAAATGTTAGACAAGCAGATAAAGAAAGAACTTTATTCCAAAATAACACAACTGCAAGTGTTGCAAGTGGTAGTTCAAATTGGAATAGTGGTTCTTTTATCACATTAGGTGGTAGTTTTAGTGGTAGTATTGATGAATTCCGTTTATGGTCTACACCATTAAATAAGGAAAGATTTTACGAACACGTTTCTTTTCCAGAAATGATTAATGGAAACCATATATCAGCATCAACTGATGATTTGTTTTTCCGTTTAGATTTTGAATATCCTAAAAACTTAGCAACATATACTACATTACCAAATGTAGATACAAATATTTACTTTAGTGGAAGTTTAAAAAGAAATAATTATGAAAGTGGTAGTTCTGCTTTATTATATTCACAAAATCCTTCTGCATCATATTCGGCAAGTACATATGGATTTTCAAACATAAATACCTATCCATATAATTTTGAAGCAATAGATAGAACAGTTGTATTAGATATACCAGATTTTGGTTCATCAAGATATTCAACTAATAAAATACGTTTTGAAGAACAAACATTACTAACAGATTTATCGGTTAATAGTAGAGCTACTAGAAAATCATTTGACCAATCTCCAACTGATTCAAATAGAGTTGGTTTATTTTTCTCTCCTACAAAAGAGTTAAATATTGATATTGCTAAATCATTTGGTGGAATTAATTTAGATAATTATATTGGTGACCCTTCCGATAAATACAAATCAAATTATAAAGATTTGGATAGTTTAAGAAGTTATTATTTTAAAAGATTTAATAATATAGACATATATGCTTATATTAACTTGATTAAGTTATATGAAAAATCTATGTTTGAAGATATTAAAAATATGCTGCCTGCAAGAGCAAAAGCAACAACGGGTCTTTTAATTGAACCACATTTTTTAGAAAGAAGTAAAATTGCTCAAAAAAAACCAACTGGTGAAAATGAACAATATGAAACTGCAATACATTATGATGAATCTACTTTAATAACTTCTGAAAATATTCAAAAAGAAATAATATTAGATGCAAATTCTGAATATTTATTTACTGCAGAAAATAATCAATATGATTCAATAGTTGATGCAAATTTAAGTGAAAATTTAAATGTTGATAATTATCAATATGATGTTGAAATTCCAACTTCTAAAACTACTTTAGTAGAAGCTGAATCTTATCAAAAAGATATTTTAATAGATGCAGGATTAAAAGACCCTACAATACTTACTGAAATTGATATACTTAATAGTAATATTGTAGTTGGTCAAACTGATTATGAAAATATTGGATTTGGATTGTATGCTGAAAACGGATATGCAATTAGAACATATTTTGATAAAAATGGAAGAATTGTAAAAGAAAGAGTAAAAGTTGATTTAGTTAAAGAACAAAAAACAATAAATATTGTTAAATTTAAAACAGTTACAAATGGTGTTGGTGACCCAAGAGATGGTATGATTTTATCATCATCGGTTTACTACGAAACATCTTTAAATATACAACCATTTTCTGGTTCTAAAGTAATTAACGCAGGAACTGGGAGTATAATTGAAGTAACACCTGTTAGTGGATATTTACCAACTCACTTTAGAAATGTATCTGATTTGACAAGAGGAATGGAAAATTCTTATTTTAGAGGTTCAAAAAACACGGCAGCAACTACTTTGGATGGAACTCCTCCAATTGAGGTATTCTCAACTAACCCTAATACATTAAAAGTAAATAAAGCAGGTAGAAGTGCAAATGAACCAATTTTGGAAGTTGAGTAATAATTTTTAAAAAAACTATATTTATATCAAAAGATAATACATTAATACTATGGGATATTTAAGTAATACCGAATTAACAGTAGATGCAATCCTTACAAAAAAAGGTAGAGAGAAACTGGCAGCGGGACAGGGTTTAAACATTACTCAATTTGCTTTGGCAGATGATGAGATTGATTATTCATTATATGAACCAGCTCACCCACTTGGTTCAGCTTACTACGATGCAGCAATTAAAAATATGCCTGTATTAGAAGCAAATCCTGATGAAACTCAGGTAATGAAATATAAATTAGTAACACTTCCAAAAAATACAACTCGTATTCCAGTAGTTGAATTTGGTGTTCCTAACATTTCAGTTAATCAAAAAAGTGGTGAAGTTGCATTATCACCAACAACATCTCCAGCAGGAAATAGAAGTTTAGGATACACCATTGTATTATCAAACAAAAATGCAGGTGATATTATTGGTGCAGGTGTAACATCGGAAGTTGGTTCAGTACCTATTTTTATTGGTGATGATATTTCAGCAACTGCAGCAGTATCTAAAGGATTAACATTCAAATTTATACCGAATCCATCTTTAACATCTACCATTAAAACTACTATTACAGTTTATGGTAATGAAACAGGGGGTTCACAAACTATTCCAATTACCGTAACTTACGTTCAATAATAAAGAAAAATGGCAATAATTAGAGACAATAGAGGAGCACTTTTAGCAAGTCAAATATCACAATATTTGGCAGGCGCTGCTAACACCGCAGGAACTCCCGTAGATTCAGGTGAATTAGTTAGAATTGTAAATCAATTTTTAGGAACTGGTGAACAAATCAGTTCAGATATGACTACTATTACAAATGGTATTTATAAAAAATTTGGAGCAATTGATAAAGTAACTAATAGAACTGAAATCGTAACATCTGGTATTTGGAGCGGTGATACTGGTTCATTAGTAGTAAATTCAACATATACATCTTCTGCACAAATTGCAAGTGTAAGTGGTAAATATTATATAGATGTTTATAATGGTTTAACATCATCAACTGCATCGGAAGTTCAATTCTCAATTGCTTATGGTGATGTTGATGGATACGGAGCACCAACATTAAGTCAAAATGATTCATCTACTTTACCAAGTAAAGCAACTTATAATCAATATCGTAATATTTTATTAGATGCAAATGACCCTTATTTTAGTGTATATTCGGGTTCAACCGCAGGTGGGTATGATTTGCGTGAGTTTTATGCAATTAATATTAACAGAGCAAGATATAAAGAAAGATTAGACCCAGGTAACATTTCAATTAGATTAGCAGGTGCTACAGGTACAGTTACTTTAATTGATGATAGTGGTGGAACTAATGAAACTGTAACTACATCTGGAAGAGTTTATAATATGGTTAGTGGTTCATTGAATATTGGTTCTGCATTAACTGCATCAATTAACACATATACATCTTCAAATGGACAAGGTTGGGGATTATTTTATCCAGATATGGGTATTATAATATTAAACCCTGATGCATTAGCAGGAAAAGTTAATTCAAATTTAGGAGCAGCAAGTGGTTCAATTCCAGGAGTTTATCACAATAATTCAACATCCGCATCTGTAAGAGTTGGTACATCTGGTTCACTTGCATTATTACAAGCATTAGCAAGTGGTTCAGACTTTCAAGTTCGTAGAACGGAAAACGTTTCAACTTCTCATTACTTTGTAAGAGCAAACAATAGAGAATTTAACTTCTCAAACAATCCATCATTTACAACTGGTTCGGTTGGTGAGTTTGTTCAAATGACCTTTGAAAGAGACCCTAAAGTTTATATTACAACTGTAGGTTTATACGATGATGCTAATGAACTATTAGCAGTAGCAAAAACTTCTAAACCAATTCAAAAATCATTTGATAAAGAAGTTGCAATTAAAGTTAAATTGGATTTTTAATTAAAAAATAACTTATAGACTACTAACCCACCTTTTGGTGGGTTTTTAGTTTATACGATATTTATAGTAGTATATGGTTTTGTATTTTAAAGAATAATCATATTTATAGAAAAGACAAAAAAGATAAATGGCAGCAATATTACAATTAAGAAGAGGTACAACGGCAGCAAAACCAACTCTATCTGCGGGTGAAATGTATGTAAATACCACATCACAATCTTTACAGGTTGGAATTGATGGTTCAACTGAAATTACATTAGCAAAATTAAATAGTGTAAACTCTGGTTCTTTTAATGTAAGTGGAGATATCACATTGGGTGGTACAATTACTATTGGTGATAATGCAATTGATAATGTTGTATTTAATGCAGATATAAGTTCTTCAATTATCCCAAATAATGATAATACATTTGATTTAGGTAGTACAACTTTTAGATATAGAAATGTAAATGCAACATCTATATCAGGAGCAATTGCTTCAACTAATGGTGTAATATCTGGTTCTTCTCAATTAACGATATTGAATGCCTATACTGCATCTGCAAATATATGGAGTGGAAGTATTGATACAAAATTTACAACATTATTAAGTGTAACTGCATCTTATAATACTGCAACTGCATCTTTAAATACATTTAGTGCAAGTGTTAACGGACATATTGCAGATATTAATACTAAAACTGGTTCATTTGAAACTAAAAATACTTCTTTAGCAACAATTAGTGGTTCATTAATTTTAACTGCAAGTTTTTTAGAAGCTAAAAACGTTTCTTTGGCAACTACAACGGGTTCATTAATATTAACCTCAAGTTTTTTAGAAAGTAAAAATTTATCATTGGCAACAATTAGTGGTTCATTAATTTCAACTGCAAGTTTTGTTGAAACTAAAAATTTATCATTAGCAACTACAACCGGTTCATTGATATTAACTGCAAGTTTTGTTGAAACTAAAAATTTAACATTATTAACTACAACCGGTTCATTAATTTCAACTGCAAGTTTTTTAGAAGGTAAAAATCTTTCTTTAGCAACTATAACGGGTTCATTGATATCTTCGGCATCAATAGATTCTAGTAAATTTACATCATTAGCAACATATACATCTTCATTAAATGTTTGGACAAGTTCAGTAGCAACAACAGGTTCTAACACATTTATTGGTAATGAAATTATAACAGGTTCATTGACAGTAACTGGTAGTGTAAAAGGAAACATAGTTCCAATAACTATAGCATCTCTTACTGCATCATTGGATATGAACTTAGGAAGTTATTTTACTTTAACTCTCGCAAATACTGTAACTACACATATTAGAGCTACAAATATAACGCCAGGTATGAGTGCAACACTTTTGATTACAACGGGTACAAATTCAACGGCATCACTATCGCCATTATTATTACAACCATCTGGTAGTTCATATAGTGCATCTATTGGTGTTAGTAAAAAAGATGTACTTTCGTTAGTTTCATTTGATTCAACAAATATGTATGTAGTATCAACTAAAGCAATGCAATAATATGATATTTCAAAATTTTGGATTTAATCAAAATTATCCAATTACAAATATTATTTCCCCAAATTTAGTTTTTGATTTGGATGCAGCAAACTATTCAGCAGTACCTACTAATGGGACTACTATTGCAGGTACAGGTGCATACGCCATATCAACAAGTACTCCTAACTCTAGAATAACTTGGAATGCATCAAATGGTGGATTATTTAGAAGTAATTTTGGTGGAGATGGCATTGGTGATTATATTATAGGTGGACCTAACTGGGGTTCTGGTCAATCATATACAGTATTTATGGCATATAGATTAAATACCGCTTCAGTTGGTCCTCCGGGTAATACAACAAACTATGGTAGATTATTAAACTCTAATACCGCAACTCCTGATTTTTTAATGGGTGGATATAGTGGTTATCCTCAAGCATTATTTATCAATGGGGTTACTGTCAATCTTACTGGAACTGCAAGAGATACCAATGTATGGCGTTTAGATTGGGCAGTAATAGATGGTAACGTTAAGAATGCAGATTTATATTCAGCAACATCATCGCAACCAACTACACCTGTATATACAACTACAAATGCTAGTATAAGCGCATTTAATCAACTTAGATTATTTGCCAAATCAGATGGAAATGAATGTGCACCTGGAGATATTGGATTTGTTAAAGTTTGGGATGGTAAATTAACTCTTTCGGAAATACAAACTCAATATGCGTTATATAAAACCAGATTTGGGTATTAAATTATTATAATATGTTAAAGAGAATACCAAAATCGGATATTAGTATAAGACCTTTTAAGGCATATAAGGAGTGGTCATTTAATCAAACAAGTGCACCAATTGCCGGTATATATGTATATTCTGCGAGCATTGGTAATGTAGTTAACAATTTCCCAACTGCATCTGTATATAATCCAACAAAAAATGAATGGATTTCATATTATCCTGCATCAATATACGGACAATTGAGAGCTCAATTTTATAATGGAGAGGAAGATAATCCATTTTTTAGAAGTGGTGATAAAACAAATGTATATGATACCGATTCTAATACAAAAGAAAGATATTTAAATAATGATGCAAAAGTAATTTCAATACCACAAATATATACGGGTGAAGGAATTAAAAAAGGTTCGGTAGTATTAACGGATTCAAGTTCAGTTTACATAGATGATAGTTATGGTAATTTAATAAATTCTACTCCAGATACTGCAACTATTAGTAGATTAGATTTAGAAAATAATATAATAAATTTTACAGATTCATTAGGAACAATATATAGTGCATCATTTCAATTAGCTTCTGGTGATTTTGATTTGGGATTGGGAACTATAAATGTAACATATAATGGAAACGATTATGATTTAGTTTTACAAAGTATAGATGCAAACGATAATATGGTTGTAACTAATATTCCATTTTTAGGTGGAACAGGTCAATTTGGATTATCTCAAAGATTAGGTAATATATTTTACACTCAGGGATTAATAGTGTTTAATAGAAGTGCACATTTATTTTTAAAAAATGAATGGAATATATCATTTAAATCAACACAAACTATTTACGAAAACGAATATCTTTTAATTGTAAATGAAAGTGAATTTAATGTATCTACCAATCCATCTGCAATAATTATTGTAAATGAAGAAACGGGTAGTGTTCAAAATACGAATGATGTATTTAGTGCAATTCGTAAAAATACAATTACAAAAACAATTACAAATCCAGGTGTTAAATATATTCGTAAAAAATCTGTATTACAAAACGGAAATACTTTAGATTATAGATATGGTTCAAATGTAAATACTGCAATTAGTGGTGGATTTGAACATTATGATTTAAGTGGTTCTGTAGATTCAACAGGTTCATTTTTAAATCCATTTATTACAACAATCGGTTTATACGATGATAACTGTGAATTAGTAGCAGTTGCAAAATTACCAAAACCAATAAAATCGGAACCAGATATTCCTGTAAATTTTATTGTTCGTTTTGATACATAATTGATATTTATATATAAACAATACAAACTATGCCAACAATAGAAGAATTATACAAAGCAAACCAAGCATCATTAGGAGTTGATAAAATTTCATTTGCAGCAGGTCAGCACGCACAAACACCATACACTACCGATGATTTAAAAAAAGCAGATGAGCAAGTTTTAACTGCTGCAAAATTCAAAACAGGTAGAGGTGGTGCATTAATTGATAAAAAGTATTCTGATACTTTCAAATAATAATGGCTAAAAAAGTTACATCAAAAAAACCAACCAAAAAAGGTTGGGTAGCAAGAAAGCATGGTTTCAAATCAGGCTTGGAAGAATCAATATCAATTCAAATAGATAGTAAAGGAATTCCCGTACAATATGAATCCGAAAAGATTCCATACATTGTACCTGCATCAAAACACACATACAATCCAGATTTTAAATTACCAAATGGTATCTTTATAGAAACCAAAGGTAGATTTGTTCCTGCTGATAGAAAGAAACACCTATTCATAAAAGAACAACATCCTGAATTTGATATTAGGTTTGTATTTACATCATCAAAAAACAAAATTTCAAAAAATTCAAAAACATCTTATGCAGATTGGTGTGATAAGAATGGTTTTTTGTATGCGGATAAATTTATTCCAGAAGAATGGTTTAATTAATTTGGAAATTTGAAATAATTGTTGTATCTTTGTATCATGCTAAATAATACAGATAAAACAAAAATAACTACAACACTATCTAATGTGTTAGGAAGTTTTTCCGTTTTAAGGGGAAACGAATTAGCATTTCATTGTCCATTCTGCCATCATCACAAACAAAAATTACAAGTAAATACCGAAACACAACATTGGCATTGTTGGACATGTAATAGTGGTGGTAAGAAACTCACATCCTTATTAAAAAAGTTAGATGTTGATAGGAAAACTATTACGGTTATTAGAGAGATATATGGTGATTCACACTATAACCCACAAAACGAAGATAGTGATGCTAAAATATTTATTTCATTACCAAAGGAGTTTATTTCATTAGCAGAACAACCAAAGGGGTTTAATCCAGAATACAAACAAGCAATGAACTACCTTATTCAAAGAGGTATAACAGAAAAACAAATTGTAAAGTATGGTATTGGGTATTGTAAAGAAGGTTTATATAGTAGAAGAGTAATTATCCCATCTTATAATTGCGATGGTTCATTAAACTACTTTGTTTCTCGTTCTTATTATATAGATGAGAAGATGAAATATAAAAATCCACCAATCAGTAAAAATGTAATTTGTTTTGATTCCCAAATAAATTGGAATGAACCAATTATCTTATGTGAGGGGGTATTTGATGCAATTACAATCAGAAGAAACGCAATTCCCCTATTAGGGAAGTTTCCATCTAAATTATTAGTTGAAAAAATCTTTATGAATGGGGTTAGTGATATTGTTATTTCATTAGATAATGATGCTAAAACGGAAGCATTGAAAGCATCTGAATATTTTAGAAAGCAAGGAATAAATGTTAAATTTATGAATCTAAAAGATAAAGATGCTGCTGATATGGGGTATAATAAGTTTTACGAAGAATTAAATTCTACAAAAGAATTTGGAATAGAAGATTTGTTGTTATCAAAAATTAATAGTTTATAATGAAAATAGGATTTATACTTCCTGGTAGAGATTTTTCCAATAGATTCATAGATAGTTGGACAAATGTTTTATATTGTATGCCAAAAGAGTGGGATTGGTTTCATATTAGTGGATACGCACCAAATATTTTTTATAATAGAGAAGCTTTGTTGTATAGAGCAAAAGTATTTAAACCCACACATTATATGTGGATTGATAGTGACCAAGTTTTTAATTTTAAAATGTTAGAAAAATTAGTAAATCATAATTTACCAATAATATCTGGAATATACAAAAAATCACCAGATTTATTTGCTTGTTGTAAATTAGATGGAAAAACTTTAACAATAGAAGATATTGTAGGTAAAACCGATTTAATGGAAGTTAAAGCAAATGGTATGGGGTTTATGTTGGTTAAAAGAGAAGTATTTGATTGTATTATAGACCCATTTGAACCACAGGACCCAGACCAATGGGAAGATTTTACATTTGCAAAAAAAGCAAGAGAAAGAGGTTATAAATCATATATTGACCCAACTTTAATAGTAGGACATGAAAAAAAGATAGTTTATGAATAGAATAAAAATAATTTACAATATAAAATACTATATAAAAAATAACTTATGTTAAAATTAAAAAAGGTGTTTCATGTGGCCGATGTACATATTCGTAATGTAAAAAGACATAATGAGTATCGTCAGGTGTTTAATAAAATGTTTAATGAAATTCGTAAAAGAGGAACAGAGGATTCAATAATTTATTTAGCAGGTGATATTGCTCATGCTAAATTAGAACTATCCCCTGAATTGGTTAGAGAGATTAGTTGGTTATTTACGGAGTGTTCTAAATTGTGTGAAACTATTCTTATTACGGGAAATCACGATTGTAATATGAATAATTCCGATAGATTGGATGTACTTACTCCAATCGTAGAGGCATTAAATTTACCAAACTTTACATACCTACGAGATACTCAAGTTTACTCAATTGGTGGAGTAGATTTTTCTGTATTTTCTATTTTTGATAAAAGAGAAAATTGGATTCCTGCAAATAAACTTTTTGGTAATAAAAAGATTGCACTTTTTCACGGACCATTAGATACATCTCAAACGGATATTGGATATGTGGTATCATCTCGGCATTTTACACCCGATATGTTTGATGGGTATGATTTGGCTCTATTAGGTGATATTCATAAAAGACAAATCATTACATCTCCTAAAGGATGTACTATTGCATATGCGGGTTCATTGGTTCAGCAAAATTTTGGTGAAACTTTGGAGAAACATGGTTTGCTTGTTTGGGATTTGGATAAAATGAGTTATGAGGAAATTGATATTCAAAATGATTATGGATATTATACTATGGATATTGATAATGGAAATGTTCCAAAGGTTTCCGATATGCCAAAGAATCCTCGTTTAAGAGTTCGTTTATCAAATACGGATACTTCGGATACTAAACGAGTAATTGCTGAAATAAAACAATTATATGGTGTTGAGGATTTTACAATTATTAGAACAGATTCACTTTCTAAATCAAAAACAGGAAATAGAAACAATAGATTAGATTTTGAAGATATAACCGATGTAAACTATCAGAACTCTCTTATAAATGATTATATTGGTAGAATGATGCCGTTTGTTACTAAAGAAGATTTAGATGGGTTGGAAAATATTAATAGAGATATTAATAGTAGAATAACTCACGATGATATACAAAGAAACATACATTGGAAACCAGTTAAGTTTGAGTTTTCTAATATGTTTAGTTATGGAGAAAATAACAAAATTGATTTTACTAAAATTGGTGGATTAATGGGATTATTTGCACCAAATGCAGCTGGTAAATCTTCTCTATTTGATGCAATTTCATTTTGTTTATACGATAAGTGCAGTAGAGCATTTAAAGCATCTAATATTTTAAACAATCGTAAAACGGATTTTGTTTGCCATTTACATTTTCAAATTGATGGATTGAATTACCACATTGAAAGAACTGCCAAAACAATTAACAAAGGGAAAAATGTTAAAGTTGATGTTCAGTTTTGGAAAGAAGAAAATGGATTAAATACAATCTTAAATGGAAATGAAAGAAGAGATACGAATCAAATTATTGAACAATATGTAGGAAAATATGAAGATTTTATTTTAACTGCATTATCATTACAAGGAAACAATGCTTTATTTATTGATAAATCTCAATCGGAAAGAAAAGATTTATTAGCACAATTTATGGGTATTAACATATTTGATAAATTATACGATATTGCAAGTGAAGATATTAAAGAAGTTTCTATCTTAATTAAAAACTTTAAGAAAATAGATTTTACTTCAGAATTAGCTGAAAAAAAGATTGAATTTATTGCTAAAACTACCGAACTTAAAGATTTAGAAAAAACATTAGATATTAGAACATATGATAGAGATGATTTAGGAGAAAGAATTGTTGGATTAAGTGCTCAATTAGTTCCTATGGATGGTAATTTAAATATAGATGATTTGAATCAATCTAAAACAAAATTACAATCTACATTGAATGGGTATACTTCTTCATTTGAAACAAAACAAAATACTATTACCAATTATAGTAAATTGGTTGCAGATGTTTCTGAATCAATGGAAACCACTAAAAAGTTTTATATTTCAGAAGAAGAACACATTGATATTGAAGAAGCTCACTCTAATTATGTTAAAGCAGAAAGAGATTATAGTGAAGCAAATACCAAACATCAATTATTAAAACAAAAAATTCAAACTATTAAAGATAAGATTGCTCATTTAGAAACACATGAATATGACCCTAATTGTAAATTCTGTTGTGATAACGTATTCGTAAAAGATGCATTAAAAGCAAAAGAAGAGTTGGAGGGATTGGAAGCGAGTTTAGATTATAGTTTGGATGATGTAAATGGTTCTCTAAATGTAATGAGTCTTTTTGAAACATCCAAAGAACAATACAAAGATTTACAAACATTAAAATTAAAATATCAAAAAGGATATTCTACAATTGAAACCGAAAAAGCAGAATTAAACGGATTAAAAACTAAAATAGAATTAGCAAAGCATCAATTAGAAGTTGTTGAAGAAAATATTCGTAAGTATTATATAAATGAAGAAACCATTAAACGTAATACTAAGATAGAAACTATGATAAATGGTTTACAAAAAACCAAAAAAGAAATAGAAGCAGAAGTATCTGAATTGAGTAGAAAGATTGGTGATACAAAGGGTGTTATTGCCTCCATATCTTCGTTTGTAGAGGGGATAAAGGTTAGGATGAATGAAGTTAAAGACTTGGAAGAAAAGAATCGTTTATACACCTACTATTTGGATTCTGTAAAAAGAGATGGGATACCTTATGAGTTAATTTCTAAAGCTTTGCCTGTTATTGAAAACGAAGTAAATAACATTCTTGCGCAAGTAGTTGATTTTAGTTGTGTAATGGAAATGGATGGTAAATCAATTAATGCTAAAATAGTTTATGATGACCAGGAATGGCCTTTAGAGATGTGTAGTGGTATGGAGAAGTTTGTTAGTGGATTGGCAATCAGAGTTGCGCTTATTAACATATGTAACTTACCCCGTCCAAACTTTTTAGTAATTGATGAAGGGTTTGGTACATTAGATTCCGATAATTTATCATCCTTATTTATGATGATGCAATATCTTAAAACTCAATTTGATTTTATATGGGTTATATCTCACTTAGAACAAATGAGAGATATTGTAGATGGTTTAATTGAAATTAAAAAAGTGGATGGGTTCAGTAAGATTAATTTTTAATTTTATCTACTTTTAAAACATTAAAAGATGGTTTATGAACACCAACGTGTTTTTTGATTAAATTTTCAACTAAACTACCCATTTTGAACCCATGTTCTTCGCAATATTCTTTGAGAAGTTCGTGGGTTTCTTTTTTGATTTGTAGCATTGCATATTTCATAACTTTATTTTTCTATAGTAAATATTAGTTTTATTTATATAAATATCGTACTTTAATTTTTTAACATATTTATTATAAAATAAAACGTATAATGCCGGTAATTAAAAAAACCCTTTTTGATGAAAAATTAGAAAAGGTAAATGTATTAGTAAACGATACAGACCCAAATAGTAAATATTTTAAAATAACCGAACTTAATGATACATTTACTGGCGGTAAAAATGCGTTTTTAATTCAAGGTTCTGAATATTTGGTACCTGATACCATTATTAAAATTCAAATAAAAGATGCAAATGGTGATACCATTTATTACGAACCCGGTGAGGGCATGGTTTCTTCTTCAGTAAATGGAGAATCTTTTGTTTCTGAATACTATGAAGGAACATCCAAAGTAGTTTCTGTCTACATATATCCAAATAAAACAATAGATGAAAATGGTAATCCATTAGATGGGACTGCATTTGGTCCTGCTACAATTACTATATTAGGTGAATTAAAAGAATTTGAATCCGATGGTTTAATAATGCCTATACCAAGTAATTGGACGGATACATATAATGTAAAATGGACAAAAACAATAAATGTAAATCCATTATTACCAAACGTTACAAAAATACGTTTTTATAAAAGACCATTTGCAACAATTAAAGAAATTTTACAACCTTTATATACATTCGTTGGTAATACAAAAGTCGCATCATCGGTTACACAATCATTTGCTGATATAAAACTTTTAAATTTAGAAACATTTGCGGGTGATGTAAAAAGAGTAAAAGTATTTAGAACATCACAGGGTGATATATCAGATTATGATTTAATACAAGATGTTTTATTAGAATCAAAAGAATTACTAACTACATATGGTTTAAGTGGTAGTGTGGTTGGAAATACGGGTATATTTACATCTGAAACTTTACAAAAATATTGGAATACTGGTTCTTTAACTGCACAATTAACATCAAGTAGAGTTGAAAGTGGATTAAAATTATCAGGTAGTGGTATATTAAGATATAGCCAATCATTAGATATAAATTCAGCAAATACATACGAATTAAATTTAGACGCATTTTATTCAGGAAGTGTAGATAGTAATTTAGGAATATATCTTTCATCCGGGTCTCTTAGTAGTAGTATTGGTACATTATATGGTATAACTCCAACAAAAAATCTTTCCGATGTTGTAATACCATTTAGTATTCCAAACAATTATCCATCGGCATCTTTATATTTTTCACAATCAAATGGGGAATGGCATTTAGGAAATGTTAGTTTAAAATTATCACAAGATACGGCATTTTCACCAGATAGTATTTCGTTTATAACAACGATGCCAACTATATTGGGAAATGATGTATTTAATTTTAAATTTGAATTTTACGATTTAAATAATAATTATGTTCCTGTTTTTGTAACACAAAGTGCAACATTTGTTGGAGCTCCATCAACTACAAATATTGATACAAATGCAATAATAAGTTCATCCGTTTCTCAATCAAATGCAGTATTGTATCAAGTATCATCTTCTATTAGTGGAACGATGACCACATATAGTTCATCGGCTAGTAGTAGCATTTTAACATTAAGTAGTTCCGTAAGTACATCGGTATTGGCATTAACTGGTTCAATTAGTTCATCATTATCATCATCATTTGGATTTACAAGTAGTTCTGTTTATACTTTAAGTAGTTCAGTATCTGCATCAATTGCAGCAGTTAGTTCATCTATATCTCAAAGTGTTTATCAAGGATTATTACCTGCATTTACAAGAGTTCAAAATTTAGCAGATGGAAATTATAGTGGTTCATTTATTAGTGGAAATATAATTTATTCACCTGTTATAGGTGGGCAATTAGGATATTTTAGTACTTTGTTTAAAGTAGGGCAATCTCCAAATTCAATTTATTTAGATGCAAGACAAACACCAAGAAAAATATTTATAGGTGGAGCAATACCTGGTGGGGATACTGAATATTCTGGTGCATATAATAATCCAAATACATCTGTATATTTGGATAGTAATGGTCAATTTTCATTAAAAGATAAATTAACATTTGATGGAACAAACTTATCTGTAAATGGAACTATAAATGTAACAGGAGGAAATGCAGCAACTGATACAAATGCTTTATTATATTCGGTAAGAGCAGCAGCTTCCGCATCTATATCGGGTTCAAATGCTTTAAATGCCGCAGATAGAGCAGCTGCTTCCGCATCTATATCGGGTTCATCTGCTTTAAATGCCGCATATAGAGCAGCAGATTCGGCATCATTGAGTGGTTCATCCGCAACTGCATACGCATTATCTCAATCAACTTATCGTTATAATCAATCTACTGCATTATTACAAACATTAGCAGATGGAGGATATAGTGGTTCATTTATTGGAAGTACAACAATTTATTCTCCAAATATTGGTGGACAAAACGGATATATTTCAAACATTTTAAGAGTTGGACAAAATGGTATAACATTAGATGGTGGTAATAAAGCAATTTATGTTGGAAGTGGTACATATTCAAACGCAAACACTCCATTCTATTTTGCATCGGGTTCTACAAATATATTTTCATTAGGTGATAAATTATATTGGAATGGAAGTACATTGATTATAAGTGGAACTATAAATGTAACCGGTGGAAATGCGGCAACTGATGCAAATGCATTATTATACTCACAAAGAGCAGCTGCTTCCGCATCTATATCAGCGAGTGCGGCACAATCAAACGCAATTTCAACCGCAGCTGGAGATGCAACCACAAAAGCAAATAATGCACAATCAAATGCAATTTCAACTGCAGCAAGTGATGCAACTACAAAAGCAAATACGGCCTATAACAACGCAACTGCTCAATTACAATTATTAGCAGATGGAGGATATAGTGGTTCATTTATTGGAAGTACAACAATTTATTCTCCAAATATTGGTGGAGTGAATGGATACATTTCAAATATACTCAGAGTTGGACAAAATGGTATAACATTAGATGGTGGTAATAAAAAGATTTATGTTGGAAGTGGTACATATGGTAATGCATTAACACCATTCTATTTTGCATCTGGTTCTACAAATATATTTTCATTAGGTGATAAACTAACTTTTGATGGCAGTACCCTATCTGTAAATGGTAATATAACTGCAACTGGTGGTTCATTTAGTGGATTTATGACAGCAGGTACTGCAAAAATTGGAAAAGATGTAAGTGGAACTGAAGATGGGCTTTGGTTAGATTCAAACAACTATTGGTACGCAGGTGAAGCCAAATTCAGAATGGGTACGGCAAATACATATTTAACTTATGATTCTGGTTTAGGTGCTCCTATTTTTTATGCAAGTTCTGGTGTTGCATTATGGGTAGATGGTGATGGTACTAATCCTGGATTTGCTGCATTAACGGTAAACGATGGTGGATTAAAAGTATATAATACATTGGCGGCAAATAGTGGATATGCAATAGATTGTATAGGCTCATTAAGAGTAAACAATAATTTACAGGTTGGAGGAAGTGGTTCATTTACTGGAGATATTATATCACAAGCATCCGATAAAAGATTAAAAGAAAATATAACAACTATAACATCTGCATTAGATAAGGTGCATAAAATAAATGGTGTATATTTTAATTTTACAAATGAAGCAAATAAATTAAATAAAAATTTAAGTAAAAATAAACAAGTTGGATTTTTAGCACAAGAAATACAATCAGTATTACCTGAAATTGTTAAACCTGCGCCATTTGATATAGGTAGTGATGGTAATTCTATAAGTGGTGAAAATTATTTAACAATTCAATATGAAAAAGTAGTTCCGTTGTTATTACAAGCTATAAAAGAATTAAAGTTTGAATTAGATGAAATTAAAAAGCTAATTAAATAATGCCAATACCAGTTAAATCTTCTGGACCAATATCATTTTCGGAAATATCAGCAGGTGTGGCTTCCGCTGGTGGAACTGCCTCTACATCATTTGTAAATTTATCACGTCAAGCATATACAATAACTGGGGATTCCAGATTTTTAACACCAGATAGATTTACTGATTTTGAATATACCACAACAACTACAACAACTACAACTACATCAACTACAACAACTACAACAACTACAACTACTTTACCTCCATTAACTATAACAAATAGTGGTGTTACTTGTTTTGGTATACTTGGTGCATTTACTTCAACTATTGGGGGAGGTAGTGGAACATATAATTTTATTGCAATTGGTACAACTCAAGCAAATGCAGATAATGCAGTTAGGGGAATTAGTGGAACAAGATATGCTGCCTCACCAAATCCATATCAATGGTCTAATATTTCAAATGGAACATATTATATTGCAGTAATGGATTCGGTAGGCAATGTAACAGTTCAAGGAATTTCAGTAACAGTAAATTGTACTACAACTACAACATCAACTACTACAACTACTACTACAACTACTACTACATCAACTACTACAACTACTACTACAACCAGACCACCATTAACTATAACAAATAGTGGTGTTACTTGTTCTGGAATACTTGGTTCATTTACTTCAACTATTGCAGGAGGTAGTGGGACATATGATTGGATTGCAATTGCAGATTCAGCTCCAAATGCATCTAATGCAGTTAATGGTATTAGTGGAACTAGATATGCTGCATCACCAAATCCATACAGTTGGAATAATATTTCAAATGGAATATACTATATTGCAGTGAAAGATTCGGAAGGAACGGTAACAGTTCAAACACTTACAGTAACGGTAAATTGTACTACAACTACTACAACTACTACTACAACTACGGCAGCACCAACTACAACTACAACAACTACTACAACTACCTGTCCTCCATATGGAACTTATTTGTATGAATATTGCGATAATGTAAACCATAATAAGATTGGTGTTTTTGCTGATGGTTCTTGTGGAACTTACGAGTCGGTAATTGCTTATAATGACCCGGCGTGTGGATACGTTGCACCAACTACAACTACAACAACTACGGCAGCACCGACAACTACAACTACAACAACTACGGCAGCACCGACAACTACAACTACAACAACTACGGCAGCACCGACAACTACAACTACAACAACTACGGCAGCACCTAATTGTCAGCAATATACTTTGATAAATTATGATGAATTTTCAGATATATATAGTTACCAATCTTGCGATGGAACTCAAAATAATGATGTAGTATTACAAGGTGGTGGGGGTAGTGTTACTATTTGTGCAAGAACAGGAACTGTAACTGCCGGAGGTGCAATAAGTGTAAGTTTGCCACAAGGAACTTGTACATAATATTAAATACATCCGTTACCAATATGTGAATGATTATTATTTATGGTATATATTATAAGTTATTAATAAAATAAAAAAAGTTATGAAAAATTTAAGATTTATATGTGCTCAACCTGCCAGTTTATACTATGCATGGCAAGTAGAAGTTATGTTAAACAACTTTATAGAAATGGGGGTACATCCCAACAATATAGATATTGTATGTTGGAAAGAAAAAGGAGTAATACCAGAAGAATGGAGTAAACTGGCAAATGGGTATGCGGCACGTTTCTTTTTCTATGATGATATGAGAGAAACAAAACATTATATTTCATCAATCAGACCAAATATTTTAAAGCAACATTGGATAGCACAACCACAATTAAAAGATAGTGCTATATTTTACCACGATTCAGATATTATCTTTACTAAACCAATTGGTGAATGGGTTACAGATGAAATGATAAATGATAACCAATGGTATGGAAGTGATACACGTTGGTACATTGCACACTCTTACATCAAAGGTAAAGGACAAGATATAATAGATGAGATGTGTAAGATAATGGATTTACCCGAATCCTTAATTGAAGAGAATGAGTTAAATTCTATTGGAGCACAATATTTAATGAAAGGTATAGATTATAATTTTTGGAATAGAGTTGAAATTGATTCTGAATTATTATATAAAAATATTACAGATTTAAATACTGAAAAAATTATTGAAGATAGAAGAACGATGCCACCTGGAGAAGAAAGAACACCATACCATCCTTTGCAAATATGGTGTGCAGATATGTGGGCAGTATTGTGGGGTGGATGGAGATTGGGATACAAAACAAATTGCCATCCAAATTTTGATTTTAGTTGGGGAACATCAAATGAAGATGATTACTTTAAGATGAATATATTTCACAATGCTGGAGTAACATCAAGTGAATATGGTAAATTTTATAAAGCAAATTATATTGATTCATTACCATATAACGAACAATTAGAAATAACACCCAATACGGCAAGTTGGCATTATTGGAATTGGATACAAAAAACAAAACAAAAATCAGTTTTATTATGATAGAGCATATAAAAAATCAGTTTCAAGAATACAAAATAAATCAATTACAATTAGACCCCTTTGGAGTTTGTAATGCAAAATGTTGGTTTTGTCCGGTTGTTTTAAAAGGAAATCCAAAAGAAGGAAGAGAAGTAATGAGTCCTCAATTATTAGAAAAAATAATAAAAAATCTAATAGATGAAAGGGAAACAGATAATGGTTTAGTGACTAAAAGTTTTGGTGGTTTTTATACTGCACATTATAACGAAATTTTATTATACCCACATTTTGAACAATTATTACAAATATGTCAAAAATATAGATTATGTTTTATGGTGTTATCAAATGGTGTAACTTTAACACCAGAAAAAGTTGATTTGATAAATAAATATAGTGGAGTGGTAAATGGTATATGTTTGAATGTTCCTGCGTTTGAAAAAGATTTGTGGAGTAAAAGAGCTGGAGTAAATCCTAAATTATTTGATAAATTAATATCAAATATTGAATATGCAATTGATAATTTACCAATTATGGTTCAACATAAAACAATGTCAATTCAAATAAATGGAGCAAACGAATATTCTTTTGAAGATAAAGGTGGGTGGTTAACAAAAGGTCCTGATTTTCCATCGGATATGAATTTAGACCCAATAACAGGTGAATTGGCAACACAAGAAAAAATAGCAAGAGAACTATTCCCAACTATGCAAATATTTTCAGTTCCATCGTTGATAGATAGAGCAGGTGAGTTAGATAGTATTATGAGCAATAAATCTTCTATCATTCGCAATTTACAAGGTGGAGATGAAACTAAAAAAGTTATTGGTTGTGGAAATGGTAGAGAAGTTGGGGGAAGACCTGTTGGTTGGATTCATGTAAATGCAGCAGGAAAAGCATTTTTATGTTGCAATGATTATGATATGGAAATAGTAGTTGGTGATTTTAAAACACAAGAATTATCAGATTTTTGGGGAAAAGATGAACATATAGAATTAGTAAAAAAATCTTATGAAAGTATATGTAGAACATGTGCTTCTGCAATTTTTGAATGATATGAAAATAGCAATTGGTTTATTTGGGATACATTATCAAAAACAATTAATTCATTGGATGCCAGATTGGTTGTTGGATATTGATTATAAGAATGTTTTAGATAATAACAAAAAATATTTGTATAGAAATAATGATATAACATTCTATTCATCCACATATTTTACAGAAAAATTACCAGAATTAATTAATGATTTTAAATTTAAAAAATTACAATTAAATCAAATGCAAAATGAAAAAAATGAAATTATACAAAATAGATGGATAAAACGAAATAAAAGATTTAAAGAAACTATAAAATTAATTTTAGATGATGGTGTAGAATATGAATATGCTATAATTCAAAGATTTGATTTATTTTTTAAAAAAAGTGTTTTTGATTATTAATTAGATTATACTAAATTAAATTTAATATGTAAATCAAAAACGGCAGATGATGTTGAATATTGGGATGATAACTTTTATTTTTTACCATATAAATTATTAAAAAAATTTTATAATGATTTGTGTAAGATACCTGAGAATGTAAGTTCACATTGCCATAATCAATATATAAAAGATTATAATTATTTGATAAACGAAGCATATGGTAGTCATGAGATTCCAATTTATATAATAGATAGAAACCCATCTATAAAATTATGATAGTATTTATCACAACAGGTTACGAAAAAAATTAAAAGAACTTAAAAAAAAGAACCCTTTTATTTATAAAAGTTTCTAATCTTAAATTTTAAGATATTTATACATATGAAATTAGAAGTAGATAAACCAGAGGTAAAAAAATTAGTAGTAGTATACTCGGGTCGTTTCCAACCATTCCATGCTGGGCACTATGTATCCTATTTAAAACTTTGTCAAAAATTTGGCAAAGATAATGTATATATTGCAACATCAAACGTAACATCTGGTCCAAAATCTCCATTTAATTTTAACGAAAAAAAGGAAATTGCAACTAAAATGTTCAATGTTCCATCTGATAAATTTATAGAAGTTAAAAACCCATATGCTCCTAAAGAAATATTACAACATTTTGATGGAAAAACTACTGCTTATATTGCAGCAGTTGGGGAAAAAGATGAAAGTAGATTAACTGGTAAATATTTTAAACCATATAAAGGTAAAACTGGATATGGATATGATGAGATAGGATATACATACGCAGTTCCTGCCGAATCAAACCCAATTAGTGGAACGGATGTTCGTAATTGGTTAGGTAGTGGAGATGATGAATCTAAAAAGAAAAGATTCTTAAAAGCATATCCAAAGTTTAATGCAGATATTTTTAAAATGATAACAAACAAATTAAATGAAGATGGATTTCCTGGAGGAATCGGTACTGGTTTAGATTTACCAGGAGGATATATTAATGGTGCACCAACGGGTTCAACAAACGAATCAAATAATACTCACCCATCTTCAGAATTTAGAAAAGAACCACATCCAACAAGATATGAAACAGAACATCCATCGGATGAACCTGATTGGTATAAAACTGAAAATTTATATGACCCAATTGGAAATGTAATTGATAGAGTTGTTGCTGAAGAAATATTTAAAGAATTTTCTAAACAATATTTTGGTGAAGCTCCTAATCCTATAATGGATAAGGAGTTTGATTATACTGCTGCAGATGGTAAAAAGAAAAAAATTACTGTTAAAGGTGCATTAAGATTACCAAAAGAACATCCTGCACACGTTCAAGCTTCCAAATTAGTTGGTAGTGATAAAACATCTGCAATAGCAAAAGGACCAGAGGATGCTCCTGCAAACGAACCAAAAAAATTACCACAACAAGGAAAAGCTGCAAAACAAGCAGCAAAACCTGCTCAACCTGGACAACCAGTTAAGCAAGGTCAGACTCAACAAGGTAAAGCAGATAAGGCAACGGGAAAATCCACAACATCCACACCACAAGGAGCAGAACAAACTCCACCTCCACAAACATTAAGTGGTGATGAATTAAAATCATCAGCTGAAAAGAAAAAAGATACAAACAAAAGTGTATTTGGAAAATGGGGTGATAGATTTAAACAAGAAGTTAAAGAAATTGGAGATACTATTAAAACATTTTTGGATGAAGATGAAGCTCATATAGCACATGAAGGACATGACCCGAATTCTCCAATAAGAAAAAAAATCACAGAAAAACTTACTGATTTTGTAGCAAAAATGCCTGCAAATGTTGCAAAGCATGTATTAAAAGTTGCAAAACAAAAAGTACATCAATTAAAAAATACAGGTAGAGGTATTCAATCATTGGCAGTATCTGCAATGAAAGGTGAAAAACCTAAATTTGGTATGTATAAAAATAGAGATGGTAAATGGCAACATAGTGAAAATGAAGCTAAAAGACAAAAGAAGGCATTTATAGATACTGGAAAAGATATTGCATTAACTGCGGCAGCAGTAGTAACCGCAGGTGCAATTTCGGGAGCAGTAGCAGGTGCAGCTCATGGAATTGGTGGAATTGCACATGGCGCAGCTCATGGAGCAACACATACATTATCTCATGGGGTAAGTGGATTTTTACATCATATGGCAGTTGATTTTGGAAAACATTGTTTTAAAGAATCTGTATTTTTAGCAACTGGCGCAGGACATACTCAAGCAGCTAATTTAGCTATGGGAGCGGGTTTAATTGGTGAAAATATTTGGAAAAATACAATCAATGAAGAAGATGATATTAAACAAAATACATCAATGTATACCGAATTATTGAAACAAACTTTGGAAAAAATGGAAACGTTTGAACCAAATCCAACTCAATATTTGGAAATGCTAAAATCATATGCGGCAACTAAACAAAAAGCAGATTTGCAAAAATTAGTAGGTCCTATGAATGAAGTAATTTCTCCATTAAAAAGAGAAAACGTAAATCATTTTGTAGAATACGCAACTAAACGATTAAAATTAAAAGAACAACCAAAAGTAACATTAATAGAAGACCCTGAGTTTTCAAAACAAAATCATTCATTAGGAGGATACAATGTTGATTCTAAAGAAATATTTGTAGCAACTGAAGGTAGATTAACTGCGGATATTTTAAGAACTATTGCACATGAAATGGTTCATAGAAAGCAAGATGAAATGGGATTGATTGGTGATTCAGTAAAAGATGGTGCAGATGGTTCTCCAATAGAAAATAAAGCAAATTCAATAGCAGCAATATTACTAAGAGAATATGGTAAATTAAATAAAACAATTTACAATGAAGATATTAATATAGATGTTGATAAGGGTGATACTGTTTTAATGGGTAAATTTAAAAACAAAAAAGTAGTAGCAAAAGACTTTGGAACTGATGACCATGGAATGCCAACAATCAATGGTAAAGTTGCAACCACATTTAGAATACCAAGAGGAGAAGAAAAACCAGATTCACAATCCGTATTTGATGAAGTAACTACAAACGATTGGCATTTTAAAGCAATTATGGCTTTATATGATAAATCAAATTCATTTGGTAAAAAGAAAATAGCAGCAGCAGTTTGTTCAGACCCAAATGCAAATAGAAAAGATATTGTAGTTCAATTGAGAGATTCGGATTATCAAGAAGTAACTGCTATTACTGATAAATTAAGATTATCAGAATATATTGAAAAAAAAAAATTAAATGAAATTGAAGCTAAAACTAAAGGATTAGGTGGAACTAATCCAAATGATTACGAAACAAAAGCTGAAAAAGATTTTAATAAACACCATAGTATAGATATGTACACAAATTCATTAGGTACTTTAGATAAAGATACTGTTGATTTTGATGATGGTGGTGTTGATGTTGGATTTGTTCCATATAATTCAAAAAAAGATAAAATAAAAAGAGGTTATGAGCCTGTTAAAACTGAAAAACTAACACAATCTAATTTAGATAGTGTTGAAAAATATGCAGATAGAGAATTAAAACCTGCTGATATAGAGTTTAGTAATCATTTTTTTGATAGAGTTAATGATACTCGTAATGGTAAAGAAATATCTGAACCAGAACTAACTGGTTTTTTTAAGAGATTAATACGCCACAAAAAACAATTTATAGATTTTTTAGATAAATACAATCAAATCGTAGTTAAAGACGATAGAAGTAATATCAATATTCCATTTGCAAAGATGGCAAATAAAGTTATTGCCAAAACTATAATGAGAAAAAATGATTTTCAAACCACTTCTCCTACAATCGTAAATGAAGTAGGTGAGGGTTCATCAAAGCCATATTCTTTTACTCAAAAAAGAAACGAAAAAAATAATAAAATTTACTCATTTACTACCACTTCAAATGAAGATTATAGAGTTGAGTTTGATTATAAAGATAAGTTTGATGCTTGGGAGGTATCATTTGCTACATATTTTGATTCAGATGATGCAGTTATAAATAAAGGAGAACTATACTCTGTAATGGCAACTATAACAAATATATCATTAGATTTTATTAAAAAAGTAAATCCTAAAACAGTATATTTTTCATCTTCAAAAAATTTTGATAATGATAATAGACGTGAAAAACTTTATTTGGCTTATATAAAAAAACAACTCCCTAATTGGAAATTGGGTAAAAACTCTGGTTTTACTACATTGACTAACCCTAAATATAATAATCAACCAAAGTTTGATTGGTTAAAACAACCAATAAATGAAATTACACAAGGTTTGTATGCAGGTAAAATTAAAATTGGTGGACAATCAGTTGATATTGAAGTAGAATTATTAGGAGCTGACAATAAAACAAAAGAGTTTTTAACAAAGATAATTCACATAGATAAAGAATATCAGAACAAATTACCTATTGGTTCTCAATTCAAAATACCAGCAAGAGTATTTAGAATGCCAGGTGGTGGATGGCACAAAATTAAATCATCCGCATTTAAAGAATCATTAAATGAGGGCGGAGCATATGGACATATGTCTCATCCGTTTGATGATATGAATTTAACTTTTGGTGATTTAAAAAATATAATCACAAATGCATTAACTGGTAATTTAGAATTGACAAGAGAAAAATGTATAGCTGGTGATACTATAATACATACTGAAAAAAATGGTGATATGACTATTGCAAAGTTTGTAGATAATAAATTAGTTGATAAAGTATTGTCATTTAATGAAGAAACCAAACAAAATGAATATATGGATGTTATGTTATCTTTTAATAATGATATTTCAGATGATTGGTTGGAAATTGAATTAGAGGATGGAAAAACTATACAAGTAACTCCGAATCATAGAATGTATGTAGAAGGAATTGGATATGTTGAAGCAAAACATTTGACAAAAGATATGGAGTTAAAAATAATCTAACAACCATCAGTTTTTTCACAAAATTTATATTTATATGTAAATAAAAACTATAAATATGATTGAAAAGTGTAAATATTGTGAAATAAAAATTAAAATTATTGGAAAAAATAGTATGAATGGACATATAACAAATTGTAAAAAATATAAAGAATGGAGAGATACTACTTTTAATTATGATTTTTTATATGATGCGTACATAGTAAATGGAAAGTCCGCATTACAAATTGCAAATGAAAATGGGTGGAAATCATCTACTATAGTAAATAAACAATTGAATAGATTGGGTATAGCTGTTAGAAATGTTAAACAATCCCACCATATGTATGAGTATAAGTCTAGAATTGAAAAAACTAATTTTAAAAAATATGGAGCAGTAAATCCATTAAGTAAAGGAACTGTATCATATGAAAAACGAAATAAAACAGTTAAAGAAAAATACGGAGTTGATAATGTATTTCAACATATGGATGTTAAAGAAAAAATAAGAAATTCTGGAGCATTCAAATCATTATTTCCAAACTATAATATAAATTCTATACGAATTATAGAAGAGTATGGTAAGAAATATGGATATAATTTTCAACATGCCGAAAATGGGGGAGAATATTTTGTAAATGGGCTTGGATATTATTTGGATGGGTATGATAAAGAAAAAAATGTAGTAATTGAAATAGATGAATCCCATCATTTTAATAAAGATGGTTCACTTAAACAAAAAGATATAATACGTCAACAAAAAATAGAAGAATTATTACTATGTAAATTTATTAGAATAAAATATGAGAATTAAATCTATAAAAAAAATAAATAAAGAGCAAAACAGATATGATTTAAAAGTAGATGGGTTTTCATGCTACTATGCAAATGATATATTAGTTCATAATACGGATGGGCAAGCTCTTGCAATTAGTTGGAAAAATGGTAGATTAATTGCAGCAAGAAACAAATCACATTTACAAAATGCAGGAGTAGGTGCTATGGGTATTGAAGATGTTGCATCAAAGTTTGCAGGTAGAGGTGGATTAACTGATGCTTACAACTTTGCAATGAAAGATTTATCAGCAGCAATTCAATCTCTTTCAGAACCACAGAGAAAAAAAATATTTAACGAAGGACAGTGTTTTATGAATTTAGAGGTTATATGGCCTACATCGGTAAATGTAATACCTTATGGACAACCACTATTAGTATTTCACAATACAACTTGTTATGATGAGAAAGGTGTAGCAATCGGAGCAAATCAAGGAGCAGCAACAATGTTGGCAGGAATGATTAAACAAGTAAATGGAGATGTTCAATCTAAATATACAATTCAAGGACCTCCTGTAACAAAATTACCAAATAATGAAGAATTGAGTTCTAAGCAAAGTAAATATTTAACACAACTACAAAAATTACAATTTCAATTTCAATTAAGTAATAAAGATGGTGTAGCAGATTATCATCGTGCTTGGTGGGCAAACTTCATAGATAAGAGTAAAGTTAAGTTACAAAAATTAGAAAGAGATGCTTTAATTAACAGATGGGCATTTGGTGATAAATCATTGCGTTTAAATACTATTACTGATAAAGATGCTCAAAAATGGGCAATGGATAATGATAAAGTAAATGTGGCAAACCAACAAAAAGAAAATATCAGACCATTTGAGGAAATATTTTTAGGAGTTGGAGCAGATGTTTTATCATTTATGGATTCAGTATTAACTGTAAATCCAAATGCAGCAGTTGCTAATATGAAACAAAGATTAAAAGATACTGCTGATAAGGTAAGAGGTAGTGGAGATGTATCTAAAATAGAAAAATTAAAGAAAGAATTAGCAAGATTACAATCAATTGGTGGATTGGATAAGATAGTTCCAAATGAGGGTATTGTATTTATTTATAAAGGAAACACTTATAAACTTACAGGAACTTTTGCACCTTAAATCAGATTTTAGGTATTTTTTACGAATAGTTTGATATATATAATAAATAAATTAGTTATATTAATATAGAATTATGGCAAAGAGAAAATCCTTTGAAGAAAAAAACAAACACATTCACAAATCTCGTCAATTAATTATAGATACGGTTTTTGGTAGAACGGATGATAATCAAACAACATTTGGTTACGAAAAAGAAGCCGACAAAAAAAGAGAAATTGGTGAAAAATGGGTGGATAGTGATGGTGTACAATGGGAACAAAAAGATGGGTTTAGAACAAACCTAACTAAAATGGATGAAGTAAGAGAATTCTTACAAAAAATCAGTAGATGTTCTTTACCTGAATGTAAAACTGTAAAATATAGTACTGCAGATAAAAAAGCAATTGTTAAAACTACTATGTGTTTAGATTGCTTATCTAAAGTTGAAACAAAATTAAGAGTAGATGGTACATGGCCATTTTATGAGGATTATAAGATTACATTAAATAAATTAGGTTATATAAGAGATATAAAATCTCAAATGGAAGAAGCATTGTTAGGTATTAAACAACAAGTTGAAATGGTAAATGAAAATGGTACTATTTCTAAATGGCAATGGGATATTGATATTGAAAAAGTAAAAGAAGATATTAAAAAAGATATAGATGGAGCATATGATGCAATTGAAGCTTTATTAGAAAGAAAATTAGCATTAGAAGAAAAATTGATAGAATTAAATCATTCAGAACTTATAAAACAATAGATTATGACAAAGATATTTTCATTCGCAAACATTTTAATAGTTGGTTTAATTGCATTTATTGTATTTAAACAATGTAGTAGTGAGGATAAAGAAATTAAAACTATTAATGTTGATGGTAAAAAATATGAATTACTAAAACATAAAATAGATACATTTGTCGTTGAACATACACAAATAAAATACAGAAAAGGAAAAGATATTCCTTATGAAGTAATTGTAGAAAAAGAAAAAAAAGTAGAAGTACCTGTTTATATAAAAGCCGATACTGAAAGAATATTAAAAGATTACCATGCAAAAGTTTTGTATAAAGATAAATTAGTATTAGATAATGAGTTGGGGACAATTGAAATAACTGATACTATATCTATGAATAAAATTATTGGTAGAAAGTGGAATGCTCAAATGAGAGAAAGAACTGTTACTGATACTAAAATTGTAAAAGAACTTCCAAAAAATCAAGTTTATATTGGGGCACAGGGTGTGATAGGTAATTCTATTGTAATGGTTGGACCTCAAATAACTTTAAAAACCAAAAAAGATAATCTATATGGTGTAAATTTGTTTTTAGATGCAAACGGAAACAAATACTACGGAGCATCTATTGGTTGGAAGATTAGATTGAAAAAATAATATGGCAGTTCAAGGGCAACCTAAAAAATCTCTTAAAGAGATAATTGCAGAAGAATATCGTAAATGTGGATTAGACCCAATTTACTTTATGAAAAAATATTGTGTTATCCAACACCCAACAAGAGGTAAAATACCTTTCCACCTATATCCGTTTCAGGAAAATTGTTTAACAGACTTTAAAGAAAATCGTTTCAACATTATTCTTAAATCCCGTCAATTGGGTTTATCAACCCTTTCTGCGGGTTTTATTTTGTGGAAAATGTTGTTTAACGAAGATTTCAATGCATTGGTTATTGCAACTAAAGTAACAGTAGCAAAAAACTTAGTAGAGAAAGTAAGAGTAATGCACGATTTACTACCCGTATGGTTAAGAGATGGTGGGAACTCTTCGGTTGAAGATAACAAACTATCACTTAAACTAAAGAACGGTTCTCAGGTTAAAGCAATTGCATCCTCACCCGATGCAGGACGTTCGGAAGCCCTATCCCTATTAGTAGTGGATGAGGCAGCATTCATTAGAGATATTGATGAAATTTGGTTATCCGCACAATCAACTCTATCAACGGGTGGTAGTGCAATTGTATTATCAACTCCAAATGGTGTGGGTAACTGGTTTCACAAAATGTGGGTAGAAGGGGAAAGTGGTGCAAATGGATTTAATCCTATAAATCTCCATTGGACAGTTCATCCAGAAAGAAATCAAAATTGGAGAGATGAACAAACTCGTATTTTGGGAGCAAAAGGAGCAGCACAAGAATGTGATTGTTTGTGGGGTGAATCCAAAGTTCAAGTTAAAAACCTAGAAACGATGGAAATAGACCATTATACTTTGGAACAATTGTATGATATTTTATAATTTATATATTTATACGCAAGAATGCGATTGTGGAAAATATGAACTATGTAACAGAAGGCTGGCAAAAAATAAAAAAATCAATAGAAATTATTGATAAAATTTATTCATTTGATGAAACTAAAACTTTATTATTAAATGAGTATTATTATGAAAATTATTTTGGAAAAGCTAAAAATAGAACTTTAATAAACGATAATCCAAAACTATATAAATCAATATATTATCATAGTAGTATTTTAGAAGATACTATGAAAAATCACAACAGATATAAGGGATGGTATAATTTTAAATTTAGATTAAAATTTATAGCTGAAATTGATGGTAATATAAATAAATTAAAATGCAATTGTGGAAAAACATATACATGGAATGTTTATTGTAGAAGTTGTCCTGAATATCACAAAACTTGGTTAGGTAAGAATCATACCGATGATACTAAAAAACTAATGAGAGTATCCACAATTAAGTATTTAGATAAAACTAATGGACAACTAGCACCGAGATATAATATAAATTCAATACCAATAATAGAGGAATACGGAAAAATCAATGGATATAATTTTCAGCATGCAGAAAATGGTGGTGAATACCATATCAAAGAATTGGGTTATTTTTTAGATGGATATGATGTTGAAAAAAATGTAGTTATTGAAATAGATGAAAGGCATCATTTTGATTCAAATGGTAAATTGAAAAAAAAAGATATAAAAAGAGAGCAGGAAATAACCAAATTATTAAAATGTGATTTTATACGGATAAAATATGAAAACTGATTATATATTAAAACTTAATACTAAATACGAAATAATGACTCCAAATGGTTATAAATCATTTGGTGGTATTCGTAAATTAATAAAAAGTGATTATTATGAAATACACTTATCAAACGGATATAAATTAAAATGTTCTATAAACCATAAATTTATAAAAGATGGCGTTGAAATAGTAATCAATGATATAAATGTTGGTGATTATATTGATGGTGATGATAATAAAAAAGTTGTCATACAAATTAAGGAATATAAAACAAAAGATATTACATTATTTGATATTGTAGAAGTAGATGGTGGTAATATATTTAATGTTGATGGTGTAGTTTCTCATAATTGTGATTTTGTTGGTTCTGGAGATACCGTAATAGACCCGGAATTATTAACTTGGTATAAGAACACATATGTAATGGAACCTGTTGAAAAAGCAGGGTTTGATAGAAACCTATGGAAATGGGAATATCCAAATTACAACAAACAATATATGGTTATAGCTGACGTTGCAAGAGGAGATGCAGCCGATTATTCTACTGCACAAGTTTTAGATATTGAAGATTGTTCGCAAGTTGCCGAATATAGAGGAATGATTGATACCAAAGATTTTGGAAACTTTCTTACTGCATTAGCAACCGAATATAATAATGCACTTTTAGTAGTGGAAAATTCAAACGTAGGTTGGGCATGTATTCAACAAGTAATAGATAGAGGATATCAAAATTTATTTTATATGAGTAATGATTTAAAATATATTGATGTTGAAAGACAAATGAGTAATAGGTTTTACAGAGATGAAAGGCAAATGGTTGCAGGATTTTCAACAACAACAAAAACACGTCCTCTTATTATTTCAGCATTAGACACTTATATGAGTGAGAAAGATATTCTTATTCGTAGTGGTAGATTAATAGATGAAATGTTTACATTTATTTGGCAAAATGGTAGAGCAGAAGCAATGAAGGGATATAATGATGACTTAATTATGGCATTAGCAATTGGATTATGGGTTCGTAATACTGCACTTCGTTTAAGACAAGAAGGAATAGATTTAACCAAAAATATGTTAAATTCTGCACACGTTGCTAAATATAGTGGAATGATTACAACAGGTCATTTAAATAGTAATCCATATGAAATGGAAGTGGGTAACAAAGAAATAGAAAATTTAACTTGGTTACTTCGTTAATTTTTTTATATTTATATGTTGAAACTATTATAGATGACAGAAGATTTAGATAAATGGTTTAAAGAAAAATGGGTAAACATCGGCAAAAAAGTTGATGGAAAACATCCACCATGCGGAACTTCTGGTGAAAAAAGTGGATACGCAAAATGTGTACCCGCTGCAAAAGCTGCCGGAATGAGTAAAAAAGAAAAAGAAAGTGCAACTCGTAGAAAAAGAGCAGCACAAAACGATGCAGGAAGAGGTGGTAAGGATAGTAAGGGACAAGGTAAAGCACCAATAAATGTTTCTACTAAACCAAAAAACGAAGAGTGGAGTGATAAATATAAAAAGAGTATAGATTGCAATAATCCAAAAGGTTTCTCTCAAAAAGCACATTGTGCAGGAAAGAAAAAAAATGAAACCATAAGTATAGAAGAAAAGTTAAATTTATTTTTAGAAAAAAATTGCCCAACAGACCCTGGTAAATGGTCTGCATCTAAATCGGCAGCAAAATCTAAATTTGATGTTTATCCATCAGCATATGCAAATGGATGGGCAGCTAAAAACTACAAAGCAAAAGGTGGTGGCTGGAAAACTTGTAATGAGGGTGTAGAATTAAATGAAACATGTTGGGATGGATATAAACAAGTTGGAATGAAAGACAAAGATGGTAGACAAGTTCCTAATTGTGTTCCTATAAGTGAAGCAGAAAGTGCTGCACAACAAGCTGCTATTGCCATTAATATGAAGAAAAAAGGTATTAAACCTAAAAACGAAGAAGCACCAATGAATCCTGCTACAAATCAACCTGGTGGATATTGGGGAGATGAAGCAACTGAAGATATTAATTCAGATGATGATGTAAACTATGGTTTAGTTGAACCGGAAGAATATGATGTAGAGGATGAAGATATGGCAGATTTCATTGCTTTTATGAGAGGATATGATAAAAACCTAAATGAAGGATGTCAATGTTTAAGAGAAGCTGAATATCAGGGTAGAGAAGTTCAATTGGGTAAACCAATGCAAGGTGATGTTAAGAAATTTAAAGTATATGTTAAAAATCCAGCAGGTAATGTTGTTAAAGTAAACTTTGGTCAAAAAGGAATGTCTATTAAAAAGAATAATCCAGATAGAAGAAGAAGTTTTAGAGCAAGAATGAATTGTGATAGTCCAGGACCTAGAGATAAAGCAAGATATTGGAGTTGTAGAGCTTGGTAAAAAGCTTGGAAATTAAAAAAAAATTTATTATCTTTATAGATACTTTACAAATTAAAAATGGCAGATAAATCAGTATTAGGCAGGTTACAGAAATTATTTTCAACAAACACCATTGTTCGTAAAACGGAGAAAGGATTAAAGGTCATTGACACTGATGAGTGGCAAAATATGACCACAAATCTTGTTGACCGATTTATGAAGTTAAAAGTAACTAACTATGGAACAGGTCAGATGGAATCATCTATGGCATACCAACAAGTTCGTATAGATTTATTTAGAGATTACGATTCAATGGATATGGACCCGATTTTATCATCGGCATTAGATATTTACGCAGATGAATGTACTGCAAAAAATGAGCAAGGTAATGTCCTAAAGATACATCACGAAGATGATAATATCAAACAAATATTAGAAAATCTTTTTTATGATATTTTAAATATTGAATTTAATCTTTGGCCTTGGACTAGAAATTTAGTTAAATACGGAGATTTCTTTTTACAATTAGAAATAGCAGACGAAGAAGGTATTGGTATTGTAAATGTAATGCCATTATCTCCATACGAAGTAAGTAGAATTGAAGGGTTTGACCCGGCAAATCCACAAAGAGTAAAGTTTGCATATGCTCCATATCAAAACCCATTGGGTGCATATGGTATGAGTCCAAAAAAAGAATTTGAAAATTACGAAATGGCACATTTACGTTTAAACTCAGATTCAAACTTTTTGCCATATGGTAAATCTATAATTGAGGGAGGAAGGAGAGTGTGGAAACAATTAATGTTGATGGAAGATGCAATGTTAATTCACAGAGTAATGAGAGCACCTGAAAAAAGAATCTTTAAAATTGATGTAGGTAATATTCCACCAAACGAAGTGGATAATTATATGCAAAAGATTATAAATTCATCAAAGAAAGTTCCTTTTGTTGATGAAAGAACAGGTGAATACAATTTAAAGTATAATGTTCAAAACCTTATTGAAGATTATTATATGCCAGTTCGTGGTAATGATAATGGTACATCTATTGATACTTTAAAAGGTTTAGAGTATAATATGATTGATGACATCAATTATTTAAAAAATAAAATGATGGCATCACTAAAAATTCCAAAAGCATATTTAGGATACGAAGAAGATACTAATGGTAAAGCAACATTAGCATCTATGGATATTCGTTTTGCTAAAACAATTGAAAGAGTTCAGAGAGTATTAATTTCAGAATTAACAAAAATTGCAATCGTTCATTTATATGCACAAGGTATTAATGATGACCGTTTGACTAATTTTACATTAGAATTAACTACTCCATCTAAAATATACGAACAAGAACAAGTTGAATTATATACTTCAAAGGTAGCGTTAATTCAACAAATGCAACAAACAAAAATGTTCTCCAAAGAATGGATGTATGAATCTGTTATGAAGATGGCTAAAGATGAGCAAGATGAATTAACATTGGGTGTATTAGAAGATACAAAACAAGCATTCCGTTTAACATCAATTGAAACTCAGGGAACAGACCCTGCTAAACCAACTGGTGTAGAAGGAGAACCCACAAACGTTGAAGAAGAATTAGATAGATTAAAATCAGAATTATCTGCAAATGGTGTTGGAAGACCAAAAGACCCGGTTAGATATGGACATGATGACCATCCGGAAGGTAGAGACCCATTAGGAATTAAAACTCTTAAAACAAAAGAAGGTTCTGTAAAATACAAACCAAGAAACTCATATCAAGAAATATTTAAAGATATGGATGGTAATAAAAAAACTATTTTAACAGAAGATTTGGATAAAAAATCATAAAGTAATATAAAACTATATTTATATCTGACATATTACAAAAATTAATGAAAAAAATTAAGCATTCAAAATTTAAAAATACTGGATTTATATTTGAACTATTAGTAAGACAAATTACTTCTGAAATTATGTCCACTAATAATTCGGTAGCAGAGAAGATTTTAAAAGAAAATTTTAATTCAAAAAAAGAACTTTCAAAAGAATTAAAATTATATCAGTATCTTATCAACGAAAAATATAATTCAGAATCTAAAGCAGAACAATTTATTAATACAATTTGCGAAGCAAGAAAAAGATTAGATGAAAAAAAACTTATAAAAGAAAAATATAATCTAATTAAACAATTAAAAGAAACTTATAATATTGATGAGTTTATCAAATCATCGGTATCCAATTATAAAACTCTTGCTTCAATTTACAAAATATTTGAAGTAGTTAGTACCGAAGAACAATACGACCCAACGGATATTGTTAGTTCCCGTTTTACTATTGCAGAAAACATTATCAATACATCTATTCAGAACAAAGATTCAAAAATCAAAAATGCAGTATTAGAAGAATACAGAAAGCAAGATGAAGATTTAAGAGCAATTTCATATAAATTTTTAGTAGAAAATTTTAACAAAAAATATAAAAATTTAACAAATGACCAAAAAAGTTTATTGAGAGAATATATTAATAATATCAATAATACTGGTAAATTAAATGCATATGTTTCTGATGAAGTTTCTAAATTGATTGGTGGATTAAAAGAAGTTGGTGCTAAAATTACAGATAAAGTAACTAAAATTAAATTAGCAGAAACTATTTCCAATATTAGAAAGATTAAATCAGCAAAAAGAATTAAAGAAGAACATCTTTCAGCAATGATGATGATTTATGAATTATTAGGAGAATTAAAAAATAGTTTAAATAAATAAAAATGGTAAATTATAGAATATTTAACGCAAAAGAATTTGTAGCAGCAGGTGCAGGAACATCTGGTTCTTTGGATAAAGCTTGGGGAGTAATGAGAGGTTCGGCAGTATGTTCAGGTTCAATAACATTGGAGGGATTTGTAAATGCATCCGGTTCTAATCCAACTAGTAATCGTGCTACATTAAAATTAGAATCTTTAATTCAAGGAGAACCCATTCCATGTTATGTTAGAGATATTACAGTAACAGTAGGAACTGCTTATTTATTAGCATAAAATTATAAAGATATGCCATCAGTCAGTAAAGCACAGCAAAAATTTATGGGAATGGTTCATGCTGCCCAACAGGGTGATATGGAAAATCCATCACCCGAAGTTCAAAAAGCAGCAGATTCAATGTCTGATAAAGATGCCAAAGATTTTGCATCAACAAAACATAAAGGTTTACCTGACCATGTTAAAGAATTTATTATTAGAGAAGTTAGGGGTATTAAAACAATTAGTAAAGAGTATGGTGATATTGTAGACCAAATTCAAAAACATTTGGAATTATATAAACAAACAAAAGGAACTCCTGCTGAAAAACAACATATTCAACAATTAAAACAACTTAATGATAAAAAGAAATCATTGGCAGCTGAATTAGACCAAAAAGTTAGTGGGATGTATAAAGATGCGGAATTAAAAGTTGATGAAATAAATGTTACTGGCAATATAGATGGATATAATACTCCATATGCATTTAGTGGTAAAGATGATGAAACATCTAAAGGAAAGAAACAAGCAGATTTAACTGGATATTCAGTAGTTAAAGAATCTTTAATCAAAGAAGATATAGATACTATGTACCTTGCTATGATTGTAATGGCACAAGCAGCAATACTAGGTGGTAATATTGGTATGTTAGCCGGTAAATACGTTGATAGTAAAGGTGTATTTCCAAATATTGATGATATAAAAAGATGGTGGAAAGATAGAAAAGATGATAAAGCAGTTAAATCAATCATAGCTAAAATAAAGAGTGACCCGGAAATGATTGCATTTTTCAAAATGTCTCAAACTCAACAAAGAGGGAAATTTAGAAAATTGGTTGCTACCAAACTATCTCCGGATGAAATTCAATATTTGAATAGAATTAACAAAAGTGATTTACAAGAAAATCGTTGGGTAGCATTACGACAAGAAGAATCAACTCCAACTCAAAAAATAGGAAGAGGGATTTCAAATATAAATAAACAACTTAAAGAAATGGAACAATTTCTAAGTTGGTACGGTAAAATTAAAAATGAAAACGGAGTTTCTAATAAAAATTTCTGGAAAAGAACAAATTCTCATATTTATAATATAAAAGAGAGGTTGTTAAAATTAGACCAACAAATTCGTAAAATATCTGAATAATGAAATTACACCAATTAAAAGAGCTTGTTAAGCAAGTTGTAAGAGAAGAGGAAGATTACCAACAACTGTTTAAACATATGTTGGATAAATCGGGTAAATCAATTCCATCTATGTCCGATGATGAAAAAAAGAAATTCTTTAATGCAGTAGATACGGCATACAAAGCAAAATCGGAAGGTAGATTGCGAGGATATAACGAAGAACAACTTAATGAAAAAAGTTTTAAAGCAAGTATTGGTAGACGTATTGTAGATGTGGGTGGTCAAAGTAAAGAACAATTTATTAAATATATGAAACATCGTGGATTAATTCAAGTTTTTAAAACAAAAGATTTGAAAAATTCAGATTATTTTTATGTATATGAATCTGCAAACGAAGGAACAAACGAAGAAGAAATTAAATGGAATGCAGTTGAAAACGCAATCATTAACTTTCTAAAAATGAATACAAAGATTTTAGATAAAAGAGTTAAAGATAGAGATACTGATGGTGTTAAAGGTGGTTTACAATCAATAATTGATGGATTAACTAACGCACAACGTAGTTTAAAATTAAAGTAATGAGCAAGGGATTATTGATAGAGACGCATTTGTTTGAAGCAAAAATACAAGAAGAATCTAACGGTACTTTACTTGTTAAAGGTGTTTTGCAAAGAGCAGGTGCTGAAAATCAAAATGGTAGAAGATACCCTAAAGAAATTCTTGAAAGAGAATGTAAAAAATATCAACAACTTATTAACGAAAGAAGAGCATTGGGTGAATTAGACCATCCAGATTCTCCCGTTATTAACTTAAAGAATGTATCACATAACATTAGAGAAATTTATTGGGAAGGTGATGATGTATGCGGAGTAGTAGAAATCCTTTCAACACCATCTGGTAACATTTTAAAAGAATTATTAAAAAACAACATCCGTTTAGGTATTTCATCAAGAGGATTAGGTTCGGTAAAAGAATTAAAAGATGGAACTGTAATGGTAGCAGAAGATTTTGAATTAGTAGGTTGGGATTTTGTTTCAAACCCATCTACACATGGAGCATTTATGGCACCTGTAAACGAATCCAAACAATGGAAGAAGATTGCAGATGAGTGTGGTAAATGGTGTAAAGTACAAGATTTAATGAGGGAAATTCTAATAGAATTAAATTAATAAAAAAAACAATACAAATATGAAAGTAGTAGATTTGTCACCTGGAAAAAAAATAAATACTCAACAATTAAAAGAACTTATTAAACAAGTTATTAGAGAAGAAAATTATCATAAAAAATTAGCTAAAGAATCATTAGAAGATTTGGATACAACATTGCCAGTTGGTGTTGAAAGATATTTAGATAAGATGGTATCTCAAATTAAAGGAATGAATCTTAATCGTAAAAAAGAGATTCTTGTATTAGCAAAAGTAATTGATGCTATGGGAATGGATAAGCAAGAATTAATGAGATACATCCAACAAATTAAGAAAAAAGATATTTTAGGAAAATAATACTATGATACGTTTAAAAGATTTACTTAAAGAATCAGAAGAGCTACAACAACTCCCAACTGAATTAAAAAGACACTTCTTAGAAATCATTTCAACTTATGGTCAACATAGAGAAGGAATGACTAGAAAATCTGATATCAGACAAGTTGCAGAAACTTTAGGTGGTATTGCAGATGCAGCACAAGAATATACTTTGAGAGAAGGTGGTGATTGGTTTGATAGAGTTACTATTAAACGTAATATGAGTGAGTTAAAAAAATTACAATCTGCATTTGAAAAAGAATCACTAGAAGCAAAAGCACAGGAACAAAGATTGGAAGCTCTATATGAAGATATGGGGAATGTGTTAGGAAGATATTTTGAGATAGCTAATGTTTCAGAAAAAGTTATGAAAGAAAGATTGGGTAGAACTTCAATTCAAGAAGCTAAAAAATACGATATAGGTTCTGGATGGATGGGAAATGGTTTAACTATTTGGAATAGAGCTGAAGAACAATATGGTGATTATAAAATAATTGCTCATATTGGTAAAGATGGTACTTTAAGTATAAGAGATAAAAAATTACCAAATGATATCAAGCAAATGTTCCAAACTTGGGCAGATACTATGAAAAAGGGTGATAGACCAGCAACATACTAATTAAATGGAAGAGTTAGCATCATTATTATTACAAAGTAGAACTCAAGCTCATTCTTTCCATTGGGGAGTTAAAGGTATAGGTTCACATTCTGCACATTTAGCATTGGGTAATTACTACGATTCAATCGGTGAGTTGGTAGATGGATTAGTTGAAGCATATCAAGGTAAAGAAGGTTTGATTCAAATTTCAGGAATTGGAACATTAGATAAAAATAATGATATTAAAAATATTATTAATTACTTTGAAACTCTTTGTAATTTAATTGCAAAATTAAGAAAAAATCCTAAATTGCAAGATTCTTGGATACAAAATGATATTGATACAATTGTATCTTTACTATATTCTACTAAATATAAATTGGTTAATCACCAATAAAATTTAGTAATATACAAAAAAATACTGATAATTCCAAAGAAATTTGGAATTTTTCTTTAGTTTTCTAAAAAGTTATATACTTATTATTAAATATCCCATTCATTATGGGATTACTTTTTATAGTTGATTAATGAATACCCTTCTTTATAAGGCGTGACCGAACAATCAACAGAATATCATTGGAGTTGTAATCAATAACTTCACAAGTAAATCATAAAAAATAAATGGCAAACTCAAAATTGTTAAAAGAAGCAATCGCCGATGCTAAAGCCGTAAAGGAAACCGCATTAGCAAACGCAAAATTAGCTCTTGAAGAAGCATTCACTCCAAGATTACAATCTATCTTATCTCAAAAGATGAGAGCAGAAGCAGAAGAAATGGAAAATGATGACCAAGAAGAAGCTATGTATGAAGAATTGGATTCGTCAAACATTGGTTCAAAAGTAGGAACTGATGCGGCGGCAAATCCTGGAGCTCAACCAACATTAGATGCAGATACTGATTTATCAGTAGGTGTAGCTAAAGATAGTGGAAAACCAGAGCAAGCAGGAACTGACTACAGTAAAGTAGCAGACATCAACGAAGAAGATGATATGGGATATGGAGATGATGAAAAAGACCAAGAAATTGCTGAATTGAAAGCTAGATTAGCTGAATTAGAAGATGGCGGCGATGATTGGGCAGATGGTTTTTCTCCAGAAAACGAAGAAGAAGACCCTTTTGCATCAATGAAAGGGGATGATAATTCTTATGGAATGGAAGATGAGGAAGATGACCATATGGAACCAGATATGGATAATATGGGTGGTGAAAGTGATAATGATGAAGATAATATGGATTTAGAATCTATTATCAGAGAATTAGAAGCACAATTAGGTGATGATGGAGAAGATGATGAAGAAATGCCAAAAGAAGACCCTAATGCAGATAAAATTGCTGAATTAAAAAGACAATTGGCTGAATTAGAAGATGGTGGAGAAGATTGGTCAGATTCCGATGAACCAAAAACAGAATCTAAAAAATTAAGAGAATCACGTAGAAGATTAAGAGAAGATTATACCGATGGAGCTGAAGTTGGTACTGATGAAGACGGTGAAAAAGTAATTGACTTAGAAGAAATTCTTCGTGAAATGGAAGATGATATGAAAGGTGGTTCGGAAGAAGATGATTCAGAAGAATTAAAATCAGATTTAGAAGAAGCATACAAGACTATCAAATCATTACAATCAACTATTAATGAAGTTAATTTGTTAAATGCAAAATTATTATTCGCTAACAAATTGTTCAGAGCTCATAATATGACTAACGAACAAAAAGTTAAAGTAATTGAAACTTTGGATAGAACAAAATCAGTAAGAGAAGTTAAATTGGTTTACTCTACATTGGCAGAGAATTTCAAATACACTTCATCAAACAAAATTGTTAAGAAATCAATCGCAGAAGGAATTGCAAGTAAAGTAACTAAATCTACTAAGCCAGCAGCTCAAAAACAAGTAATTTCGGAATCTGTTGCAATTTCTAACAGATTTAAAAAATTAGCAGGTATTATTAAATAACGAAAAAACAATTTAATTTAAAAATGAACTTAAAAAAATTAATGACAGGTGCTAACCCACAAAGCATTATGCTTGAGCAAACTAGAGGTTTGAAAGGCAAGTGGGAAAAAACAGGATTACTTGAAGGAGTAGGTTCTGAAACAACTAAGCATGGTATGGCAGTGATGTTAGAGAACCAAGCTAAGCAATTATTGGACGAGGCAACTCGTACAGGTACTTCAGCAGGTTCTGAAGAATGGGCAGGTGTTGCTCTTCCATTAGTAAGACGTATTTTCGGTTCTATCGCAGCAAAAGAATTTGTTTCGGTTCAACCAATGAACTTACCTTCAGGTCTTATTTTCTATATGGATTTCAAATATGGTTCAACTGCAGGAAAAGATTCTAATAGACCAGCTTCTGGTTCTTCTTTATTTGGTGATGGTGGTACTTATGGTAAAGATTCTTTATCTCCAGCAGGTAACAAATTAGGTTCAACTCAAGCTACTACTGGTGGTTTGTATGGAGCAGGACGTTTTGGATACACAATCAATGATACTAAAGTTGCCGTTGCCGGTAAAACTATTGCAACTGCTTCATTGGCTGATATTTCTTTTGATTTAACTGATTCTACTATTTCTGGTGCATACGCAACAGGTCGTATTAAAAAAGTAACTGTACCTTTTACTGATTTATCAGGTTCTAGAGGTTCTGCTGACCAAAACGCAGTTAGAGCATTTGATTTTATCAACTCTGGTTCTGGATTTACATTCTTACCACAATATACTAAAGTTAATGGTGCTAACGTTGAATTCTTAGCTTATACTACTCTTAATACATCTACTGCATTTGGTGGAACTGTTGCAACTGTAGCAGGTGAGGTTGTTTATGTAGCTCAACCGGGTGCTGATAACAGAGGTGATTTTGAAGATAAAGGTTCTGATTTAGCTATTACAGAAATTGAATTAGAATTAAAATCTGAGCCAATTGTGGCTAAGACTCGTAAATTGAAAGCAATCTGGACTCCAGAATTAGCTCAAGATTTAAATGCATATCACTCAGTAGATGCTGAAGCTGAATTAACTCAAATGTTATCTGAGTATATCTCATTAGAGATTGACTTAGAAATTTTAGAGATGTTGCAGCAAAACGCATTCACAACTGATTATTGGTCTGCAAAAGTTGGATACGATTTTAACTCAGCAACAAATACTTTCGCAATTGATTCTAACGCAGCTGCTGCAAGTGCTTACCAAAAGAGTAGTTGGTTCCAGACTTTGGGTATCAAATTACAAAAGGTATCTAATAAGATTCACCAATTAACAATGAGAGGTGGAGCAAATTTTGTCGTTTGTTCTCCTAACGTTGCAACTATTTTAGAATCAATGAATGGTTTCTCAGCAAATCCTGGTAAAGATGCTTTACAATTTGCAGCTGGTGTAACTAACATTGGTCAAATTTCTAATAGATACGATGTTTATAAGAATCCTTATATGACAGAAAACGTTATCTTATTAGGTTTCAAAGGTTCTAACTTCTTTGAGACAGGTGCGGTTTACGCTCCATATGTTCCGTTGATTATGACTCCATTAGTGTACGACCCAACTAACTTTACTCCACGTAGAGGTGTTATGACTCGTTACGCTAAGAAAATCGTAAGACCAGAATTTTACGGTAAAATCATCGTTGATGGATTAGAGACTCTTTAATCTCAATCAATTAAAGTAACCATTAAGGGAGGACAGAAATGTTCTCCCTTTTGTTTTATAGGATATATCAGTTCTTTTTTATTTCTTATATTTATAGGTGTAAAACTATAAATTTTCATTATGTCTGTAAACACATACTGGTCAGGTTCAGTATCTGGCTCATTTATATCGGGTTCATCTACTCCTTTTGGAATTTACGATTCGGATACTGGATTTAGAAATGATGCACCTAAAACTGCAACATGGGTAGCAAAGCGTTTAGGATATCCAATTGTTAATATTGAATTGAATAATGACCAAATATTTGCTTGCTTTGAAGAATCTGTTTCAGAATATTCAGCACAAGTAAATCAATTTAATCTTCGTAATAACCTTGATATTTTAAGAGGTCAACCAAAGGGTAAAATTGCAAATTATTCTCAAACTCTTGTAGATGGTTCATATTTGCCAACATCAATTCGTATGGCACAACAATATGGAACATTATCAGGTGTAGGAGGTTCAACTGCAATCAAAAAAGCATATATAACATTAACATCATCAGTTCAAGTATATGATTTGATGACTCAAGCAACAGATAATGAAAGTAGTCGTTCTTTTGGGTTAATATTTAGTGGTTCATCAACTGTTGATGTTACAAAGGTATTTCACGAAGCAATTCCCGCAATTACTCGTTTCTTTGACCCATATTCGGTAGGTGCACAAGGTACGTTGAATTTAATGAGTGAGTTAGGTTTTGGTAATTATTCACCTGCTGCACAATTCTTAATGATGCCTTTATATGAGGATGTATTGAGAATGCAACATATTGAATTTAATGACCATATTCGTAAATCAGCATTTACATTTAATATTGTAGATAATAAATTAGAAATATTTCCCGTTCCAACTATAAATTCACCATCAAGAATATACTTTGAGTATATGAGTAGAGATGAATTTGAACATGATTCTCAAACTATTCAATCAGAATCACTTTCTGATTATTCAGATATTCCGTATGATTTTATTCAATATTCAAATATAAATGATGTTGGAGTACAATGGATTAGAAAGTATACATTAGCACTCTCTAAGGAGTTGTTAGGAGCAATAAGAGAGAAGTATTCATCTATTCCTATACCTGATGCAGAAATCTCTTTAGATGGGGCAGCATTGAGAGCAGAAGCACAAGTTGAAAAAGATTATCTAATCACTCAATTAAGAGAAAATTTAGAAGAGATGAGTAGAAAAAATGTGATGGAAAATAAAACACATGAATCTAATCATCATCAAGAAATGTTAAGAAAAGTTCCATTAAAATTATATGTAGGATAATATGCCAAAGTTTTCATTAGGTAGAGATTTAGATTTTTTTCATAGTATTGCCAGAGAATTGGTAGATACTGTGATAGAAAATACATTTATATTATTTAAAGTAGATTTAAATGCTACAAAAGTAAATATTTACGGAGAAGCATTAGATAAAACTTGGCATCCAGGTGTTGAATTATATGGTTTAGTTGATAAAGAACCTGAAGGAGTTTTATATGAAGGATTTGGTCCAGATTTAGTACAAGCTATGACTTTTAAAGTTGATAAAGGATTGTGTGAAGAAAGAAACATATATCCCGAAATTGGTGATATTATACATTACGATGATTCCTATTATGAAATTGATAATACAAATGAAATTCAGTTTATAGCAGGTTCACCTGATAATAATTGGAGTATTGTAATTACGGCATTCCAAGTAAGCAAATCAACTCTAAATATAGAACAAAGAATAGATTAATATGTCTACTAACCCATTAAGAAAATCCGATAGGATTCTACAATCAAAATCTACAAAAGAAGATATAAAACAAAGTATATCTCTTTTTGATATAGATTATGCAATGATGTCTTATTTAGAAGATACGGCATTGCCTACATTAGATAATAATGGTGTTGGATTAAAAATACCTGTAATTTATGGTAATTCGGAAAGATGGAATGGTGCAAGAAGACAGGGTGTATTTAGAGATGATAAAGGTAAAATTCAATTACCTTTAATGATGATTCGTAGAACATCAATTGCAAAGGATGACCAAATGCCAATGCTAAATAGACATGTTTCATATTCCGGTATTACAAAATATTCAAAAGATAATAAATACGATAGATTTACATTATTGGGTAAAAATGTACAACCTAAATATGAAATTTATAAAATACAAATGCCAGAATATGTTGAATTAAACTATGATTGTATGGTTTGGACTTCATATACAGAACATTTAAATGCAGTAATAGAGCAATTACAATATACAGGAACTTATTGGGGAGATAAAGATAAATTTAAATTTAGAACAACTATTAGTGATTTTAATGTTGTAAATGAAGTTGGTGAGGGAACGGAAAGAATTAATAGAGTTGAATTTAGTTTATCAGTAAAAGCGTATTTACTTCCAGAAAAATTTGATGGTCAAAATACAACTAAAAAATCATTTTCTACAAAAAGAATTGTTGTTGCAACTGAAACCGATGTAACTGCAAATGGTAGATTAGAAGGGATGTTAACTACCCCATCTCCATATTATGATAATAAAGATTTAATTGATTTTTTATCTATAAATAATAGTAAAACACAAAACCCAATTTCAAATAATACTATTACATTCACATCAATAAAAGCAATAAAAACACCATCGCAATTGACATCGGTTGTAACTTCAGGAATGACATATGGTTCAGATGTATATGATATAAAATTATACATAAATGGTGTTAGAGTATTACAATCAACTAAATTTACAGTTGTAATAAGTGCTACATCCATTGTGGTAACATTTTTGCCAGCAGGAATTGGATACAACGTAACATCTACAGATGAAATTGCAATAACAGGTAAATTTATAGATGTATAATGAAACGAAATATTTTAGATATAACACAAACTATAAGTAGAAAACCTGGAAATGCAATATTAACACCTTATAATTTAAAGGATTCTACTTATTGGATTTTTGAAGCAAAGGGTTGGAGATTTAAATCTATTTTAAGAGAAATAGAATTTAGAGAAACTCAAAATAGATTAAATATTCACATAAATACTCAAAATATAAGTCCAAAAGATTATATTGCAGAAGATGGACCTACTGGATTATTAATAAAATTTATAAAAAATAATTTTGAAATGTATATTATTGATGGGAACTCATTGGATGGTGGAGATTTTATAGAAATAAAAGGAGATATAGAAAAATATGCTTAATAAATTTTCATCAAATGCTAGAAAATTAAATAGAATCATTCCAAAAGTTAATTTTAACAATTTGAATGATTCTTTATATATTACTGCTAGTCTTTTAAATGTAGAATTACCATCATCATCTTCGTATCAATCTAATACACGACAAAACCCATTTGGTCCAACTGTTATTAATACAAATAATATTAATGATAGTTTGTATACAACTGCTAGTTTACAAAATATAGAATTGCCATCATCATCTTCATACCAATCGCATACTCGTTCTAATTCAAATCCAATAAAAGTTATAAACAACAAACAAACTATAGAAGATTTTCATAATGAAATATTTGAACATAGTGTTAGATATGTTGAAAGAAAAGTTGATGAATTTAATAATGATTTAAATACATTAACAATGTATAATGTATTTTTAGATTATGGTACGGAAGGTGCTAATTCGGATAATTTTGAAATATTTGTGTTTGGATTGCAAATACCGGGAGATTATACAATTGTGGAAATAAATAATAATGTTGTAATAAGTTTAAATGATGAGTATATAGATTTTGATAATGTTACACTTGATGATATTTATGTTATAGGTAAAATAGTAGAAATTGGTTTGAATTCTGAAGATTATTTTGGTTTAACAACTGAAAATGATGAAAATATAATATTGTAAAAATGACAAATAAAAGTAAAAAAATATCGGATTTACCTTCATTAAGCCCCGCATCATTGGATACGACTTATGTAGTTGGGATATCAGGTAGTACAACTTATAAGATTTCCATAAATCAATTAACATCTTCATTAGATAGTGTATTTGCAACCGATTTAGCAGCTGCTGCATTGAGTAGTTCAAATGCAATAATGTATCAGACAGCATCAGCGGCATCAACTTGGACATTTAATCACTTTTTGGCAACTAAATATCCTATTGTAAATGTTTATGATAACAACGATAATATTATAATTCCACAATCAATAGTAGCAAACAATAGTAGTTCTTTAACAATAACATTTTCATCACCAAGAACAGGTACTGCGGTAGCATCTAAAGGAGGATATGTAGGTTCGGCGGTAGGAAATGCCACAACCGCAAATGCATTAGCAACTGGTAGATTAATAAATAATACCCTATTTGATGGTACACAAAACATAACAATACCTAATTTAGTTTCGGGTTCAACCCAAATTTCATTAGCAGGTACATCTGATTATAATAGTTTATTTGCAGGGGTTGCATCATCAACGGCATCATTAAATGTATTTACTTCATCAATAAACAGATGGAGTAGTTCTTTAGCAACAACTGGTTCTAATACATTTATAGGAAATCAAATAATAACTGGTTCTTTATTTGTTTCTGGAACTATATTACAAAATGGTGGTGGATTAGCAGTTCAAGATGGTACAATTTTATACCATAGTTCTTCTAATTGGTTTATTCCAACATCAACTGTTAGTACATCGGGTACAATTGCAACTTCAGTTGGTACTCAGTTTACATCGGCAATGATTGGTGCTAAATTAACCATACTAAGAGAAAGTAAAATAATAACCGCATTTACATCAAATACACAAGTAACGGTTGATTCTGCCTACTCACAAAACTATAGTTCAATTCCATCTGGTAGTTGGGGAGTTTGTAGTAAAGCATTTGAAATACAATCTGATAGCAGTATTTATTATTACAATAAAACTGGTGCAGTTGTTTTTGGTAAACGTTCCGATTCAAATGTATATGCTGCTAATTTATTATCAACTTCCGGTGATTCATTTTATTTATTGGTAAATTCATTTGGAATAAATAAAAACTTTACTATAAATTGGTCTGATGATACATCTGGTGTTAATACCAAAAGTATAGGTTTAAGAAGAAACAATACTGGTTCTTTAGAAATATATGATGGAAATACTGTAGATGGGGCGGTTGCAAATAGAAGAGATTTAATTGCTAGAGATATTACGGGTTCAAATGCTACATTTAGTGGTTCGTTTAATATAACTGGTTCATTAACAATGTCTGGTGATATTATACCTTCAGCAGACAATATTAGGTCATTGGGAAAAGCAAATTTTGATTATAATACTGTATGGGCAAGAAAAGTAAGAAGTTCGGGAGGATTAACATTCCAAACAGATAATTATAATTTATATTCTGGCACATCATTTACAGAAATATTAAGAATTAATGCGGTATCTAGTAGTTTTATTTTTCAAAATGGAGGTACATTTAATGATAATGGATATCGTATACAAATAAACGCATCTGGCTCTGCATCGGGTTCATTATTCGTATCCGGTTCATCTGTATTTTCTGGTTCAATTAATATTAGTAGTGGTTCAATTACAATGCCAAATAGACCTGCATTTAGAGTGTATGGAGCAGGTGGAGCAACTTCGGCAATAACTACATTATCTGGTAGTATGACAACAATTGATTATAATCAAGGTGGTTGGGATAATACAACGGGCACATTTACTGCACCAATTGCAGGATTATATCAAGTAAATTTAGTTTGTAGAACAAATTCAAATTCAGGTTCGGCAGCACAAATTGTAGTATTTAAAAATAATACAGGTGGTGCTAGTGGAACTGCACAAGTAATGATAGAGTGGGCTTCAAATACAAGTATGAACCACACAGGTGGTTCTACTATTTCTAAATTAGCAGTAGGAGATACATTAAAAGCAGTAGTATCGGTTGGAACAATTACATTTGATGCAAACGATAATTTTTCAGTAGCATATATTGGATAAAATAAAATAATGGCAATACAAATTACAAATGGATTTAGAGTACAAAGTACGAAAGATGGTATAACTGCTTTAACCGCCGGGATTTCGGCATTTCAAATTAAAACAGATTTTCCAACTGCAACCGATGGTTTATATTGGATACAAAACCCAAACATAAATAGTGGTAGTGCAGTTCAAGTATATTGTGATATGACTACACTTGGTGGAGGTTGGACTTTAATTATGCAGAATAATTATTATGATTGGACTTTTTCAAATTGTTTGTTAAGAAATCAAACATCAGCTCCTTCTACTTTGGCAGCAAATAATACATTAGGTAGTGCTGGTAGTAATGGTAATTATAGTATTATTGGTTGGGCGGATTATATTAAAAAATCGGCAAGTGGATTTGATTATATGTTAGATGCGCAATATAGAGGAAGAAATGGTGGTGCATGGACGGCTAATCAGCCATATAGTTTTGTAGGACAAGTTGATAATGCAGCTTATAATGCTTCACCTTCAACTTATTTTGGTGGTGGTGGAAGTGTAATTTCAGGTAATGCTGGATTTCGTCAAGATATAACATTAATTTCTTCTTTTTATACTGGTGCAAGCGGTGTTGGGACTTGGAGTTATAGTGATGGTGGTATAGAAAAACGAATGCCGTGGTACGCAAATAATGGAAGTAACGCTTCATTTGTAGGTCAGGCTATCTTTACTACAACACATGATGATAATGGTTCGTGGTGGGGTACATTAATGATGACTGGTACTAATTTCTCCCCTGCACCTTGGCAAAATGATACCGGTGTAGGTAACCCCAATATTATTTGGTATTGGGTTAGATAATTGATTTTTTATATTTATACATAATATGGCAAACTTAATAAGATTAAAACAAATAGAGAGTGGTACAACGTTTACTGCATCCGTATTAAGTGTATTAAATGGTAATACTCTTAATAATATAACAATTGGAACAGCAAATTCTGATAGATATTCATTAATAGTTAGTGGAGCAGTGGCAATTGTGGATGCAAATAATTTACCAGATGGTGGTCTAAATGATATAGATACAAATGTACCTGGGCAATTATGGTTAAATGGTCAATCATTACCATTAGACCCATCTATTAGTGGAAGTGGTGTATCAAACATTATAGACCAGGGTGAATGGTAAAAAAAATTAATAAAATCATTCATTAGTTATAAAACTTATATTTATAGATTGAACACAATTATTGATAAAAAATAATTAAAAAATATGCCACAAATAATTAAACACAGAAGAGGTAGTTTAGAATCACTACCATCAATTACATCATCACTTCAAAGAGGTGAACTTGTAATAGCATCTGGCTCAACCAATTTAACCGCATCTAACGGTAATTCTATCACTTTTGTTGTTCCTACCGATGGTACGATTCAAGCAACTAATAGAATTATAAGAGGAGCAGTAGCACCAAACGTATTTCCTGGTTCTACTTATGGTGGAATGTTGAATGGAGTTCCGTTTTATGCAAGTTCTTCAACTCAACTTCCTACTTTATTTTTATTAAATCAAGATGGAAATGAATCTATAAATTTAGTAGGTAACATCCAACCATATAGTAGTTCGGTTGCAGCACAAATAGCAAATTTAAGTTCATCGGTTGGTACTGGTAATGTTGGAGCATCGGTTACAAGTTTAAACGCATATACTGCATCCGCAGAACAAAAATTTGCAGCAATTGGATTAGTAACATCCTCATTAAATGCATATACTCAAAGTAATGATACTGTAAATACTAATCAAAATAATAGATTAAGTAGATTAGAAGAATCAACTGCTTCATTAAATGCTTTTAGTGCATCTCAAAATACTAAAGATACAACACTCGCAACATATACAGGTTCAATTGATACTAAGTTTACTGCAGTTGCGGCATCAACTGCATCATTGAATTTATTTACTTCATCAATAAATAATTTAGGATTTGCAACAACGGGTTCTAATACTTTTAGAGGAACTCAGATTGTATCTGGTTCAATGTATATAACAGGCGATGTGGTTGTTTTTGGTTCATCATCAATGCAAACACTTTCTCAAAGTGTATTAAACATTGGAACTAATTTAATTACTGTTAATACGGCAAATCCACAATCTAGATTTGGTGGAATGGCTGTAATTGATTCTGGTTCATCACCATTGGTTTCAGGTTCAATATTATTTGATTCTCGTGATAATGAATGGGTATTTGTACATCAAGCTATATCTGGCTCACCTTTAACATCATCAATTTTCATTACAGGTCCTGAAACATTAAATAATTTAGGAAACGAAATAAGTTTAACTACTAATAGATTAACAAAAGCAAGTAATAATTCACACCTTTATGATTCTCAAATAACGGATGATGGTTCAACGGTTTCAATTAGTGGTAGTTTACAAGTAACAGGTTCAGTAACTGCATCGGCATTCTTAGGAACAATAAGAGCAACAAATGGTATAGTATCTGGTTCTTCTCAAGTAGATGTAACGGCTACTACAAACTTTACAACATATAGTGGTTCGGTATCCGCATCATTGGCAGCAATAAATGCAAACGTTGGAGCAGGTGTAGGTATTTCTATAACCAACTTAAATGCATTTACTGCATCACAAATAGATAAAAACGCAACATTAGCAACTTATACGGGTAGTGTTAATAGTAGATTAAGTAATTTAGAAATTGCATCAGCATCGGCAATTAGTAGATTAGACCAATTATCAACTGATAGTGGTTCTCAAAATACAAGAATTACTACATTAGAAAATAAAGCAACAACTTTAGGAACTTATACCGCTTCAGTTGATGCAAAATTTGTATCAATCGGTGCAAGTACTTCTTCTTTAAATACTTATACGGCATCTGCTGATAATAAATTTAGTGCAATACAATCATCAACGGCATCATTAAATGTATACACTCAATCTAATGATACAACAAATACTGCACAAAATGCTAGATTAACTGCATTGGAAACCGCAACAGGTTCAAATACGGTTGTATCTCAATCAATATATTTAATTAACAACTATACTGGTTCAGCATTTTTATCTCAATCAGTTGTAAATGCTAGATTAACAGCATTAGAAATTGCTTCATCATCTTTAGAATTTTTTACCTCTTCACAAAATACTAAAAATAGTACATTAGCTCTTTATACAGGTTCTAATGATACAAAGTGGAGTAATTTAGCAGTTTATACGGGTTCTATTGATACAAAGTTTGCAGCAGTTCAATCTTCTACAAGTTCATTAAACTTATTTACATCATCTATATTGACAGCATTGACTGCAAGTGGTGTAAACTTAACTGCAAACGGAAACTTAACTGTAAATGGTAATTTAACGGTAGGTGGTACACAAACAATTGTAAACTCTACAACTGTTCAATTAGGTGATAATATAATTGAATTAAATGGCTCAAGCGTTGCAAATGGAGGTATTTATGTAAAAGACCCAACTGCTCCTACAACAGGAACTGGTTCATTCTTATGGAATTCAACTGGTGATTTCTGGATAGCAGGATTAAGTGGTTCTGAGCAAAGAATATTAGTAGTGGGTTCAATGGGAGTTGTATCCGGTTCTTCTCAAATTAGTTTAGCAGGAACTTCTGATTATACATCTTTATTTACAGGTATTGCATCAGCAACCGCATCCCTAAATACTTTTAGTGGTTCTCAGGTAACAAAGGATTTAACACTCGCAACGTATACGGGTTCAATTGATACCAAATTTACAACATTAGGAACTTATACGGGTTCAATTGATACAAAATTCACAGCAGTAGCGGCATCAACTGCATCTTTAAATACATTTACTGCAAGTTTAAGTTCTACATCACAAGTAACATTTGGTGGAGTAACATCTTCATTCAATATAGCAGCAGCTAGTGTGAGTGGTTCTACTACTACTAAACGAATTGCATTTAGAGATACAACTGGTAAATTAGAATTAGTCCCATCAGCATCAGTAAATGGTGATTTTGTTCAATGGGATGGTGGAAGTTTTATAATGAGTAACATAATTGACGGAGGCTCATTCTAATAAAATAATTTAATCTCTTTTTAAAAAAATGGAGATTTTTAATAGTAATAACTAAATGAATGGCTCCAATATTAAAACATAAACGTGGTAGTTTAGAAGGATTAGCAGCAATAACATCATCTTTACAAAAAGGTGAATCGGTATTTGCATCTGGCTCATCTAATATATCTTCGTCAAACGGAAGTTCAATCACATTCATTGCAGCCGAACAAGGTAGATTGCAAGCCGTTAATAGAGTTATAAAAGGAACTACTGCACCAAATGTATTTTCAAGTTCTGTTTATGGAGGATTAGTAGATGGTGTTCCATATTATGCAAGTTCATCGGCAATAGTTCCTACATTATATTTGTTAGGAAATAATGGCAATCAAGCAATTGATTTAACTGGAAACATTAACGCATTTTCATCATCAGTTTCTCAACAATTTCAAACTTTAAATGCATCAAGTGCTGTAATAGAAAAAGTATTTTATGTAAGTGAAGATGGGTTGGATACCAATGATGGTAAAAGTTTAGGAACTTCTTTTAGAACAATAAAACAAGCTACAATAGCAGCATCAGCTTCATTGGCATTAAATAATGTAATTCCGGTTTATAGACAAAGTATTCAAATCAAAAGTGGATATTATGTAGAGGAAGCTCCAATAACAGTTCCTTCAAATGTTTCTATATTAGGAGATGATTTGAGAAGTGTTGTAATTAGACCTACAACTGGAACAAAAACCGAAAATTTATTCTTAATGAATAATGGTACATATTGTTGGGGATTAAGATTAGAAGGTTGTGAAATTGATGATTTAGATAACCCAAGAAAAGGATTCTTTTTTGCATATGCACCTGGTGCATATATTGTAACTTCTCCATATATTCAAAACTGTTCGGCAATATCAACACCTGCAGACAAATTCTATACACCATTGGATTATGAAAATAATAACCCATTGATAGGAAACGGACCTGGTGGAATGATTATAGATGATTCGGTATTAGATGGATATTCACCACTTAAATCAATGATTGTAGATGCATACACTCAGGTAGCATTCAATGGTATTGGTATTTGTATTAGAGGTAGAGGATATGGGCAATTGGTATCATTCTTTACAAACTTTAGTAGTACTGGCGTATTTTGTATTGATGGAGGACATGCTTCTTTATTAAACTCAAATACTACATTTGGTGATTATGGGTTAAGAGCACAAGGAAAGAGAATGTTAGTTAAACCGGATATTGCATCAGTATCCTCTTCAATAGATGTGAGTGGCTCTCTATTGATAAAAGCAGAAAAGGCAAATATACAATCCTATATGATAAGCAAATTAGTTTTATCGGGTAGTTACAATTATACATATATAAGTGGAAGTGGTAGTAATTATGCTGGGACAATCAAAGATAGTGGTTTGCTAATAGATGCAATCTCAGATGATTTACTTGCTCCTAAAGCTAGTAGAACTTTTCAATTTACATCGGGCTTATTCAAAGGACAAGATATTTCAACCGGAAGTATTTATACATTATCTCCGGCAACTGGTTCTACATTTGATAAAGGTGCGGTAACTGTGTTTCCATTGATTTCAAATACAAGTGGTTCTTTGGTAGGAGACTATATAAAATCATATGGATATATGAAAGAATATATAATTAATGACCCTCAAAATAGGTTTACTACATTAAGTGTAAATGCTAAAAATAAAATAGGTCAGATGTTTGATGTAGTTTCAGATACTCTTACACAAGTTGTTGTTCAAAACTCAGGTTCAAATTTATTAGAAGAATTTGGTTCATTGGTAACTTCAACTTCACATGATTTTTCATACGCAGGAGCTGGAGTAAACTTTTTAGCACTTCCTGTAAATCAAGGTGGTGTTGGTGAAACCAATTTTGATATTAGAATTTCCGAAATTAGTGGTGGTAGAGTATATCATACATCAGGAGATGAAACAGGTGATTTTTATGCAGGTAATGATTTTATTATTAGACAACAAACGGGTACAATTGATGGTAGAACTTTTACAAAAGCTTTAGCAGCAAGATTTACTCCATTAAATTTAGCATTAGAAAGTTAAAAAATAAATTATGGCAACTACAATACCATTAAATAGGTTTAGATTACTTACAAAAGTTTTAGCTAGTGGAAGTAATACTCTATATCAACAAACGGATGATGTATCTACTATTATATTATCATGTCAAATAACAAATGTAACATCTAGCATTCAAAGTGCAAGTGTTCAAATACAAAAAAGTGGTTCGGCAGGAAGTATTACTCTTTTAAAAAACGGAGGAATACCACCAGCGGAATCATTAAATCCATTTGGAGGAAAAATTGTATTAGAAACTTCCGATAAATTACTTATGTTAACCGCAACATCGGGTTCTTTGGAAGTAGTATTATCAGTATTAGAAAATGCAAATAATTAATAGTAAAAATGTCTAAATTAATAGGTAGAAAACCCATAGAAGTAAACATAACCGCTCAATCGGGTGGGGTTCTTCCTATATACAATAGTCAATACGGTGGCTGGGATACTATTAGTAAAAATGATTTAATTTCAAGTAGTGTTCAATTAAGTGGTTCAAACACAATAATTGGAAATCAAATAATTAGTGGTAGTTTAAGAGTAACTCAAACGGTATCTGCATCCCTATTTTCAGGTTCATTTTATGGTATAGGTGATATATTGGCATTTAGTGGTTCAGTAGCAACTAGATTGTATAATTTAGAATTATCAGCATCAGTTTTAGATGCGGGAACATTTTAATATTTTTATTTATATTTAATATATTTATAAGGGTAGTATATACTACCTTTTTTGTTTTTATATAATCTATTAAATATAGACCATAAATATGGCTCAAAGCATTATACTAAAGCGTTCAGCGCTTCAGGGGAAAGTTCCTACCACATCCTCACTTAGTTTAGGTGAAATAGCAATTAATACTTACGATGGTAAGCTATATTTAAATCGCTCTGGGTCAATACAATCTATACAAGAGATAATAACAACAAACGTAGTTAATACGGGTTCAATTACCCTAACTCAAACGGGTTCATTTGGTGAATTAGTAGTTTCACAAGATGGAAATTTTCAAAGAGATTTATATGTAACAAGAGATGTAATTACAAATGGTAGTTTAGATATACTATACGATGTATCTGCATCCGTATTCTTAGGAGCAATTAGAGCAACCAATGGTGTAATATCGGGCTCATCACAAATAACTTCATTGGGATTTATTAGTTCATCACAAACGATAAATACAGGTTCATTAGCAACTACGGGTTCAAATTCATTTAAAGCAGACCAACAAATAACAGGTTCTTTAGGAGTAAGTGGTGATATAACTGTATTGGGTTCAGTTAATGCAAGACAATTCAATATTGGTATAATTTCATCATCCGTTTTATACACATCAGGTTCTACCAAATTTGGAGATACCGGAGATGATATAATGAGTGTAACAGGTTCTTTACAAGTTAGTGGTTCATTAACTGTAACAGGTAGTGTTACTGCAGCAAACGGATTTACAGGTTCATTATTTGGTACTGCATCTAATCTTAGTAATAGTGCTACTATTAGGACCAGTACTGCTGGTGGTCATGGATTTGGTATATTAACTCCCGACACTACTATATATTTAACAGTTGGTATAAATGGTGGTAATGCTATAGCAAGTTCAGGAAATGTATCCGGAATTAGAACAATACCAACTCAAACAGGTACAGGTGGTGTAGTTGGAATTTATTCAAATCCAATATTAAGTGGTACTCTTCCCAATTCATCATCACTTACTTCAATACAAGCGGGAGTTAGAGCAGCAAATGCAAGTGCTTCGTATGGTAGAGCTTTAGAAGTAATTAGTCCTACCATAAATGGCACTTCTTCAATTAACATAAATACGGGTTTATACATTAACGCTCAAAGTGCTTCGGGTGTAACAACGGGATACGGTATTTATCAATCATCATCATTAGATTTAAATTACTTTGCAGGAAATTTGGGATTAGGACCTAATAAGATGTTCCCTACTGCTCAATTAGATATTTCTGGTTCTGCAATAATAACCGGTTCATTAGTTGTAACAAATGGTATTACGGGTTCTTTATTTGGTACGGCATCTTATGCATTAAACGGAAGTTCAAATGCAATAATGTATCAGACAGCATCAGCGGCATCAACTTGGGTATTTAACCATTTCTTAGCAACTCCATATCCTGTTGTAACTGTTTACGATAATAATAATAGTGTAATCATACCTCAATCTATTGTTTCAAATGATAGTAGTTCTTTAACAATAACTTTTTCATCAGCAAGAACGGGAGTAGCAGTAGCATCAAAAGGTGGTTATGTTGGTTCATCGGTAGGAACTGCAACTGTTGCAAACGCATTGACAACGGCAAGGTTAATAAATGGAACTTCATTTGATGGTACTCAAAATATAACAATACCAAATTTAGTTTCAGGTTCAACTCAAATTAGTTTAGCAGGAACTTCGGATTATGGTAATTTGTTTGGAGGTATTGCATCGGCAACTGCATCATTAAACACATACACAGGCTCAGTTTCAGACCCTAAATTTGGAATTTTGTCAGTCGTATCAGGAGCATTAAATCAATTTACTGCATCAATAAACGGATGGAGTGGTTCAATAGCAACAACTGGTTCTAATTCATTTAGAGGAACACAACAAATAACTGGTTCATTATCGGTAAGTGCAGCTATTACAGGTTCAAATGGTAAATTTACTACTGGTATTTCAGCAGGTCAATTATCAACACCAACTATATCCACAATATCTGCATCATCCGCAGGTGGAACTATACCTGCAGGAACTTATTATTATAAAGTAGCGGCATTAGATTACAATGGTACTCAAACACCTGGAAGTAGTGAAGTTTCAACTACAGTAACAGGTTCAACGAGTAATATATTTTTATCTTGGAGTCTTATACAAGGAGCAAGTTCATATAGAGTATATAGAAGTACTACATCAAATACATATGGTTCATATGTTGCAGTAAATAATGGTGTTAATGGAACATTTACAGATACAAACCAAGCCGTAACATCTGGGAGTATAGCTACACTAAATGATACTGGGTATGGATTTTTTGATGCATCCAAACTTAGAACAAACAATATTACATTAGTTAATAATGGCATTGGCCAATTGGCTACAATAACATTTGAAAAATCAACTGATGGTGCGGCAATCAACGTTGCAGAATACTCATCTGATTCCACAATGTTTGAATTTAAAACAACCGATAATCCAGATGGTACTGGTGACTTTTTTCATTGGTTTACAGGAGATTATCAAAACCCAAGTTCAGGATGGAAACCACTTAAACTAACAAATTTTACAAATCAATTTGTTGCACAAAATACAAACTTTTGGAGTTCATTTAATTTACCATCAAATACAGGATATTATACTACAAATGCTGATACTTTAGCAAATGCTACAATAAAAGCAGACCCATATACAAGTAACTCATATAGTTTATTAAAAGATAGTGGTACAGGTACTGGGATATTGAACGTAGAAATAAGTGGATTTACGGGAACCAGTATGAGAACTTACTGGATAAGTATTGCATCATCGACAACATTTGATTGGGGAATTAATTCTCAAACATATGGAACTACATTAGGAACGGGCGTTATAATAACGGGAGCATTCCAAACATTAGATAATGGTCTTCAAATTAAATTATCAGCAGGTGGACATGTTGCCGGAGATAGATGGGCATTTAGAGCATTCCCAACACCTAAATTTGTTATTGGTAAATCAACTACTGGTAATGCACCTTTTGATTTATTAGGTAATGGATTGATTACGGGTTCATTAGGAATAACGGGTTCATTAGTAGTAACGGGTTCAATCATCGCAACAAATGGCATTACGGGTTCAATCGCAGCAACTAATGGTGTTGTAAGTGGTAGTTCACAAGTAATTGGAATATTAAGTTCATTAAACACATATACTGGTTCAAATGATACTAAGTTTTCTACATTAGCAACTCTTACAGGTTCAATTGAAACTAAATTTACATCAATAGGGGCAAGTACTTCTTCATTGAATACCTATACTGCATCTACTGATACTAGATTTAGTGCATTACAAGCATCAACTGCTTCATTAAATGTATATACTCAATCCAATGATACGGTAAATACTACGCAAAATAATAGATTAACTGCGTTAGAAACTGCAACGGGTTCAAACACAGTTGTATCTCAATCAATATTTTTTATAAACAATTACACTGGTTCCGCATTCTTATCTCAATCGGTTGTAAATGCTAGATTGACTGCATTAGAAATTGCATCGGCATCTTTGGAGGTATTTACTTCTTCACAAAATACTAAAAATTTAACTTTAGCAACTTATACAGGTTCTAATGATACAAAGTGGAGTAACTTAGCAATTTACACTGCTTCGGTTGATACAAAATTTGGAGCTATCCAATCAACTACGAATTCATTAAACTTATTTACATCATCTATATTGACAGCATTAACTGCAAGTGGTGTAAACTTGACTGCAAATGGTAATTTAACAGTTCAAGGTAACTTAACAATTGCAGGAACTCAAACAATTATAAACTCTACAACCGTTCAATTGGGTGATAATATTATTGAATTAAACGGCTCAAGTGTTGCAAATGGTGGTATTTTTGTAAAAGACCCAACTGCACCAACTACTGGTACGGGTTCATTCTTATGGGATTCAACAAACGACTTTTGGAGAGCAGGATTAAGTGGTTCTGAAAGTAGAATATTGGTAGTAGGTTCAATGGGTGTAGTTTCAGGTTCTTCTCAAATTTCAATAGCAGGAACATCAGATTATAGTAGTTTGTTTGGTGGAATAGCATCGGCAACTGCATCACTAAATTTATTCACATCTTCGGCGGCATTAAGATTAACAAACTTAGAAACTACTTCAGCAAGTGTAAATATTTCATTAAGTAACTTAAACTCATTTAGTGCATCCGAAAATACTAAAGCTAGTACATTATCAACCTATACAGGTTCTATTGATACTAAATTTACAGCAGTAGCAGCGAGTACTGCATCACTAAATTTATTCACATCTTCGGTAGCATTAAGATTAACAAACTTAGAAAGTACTTCAGCATCTGTTAATATTTCCGTAAGTAATATAAATACTTATACCGCAAGTGTTAGTAATTCAATACAACAATTAAGTTTAAAAACCGGTTCATATGCAACAACAGGTTCAAACGCATTTATAGGAAATCAAACTATATCGGGTAGTTTAACAATTGGTTCAGCATCAGTAGCAACGGAAAATACATTATTAGTAGGACCAGCTCCAGCAGGAGGAAATGGAGAAGGTGGGCAAATTTTATTAGCAGCAAGTGGTGGATTATATACATCCGCTTCAATGTTTGATACTTACCAAAATAGATTTAGAGTATTAAGAGGAACTAATGCTGCAAGTGATGCTGAATTTTTAAATATAAATTTATCTACAGGTCAATTAGGATTAAATAAATATACAGGTTCGGGAGCATTCCCTGGAGCTTCTACTGGATATTTGGCAGTAGATAATGCAGGAAATGTTATAACTGTAACACCAAGCTCAACCGATTTAACTCAATTAAATTCATTTTCTGCTTCAGCAGCAATACGATTAACAAACTTAGAAACTACAACTGCGAGTTTAAATATTTCAGTAACAAACTTAAATTCTTATTCAGCAAGTGTAAGTAATTCAATATTAAATTTAAACGCATTTAGTGCAAGTAATGCAAATACTTCTTTAAACACTTATACGGGCTCTATTTCAGACCCTAAGTTTGTTCAGATTGGAGCAAGTACTTCATCATTAAATGGGTTTACATCTTCTGCGGCATTAAGATTAACAAACTTAGAAACTACTTCAGCAAGTGTAAATATTTCGGTAAGTAACTTAAACACATATTCCGCATCAGTAAGTAATTCAATACAACAATTAAATACATTTACTGCTTCAGCAGCAATACGATTAACGAACTTAGAAACAACTTCGGCAAGTGTAAATATTTCAGTAAGTAATTTAAATACATATTCAGCTAGTGTAAGTAATTCAATTCAACAATTGAGTACATTCACTGCAAGTAATGCAAATACTTCTTTAAACACTTATACGGGTTCAGTATCAGACCCTAAGTTTATTCAAATAGGGGCAAGTACTTCATCATTAAATGCATTTACATCTTCTGCGGCATTAAGATTAACAAATTTAGAAAGTACTTCAGCATCTGTTAATATTTCGGTTTCAAACCTAAATACATATTCAGCTAGTGTTAGTAACTCAATACAACAATTAAATACATTTACTGCATCAATTGCACCGAGATTAACAAATTTAGAAACTACTTCGGCAAGTGTAAATATTTCAGTAAGTAATATTAATTCTTATACTGCAAGTGTAAGTAACTCAATACAACAATTAAGTTCAAAAACTGGTTCATACGCAACTACTGGTTCAAACTCATTTAACGGAAACCAAATAATAACAGGTTCGTTAACTGTAACATCATTGACAACAATTGCAACATCACTTACAACAAATAGTTCATCTTTTGTTTTAACAAGTGGTAGTAATTTAATTATACAAAATGCAGGATTAGCGGAAATAACAGGCTCATTAAGAGTTTCGGGTTCTACTACAATAACAGGTTCGGTAAGTGTAAGTGGTTCAGTAACTGCAACATCATTTACTGGCTCACTATTAGGTACTGCATCTTATGCATTAAATGGTTCATCTAATGCATTTTTATACCAAACTTCATCGGCAGCATCTGTATGGACATTTAATCACTACTTACAAACAAGATATCCTATTATTCAAATTTATGATAATACTGATAGTGTAATTATACCGCAATCAATAACTGCAGTAGATACCAATACAACAACTATTACATTCTCATCTGCAAGAACAGGAACGGCAGTAGCATCAAAAGGTGGATATGTGGGTTCGGTTGTAGCATCGGCAACAATCGCATCATCATCAGTATCAGCATCGGTAGCAACTACTGCATCATACGCAATATCTGCATCGGCAGCAGCAACTACTTTTTCAATAGGAGCAAGTTCTACAACATATGGTTCTTATATTAATACAATTCAAGGAGCAAATACAATTATATCAACCCCAACGGGTTCTTATAGTGGGGCATTCTATAAATATGTTGCAACAAGTGGTTCAAATGCGAGAGCAGGGGAAGTAATGGCAATTTGGAATAACACAACAACTCAATTTACTGATGTAACTACAAACGATATAGGTTCAACAACAATGGTAACATCATCGGTAGCATTATCAGCAGGAAGTGCAGTATTAAGTTTTACAACTAATACTAACGGATGGAATATAAAAACTTTTGTAACATACTTATAATAATAAACTAAAATACTATATTTATAATAAATAATTAAGATGATAATAGATAGTCCAAATTTATCGGGTTCGGTAATAATAAGTGGTAGTATAAATATACAACTACCTGCAACTGGAAGTAATATTCCTACTACAAATACAATCCTTGCATTATCAATTGCATATGGTGGTTAAAATAAAAATAAAATAAAAAAATAAATGGCTAAGAAACTAATTAGAACGTACACATTCACTCCGGCATCAAAGCAGATATCGTTTGATGGGTTTGTTAATTTAACCAATTTAGTATTAATTACCAACACCACTAGAAATACAATTATCTACAACTTTGCAGATGCTTCGTTGGGTGGTACATCTACATACAATGCAGCAACAAACAGAACAACTGTTACGTTGACATTTAACACATCAACCGCAGGACATCTTGCAGCCGATAGTTTAATGATTTATGTAGATGATTTATTTAATACGTTCAGACCAGATGAAGCATATGCCGATGCTACCGATAAGTTAAGAGTTACAACTCCTCAGGCTTTAATTGATACGGACTTTGAATATGGTACTCAAATTTCTAAGTGGGAAAACTTAGGTATGACAAACAATAGACCATTTGCATACGCAGTTCCAACTCAAATTCCAGGTGTTACTGCGATGAGTTTTCCAACGGGTTCTAGAATTGTAACGGCATCGTTATCGGCAGGAAATTTAGCACCGGCAAATGGTACTCCAATTACAATTCAAGATTCATTTTTAACATTAGCTAATGGTGTATATTTAATTGAAAGTGGTGGATTAACTCCTAACTTTACATATACTGCAAGAGGTACAAATACAACTGCAATAAGTGGTGTGTTTGACCCAAATAAAACAAATTTATTTAGAGGAACTACATATACATCAGCATCAATTGGTTTAGCACCAACAACATTTACTGCAACGGGTTCTTTAATAACTGTTCAAACTTCAGTTCCACATGGTTTACAAATTGGAAATGAAATTGCAATAACTGGTTCACAAGCATCTGCAAATCCACCAATGGTTCGTTTGTAGTAGCAAACTGTTAAAGACCCAACAACTTTTTGTTATTATGCACCAGTTGCACCAACATCTTTATCGGGAACTATATCAAACATATTAATTTATGCAAGACCGCAAGCGGCATTCTTACATAGACCTTTTGATGGTGGAGTATTTTTTACATCAAATGGTTCTTCAAATTATGAACAAGCAATTAGACAAACAAGAAGATATTTCCGTTATCAATCAGGTAAAGGACTTCAAGTAAGTTCTGGTACAATTTTAAAACCAAACTTACAAATTGATTCTTTAACTTCAATTGGTACAACTGTATACGTTCAAACAAAAGAACAACATAATATTCAACCTGGTACTCAAATAACTGTAACGGGTGCAAATGAATCAGCATATAATGGTACATTCAATGTAGCAAATATTACAGGATTTAATACATTTACTTATACTGCATTATCAACCCCATCATCAGCTACTGCATCTGGAATTTATTATATAAACCTTTCAAATTGGTACGGAGCAGTAAATAGATTGGGTATGTTTGATGAACAGAATGGAGCATTCTTTGAATTCAATGGTCAAGAACTATTTGCAGTTAGAAGAAGTTCAACATTCCAATTGGCAGGTGAGGTAACGGTAACGCAAGGTTCTCAAACGGTAACACAAACTAGTGTATCTTTCCCAACAACTTTTTCTAGACAATTAAATATTGGTGATTATATAGTATTAAGAGGGCAATCATATAGAGTACAAGATATTGCATCGGATACATCAATGACTATTACACCATCGTATAGAGGAATGACTTCACAATATGTACTTGCATCAAAAACAATAGATTACAAAGTTCCACAATCTCAATGGAATTTAGATAAAATGGATGGTACAGGTCCTTCCGGATATAATATAGACCTTTCCAGAATGCAAATGTTCTTTATAGACTATACTTGGTATGGTGCAGGAACAATTCGTTGGGGATTAAGAGGAACTGAAGGTAGAATTACTTATGTTCACAGAGCTCCACAAAATAACGTAAACCAAGAATCTTGGATGAGAACCGGTAACTTACCTGCTAGATATGAATCTAATACAACTCCTCCTATTACGGCATTATCCGCTTCATTAGCAGTTGGTGGAACAACTTTATTTGTTAGTAGTAGTACAGGATTCCCGGTAAGTGGTACATTATTAATTAGAAACTCAAATCAATATGAGTATGTAAACTATACTGGAACTGGTTCAACTTCATTTACCGGATTAACAAGAGGGCAATCTGGTTCTGCGGCATTGGCATTAACAATAGCAGTTGGAGCAAATACAGGTTCTGTAACAGGTTCGGCAAACTTACAAGTAGGACAAAGAATTATTAGTTCTTCTGCATTCCCTGACGGAACATTTATTACAAATATTAATGGTACTACATTAACTCTTTCTCAGGCATCAACTGCAACAAACCCAATAGTGGTAGCAGCACCAATGGGAGGACAAAACTTACCATTTACATATTCGGCAACTGCACCAACTTCGGTAGAATTGGCATATCCAACTTTTGCACCTTCAATATCACATTGGGGTACATCGGTAATTATGGATGGTAGATTTGATGATGATAAATCCTTACTATTTACCTACGGACAGATTGCATCATCATCACTTGCAGTTGGACAAACCAGAGCTCTATTCTCAATTAGAGTAGCACCTTCGGTAGATAATGGTATTCCTGCATCTTTTGGAGCTAGAGAATTAGTAAATAGAGTTCAGTTGGTATTAAGACAATTGGGTGTAGCGGTTAACTATACACCTGGTTCAGCCGTTCCAAACATTTTGATTAGAGCAAATTTGAACGGAACACCAAATTCAGCTAGTTTATGGACAAACGCAGTAGGTAATGATACGGGAAGTGTAAACTCATCATTGGCTCAAATTGCAGACCACGCTCGTAGTGTAGTGCAAGTAATTGGTGGTGAAACAACCGCAGGATTCTTTGTGGAAGGTACTTCAACTACGGATTTATCACTTGTAAGAGATTTGGGTAACTCAATCTTAGGTGGTGGACAATCAACGGCTGATAGAGGTATTTTTCCAGACGGTCCAGATGTCATAACATTTACCGCTACTAACGTAGGATTAACTGCGGCAAACATATTTTGTCGTGTATCTTGGACAGAAGCACAAGCATAACATAGTAAACTCCATTCGGGGATAGAGAACCGAATATATAACATATGGCGAATGAATTTAAAGTAAAAAACGGTCTCATTGTAGATGCTGGTGGTGCACAAATAACAGGTGGCATCACCGGCTCTACAGACTTTAATACAATTGTAAATAAACCAACTCTAATTAGTAGTTCGGCGCAATTTAGTGGTGATAATATTACGGGTTCAAATCTTAGAGCAACATCTGCAATTGTTTCACCAAACATTACTTATACAAGCCAATTAGGTACAAATGGTGGTGAAATAAGACTTCAACAAGCTGCATATAGAAATGGTAATCAAGTTATATTTCAATATAGTCATAATACAGATTCAAACGGGAGTAGAGATTTAGGATTTCGTAGAAATAATACTGGTTCTTTAGAAATATATGATGGTAATACCGTAGATGGTGCAGTAGCAAACAGAAGAGATTTAATTCTAAGAAACATTACAGGTTCCAATGCATTCTTTAGTGGCTCTGTTAACATAACTGGTTCATTAACGGCATCATTAGCAAATGGATATACTTGGGTTGGTGATGGTAATAACATTTCTGTTTTAGTAGCAACATCTTCATTTACGGGTGGTTCAACCGATTTATCCCAATTAAATACATTTACTGCTTCAGCAGCAATACGATTAACAAACTTAGAAACAACTTCGGCATCCGTAAATATTTCAGTTTCAAATCTGAATACATACTCAGCAAGTGTAAGTAACTCAATACAACAATTAAATACATTTACTGCAAGTAATGCAAATACTTCATTAAATACATATACGAGTTCAGTATCAGACCCTAAATTTGTTTCAATTGGTGCAAGTACTTCATCATTAAATTTATTTACATCATCTGCAGCATTAAGATTAACAAACTTAGAAACAACTTCGGCATCCGTAAATATTTCAGTAACAAACTTAAATAGTTATTCAGCATCTGTAAGTAATTCTATTTTATATGTAAATACCGTTACTGCTTCGTTAAATACATTTACTGCTTCAGCAGCAATACGATTAACAAACTTAGAAACTACATCTGCATCTGTTAATATTTCAATAACAAATATTAATACATTTACTGCAAGTAATGCAAATGCATCACTAAATACATATACTGGTTCAATTTCCGACCCTAAGTTTGTACAAATTGGTGCAAGTACTTCTTCATTGAATGCATTTACATCTTCCGCGGGATTAAGATTAACAAACTTAGAAACTACTTCGGCATCTGTAAATGGACACATTGCAGATATTAATTCTAAAACGGGCTCATACGCAAGAACAAATTCGGCAAATACATTTAATGGAACACAAATAATTAGTGGTGCATTATATATAACACAAGATTTAGTTGTATTAGGTTCATCATCTATTCAAAACATTAGTTCTTCAAATTTAGTTATTGGAACTTCATATGTAACATTAAATACATTTTCACCATTATCAAGATATGCAGGATTTAACTTTATAGATAGTGGTTCTGCTGGTTTATCTGGTTCATTATATTATGATTCAGTAGATGATGAAATAGTATTTGTTCATAGAGGAAATGGAACAAATGTAACATCATCACACATTGTTATGGGTCCTGAAACTTATGATAACTTAGGTAATGAGACCTATATGGTAGTAAATAGAGTTCCAAAAGTTACTAATTTTGAACATATTGGTAATTCAAATATATCCGATACAGGTACTGAAATTTCATTGAATTCTTTAACATCGGTAACGGGTTCATTCATAGTAACAAATGGTATTACAGGTTCAATTAGAGCAACAAACGGAGTAGTTTCAGGTTCAACTCAAATTAGTTTAGCAGGAACATCCGACTATACTTCTTTATTTGGTGGAATTGCAGCATCTACATCTTCATTAAATACATTGACTGCTTCATTAGCAACAACATATGAAGGTAGAGCATCTGCAACTAAAACAATATTTTCAGGTTCATCTCAAATTTCAATAGCAGCAACTTCTGATTACACTTCTTTATTTGGGGGTATTGCATCAGCAACTGCATCTTTAAACGTATTTAGTGCATCCGAAAATGCTAAAAATAATACATTAGCAACTCTTACAGGTTCTATTGAAACTAAATTTGCGGCATTTGGTGCAAGTACTTCATCTTTAAATGCATTTACCGCATCTATTGATAGTAGATTTAGTGCATTGCAAGCATCAACGGCATCACTAAATGTGTACACACAATCTAATGATACCCTAAATACTACACAAAATAATAGATTAACTGCATTAGAAAATTCAACGGGTTCTTCATATTTTGTATCTCAATCTGTATATTTAATTAACAACTATACTGGTTCTGATGCAATATCTCAATCAGTTACAAATGCTAGATTGGCATCATTAGAAATTGCTTCATCATCTTTACAATCGTTTACTTCTTCGCAGAATACTAAAAATAGTACATTAGCTCTTTATACAGGTTCTGTTGATACTAAATGGTCTAACTTAGCGGTTTACACTGGTTCTATTGATACTAAGTTTTTAGCAGTTCAATCAACTACAAATTCATTAAACTTATATACGGCATCTGTATTAACCGCATTGACAGCAAGTGGTGTAAACTTGACTGCAAATGGTGCTTTATTGGTAACTTTGGATATTACAGGTTCTACTTTTAGAGGTGCAATTAGAGCAACAAATGGTGTAATTTCTGGTTCATCTCAAGTAGTTGGTTCTTCAATCACTACAAATACTATTACAATCGGTTCAACTTCAATTACATTGGGTGGAACTGCAACAACAATAGCTGGATTAACATCAGTAACTTCAACCGGATTTACGGGTGCTTTGACGGGTAATGCAGCAACTGCTACTACTGCAGTTTCTAGTCAATTTGTTGATTTATTGGCAGGAAGAACAGATTCTACTGCATACCCTGTTTTATGGGGAGTGAGTCAAGGAACTAATGGAACAACAGGTAATCCTAAAACATATGCGTTTTCATGTTCTAGTGTAACTATTACATCATCAACAGGTACTTTAACTGCTTCTGGATTAACAGAAACTTCTTCTAAGAGATACAAGGAAAATATTATACCTTTAGAAAACTCATTAAATAAGATAATAAAGTTAAGAGGAGTAAAGTATAATAAAATAGGAAACGATTCCCAAGAAATAGGAGTTATAGCAGAGGAGGTAGAGGAAGTAACACCTGAGTTTGTAGTTTATAATGATGAAGGTCAAGCAGACTCTGTTAATTATGGTAGAATGACTGCATTATTAATAGAGGGAATGAAAGAACAGCAAAAACAAATAGAACAATTAAAAGCAGAAATAGAACTGTTAAAACAAAAGTAATATGGAAATTAATTATACTTATAAGTTAGTAGGAGTAAAAAAAGTAAAATCATTTGATGGATTAGATGATATTATTATCAGTGCGGATTTTATAATAAGTGGTGAAATACCAGGACTACCAAAATTTGATTGGGCATTAGGTAGTGTTCCTGTTGATATTCCTGACCCGCTAACTTTTAAACCTTTTGCGGAAATAACAGAACAAGACATTATAAGTTGGGTACAAAATTCGCAGCCTATAGCTCATGTAAAGGATAGTTTAAGAAGAAGTATTAATGAACGATTTAGTGGGATTGAATATGTTGCATGGAATAATGAACCCACCTTTATGGAGACACAAGACCCAATCATTTCATAAATTATGAGAATAAATAACCAATCATTACAGGGTTATACTGCTACTCAATCATCAACTATAGGATGGAAAGATTGTGCTTGCGGTAAATCTGGTACTGCTACATATCAAAATCTTGGTTGTTTACAATTAGCTATAGCAAGTGGAAATCCTGAATTTTACTTTACAACATTTCAAGAAGAAATGGTTTCCAACAATAGTGGAGCTGATATACGGCATATAGGATGGACTACGGGTTGGAGAGTTAATACAAGTGGTACTATAGATAATCCAACTGGTAATGGAGCTTGTTATTTTATCCCTATGCAATACGATACTGATTCTGGTAATACAGACTGGTCTTATTGGGATATAACTACAAGAGCAATAACATGGAGGGCTTCAAGTTCAGCGGCTATATCAACTACTGTGCAACGTGTGATTGTGTATAGTGAACGAATAGATTTAATAACATTATCCTGCGTATAATATGGCTGTTTTAAAATCAAGTGAAGGTATATTTCTTAACAATTATTATAGCCTTAATAATAATTATGGATGTAAAATACATACATCAACTAGAACTTGGGCAGCATATGAAACGGGTATTAACATGTTTCAGATATACCAAAATGGTGCAACAAGTACTAGACAAACAATATCTATAGCTATAAAATGGGCAGCTATAAGAACATCGGGTTCTAAAACAGAATTACCTGCTCTTCATGCATCTGCTAGAGCTTCTTTAAATACTAATGGTACAATTAGTTTTGATTCTGGGTTTGATTGGCATGCTAATGGAGGTAACGGAATATTATGGCCAAGCATTGGAATGGGTGGTTCTTCTTTATTTATAGGTGCAGATAATGGACAATCTACAGGAATAATTGCTTCAATATGGATGAGTATATGTGTTCTTGAATGGGATAAATTAGTAGTAAATCCTTATAGCGATTAAATTATTATGGCAAGAATAATAGGAAGTGAGGGATTGATTATGAACCAAGCCAATGGTAATGCATATTGGATGTTATACTCACGTGGTAAAAATGATGTTGGTCCTTATATCCGATTTACTGTTTCTAGTGGGAATCCTGCCGTACATGTTTTTGTTAAAGGTTATGCTGCATTTACTCAAACAAATGGTTCTTTTGATTTTAATACATCATCTACATACTTTTTAGGTTTTTATTGTGATACTAGTGGAGGTATAACCGCTAATACTGGTACTTCATGGGTTAGTGGAGCAAATCTGAGTTTTGGTTGGAATACAGCAACTAGACAAGCTGATTTATGGCTTTCTTCTTCTAGTAATGGTGGATTTCCCGGTAAAGCAAGTATGGAGTGTGAAATATTTTGTGATAGATGGGATTATGTTTCCATATCCAATTTATAAAACAATTGTTTACTAATTATTTATTATTTATATGTGTACAATTAACTACTACATAATATGATTGATATGTCAAAAAATATTTAATGTTTTGAAAATAATTTTTATATTTATATTGAGATAATAAAATTTTTAAATTAGAATACAAAATGGCAGACAAAATAGTATCACCAGGTGTTTTTACAAAAGAAAACGACCTATCATTTTTACAACAAGGTGTAGCTGATATTGGTGCAGCATTTATCGGACCTTTTAAAGAAGGACCATTAGTTCCAACAATTGTTAATTCTCAAGCAGAATTTCAAACTTTGTTCGGAACAGTTGATGATACATACTACACACCTTTAGCAGTACAATCATATTTAAGAGAAGCAGGAACTGCTACAATTTGTAGAGTTGGGGGGATTGGTGGATATACTGAAACTGCTCCTTTATTATTAACAGTAACATCGGGTTCTATATCGGCATCTCTTGGTATTATTTATGGTACTGCAAGTGGTTCAAATGCAGGATTTACAGGAACAACTGTATCTGCAAATGGTTTTGGTGATTTTTTAATCTCTGGTTCAAACACAGGATTATTATCAGCATCATTAGACCCACAAGATACAAACGATATTGAAGCAGTATTTGGAACATCTCCATTTGGTTCTAAGAAACCATATGTTTATGGATTTTTCCAAAATGCATATTCAAATCAAGGACAAGCAATTGGGTATACAATAGCAGCAACTGCATCTGTAACTGTTTTAGGAAATCAATTATATACATTTGATGCACAGGAAGCTAAAACTCCATTTATTCAATCACAATTGATTTCTGGAGATAGAACAAATCTTTTCCGTTTTGAAACAATTGGCGCAGGAAATGCGGCAAATACTAAAGTTAAAATTGCTATTACAAATATTAAAGCAGCAGGTTCTGTAAATGGTACTGATTATGGTATATTTACAGTTGTTGTTAGAGATGGCGCTGATACAAACAAAAAGAGAGTTGTATTAGAAACATTTGCTAATGTAAATTTAGACCCTAACTCACCTAACTTTATTAATAGAGTTATTGGAGATAGAAAAAGAACTATTGGTTCAGATGGTAAAATAACTGAAACAGGTGATTGGGTTAATAACTCAAAATATATCAGAGTTACTGATATAAACTTAAATTCACCAGTTCAAGCAGTACCTTTTGCACATAATGCATATCAATTACCTATTTCTACATCAGCAGCAATTGGAAGTTTAATCCCATCCGCATCATTTGTTAGTTCTTCAGCAACACAATATGGTGGTATTGATTTAGATAATAATATAGATAATTCATTCTATTTAAATCCAATTCCAACTGGAGCAGGTGTAGGTGGAAACGTTGTATTTGGTTTAGATTCCGTTAATGGTGGTGCATTATCAGTAGGTTCAACATCGGCACAATTTTTAGTAGCATTCCAAGAAGGATTTAATGGTTTAGCACCAACAACACCTATCTATAAAGGAACTGATATTACCGCAGGAAACTCACAAGGATTTAACCTTTCTACATCATTATCATCTGGTTCAATTGCATACGGAAAACATATATCGGCATTATCTAATCAAGATGAATACGATGTTAATATGATTGTAACTCCTGGTGTTATTAGAAGATTGCACACATCTGTAACAACTAATATTTTGGATATGGTTGAAGCAAGAAGTGATTGTTTCTACATTATGGATACAACTTCATATACGGACACTATTTCACAAGCAATAACGCAAGCAGATGCAATTGATTCAAACTACGCAGCAACTTACTACCCTTGGATTAAAACTATTGATGTTAACACTAACAAATTAATTGCAGTACCACCATCAGTATTATTACCTGGAGTATTTGCATCAAATGATAGAGTAGCAGCTGAATGGTTTGCACCAGCAGGTTTAAATAGAGGTGGATTGATTGGAGCAGTTTCTGTTCAAAATCGTTTAACTCAATCGGAAAAAGATACATTATATGATGGAAAAGTAAATCCTATCGTTCAGTTTCCAGGACAAGGCATCGTAGTGTTTGGACAAAAAACATTACAAGATAAACCATCTGCATTAGATAGAATTAATGTAAGAAGATTATTATTAACCGTTAGAAAATACATCGCATCTACTTCAAGATATTTAGTGTTTGAACAAAATACTGCTGAAACTAGAAATAGATTTTTAAACATTGTAAATCCTTATTTAGAATCAATTCAACAAAGACAAGGACTTTACGCATTTAAAGTTGCGATGGATGATTCAAACAACACACCAGATGTAATTGATAGAAACATTATGAAAGGAGCTATCTACTTACAACCAACTAAGACAGCTGAATTCATTCAAATTGATTTCAACATCTTACCAACTGGCGCAGCGTTTAACGGATAATTTTAAAAAACCATATTTATTATAGAGAATAACATTTAAATAAAAAGAAAATGCCAGAAATATTAGAATTTGACAAGATATTTTATAAGAATTTTGAACCAAAACTTGGTAATAGATTCATTATGGAAATCAATGGTATAGAATCATACATTATCAAAACTGCAAGTAGACCAACATTTACTTCGGAAATAGTTGAATTAGACCATATCAACGTAAAACGTAAGATAAAGGGAAAATCTAACTGGGATGATATGAACATCACACTTTATGACCCAATTGTTCCATCAGGAGCACAACAAGTTATGGAGTGGATTAGAACATCACATGAATCCCTAACAGGAAGAGATGGATACGCTGCATTCTATAAGAAAGACATTACTTTTTATTTGTTAGGACCAGTAGGTGATAAAATTGAACAATGGACAATCAAAGGAGCATTCATTACATCAGCAAACTTTGGTGATTTAGATTGGTCTTCAAATGACCCGGTTTCAATTGAATTAACTTTAACGTTTGATTACGCGGTATTAGAGTATTAAAATTAAATAAAGTAATTGAAATAAGAGGGGAGCAGAAATGTTCCCCTTTATTTTTTTAAAAATGTAATATATATTAATAAACACATTAAGTTATATTATGGAAGAACAATTAGAACAACAAGTTACGAGAGGTTTAGGTACACCCCAAACTACAACTCAAAGAAACTTCCCATTTGCAACGGAAGTTATTTCATTACCATCAAAAGGATTACCATATCCAGAGCATTCGCCATTATCAAAAGGAGAAATAACTCTTAAACTAATGACTGCAAAAGAAGAAGATATTTTAACTTCTACAAATTTAATTCGTAAAGGAATTCATTTGGATAAGTTATTAGAATCTATTGTAGTAGAGCCTGGTGTTAATATAAATGATATTTTAATTGGTGATAAAAACGCAATTTTGATTATTACAAGAATGTTGGCATTTGGACCTGAATATGAGGTTACTGTAACAGATTCTGAATCAGATGAGGATGTAATTATAAAAGTGGATTTATCTAAATTAAAAACAAAAGAAATTGATTATTCTTTATTAAATAGAAATAATGAATACGATTTTACATTGCCAAAATCAAAAAATGAAATTAAATTTAAATTACTTACTCATGGAGATGAACTTGCAATTCAAAAAGATGTTGAAGCAAGTGAAAAAATATTAAAACAAGGTAATGAAATTACTACAAGATTTAGAAGAATTATTACAGAAGTAGATGGTAATAGAGATTTAGGATATATTAGTAATTTTGTTTCAAATAGATTATTGGCAATGGATTCAAAAGCATTGAGAAAGCATATTTTAGAACTTACTCCTGATTTGGATTTAAATATGGAATATGAAAATTCAATAGGTGAGACGGAGGCTCTCCGAATCCCGTTTGGGGTTGACTTTTTTTACCCTTCCGAGTAATTATTCTGTAGTATTGCATCAAACCATTTTTCAAATGATTTATTATGCAAATGGTGGATTTAATTGGAACGATTTATATTTTATGCCAACTAAACTTAGAGAGTTTTATTGGAAAGAATTATTAAAAACAAAAGAAGAAGAAAGGGAGCAAATTGAAAAATCCAAACCATCAACTTCAAATAATTCATCTAAAACTAAAAGAAGATGATATTTATAATAAAAATATAAATAAAATAAGGTATTATGCACAAAAAATTAATAGTAGAAGTTGATATCTTTGCCAAATTATTATCACTATTTTATGATAAAAAAGCAAAAGGTGAAGAAGATGATTTGGAAACGGTCATTGATTCATCCAATAATGTTGCATTTGATAAAGCATATAAAGCTTGGAAATCTGATAGTGAAAAACTATTAGTAAGTACTAAAAATTTATTAAAACAATCCGGAGAAAGTACTGCTAAGATAGATGCATTATTAAAAAAATACCATAATTATTAATAATATTATAGATGGCTAAATCGGACAATCTTAATTCTAGATTACTTTCTTTGAAAGAAGAAACTGACCAACTGAAAGAAAATCAATTGCAGTTGAAAAAGTTATATGCGTTAGAAGATAAGATAACCAATACTCAATTCAAAAAAATAGAATCATTAGAAACTCAGAACAAAGAATTAGAAAAATCTAAAAATAAATACGAAGTATTATTAAAATTACAAAAAGATAAGGCAAAAATATTAAAAGCTGAACTAAATGATTATGATGCTATTGATGCAAATTTAATTAGTATTGGCAATACTATAGGGAAAAATACAAAAGCATATCAGTTTCAAAAAGAAAAATTAGATAAAACAAAAGGTGTATTAGAAAGTATTGGAATTGTTATAAGTAAGAATTCAAAAATTAGTAATAAGGATAAAGGCCAGATGGTAAAGGTCTTAAAAGCTTATAAACAAAACCAATCTTCAATTTTAGAAGCAAGTAAGTTAAAAATTAAAGGTAAAATAACTGAACAAGAGTATCTTAAAATTATTGAAGAATCTAGAAAAGCATATTCCGATGTAAGGTCTGAAATTGAATTATCCGTTGATGCAAGTGAATTATTAGCACAAAACATTACTGATATGGATAATGAAATAAATTCATTTGCAAATTCGGCTAAAAAATCAGCATCGGTATTAAAAGGTTTTGAAAATTCAATAAATACAATAGCGGGTAGTGGTGTAGATGGTGTCAAAGAATTAGGAGATGTTTTAAAAATTGCCACTAATGGTGGAAAGGGGTTATCATTAGCATTGGGTGCATTAGCAGGTGTAGCCGCTGGTATGGCTTATAATTTTGGATTAATTGGTAATAAACTCGCTACAATAGCGGGATATGATTCAAAAATTGCCGGATTAACAGGAGAAATTGATGCAATAAATCAAAAAGTAAATATGGGTGTAAATGGTTTCGGAGAACGAAACTTTGTAATGGAACAAGCAATGCTTGATTTTAATTCATCCGTACAACAAATGGGAGCTGCATTTAATGCAGCATCTAAAACGGCATTATTTGGTAATAAATTAGGTAGTGTTGGATATGGTGCTGCTCAATTACAATTAGCAGGAGTTAGTGCTGAAGAAATTTCAACTTCATTATCCGCTGCAAGTAATGTAATGGGTAAACGGTTATCAAGTCAATTGGCTGCCGATATGGCAGTTATGTCAAAAAGAACAGGACAATCTGCTGAAAATCTTGCATCGGTTACAGAATACTTTATGAGAACGGATAAAGTAGGAGCAAAATCTGCAATTAATATGCAGGAAGGATTAAGAGCAATGGCGGATAGTGCTAAAGTTGATTTGGGCGGAGTAATGGAAGAGGTTGCAGAAGCATCAAAAGAAGCATTAGGATACCAAATTAAATCAGGTCCTGCATTAGCAAAACAAGTAATTTATGCAAAATCATTAGGTGTTTCATTTAATGATATAGCAAAAGCTGGTAAAAGTATGGTTTTGAACTATAAAGATAGTATCAAAAACGAAATGCAATTATCGGCAATGTTGGGTAGAAATGTAAATCTTTCAGAAGCCCGTTCTTTATTTGCACAAGGTAAAAACGATGAAGCATTAAAATCCATTCAAGCACAAGGTTTAGACCCTGCTAAAATGAATATGTTCCAACAAGAAGCATTACAACAAGCGTTGGGTGGGTTGGACTTAAATTCAATACAGAAAGTTGCACAAAATCAAGCTAGAAGTGGAGGCAGTTTAACAGAAGGAAATGTAGGTACTGGTAATAAAGAATTTTTATCTAGAGTAAAAGAAAGAGAGACTAGTTTAGCAGGAGCTAATGCTATGATTTCGGCAGCAACTGAATTACAAAGAATAGGATTAAATGCTGCATCAGAACAACAAAAACAACAAGCTATTATAGATGATGTTGGGGGTATTGCAAAATTAATAAATGAAAGAGACCAACAAGGTTTTTTAAAGAATGCCGAAACAATGCTAACAACTGCTTTAATAAGTACTGTTGCAACTGTTGTTACAACTTTTTTAATGAATAAAGGTGGTGGGTTATTAAGTAAATTTACAGGTAAAGGTATTGAAAAACCTCTTTCAAAAACGGCTGAAAAACCTCTTTTAAAAACGGCTGAAAAACCTCTTTCAAAAACGGCTGAAAAACAACTTACAAAACAAGCTGAAAAACAACTTGCAAAACAAGGTGGAAGAACCGCAGCAAAAGCTTTGGGAAAATCTTTACTTAAAAAAATACCATTTTTAGGACTTGGTATGGGTTTATTATTTGCAGGACAAAAAGCGCTTGCAGGCGATTTTACGGGTGCAGGATTGGAAGTGGCAAGTGGTGGGGCATCTATGATTCCTGGATTTGGAACTGCTGCTTCTTTTGGAATAGATGCAGCAATTGCAGCTAGGGATATGGGAGCATTTGATAGTAAAAACCCAACTGCTACTGTTAAAAAACCAGGAACAGTTTCTGCAAAATCAGCTTCTGTGGTAGGAAAGTCATCATTAGTATTATCCGATGTTCAATATCAGACAAGATTACAAATGAAAATGGTTGAATTACTTGGTACAAATGCTATATTATTACAATCAATTTTAGAAGAAACAGATAAAGATAAGAGTATTAAATTAAATGGAGTTAAATTAAATACCCAATTAATGTTTAATGCACGAAAGCAAATGGCAGTTTCAAGAAAAGAAGCAATAGGTACAAACGCATCTATGTAATAAATTTTAATAACTCATATTTATAGTAAATCAATAAACTATAAATGCCTACAATATTAGAACTTTTTAATTCTGGAAAAAAAGAATTATACGATAAAGAAATTATTCGTATAGAAAGTAAAGGATTAATTAATCCACCAAGAGTAGCAGCATTAGCAGCATCTTCTCCAAATACCCTTGCAGATTTAGTAGGTGGTCAATTAGCGGGAACAATTGGTGGAACTGCAAATAGACCTTCGGATACAATATTTAAAAAATATAATCCATTAGCTAAACCAATTACATTAACTGCCGCAACAACTGCTCAATTGCAAGATGTAGTTGAACCTGGTAAAGATTATGTGGTAAAACAAAACCCATCTCCGTCTTCAATTATAAATGATTTAGCAAAAGGAGGAGTATCGGCACAAAATGTTGTAACTAATTTGGCAATTCATGATTTAAATAAATATGGAAATAAAAATGGTTTAAAAAAATTAGGAGATTCTTTAAAAAATAAAACTAATAATACCGTTTATACAAACATAAAACCATTTTCAACACATTTAAATGGAAAGCAAAGAGATAAAACACAATTAAAAACATGGGATATGTCAAATGAAGATTTGAACACTATTTCATATTTTGAAGATGATAAGCAATTAAAAAATTGGATAAATGAAAATCGTTTTCAAAATCAAGTTACAATAACATTTCAAAAATATGGTAATAAAACAATAATTCCATTTGTAGGAGCAATAAGTGGAATAAGTGAAGATATACAACCTGAATGGAGTAATTTTAAATATGTAGGTTCACCATTTAAAACATATAGATATGGTGGAGTTGAACGTTCTGTAAAGTTTAATTTAAAATTATACTACATGGGAGTTGATGGAAAACAAACAATGGTTAAAAAAGTAAATTATCTTAAATCTTTAGCGTTTCCTGATAATGAAATTTCTGAAATAACATATGGTACTAATCAACAATCAAATCAATACGCATTTTCACCAAATTTAGTATTATTTTCAATTGGTGATTTATATAAAAATATGTTTGGATATATGGAAAGTTTATCAATTAGTATAGATGATAATACGGTTTGGTCAAATTTTAATCCAACAAATGAATCTCGTGGTGATAATGAATTATATCCATCTGTAATTGATGCATCTATTGGAATAAAAATAATTGAAAATCACAAAACTGAAAAAGATGGAACTATTACTAAATACAAATATAATTTTGATGGTAGAGGTGATACTTTTATAAAAGAAGAAAAAAAACCAGGAAATCCATTTAATTCAGATGGTTCAATTAAAAATAAAGAAATTAAACAAACATCTGTAAATATTACGCCACCTGTAATAAAATACCCATAATGGCAAGTAGATACCAATATACAACTCAATTAACAACATATAATACTAAAAGAAAGTATTTAAGTTCTGTTATATATCCTAAAATACAACCAACGGATAATGATATGTATATAATATCTGAATCAAGTGATAGATTGGATATATTAGCAAGTAAATATTATGGTGATAAATCTTATTGGTGGGTAATATCAATTGCAAATAATTTAAATGATGCATCATATCATATACAACCAGGTCTTCAATTAAGAATTCCATCCGATTTATCTACCATTTTAAGAAATTTTGACAAATTAAATAAATAAGTTATGTCAGTACCACATATAGAACCTCTTACAAAATGGGTTACAGATGAGTTAGATAGTAGAATTAAAAATCCAACTAATTTAATTAAAAGAATGCCATTTGTTATGCTTACATCTGCGGCAGTTGTAACAAAGCAAAAACAAACTCAAGAACAATTAAGAGAATCATTTGTTAATAAAAACTATAATGGTGAATATTATGGGTGTGTTTTAGCAAATACAACCGATGTAAGTAGATTATATCAAATAGGTGAAAGTATAATTGGATACGATTTAAAAGGTAAACCAATTAAAGTAATTGGTGAAACTAATAGAAAAACATCTGTACCATTAATTACTAGTTTAGAAATAGATACCGATGGTAATAATAATACATTAAAAACTGCAACATTACAAATAAAAGTTTTTACATTAAAACAATTAGAAATGTTTGAATTGTTTTTTTTAAGACCAAGTATGCGAGTTTTGTTAGAATATGGTAGTAATTCTGATTTGGTTTCCGATAATACTCTTATTAAATCAAATATGTTTCCAAAAAATAATTATGATGATTTTATTCAACAATTTACAGAATGGTTTTCACCACTGCCTAATGGTTGGAAAAAATCTAAAAAAAATTATTTAGAAAAATTAAAAGAAACAAAAGGAAATTATGATTATTGGGCTGGTCAAATTACTCAATTTTCATTTTCTATTGATGTAGATGGTACTTATAATGTTAGTTTAGAAGTTAGTGCAGGAAATGAATTAGTAACACAAATTCCTACCCAAGAAGCAAAGCCCGAAGGAAAGAAAAAAGCAAAAATTGAAAAAAATAATTATTTATCATATATTGCTAAAATAGAAGAAGATATTAACACTAAATTTGATACATTTAAAAATAAAACAAAATGGGAAAAAGAATTTTTTAATTGGGATGCAGTAAATTTAGAAACAAAAGATAATGCAATATCAAAAGATGCATATATTTCATTTCGTTTAGCATTAGAAATTATAAATTCATTAAATACCGATGTTCATATTAGATATGGGACATACGATGGGGGTAAAGATATTATACCAATAACATCTACCAAATATATCATGTCATCTTGGAAAGATTTTATTTTGCCTGGTGTTTTACCCAAAATAGAGGTAAATAAATTAACTGGAAAAATTGTAGTACAAACTAAACCAATTAAAAAAAATGGTAAAGATGTATATGAGATTGTACCAAACGATTTAACTATATCTTCTACGATAAATGGGTACTCATTTAATGTAAGTGATGAAAAAGATGCTATTAAAGATTATCAAATACCAACCGATGGAACTAATATAACTTTACCATATGTTGGAAATTTACTTAATGCATTTATAAAATATGATACATTTGTAAAAATTCATAAAAATTCATTTACGGTTGCAGATGCAATAACTTCATTATTAGAAATGTTTAATTTACATATGTATGGATTATGTTATTTAGAATTAGCATCCAGTGATGGAATTTTTTCAGATAGAAGTAAAGGGTTGACTATAATTGATAGAAAATTATTAAGAATAAAACCAAATACAAATGTTTATAGATTTAAAGTTGGGGCAATAGATTCAATTGTTCGTAATTTTTCATTTAGTTTAGAAATGAGTACCCTAATGCAAGGCCAAGCATTATATTCATCTCAATTGGCAATTGCATCGGCAGGAAAAAAAATAGATGATTTAAAAGATAAAAATTTAAAATATCCAATGGAAGCATTTTCAAATGCAGATTTATCATATGCAAAAAATGCAGATGGATATTATTCTATAAATTCAATTGAAGTTGAATTACAACATATATTGGCAAAAGAAAGAGAAGACAGAAATAAAGAACCAAATCCAACTGTTTCAACCGGAATTACTACAGATGATACAAACAAAGAAGAAAAAAATATTGTAGAAGAAGGAAAAAAAAATGAAGATATAATGAATGATAAATTCATTAGATTTAAAATGTCAAAAAATGAAAAATCAAGTATTAATTTAATATATGAAGACCCACAATTATTACAATATCATTTACATAAACAAAGTGAACCAAATGCAGTTATGATTTCTCCCATAGAAATTACTCTATCAATTGATGGGTTAGCAGGAATAAGTTGTGGTCAATATTTTAATATAGATGGTGTTCCGGAAATATATAATCAAAATGGAGTATTTCAAATTATGAATACAAAACAGGGAATTAATGAAGAAGGATGGTTAACTACTATAGTTGCAAATTGGCTACCAAAATATGAAATGTAATGTACGCAGATTTAATTAAAAATAAAAAATTACCATCATTAAATATACCACAGACGATTGTACCATCGCCAACGGAAAATGATTATGCAAAAGGTTTTATAGAAAGATTTTTTACTCAAAAAGCAAATGATATAAACGGGTTTGTTTATGAAATAGACCAAAAAACTTATATAAAATTATTAAAAAATCCATATTGGATATCTGAAAGTATTTATTGGAGAATAACTGGTCCTTTGGATATGGTATATAATGATAATGGTATGGTTATTGATAAAGGAGTATTTAATGGAAATACCGCATCTATAAGATTGGGTGCAGAAAAAATAAAGAATTTAGGGTTATATCTACTTAACATTTTACAATTTCATAAATAAATTTTGAAATGTAAATTATTTTTTGTATCTTTGTAGATATGAATATAATTGAGAAAGATAAAGATTTACACCTATTAAATCCAAAGGAGATTTTACTGATAGTTCCTGTATGGAGTTCTCAAAGGGGGCATCAATCAATGTTTCCAATTTCATTTGTATATATAAAAACCAAAGATACGGATTTTATTTTAAATTTCCAACACATAGATGCAGATTCCGTTACTCCATTTCCAATATCCAAACTCTGCAATCCAAATACATTAGTATTAGGAAACCGATATATCCAATCAATCGGACTTGATTATGAGTGGGTATACTTTGAATCAGTAGGTAAACCATTTGTATTTAATGATTTTGCAGAAACTCTTTTTAAAGGGTATAGAAACGATTATCTTTTTAACAACGATTGTATTCCTCTTATGAAGTGGTACGAACTCTTAAAATTAATACCTGAAGGTTTTGAGATAAAGAATTGGTATCGTAAGTATTCAGATTCAATCTCCTTATTAGGAAAAGTGGAAGGGGCGGGGGTTGCAGTTGAAGTGGAAAATTTTATTGATAGATTTAGCTTCAATTCCCACTACATCAATGAGGGTAAGGTACACACACAATACAATCCATATACCATTACGGGTAGACCATCTAATAGACATTTAAACGTAAACTACTCTGCTCTTCCTAAAGGTGATGGGAGTAGGGGAACTATCATTAGTAGGTGGAGTTTTGGGAGTTTAATTGGATTTGATTATGAATCGTATCATATCCGTTTGATTGCGGGGTTGATAGGGTATAAGTTTCCAACGGGTATATCTGCTCACCAATATCTTGCAAACCATTATGGGTGTGATTACGAAACCTCAAAGGGATTAACCTTTAAGTATTTGTATGGGGGGTTGGATGAATTTGCAAGAGGGATACCATTCTTTCAAAAAGTAGATTCATATATAGAAAGTTTGTATCAACGGTATGTAATTTCGGGTAAGTTAACGACACCTCTATTTAAAAGAGAAATCCAACATAACCGAATTGAATCACCTAATCAACAAAAAATATTTAACTATCTTCTACAAGCATTAGAAACTGAAATAAACTATATGAAGATGGTAGAGATGTTAGAATTTATGAGTGGGATGAAATCAAAAATTGTTTTATATACTTATGATGCATTCTTAATCGACACTCACCCATCGGAGAGGGAAAGGATTTTGAACCTCCTACCGACCATTATAGAAAAAGGTGGATTCCCCGTTAAAGTAGAGGAAGGAAAGAATTATGATAATTTAGTTCATTTACAATAAAATTTATATTTATACAATATACAGAAATACAAACATATAAAGGTATGAAAAAAACTATATTGAAAGAAATTAAAGAAATGAATAAAATTGCAGGTACTAAAATGACCAAAGAGCAAGAAATTTCTTTTATTAAAAATCGTTTAAATGAATTAGAATTTAATTCTCAAAAAGAATTAGATGATTATAAAAAAAATCATAAAGTAAGACCTGGAACTAAATTAACAGTAGCACCTTTAACAAAAAGAATAGGTAATGCAGTTTCCAAAGGAACGGAAAAAGCTGCCGATGCTATTGGTAAAGTAATCTATACAACTAAATTAGGTAATTCTACTATGAAAGGAGCACTTCGTATAGGAAACAAAGTTGCTAATAAATTAGGATTGGGTGGTATGACTGACAAAGAAAGTGATGCAGAAGTAGATGCATGGAAAAGAATTTATAGTAAAAAGAAAAAATAATGTATCCAAATTTTGAAGAGATATTAGAAGAGTTAAGTTATAAGGTAGGGATTGTGGATTTAACAAACGAATCCCACAAACAAATATTGGTAAAACTTTTAAGAGAAAGAGGTATAGATTCTGCACAACAACTTACAGATAGAGCATCTGTTGTATTTGAGTATATAAAAGAAGAAACTAAGAAAGACCCGGCACTTTCTGCAATGCCAAAAGATGGTGGTAAGTTGGTTTACTTTGGTAGTAAGGAAGCAAAAGCAGATGCATTAAAAGCAGGAACTCACACAGAACCAACATCTCCAAAAACAGCTACACCACAAACTGCACCAAAAGTAGATATTGGGGTTAGTAGTGCTGAAAAGAATGCAAAACCAACTCCAACAGAACCAACAACCAAAACCGTAACAAAAGCACCTAAAGAATTAGATGACAAGCAAGAAAAAGTTAGACAAAATTTAAACAACGGAGATTTATCAGAACTTATTAAAACATCGGATGAAGTAAATGATTTAAGAGATAGGGGTATTGCGGGAGCAGGTGGTTCAGTTGCATCATACGGTGAAATGGCATTGACACGTGCTGCAAATGATTTAAAAGGAGATGGGTATTCTAAATTTAAAGAAACTAATAAAGAAGCAATTGAAGTAGAAAAGAAAAATATTCTTGCAAACTCAAAAGCAAATGCTAGAAAAGTTAAAGAAGTTTCTAAACAATTGGGATATAAATTACCTGAAGATGAAGAAAAGGTTATTGAATATATTGCAGAAAGAAAAGTATATGGTGATTTAGAGTTAGAAAGATTAAAATCCAACCCTAACTCCCTTTGGCATAATAAAGGTACTAAAGGTTTTAATCAACCTGATGAAGCCAAAAAAGAAATCGCATTTAGAAACTGGGCTGATGCTGAATTTGATGGGGCACTTGCTACTTTATATGAGATTGAAAATAGTAGTAATATTGATACATCACAACCATATCATGTAATTCAAAATAATCCATTAAAAGGTGGTGCAGATGATGCAATATATACTCATTTAATTGATAAGTTAGAAGAAGCAAAAAAATCTGGAAATGCAGATGATATTAAACATTATGAACAAGAAATCAGAGCATTTGAGAAATTAGGATTCCATGATACTATGGCAATTGGTAAAGATAAAAATGGAAGAACTACCATATTGCATATTACAAATAAAAAAGCAAATGATTTGAAAGATATGTGGGCAAACACTACTCCTGAGTATATGTTGGCTAGTATCATAAAACAATTTGGTCCAGAAGTATCCGAAGCAGTAGTAAATTTTGCAAAAGATGGTATTGAAAGATGCAAAGATGGTAAGCAAGCAACTAATAGAGCGTTTGCATCTATGAAAATTGATGAAAATTTTGTTAAAATTAGTGAAACTGAAGAAATGCAACCATATATGAATGCTTTAAAAGAACAAAAAGAATTCAATAAATGGGCTAAGTCAAACGGTGTGGATTTAGAAACGGCATCAAATGCGGAAGTTTTAGCAGCTACTCAACAATATATAAAATCGGAAGAAGCGAAAGGTAAAACAGTTGGTTATAAAAAATTTGGTAAAGTTCTTACAAAAGTTGGTGAATTTGCACAAACTACAAAAATGAAACAAAAATATACTGATATAGATTTTAATTCAGAATCAGTTGCATCGGCAGTTAAGAATAAAAATGATGAAAAAGATTTAGTTTCAGCGGTTCATACCGATATGGTAAATGAAATTTCTAAAGCTGATAAAGAAAAAGGATTTCCAGATAAAGATGGAAATAATGGTCCTCACACAGAAGCATATATTACAACAGTATTTCATTCAATGCACTTTGATTTAATGGTTGAAAACTTTGATAATAGTTTAGCAGCAGTAACTGGTATTAGAGGAAGTAGACCTGCTGATTTTAGAGGATGTTTAGCAGAATTAAGTGGATTTAAAGGAGATATTGAATCGGAAGAAGGAAGAGCAAAATTAAATCAACACCTATTAAAGAAGTGTAAAATAAACGCAACTACTGGATTTATTGAAATTACAAGTCCAAACGGAACGGTTTCATTAGCAGAAGATAGTTGGAGAACATCGGGTGAAAGTAAAAAAGTTGAGAAAAAATTAGGTGATGGGTTGAGTCAATGTGTTGCTTCAAAAGTAGATAGTAGAAAAAGTAGTAAATAAAATCGTTTTTAGTTTGTAATTTTATATTTATCCGTAAAGTTAATAAACTAATAATAGATGAATACACAGTTATTATGTCTCTTTACTACCAAAGAAGAACTAGATAAATCATTAGAATTCGTTCTAAACCAATATATACTTACAAATCCAAACGTTTTTGTATTAGAAAGCAAAACAAATTTAGGAGAACTTTACATTACATTTAATGTAGAAAAGGGTTCTTCCGCAATTTCTTCCGAATGGAAGACAATTTTAGTTCATAGAAAAAAACAATCCAATACAATCTACACTATCAACGCACTTAATGAAGTTGTTAAATCAAAAACAGGTGGTATGTTAGATAATACTTATCAATTAGAGTGGGATGAATACAAAAATTGTATCATCACAACATCTCCAACAGGATACAAAAAAATTCCTACAAAAGTTTTTAAAGCAATTAATATAGATAATTTGGAAAATTAAAATATTTTCCGTATATTTGTATTAATGAAAGCAGAAAAATTCGTCCCATTACAAATTTCGGAGAATAATCCAAACGAAGTATTTGAAAATCATAAAAAGGATATTGCAAAGGCAATAATTCTTGCAATAGATTATGCAATTAGAACTAGAAAAAAGAAGATTGATTTTGCTCAAATAAATGTTAAAGGTGTTCTTATTATTGCGCTTTCAATTAAAAATAATGAATTTGGTGGATTAATAGCAGATAATTTAAAAATATTAGAAGAGGAGGAAGAATACGAAATATGTGCTTTAGCTTTAAAACTTAAAAACAAAATAGATAAACAAAATGAAACAGTTACTAAAAAGGATTGAATTTTGGTGTGATATTCACTTAGTGTATTTCCTATATAATGGAAACAAAACGGAAAAATATTATCAAATGTTAGAAAATAAATGGGGAATTAAAAAATAAGTTATGACAGAAACACAAATGCCTGAAGCAATTGCATATTGCGAAGAAATGTATCCACAAACAACGGATGAATTTAAAAATATTTTAGATGAGATGTATCTTACATTTTGTAAGAAACAAAGAAACTACGGACCTGGAAACATCTCAGTAGGAACTACTTTACAAACCAAAGAAGATATTAAGTTATCATTAACAGGATTGTGGTTTAGACAAAACGATAAAATAAACAGATTAAAACAATTAGTAGTTATGGGGCAACCAGATGAAGTTGGAGAATCTGTTGAAGATACTTACCAAGACCTTGCCGTATATTCCGTAATTGCTCAATTAGTGAGTAGAGGAAAGTGGGCAAAATAAAGTTTGGAAAAGTGAAAAAAATATTGTATCTTTGTTACAATAAAAGTAAAAAGGTTATATTTAGATATAGGTAATCATGATATAACCTTAAAATTTAAAACAATTTATTAACACTTAAAATTTAAAAAAGCAATGGATATTTCATTAGCATTAAAGAGATTTAGCTCTCTTCAAACAAACACAAAGAAATCGGATTCAATCTGGAAACCGGCAAACGGAAAATCTCAAATCCGTTTAGTACCTTACAAATTTAATAGGGATAATCCTTTTATTGAATTGTATTTTCATTACAACATTAATAACAAAACTTATTTATCTCCAATTTCATTTGGTAGACCTGACCCAATCGTAGAGTTTGCAGAAAAACTTAAACGTACAGGTGATACAGATGATTGGAAAGCAGGTAAGAAGATGGAGCCAAAATTAAGAACATTTGCACCAGTTATTGTTAGAGGTAAAGAAAATGAAGGTGTAAAATTTTGGGGATTTGGTAAGACTGTATATCAAGATATTTTAGGATATATTGCAGACCCGGATTATGGTGATATTACAGACCCACATTCAGGACGTGATATTGTATTAGAAGTAGTATCTGCCGAAGAATCAAATGCAGCATACCCAACAACTACAATCAGAGTTAAACCTGCGGTATCTAAAATTTTATCAGATGCAGAAGCAGTAACTGAATTATTGAACTCACAAAAAGATATTACGGAATTATATTCTGAATTATCTTATGCAGAATTGAAATCAGTATTAGAAAATTGGCTAAACCCAACTGCAGGAGCAAATGGAGATAGTGATGAGGTTGTTGCTGAATTAGAAGCACCAAAATCAAAACCATCCGGCATCATTCCCGAATCAAAACCAGTAATAGATACACTACCTTGGGATGATGGAATTTCTTCAGCTCCCGCACCAAAAGCAGCAGTAACAACAAAAGATGATGTTACTTCGGCATTTGATGATTTATTTAACAACTAAAAAAAGTTACAAATGGCAAAAAGAGAAGATGATTTAGCAAGTTTACTTGCCGATTCTCTAAACAAACAAAATAAGGATGGGAAGATTGCCTATTTCTTAGACGATGATAGTTCGGATGCACCGACAAACGTCAAAGATTGGTTATCTACGGGAAACGCAATGTTAGATGTTGCAATCTCAAACAGACCTTATGGTGGATTGCCAGTTGGTAGAATAACAGAAATAACGGGTTTAGAGCAGAGTGGAAAATCTCTGCTCTCTGCCCATTTATTAGCTGAAGCACAACGTAAAGGTGGTGTTGCAGTTCTGATTGATACCGAAACCGCAGTTAGTAGAGAATTTTTAGAAGCAATTGGAGTGGATATTTCCAAACTCCTTTATGTTTCAGTAGATACCGTTGAAGGTATTTTTGAAGCTTGTGAAACAATTATTGAGCAAGTTCGTAAGGGTGATAAAGATAGACTAGTTACAATCGTAGTAGATTCAGTAGCAGCAGCATCTTCAAAGAAAGAGATGGAAGCTGATTATGATAAAGACGGTTACGCAACTGATAAGGCAATCATCATTTCAAAAGCAATGAGAAAGATTACCAATATGATTGGTAGACAATCTATTGCGTTAGTATTCACAAACCAATTAAGACAGAAGATGAACGCAATGTTTGGAGACCCGTGGACAACATCGGGTGGTAAAGCATTGGCATTCCACGCATCTGTTAGATTGAGATTGAAGAATATGGGACAATTAAAAGCAGGAGATAGAATCGTAGGTATTAAGGTTCGTTGTCAGGTTATCAAAAACAGAATGGGACCTCCTTTAAGACACGCAGATTTTGATATTTTCTTTGATAGAGGTATTGATAATTATGGTGGATGGATTTCAGTTATGAAAGAGCAAAAATTGGTAAAACAAGGTGGTGCTTGGTACACATATACTGATATTGCTTCAGGTGAAGAAATTAAATTTCAAGCAAAAGACTTTGTATCTATTTTAGAAGATGAGGAATTGAAAGACCAAATCTATCGTAGAATTTGCGAAGCAACTATTTTACAATACAAAACATCAGCATCAGAGGAAGTTGAAATAACAACGGATGAAGGCAATGAGTCAGATTAACAGAAGGTATTTAGATATACTAAAACAAATAGATAAAGAACATAATGAATTTGGTGATTTACATCGTAACTCCAAAACATTAATTATTGATGGTCTTAATACTTTCATTCGTTCTTGGTCAACTGCTCCAAATCTTAATGATAATGGAGACCACATAGGAGGCATAGTCGGTACTTTAAAAAGTATCGGCTACGCAATCCGTACAATCAATCCTACCCGATGCATTATTGTATTTGATGGTAAAGGTGGTAACAAAAGCAGACAAGATATATACTCTGGTTACAAAGCAGATAGAGGCAACAACAAAATCAAAATGAGATTGAATCGTGCTGCATCTGTTGAAATGAATCCGGAAGAGGAAAGTCAATCTATAAGAAGACAAATGGTCGGATTAGGTGAATTACTGTCTTCTTTACCAGTATCCATTATGATTTATGATGGGATTGAAGCGGATGATGTTATTGCTTATATTACTACTCAATTAAAAAAAGAAGATGAGAAGATTGTGATAATGAGTTCCGATAAAGATTTCATTCAATTGGTAAATAAAGATGTGAGTGTTTATTCGCCATCTAAAAAGAAAATCTATAATATACCAGAAGTGGTAGAAGAATTTGGTATTCATCCACACAATTTTATCAATTTCAGAATGATTGATGGTGATAAATCTGATAATTTAAATGGGTTACCTGGATTAGGATTAAAAACAATTATAAAAAACTTTCCAATATTAAGTGAAGAAACGGTACAAACTACTGAATCTTTATTAGAATTTATCAAAGAGCAACCAAAGAAAACAAAAGCTTACGATTTATTTGAAAATAACTTGGAAATATTAAAAAGAAATCGTAAATTGATGCAATTATCCGAACCAGAATTTAGTGGTACTCTTCGTATGAAGATTATAGATAGATACAACGAAAATACTGTTAAGTTTGATAAGCAAGGTTTCTTAAAATTGGGATTAAAGCATAAAATATTAGATGCATTCCCTAACATAACCGATTGGTTACAAAGTACATTTTTACACATTTCACAATTTTAAAACAAATGGCAGAAGAAAGATTAGCAAAACCGTTAGGAGATAGAGTTCTTCTAACAGAATTAGAATCAGAGGTTTCACAAACAGCAGGTGGCATTATTATACCTGATTCGGTTAAAAACGAAGATATTAAAAGAGCAAAAGTAGAATCAGTAGGACCTGGTATTTACACACAATCTGGAACATTGATTCCAATGAATTTAGAAGTAGGTGATGAAGTAATAATTCCACCATATCATCAAGGATTGGAAATTAAAGTAGGAGGTAACAAATACATCCTATTAAGAGAATCAGAAATTTTAATGGTAGTTAAATAATTTAAACAAAACACGGAACATATGAAGTGTATTAAAAGTAAAGAAGGAGAAATCCGCAGAGTAAAAGAAGAGGAAGCAGATTTAAAAGTATTACAATATGGTTGGGTGTTTGTTCCTAAATCAGAATGGAAAGCATTACGAAAACCAAAGAAAACCGACGTAGTTAACGACCAAGCTACCGACGTAGCTGAATTATCAATTGAGGAAAAAAGATTAGCTAGAAAGAAAAAAAATAAATAATGGAAGCAGTAGATACATTGGTAAAGTATGGACAATCGTATCAATCTAAAGTAGTTGCTTCTCTTATATCAGATGTAAAATTTTTAGAGCAGGTAAGTGAAATCACCAAAGCCGCATTCTTTGAATCCGAAGCAAATAAATGGATTATAAACGAAGTAATTGATTACTTTGGTGAATATCGTGCAGTACCAACAATGGAGGTTTTCAAAATCAAAGTTGGTACGATTGAGGATAAAGGATTAAAACAAACAATTATTGAACAACTTAAAAATGTGTATCAACAATTGGAGGCAAATGATTTGCCTTATGTTAAAAACGAATATCTTACATTTGCTAAAAATCAAAAAGTAAAAGATGCTCTTTTAAAATCTGTTGAATTATTAAAGTTAGGTCAATACGATAGAATTATTGACACTATGACAGCAGCATCCAAAGTAGGTGTTGAATCCGATTTAGGTTTAGATTACATTGAAGAATTTGAATCAATTATGGAGGACGTAAAAAGAGATTCAGTACCTACTGGATGGGATGTGATTGATGAACTAATGGATGGTGGGTTAGGACCAGGAGAATTGGGAGTAGTTATGGCGCCATCTGGAATCGGTAAGAGTTGGTTTTTATCTAAAATAGCTTGTTCAGCATTACAAAGAGGAATTGATGTATTACATTATACATTGGAATTATCTGAAAGTTATGTAGGTCAAAGATATACAACAATCCTTACTAATATTGGAACATCCGAACATAAGGATAGAAAGGATGAAGTTATTAGAAAAATTAAAGCAGTTCCTGGTAGAGTTCGTATTAAATATTATCCACCACAATTCGCATCAGCTAAAACCCTATCTGCTCACGTTGAGAAGATGAGACAAATTGGTTTTAATCCAAAACTTATTATTATTGATTATGCCGATTTATTAAAATCCGGAAATGGTAGTAGAGATGGGTTGTATGCAGAGTTGGGTGGAATCTATGAGGAGTTGAGAGGATTGAGTGGTATTGCTAAAATACCCATATGGACTGCAACACAAACTAATAGAGCAGCAATTGACCACGAGGTTATTCAAGCAGATTCGGTTGGGGATTCTTATAAGAAAGTTCAAACTGCTGATTTTATTATGAGTGTTAGTAGAAAGACTAAAGATAAGTTATCAAACACAGGTCGTATTCACATCGTTAAAAATCGTTTTGGACCAGATGGATTAACATTTCCTGCAAAGATTGATACGTTTACAGGTGTTATGGATGTGTTTGCAGCTTCATCCGCAGATGGTATGGCATCTACTAGAGATAGTAAAAATGGAGAGGGATTGGAAAAGAAATTACTACACAAAAAGTATGTTGATAATATGGGATAATTGTATAAAATTTTCTAAAGAAAACGGAAAATTTATGAAATGATTACATAGTTATAACTACACTTTGAACAACAAATTTTAAAAAATATGAGCAAATTATTTACCGAAAGGATACCATACAAACCATTTGAATATCCTATTTATTACACAGATGGTTGGTTACAACAAGCTCAGGCATTTTGGTTGCATACTGAAATTTCAATGCAAGGAGATGTTAAAGATTGGAACGAAAATCTATCAGCAGAAGAAAAGCATTTAGTTGGAAATATTCTTTTGGGTTTTGCTCAAACAGAATGCGCAGTTTCCGATTATTGGACAGGTATGGTTACTAAATGGTTTCCAAAACATGAAATTAGACAGATGGCTATGTTATTTGGTTCACAAGAAACAATTCATTCAGTTGCATATTCTTATTTAAATGAAACATTAGGATTAGATGACTTTGCAGGATTTTTGCATGATGATTCAATGAAAGCTAGATTTGAAAACTTAACTCAAACTACGGCAGATTGGACACCTGAAGATTTACAAAAAAATGTAAAAGCAAGAATTGAAGTAGCAAAAAGCTTAGCAATCTTTTCAGCATTCACAGAGGGAGTAGCTCTTTATTCATCATTTGCAGTTCTTTATAGTTTCCAAATGAGAAACAAATTGAAAGGAATTGGACAACAAATGAAATGGAGTGTTAGGGATGAATCATTACATTCAAAGATGGGATGTCAATTATTCAGACATATGTGTAGTGAATATCCTGAATTGTTAGAAGAAGCAAAATCTGCAATCTATCAAGCAGCACACATTATGCAAGGGTTGGAGTTTAATTATATTGATAAGATTTTTGAAATGGGTGATTTAGAAAATCTTAAAAAAGAAGACCTTAAAAACTTCATTTCACAACGAATTAACGAAAAATTAGGAGAATTAGGTTATAATCCTACACCCGGAGGAGATGAGTATTTTACTTACAATGCAGAATCGGCAAATCAATTGGAATGGTTTTATAATCTTACCGGTGGCGTTACACATACTGATTTTTTTGCTATGAGACCTACCGATTATTCAAAACCAGGTGAAGGTGAAGATTGGGGAGATATATTTTAATTAAATTATGAGAAATTACGGAGAAGAATTAGGCTGGCAAATAAATGTAGATTTTCCAGACTGGGGAAATAATGAGGTATATGTAAAAACTATATCTAAAGGATATTTACAATATGGTGAGAAACCAAAGGATGCCTATTGGCGTGTATCTACAAAAATTGCACAACGATTAGGAAAACCACAACTTGCTACAAAGTTTTTTGATTATATTTGGAAAGGGTGGTTGTGTTTAGCAACGCCGGTATTATCAAACACAGGTACAGATAGAGGATTACCAATCTCTTGTTTTGGTATTGATGTTGGAGATAGTATCTATGAGATTGGCTCAAAGAATTTAGAATTAATGTTGTTAGCAAAGCATGGTGGTGGTGTTGGTATTGGTATAAATCAAATCAGACCGGCGGGTACAAAGATTACAGGCAATGGTACATCGGATGGTGTAGTTCCATTTTGTAAGATTTATGATTCAACTATCCTTGCTACAAATCAAGGTTCAGTTCGTAGAGGTGCAGCATCTGTAAATATGAACATTGAACACAAAGATTTTGAAGATTGGTTAGAGATTAGAGAACCAAAAGGTGATGCAAACCGTCAATCTTTAAACTTACATCAATGTGCAGTAGTTGGTGATAAGTTTATGAGAAAGTTGCAAGAAGGAGACCCGGAAGCTCGTAGAAAATGGAGTAAACTATTACAAAAAAGAAAAGCAACTGGTGAACCTTATATTATGTTTAAGGGTAATGTAAACAAACAAAATCCAGAAGCATATAAAAAGAACGGATTGAAAGTTCATATGACAAACATTTGTTCTGAAATAGTTTTACACACAGATGAATCGCATTCATTTGTATGTTGCCTTTCATCTTTAAATTTAGCTAAATACAATGAATGGAAAGATACTGATTTAATTTATACATCTACAATCTTTTTAGATGGTGTATTAGAGGAGTTTATCCAAAGAGCTAAAGGATTGACTGGATTTGAAAATTCAGTTCGTTCTGCATCAAAAGGAAGAGCATTAGGATTAGGGGTTTTAGGATGGCATACATACCTACAACAAAAGGGTATTCCATTTGAAGGATTGTCAGCACAATTTGAAACTCGTAAGATATTTTCTCAAATGAAAATTGAATCAGAAAGAGCAAGTAGAGATATGGCATCTGAATACGGAGAACCCTTATGGTGCAGAGATACGGGTTTCCGTAATACTCATTTAAGAGCAGTAGCACCGACGGTATCTAACTCTAAATTGAGTGGTAATGTAAGTAGTGGTATTGAGCCGTGGGCAGCTAATGTATTTACAGAACAAACTGCAAAAGGAACATTCATTCGTAAAAATCCAGAGTTAGAAAGGGTGTTAAGAAAGATGAGTAAAAACACCAAAGAAGTTTGGGATAAGATTTTAGCAGATGAAGGATCTGTACAAGATTTGGACTTTTTAGATGATTGGTGTTTTTCAGATGGTAAATTAGTTGAATGTAACGAAATATCAATAGATGAAAGAGCACATAGAGCTAGTTCGGTTAAAGATGTATTTAAAACATTTAAAGAAATTAATCAATTGGATTTAGTAAGACAAGCAGGTGTAAGACAACAATATATTGACCAATCAGTTTCATTAAATCTGGCATTCCCTGCAACCGCAGAACCAAAATGGATAAACAATGTAACAATGACCGCTTGGAAAGAAGGTGTAAAAACCCTATACTATATGAGAACTGAAAGTGTATTAAGAGGAGATATTGCTGCAAGAGCAATGGATGAGAATTGTGTTAGTTGTGAAGGTTAATAAATAAACATTTTATGGGTGAGAACATATCAAGTAAAAACAAAGAATTGACTGAAAAAATAAAAGAAGAATTAATTGATAAACCAAAAGGACCAATTAAGTTTCAGATACAATTAAACGAAGAACAAAAAGAAGCAAAAGAAAAAATATTAAATAACGCAATTACAATCCTAAGTGGTAAAGCAGGTAGTGGTAAAACGCTTTTAGCTTGTCAAGTAGCATTGGATATGTTATTTAAAAAAACAGTTCATAAAATTATCATCACTCGTCCAACGGTATCAAAAGAGGAGATTGGATTTTTACCAGGTGATTTAAGAGAAAAAATGGAGCCGTGGATGCAACCCGTATATTCCAATTTTTATCAATTATATAACAAAGAAAAAATTGATAAAATTTTAGAAAACGGACAAGTTGAAATTGTACCCCTTGCATTTATGCGAGGTAGAACATTTTTGGATTCGTTTATTATTGTAGATGAAGCACAAAATTGTACCAATGACCAGATGGAAATGATTACATCTCGTTTAGGTTTACGAAGTAAAATGGTTGTATGTGGTGATTCACAACAAGTAGATTTAAAGTATAAAGGAGAAAGTGGATTTAAGTTTTTAGTAACTGCTGCAAAGAAGATTAAAGATATGGATTCCCAAACTTTATTAGTAAATCACAGGCATCCAGTAGTAGATGCATTATTAGATGCATATGATGAATTTAAAGAAAAACAAAATAAAGAAGGAAAATAATTATGATTAGTGTAAAAAAATTCTCCGCAAGTTGGTGCGGCCCATGCAAAACTTTAAAACCAATTTTTGAAGATGTAAAAAATGGTTATGGTAATGGAATTGTTCAATTTGAAGAATATGATGTAGATGAATCGTCCGATGTTGCATCTAAATATAGTATCCGTTCAGTGCCAACTGTTATTATTGAAAAAAATGGTAAAGAAGTGGGTAGATTTGCAGGTGTTCAATCTAAACTTGCTTATGTAAATTTAATCAACGAACATATATTAAAATAAAATAAATTTGTGATTATCAAAAAAATTGGTTATATTAGAAGTATGTTAAGAGGTGAAGCGCATCCAATGCACAAATTGACTGAAGAGCAAATATTGCAAATCAGAGATTTATGGAAAATAGGTCATAGAAATATTAGAGTTATATCCAGAAACTATGGAGTTTCACCTGCTAATATAAAAAAAATAGTTACGAACAAAACATGGACACACATGATAAAGTGGCCTTATGAAAGAACTCAATAAGTTATATTGTGATACATCAAAATTAGTTGTAAGGCAAGTAAACAAAAATATAGCAAAAGATATCATTGTCAATAACCATTATAGTGGTATATGGACGAAGGTATCTTATGCTATTGGTTTGTTTCATGTATCAAATGATGAACACAAATTCTTTGGTGGAGTTAATGAAAAACTTATTGGAGTAGCTTGTTATGGTGACCCAGTTGGTAGACATTCCGGCGCATCAATTTCGGAACTATTGGATAGAACTGAAGTATTGGAATTGACACGATTATTTGTATTTGATGGATATGGTTCTAACATTGAAAGTTGGTTTGTTGGTAAATCATTTGAATGGTTGAGAAAAAATGTACCACATATTAAAGCATTGGTATCATATTCAGACCCAAAAGCAGGTCATTTAGGAACTGTATATCAAGCAACAAATTGGATTTATCAAGGAAATAGAATCAGACCAAATGATAGTTGGTCTTTTAAATGGAGTGAGGATGATGAATGGCATCATAGTAGAACATCATTTGTAAGATATGGTACTAATGACCCAAAAGCAATTCAAACAATGGTATCAATGCCATTTTGGATTAAGAAAGAACCGAGAAAACATCGTTATGTTTATATACTTTTGAATGGTAGAGAAAGAAAGAAATTATTAAAATCTTTAAAGTATCCATCATTACCATACCCAAAAGCAAAGGAGGAATTTATTGAAGAAATACATAAATTAGAACCAATTGAAAGAATTAAATAAGTTATATTGTGATACGAGCAAAGTATCTATTAGAGAAATCAATAGTAATGTAGCCAAAGAGATTATAGTTAAAAAACACTATACTCACGCTTGGACTGCTTGTAGATATGCATTAGGTATATTTTACAAAACTGATAATCAAAATGTAATTGGTGATGATGAAATCCTAATTGGATGTATGGTTTATGGATTTCCAGTAGGAGCTAGAGCATCTACATCGGTATGTGAGGGATTGACAAAAGATAACATTTTAGAATTGACACGATTATATTGCGATGATGGTTATGGTTCTAATATTGAATCATACTCATTAGGACAATCATTCAAATGGTTTAAAGAAAATGATAAAGCAATTAAAGTATTAATTTCTTATGCAGATAATGGACAAGAACATTTGGGTGGTATTTACCAAGCAACAAATTGGATTTATCAGGGATTAAATACAGATATTGCTTTAATGCCAAATTATGGTATTTCATTATCGGATTCCCCATTCAAATGGATTCATAGTAGGACTGTATTTACCAAATGGGGTAGTGGTAATTTAGAACATCTTCGTAGAGAAATCGGTAAAGATGGTTATAAACAATTTTGGAGAAGAGAAGAGCCACCAAAACATAGATACATACAAATCATAGGAGCAGATAAAAAAGATAAAAAAGATTTGATTAAGAGGTTAAAACATGAGGTTAGACCCTATCCTAAGAATGCTAGAGAATACAATAAAGGAGTAGAAATGCACACTACAATAGAACCGGATTCAGAAATATCCGTTAAGTTTTGGTAATACCAATAATTTTTCGTATATTTGATAACATTGTTGCAACAATAGTGGTTAATCAACACTTAAAACTGATTAGAAAAGGTCATTATCTTTGTGGTAATAAGCACCCGAACTTGGACCTTAAATTTATTAAATAACTAAAAAAGACTAAAAATGTCAAAAACAAAACAAAACGCTCCCGTCATTGAAGGCGTTACCGAAAAATTTGATGAATTATACCCTGTAAACTTATTAACATATGGGGAAGATAATTATGATTTGTATTACGATAAAGATGATAGTTCGTATTATACAGATTTAAAAGCATCCATATATGACTATGGATTAAAATCTCCAATACTTGTATATTCAACAGATGAAGTTAAATCTGGAAATACAAGATTGAGAGCGTGTATTGAATTAGGATATGAATATATTCCTATTGTTCGTTCAATATTAGATAAGCCAAAGGATAAATTTTCTAACCTTATGGCTTTACAAATGGAAAATCAAACCAGACCTAGTAATCTTCGTAGACAATACAACCAAATATACAAAACCATTTCAGCATATGAACAGGTTAATAATAAAACTTGTTCGGCTAATATTATTGAAAAAGAGATTTGTACAGCTGCACAAATGAGTTACAATCAATATAAAAATCTTTCTACTTTAGAATCAAACAGACCTGATTTATTTCAACGAGTAATTGATAGTAATGGTTCTAAACTTTCCCCTGGAAAAGCTATTGAGCTAATGAAGCAAGATTTATTAAAATCAAAACAACTTAATATATCCAAAGCTTTAGAAAACGCTGTTACTAGAGAAGATGTAACATATGCAGTTAATGCTGTTTCAAATGCATTAAATACAATGTTTGGTGTTAAAATTAATGGTAGAGATGGTAGTCAAATTAATGCATTCAATAACATACAACAAAATACAATAGGTGGTTTAGTTCATGAAGTATTTACTAATGCTATTGCACAT